>Ga0315274_10000722_pt1 | contig 51340 bp, 42 predicted proteins | sample YL17G02_20_MG_FD_203700 | JGI IMG/M metagenome (GOLD analysis project Ga0315274, IMG submission 203700) | Sediment microbial communities from Yellowstone Lake, YNP, Wyoming, USA - YL17G02_20 | ecosystem: Environmental > Aquatic > Freshwater > Lake > Sediment | place: USA: Wyoming | collected... | reverse complement strand
CATGGTGATTGTCAAGGACATGAACCTGGAATGCCGTTTCTTCATCCCGACCACTCCCCTCTCGGTCGACTGGTTTGAACCAACGTTTCCCATTTTCGGTCAACGACGCTACTATGCTGCTTCACTAACCCTATATCCCGTACCCCAGGGTATCGTGCCCGCCGGTGGCCCAGCCGTGGTAGTTGAAGTACATCGGGCGCTCGGCCACGATGTCGCGGTCGGCTTCCACCCAGATGGATACGTCCTGATCGGCTCCCACGTCGGAGAGCACATCCCGGGTGTACCTCTTGCCCGCGGCAACGGTCACGGAAGCTTCCTTGTTTGTGCCGTCCCCCAGCATGTAGTGGAAGGTGACGTGAGCATCCTTGTTCGTCGGGTTCATGACCGCAAGCCATGTGGCGAAGTCGGGTAGCGTTGTGCCCTCCGCGAAGTAGAAGTTACGCCTGGGTGCGTTGCATCCCATCACGTCGTGGCCGCCGTCCCATACCGAATGGTAGTTGAAGTACATAGGGCGCTCGGCAAGTATCGGCACGTTATCACTGGAGGTCACCTTCAAGGAATTGTCCACGCCGGCGCCCAGCCTGGCTTTCACGTCGACGGTGACGCGGGTCTTCCTGGGGAGATCAACGTCCTGGGTCTGTGTTCCGGCCTGGTCGGTGTAGTAGGTGATGGTGGCGGTGGTGTCGGTATCGGTGGCGTTCTGCAGGCATACCCACTCCTCGAAAGAGCCGTCTGCCGGGTTGTCCCTGGTCGTCCCCTCGGCGAAGTAGAAAGTGGTATCGGGCCCGGGTGCTCCCACCACGTCGTGTCCCCCCGTCCACTTGTCGTGGTAGTTAAAGTACATGGGGCGCTCGGCGACGATGGGAAAAAGGCTTTCAACCACGCAGGAGACGTCCTGGTTTGCCCCCACCTCGGCGTTCACGTCCACTGTGTAGCGGCTCTTCTTGCCCACGGTGTAGTTCTTTGAGACGGTCTGGCCCGTCCCGAGCAGGTACTCAACGGTCACCAGGGTGTCCTTGGTACCGGGGTTCTGGAGACACAGCCACTCCTCGAAGTACCCGTCTATGGCATTGCCACGGGTGGTCCCCTCGGCGAAGTAGTAGTCTTTTCTGGGAATGGGGACACCGATCACGTCGTGTCCTCCGGTCCACTTGCTGCGGTAGTTGAAGTACATTGGGCGCTCGGCCAGGATGAGCTGGTCGCTCTCCACCATGGTGGATACGTCCTTGTCTGCCCCCAGGAAAGCGTTCACGCTCACGGTGTAGCGGCTCTGCCTGCCTACCTTTACCTTCTGCTCTTCGTTCGTGCCGTCGGTGAGCATGTAGGTCAGGGTGACGTTTGCGTCCGTTTTCCCCGGGTTCTGGATGCATATCCATTCCTCGTACTTGCCGTCTGTGGCGTTGTCCCGGGTTGTACCTTCCGCGAAGTGCCAGGTCCTGGACAGGGTGAGGGTAAACGTCACCTCGTTTGAGTCTCCTCTCGTCTTCGTGTGCACCTTTACAGGGCCGGTAGTGGCCTTGTCCGGCAGGAGGGCCTGGATGGAAAGATCGCTCCAGGAAAGGACCTTTGCCTCCATATTGTCGAAGGTGATGACGCTGTCACCCTGTTCGACCCCGAAGTCGTGTCCCTCGATCGTCACTTCCGTTCCGTACGGGCCGGAGGAGGGGACCGGGGCTTTGTCGATACAGGGAGCGATGGGTGTGGTCCAGACCTCGCCACCCGCAACAAAGTTTCCGGTGAGGCCAAAAAGGCTTCCGTTGTAGCTGGCGAGCAGGGCGGTCCAGTTCATTGTGGCGGGAGTGGCATTGTCAAAACCGTTTTTCGAGAAAGCGGTGAAACCGCTCCCCTGCTTCCTGTAGATCCGGCAGCCACCGGCGTTCCAGGCTGCAACGTAAAGATCGGCTCCCCTGGCAAAAGGCTGGTAGAAAAAATTATTAGCCTGATCGAGTACGCCGGACAGGGTAATCTTCGTCCATTTCTTCCCGTCGTACGACCATAGCTGCGCCGGATCGGCGCCTGGCCCCAATTGCCTGCCGGTCCCCAGGTAAAGCCTGTTATCGACAAAAGAGGTGGCGGCTTGTCCCGAGTAGTGGGATGTGGGCCACGAACCCGCCCCCGGCTTGCCTATCCTGGTGAACTTGGAACCGTCGTAAGAATAGACCTGCAGGCCATCGTTGGCGTTCATCACCGGGAGAATGAGTTTTCCGTCAAGTTCGCTGTACTCGATGCCGAAGATAGACTCGTTGTCGTCATTTCCGAACCCGGGCGCGGTTGACGTCCCTGCAGCGCCCTGGCCTACGATCTGGGTCCAGTTGTCACCGTCGAACTCGTACAATCTCAGACCTGGAGGACCCACCGCTGGGAGTCCGCGTCCAACAGAGACCAACAGTCTGTTCTTATACACTACGATGGGATTAACAGTGTCATAGGCTGGACCGAGGCTCCAGCCGCTGTCTTTAATCTTGGTGGGGTTGCCGGTCCCGCTCCACTTCCAGAGCTCGCCACCGGCCGTCGTGTTTTCGGTGCCAATGTACACCTCATCACCGTATTCGGCCCAGGGCATCAGCCTTGTATTATTGGAACCAAGACCTAGGGAGCCGAGCTTGTGGAAAGCCGTATCGTACGTGTACATCTGTACCTTGGCTCCGCCAAATACCGACCCTGTACCCACCGTCAACTTACCGTTTATTATGACCCCGGGTAGCAGCACTCTGTTATTGGCGTCGGTTATCCCCGAACCTTTGATCTTCGTCCAGGTGGCTGGCGCCGCGACGCTTACCGGCACTGCAAGCAGGCCCGCAACCAGGGCCAGGCACCCCAGGATAACGATCATCCTCATGAGGCTGGCTTTAGACATGGCCCGCTCCTTTCCTGTTCCCCTGTGATTGTTCCTCGTTACCGGCAGGATGGTTGGTTTAACTCGAGAGTATAACGCATCGTGTCGCGTGTCAAAGAATCCTTTGAAGCTCAACCGGGGCTCTCCGTTCGTACCGCGTCTTCCATATTCTCCTGTTTGCTTATACGCTCCGCTACCTGAAAAACGGACTTTCATTAGAATTTTATTACCCGGGAGCAAGCAGGGGGTGCGTACGGGTTCCTCCGCTCCTGCCTGATTCCTTATCGAGGGGGAAACTCCTTCCAGCGGGTTTCCAGGCGGGAACACGGGCGGCCTCTATTTTATGGTATAAAGCATGGTGACTGCATGCAGGGTGGCCTGACTGGCAGTTCCAGAGAAAAGGGGGGGAACGTGACCGGACCTGTTTTCCAGTGGCTCGGTACGGCCGGGTTCCGCATAACGTACGGGGACGAGGTAATCCTCATCGACCCGTACCTCTCGCGCAATGAATGGGCGCGCCCGGTGCAGGGACTGAGCCCCGCCGACATGGCCGATGCCGATTACATATTCCTCTCGCACGGGCACTTCGACCACCTGGCGGACGTGCCGGCAATCGTCGAGGCCTCCGGCGCAAGAGTCTACTGCTCCGATGTGGCCGCCGCGACACTCGTAGGGAAAGGCGTCCCCGAATCATCTATTACAGAACTCTACGGTGGTAAGGCGCTGGAACTCGATGGGTTCGAGGTCAAGACCGCAACCTGCCCACATATCAGGTTCGACATCAAGCTACTGTTGAAAACGGTGCCGAGAGTCGTTCCCGAGATACGCCGCCTTCTGCCACATGTGAGGGGCATGCCGGCCGGCCCGGTGCTTATATTCACTCTGCAGTTCGAAGGCCTCTCGGTGATGCACCTTGGAAGCCTCGGCGTCACGCCCGCGATGGCGCGGAAAGTTGGACTCGGGCCTGTTGACATCCTCATGCCACCCCTGCAGGGGCACACTGATATCTGCCGGCTTGCCGCGGAGCTCACACGGGAGCTCGCGCCGCGGGCTGTTATCCCGCATCATCACGACGACTTCTTCCCGCCGATCAGCCAGTCTGTGGATATAGAGCATTTCAGGCAGCTCGTAGGGCAATGGCTGCCGGACTGCGCATATTACGAACCGCAAATAAACAGGACCTTTAGCACAAGCGACGTGTTCGGCCACGATTGATGAGTGGCAAAAAGTGGGGTCAGATCCCAAAATTTGAATCTTTAGATGAGGTGATTCGTAATCGATCAGGTAATTCAAATTTTGGGACCTGACCCCAAAAAGTGGCCGTAATTCACGATTCAAGACCTGACCCCATTGGAGGAGGGTTGAGATGAGGATCGCGGTGATGGGAGCGGGAGCCATAGGCGGGATAACCGGCGCGTTCATGGCCAGGAACGGCAAGGACGTGACCCTGGTGGACACCTACGACGAGCACGTCACGGCCATCAACGCCGACGGCCTGCGCGTCATCGGAGACCTCGGGGAGCACCTGGTAAGAGTTCCTGCGATAACCCCTGACAGGCTGGATGGCTTATATGACCTCATCTTCCTGGCCGTGAAGTCGGTCGACACGGACGACGCGCTCGCGGCGCTTCGCGACCACACGGCCGATTCCACGCCGGTCGTCTCCCTGCAGAACGGGATAAACGAGGAACACATAGCCGGGATCATCGGGAACGAGCGCACCGTAGGCGCGAGCACGCACTACGCCGCTACATTCGAGGCACCGGGACTGCTCAACAAGACATCCCACGGCGGCTACATCGTGGGTGAGCTCGACGGCAGCATGACGGAGCGGGCCAGGGAGATCGGTCGCCTGCTCAGCCTGGTCGAGGAGTCGGAGGTCACCGGCAACATCTGGGGGCACCTCTGGAGCAAGCTGCTGATAAATGTCTGCACCAACTCGTTCGGAGCGCTGACCGGGCAGGTGTTCGGGGAGTTCATAAAGGATGATATCGGCAAGAGGCTTCTGGCTGCGCTCTACACCGAGTCTTATGATGTTGCCATTGGGCATGGCATCAACCTCGTGAAGCTGGTGGGTGTTCTTGACCCGGAATTCCTGTGCGTGCGCTGCGATGCTGACGGAGAGAGAGTGTTATCGATCCTGGACCTCATGGCCGGGCCGGACCAGTACGGTAACATGAAGTCCTCGATGCTCCAGGACCTGGAACGGGGAAGAAAGACCGAAATAGAGTTCCTCAACGGGTATATAGTTAAGAAGGGGCGCGAGGTGGGGTTACCGACCCCGGTCAACGAGGCAATAGTGGAGACGGTGAAAGAGGTCGAGGCCGGGAAGCGCGAACTCTCGCCCGCGAACCTCGAGGAGATCCGGGGCCGCCTGGGTTGATCAATCGTTATCCTGGTTCAGCGCTTTCTCGATCGCCTTCAACCCGTGATAACCCCTCCAGACAACTCACACTGCGGCCCAGTATCCGTCCCGTAACGACACCAGGCCCTGCCGCTCGAGCCTCTCGAGGTGCTTCTCTATCATCATACCCTCGAAGAACTCGAACATCTCGGGTGGATCCCAGCGCCTGCCGAAGACTATGGTGCGGCCTATTATCTCCGAAATACTGCGAGGATGGCCAAGGAACTCGAGCAGGCGGCGGTCCCTGTCATGCACCACGTCCGCATACCTGTCGAGCCGCTCGTGGATATCGCCCTGTATGGTCCCCTCCCCGTGCGCCGTGTACCAGGTATCGGCGTCAAAATCTTTGAGCCGCTCGATGGACGCGAGGAAATCGTCTATCGAGGAACTCCTGTTCCCGTACCAGGGGCCGAACGAGGTCAGGTCGATGTCAGCAAGGTAGACCGCCTTCTTCTCGACAAACTCCACGCACATGTGGCCCGGGGTGTGGCCGGGAGTGTGGATGAAACGGATGGTGTTCTCGCCCAGGCTCATCTCATCGCCTTCCGAGACGGTATGCACGACCCTGGTCTCGGTCCACCCCCATGTGTCCCTCATCACGTTCTTCCAGACCGGTTCCCACGGCTTACCAGCGATGCCGACTATGCGCGCGTTCACATCGAGCGATTCTATCGCCGGGGCGTCCAACTCGTGCGCCACGAACTCCGCATCGGGGAACAGGCGGTTGTAGCGGACGTGATCCACGTGGTAATGAGTGTTAACGACAAGCCGTATCCCGACCTCGCGCTCGAGGCGCTCGAGCTCCACCGGCTGCGAAGCCGGATCGATCACGGTGGGTATCTCATCGTCGATGAAAAGACAGTGGGCGTTGGGGAAACGTCCGCGATTCTCCCCGCCCATAAAGATGATCTCGCCCGAAGCCATGCACTAAAGCCCCAGCTTGCCAGGGTTCATTATCCCGGCCGGGTCGAGCGTCCTCTTGAGCGCGCGGAGCACCTCCATCCCCTCCTGGCCGTACTCCTTCTCGAACCAGGGAGCGTGCTCGTATCCGACGCCGTGGTGGTGGGTTATCGTCCCGCCGTTTGCCAGTATCGCGTCGCTGGCCTTCTTCTTCAGATGCTCCCACTGCTCGATCTCGCGGCCTTCGGCCTGCTTGCCCATGAATATGAAGTAGAGGCTCGAGCCTGTAATGTAGGAGTGCGACAGATGGCACGTGACTATGGCGCCGGAGCCGTAATCGGCCAGCGCCTCCCTTATGGCGCTCACACCCCCGCGATACAGCCGCATAATGTTGCTCCAGGTCGTGGCTGTCTCCAGGGTATCGATCATGACGCCCCATCCCATCATGATGTCGCGCAGGTACGGGTGGTCGTACCGGCCCTTGTACCACTCCATACCCGCAATCCTTCCGAGCGGGAACGCCCCGTTCTTCCGGCAGATGGAGGTTATCTTCTTCATGCGGGCCTGCGTCTCGCCTTCTTTACCCTCGCATCCGAGCACGGCGAACGAGCCGGTGTTGAACGAGTACCCGCGGGAGTCGAGCATCTTGATCCCGTTCCGGATCACGAACCTCTTAGCGGGGTTGCTCGATGGCTTCAACACTCGCAGGGCCAGCGCGCTCTCCTCGGGATCGGATATGCGGATTGTCTCGGGGATGTCACCTGACTGCATCATCTCGCGGACCGCCTGCACCCCGCCCTCGAACTCCTTGAACAGGAGTCCCCGGTAGTCGTAGACCTCCGGCTGGAGGCGGACCTTCATCGTCGCCTCGGTGATTATCCCCAGGGTGCCCTCCGAGCCGCTTATTACCTGCACCAGGTCGGGGCCGGTCGCCGAGGCGGGGACATCAGGCGTCTCGATAACACCCCGCGGGGAAACCATCCTGACCGCCTCTGTCATCTCCTCGATCTTCCCGTACCCGGTGGACTGCCTTCCGGCCCCGCGGCTAGCGATCCAGCCCCCCAGCCCGCTGAAGAGGAACGATTCCGGTGCGTGGCCCATGTAGAGCCCGCGCTTCTTGAGCTCCTCCTCGAGTTCCGGCCCCCAGATGCCGGCCTCGAAACGCGCGGTGAGGCTTTCGGGGTCAACGTGTATGACACGGTCCATACGGCGGAGGTCCACGGTGAGTGAGCCCGCAAGACCCTTCCGTTCCAGGGGCTCAACTCCTCCGACGACACTGCTGCCGCCGCAGAACGGGATCACGGCCAGGGAGGACTCCTCCGCGAGCTTCAGCAGCGCCTCGACCTCCCTCTCGGAGCCGGGATAGACGACCGCATCCGGGGGGTTCGGCACCTGCCCACGCCTCGCCCGTACCACGTCGCGGTAGCTCTTTCCCAGCGCGTGATAGACGCGGTCACGGTGAGCCGTTGAGACGTTGTCGCCTCCTACGATCTCCGACAGCGCCTTCAAGGACTTGTCCTTCAAGCGCGGCTCGCGTATGTCGAGGTCATCAAGCTTCGGGTCCGGGGACCTGAGCTCACCGACCTTTATCCCGAGCCTTTCCTCCAGGAAGGTCACGTACTCCGGCCTCTCTTCCACCGGATAAGTCTTGTTGATGTCGCCCCATCCCCACCAGCGGGTCTCGATGTCTTTCGCTTTTGTCATCAGAAAACTCCCTCTATCTCGTTGAATTCCTCTCATCGTGCCCGGGCCTGCCCCCGTCTTCATTCCGGTTCGTGGCTCGAAGCCACGCATCATTCAGGCTTATCTTTTGAGTTAGAGCGTATTCTATCATCTCTTCAAAAAGCAGCCGAAACCTTTTACGGGTCGTTGAAGGGGTCAGGTCTTGAATCGTGAATTTATGCCACACTTTTGGGGTCAGGTGCCAGGTCTCGCATAAATTCACAATTCAAGACCTGACCCCATGCCAAACAGGGAATCGACCGCCGGCGGCACGCTTAAGTACAATATAGTCCTGTGCCGATAATCAATGAAGAGAGGGCCATCTGAGAGGAGGGACCGACCTTTTAGCCCCTGGATGAGAGATCGCAGCGCTGTGAAATCAAAGAGAAAAACCGCCTCAATAGCCGCTCTGCTGGTTCTTGCCTGCTTTGCTTCAGCAATACTGATATCGGCCGGGACCGGCTTACGGGTCGCATCCGACAAGGTGGGCAGGCATTCACTGAACGACCTGCGCAGTGAGACCAGCAGCTCACACGTACCCAACCCTTACGATTTCTCAAGGAGAGCCCGCATCCTGATGCAAATACACGCACACACAGACAAAAGCGACGGGGTCGACTCAACCGAGGGGCTCATAACGAAGTATGCGAACCTGGGCTACCGCTGCCTGGCCATTACCGATCACAACCAGGTGAACTGGCCGTGGCCGATAAATCCCACGAATATGGTTCCGATAAAGGGGAACGAGATATCGACGAGTGACGGCTACCATATCGGGAGCCTGTTCAGCAACTATGCGCCGTCGCCCGACACCAGGACGGCGCAGCAATGTATCGACGAGATAAACAGCCGGCAAGGCATCGCGATAGTTAACCATCCTTTCTATCTGGGGAAAACCGGCGCGGACCTGCTGCAGCTTACCGGATACTCGGGCCTTGAGATCTACAACAGGAACAAAGAATTAGGGAGCAACAAGGGGTACTCCCTTGCGCTGTGGGACTCGGTCCTGACCGGCAGCGATCAGAGCGTGTGGGGATTCGCAGCCGACGACTACCACGGCGCCGTCCAGGGACAGGACCGAGGCAAGATCATCGTCGTAGCGGACGACGATAGCGAGCTTGAGATCAAAGAGGCGCTCAAGCGGGGGAGCTTCTATGCCATAGCAGGCGGAGATTCCCTGTCCTTCGAGGACATCGTGACTGATGATCGCGGGATCACTGTTGAGACTAGCGCTCCAGCAACCATAAGGTTCGTCGGCAAAAACGGTTCGGTACTGAGGTCCTGGTCCAACAGGGAAAGCGCCACATATGATGTCGCCGGTGATGAAGACTTCGTGCGGGTGGAAGCTGCGGCCGGGGACACGGAGCTATACTCGAACCCGATCGAACCAATCGACGCCCCCAGAATAAACAGCATTACTCCTTCATATGGTACCGCAGGTGCTAAAGTGACTGTACGCGGCTCGGGCTTCGGCTCCGAGCAGGGGAACTCGTATTTATCGTTTGGCTCGACACGGGTAACGAAGTGCCTTTCGTGGTCTGACGAATCGATCCAGTGCGAAGCCCCGGAGGGCGGGAGCGGCACGGTCAGAGTTACAGTAACCACATTCGTTGAGACCTCCAGCTCAAAGGCCTCCACTTTCACCTACACATATCCAACCTGGTACCTCGCCGAGGGCTCCACCGCGTGGGGTTTCTCGACATACATAACGATAGAAAACCCGAACACAAACAGTGTTGACGCGCAGATAACCTACCAGACCACAAAAGGTCCGGTATCAGGAAGGACTGTCAACCTCCCCGCACTCAGCCAGGCAAGCGTGAACCCTCAAGAGGTCCTGGGCGAGCAGGACTTTTCCACCAAGGTGGTCTGCAAGGAGGGTAAGACCATCGCGGTGGACCGTACCATGGTCTGGACAGGCGCCGGTGCTCCTTCCGAGGAAGGCCACTCCTCTGTCGGGGTAACCGCCCCCACGAGCAAGTGGTACCTCCCCGAGGGCTCATCAGCCTGGGGCTTCGAGTGCTGGCTGTTGATACAGAACCCGAACTCGAGAGAGGCCTCCTGCGATGTCACCTACATGATAGAAGGAGAAGGACCGAAGACAGTCAATCACAAGGTGCCAGCGGGCTCCCGGGCCACCTTCAACATGGGGGGTGACATCGGGGCCAAGGACGCTTCCGTTATGGTCTCCTCCAACATGCCGATTATCCCCGAGAGGGCGATGTACAGGAACAATCGGCGTGAGGGTCACGACTCGATAGGCACCACCTCGCCCGCCAGTGACTTCTACCTTGCCGAGGGCTCCACCGCCTGGGGGTTCACCACCTACGTTCTGGTGCAGAACCCGAATAAGACCCCTACGAACGTAACCATCACCTACATGACCCCGTCGGGAGCAAAGCCCCAGCCCGCCTTCACAATGAGCCCGAACTCCAGGAAGACCATAAGGGTGAACGATGTCACGCAGGTATCCAACACCGACCTATCGACAAAGGTGCACAGTAGCCAGCCCATAATCGCAGAGCGCGCCATGTACTGGGGAGCGGATACCCCTCTTGGAGAGGCATGCCACGACTCCATCGGCATGAACGAGCCGCATACCACATTCTACCTGCCGGACGGGCAGACCACGAGCGGCAGAGAGACCTACACCCTCGTACAGAATCCCAACTCCACAGACCTCGAGGTCGAGATCTCCTACCTCACGTCCACCGGAGAAGACAACACCGTCTTCACCGATACCATCCCCGCCGACTCGAGGAAGACCTACAACATGGCCGACAAGGGCATCAATGGAAGGGCCGCCATAATGGTCACCTCAAAGAACTCCGGAAAGAAGATAATGTGCGAGAGAGCGATGTACTGGAAGAGCAGGGGCGCAGGCACCGATACGATAGGCGGGTATTCAGATTAGTCCGGTGCCCCGCGAGAGGCTGGGTTTGGGGAAAGGTCCACTTAGGCCAGTCACATCTGAACCACTTTCAAGTTGCACCCGCATTCAGTTGCCGGACGATCGCTGAGCGTTAAACGATTCTATTACGTCCACCCGAGCCGCTTCCGAGGCCGGATTCGCCGACCGAAATCGTAAAACATTATTCACTTCCAAGCCCTCACTCGCTCTCTCCCAGGACCTCGCCACAGTGCTCCTCGCCGATACCTTCGCAAATTCAGAGCCCTGACCGATGAGCCCAGTTTGACCTGAGGTCCGGCATAACTTTATACTTTGAACGGGTGATTCCTTATGGTTAATACGGCGACACATAGACTGCTCAGGGTCAGCGAACTGTCTCGCCTTACAGGCGTGTCGACTTCGGCCATCAATTATTACGTGCGGGAAGGCCTGCTCCCCCCTCCACTTAAAACCGCCCCCAACATGGCCTACTTCGATCCCGGCTACGTGGACATGGTCAATTCGATAAAGGTGCTTCAGCGCGAAAAAAAGCTTTCGCTGGGGGAGATCAAAGAACTGCTGGAGAAGGGGAAAGTCAAATGGCACGAGGGACCTGACGTGGGAAACCTCGTCGGGGCGGTGGGGACGACACCCGGCGGGCGGGCGCTGGACAGGCGCAAACAAATAATGGGAGTTGCCTCGAAGGTCTTCGCGGAGAAGGGTTACTACGCCACCACCATAGCGGATCTGGCGTCCGCGGCAGGAATAGCAAAGGGCACTATCTACTGGTACTTCAACAACAAGCGGGCCATAATGCTGGCCATCCTCGACGACATCGTGAGCGAGATAAACGAATCGTTCGGCCTGGTCGTCAGGGACACGCCCAACGGGCTCGAGGCAATCCTCCGCTGTGTGGAACCCGCAATCAGGTTGCTCGAAAAGCACGGGCCAATATACCTCATGTACTTCCTGGAGATCGGGTCGACCGACAGGGTGCTCCAGGAAAAGTACAGGGACATATACAGGGCGATCCACGCGGGGACGAGGATGGCCCTGGAGCGCGGCATGAAAGAGGGCCTTATCCGCAAGGTTAACCCGGAGCTGACAGCATACGCGGTGATGGGGCTGATCGAGAGAATCAGCCAGGTGGCGGGTCCCGGCGGCAGCGAGATCCCGGTCGGGCTAAAAACAAAAGAGGCGAAGGAGCTGCTGCGACACGCCCTCATGTCAAAGCGTGCAGGCTCAAAGGCGAGCCAACGATAGTAGCATTCCAGCACGTGGGGGTCGGTGTCTCCGTTATAGACCGGTGATACGATTTCTGCGGGAAGATCCCCGGCTTCTCCATCAAGCTGAACGACAAGGACGGACTCACCAGGGCTTTGAACGCCTGTCAGGCCATCAGGCTCTCGAACGGGTCCGTGAAAAGCCAGGTGGACAGGTAGCGCTCTCCCGTGTCCGGAAGCACCACCACCATCAGCTTCCCCTCGCTCTCCGCGCGGTTCGCCACCTGCACGGCCGCCCACGCGGCGGCGCCCGAGGAGATGCCGGCCAGGATGCCCTCCAGCCTGGCCAGATCCCTCGCCGACTTCCCGGCGTCATCGTCGGTGACTGTCACGATCTCGTCGATGAGGTCCGTTTTCAGTACCCCGGGGATGAACCCGGCGCCGATACCCTGGATCTTATGTGGCCCGGGCTTCCCGCCCGAGAGCACCGGGGAATTCTCAGGCTCCACCGCCACCACGTGCACCCCCGGCTTCCTGCTCTTTATCACTTCTGATACGCCTGTTATCGTCCCGCCGGTCCCTACCCCAATGACGAGGATATCCACCTCTCCTTCAGTGTCATTCCATATCTCCTCCGCCGTGGTCTGCCGGTGCGCCCTCGGGTTAGCGGGGTTCATGAACTGTTGCGGCATGTAACTGTTAGGGATGCTTTTCGCGAGCTCCTCGGCCGCCTGGATCGCGCCCCGCATCCCCTCCTTCCCCGGCGTCAGCTCCAGCCTTGCGCCAAATATGGCCAGTAGCTGCCTTCTCTCCACGCTCATCGTGTCCGGCATGGTAAGCACCAGCCTGTATCCCAGAGCCGCGCACGCGAACGCCAGCGCGATGCCGGTGTTCCCGCTGGTCGGCTCAATGATGGTCGTGTCCCTGTTTATGAGGCCCCTCTCCTCAGCGTCGCGGATCATGCTTATGCCTATCCTGTCCTTGACACTGGACAGCGGGTTGAACGACTCCAGCTTGGCGTAGACGTCTGCCCCTGCGCCTTCCGTGATCCTTCGCAACCGAACCAGTGGAGTGTTGCCCACCGTCTGCGTGATGTCCTCGAACAACCTCTTCATCTGGGGCTCCTTTGACAGCAGGCTGCTTGAACCTTACCCACAATTCCATGCCCGTTCGCGTCGGGCCGCCGTTGAAGACGAAGTATAACCCGTCAATATCAGATGGTAACTCGAATGAGACCTTACCACGACTGTCCAGGCCTGAGACTTCCTCATCGTCGAAACCTCCTTGAGCGGGGTTGAAACAAATAAGAACGGTATCGAAAGATGAAGCCGGGTAAGGCTGAACCGTCGGTCCATCCGGGACCTCTGATCGCCCTAAGAAACCAGCCGGTGGTATCTTATCCAGTACCATGCAAGCTTCAGCAAACCTGCGCTCGACCTCCTGCCGCTGTTGTAGTAAGTGTTCAAGCGGAAAGTGCTTTTCCCTTCTATCGGAGGAACGAGGCAGAGTGCCCGTTGAGCCGTCGTGCTTGAAACGGGCGAATCCGCACCCGGCACTGCGTGTGCAAACAGGCCGCTGGCTGCCTGACGTAGTATCATGTTTCAGGCGGGAGCTTAAGCCATGCTGAAAGGAGCGGGCATGAAGGTAAAAAAGATCGATCACGTGGGAATCGCGGTAAGAGAAAAAGAAGCGGCCGTGCGCTTTTTCACGGAAGTCCTGGGAGGGCGCAAGATCCTGGACGACTCCTGGGAGTTCGACGGGCAGGAATTCAACTGGGCGTACTTTCTCATCGGCCAGGAGGGCCTGATAGAGCTCATCAGTTCCCCGGACCCCGACAGTTTCATCAACAAGTTCATCGAGAAGCGGGGGGAAGGCCTTCACCACATTACCGTCCAGGTGGAGAGCCTGGAAGAAGCGATGGATTTCCTGAAAGAGAAGGGGATAAACGTGGTAGACGTGAACACCTCGGACCTGCACTGGAAGGAAGCTTACATCAGGCCGCGAGACGCTTTCGGCGTCCTGATACAACTGGCGGAATTCGACGAGGAGTACTGGGCGTCCCAGATCCTATAGCTTCATCCCGAAATCGGCATGCTTCTGTTCGAAGCCGAGCTTCTTGTAGAAACCGATGGCTTTTTCGTTCTCGATCTCCACGCTGACATCGAGCTCCGCGCAGCCCATCGAACGGGCCATCCTCTTCGCCTCTTCCACCAGCAGGCGCCCGGTGTTCTTGCCTCTGTGGGCGTTCGAGACGATCAGCTCGGTGATCGCCGCGTAGTTGCCACCGTGGTAAAGTGAGGGAAGGATCAGGAGTATCAGAAGTCCGACATTCCCGTCGCGCTCGCTTGCCAGGAGGAAGCTCCACTCCGGAGAAGCGATCATCTTCCTCAGCGTGCTGTACCAGGCAACCGGGTTGACGTCTCCACCGTTCACGCCCACCGCCTGGCCGAGTTCCCGGATCAGGGCGGCCACGGCCTCCTCGTCGGCCAGGGTCGCCTTGCGTATCTCCATCATGTAACCTCCCGCGTAAATATCAAAAGCCCGGCAAAAGGATAACACAATTCCGGCGGTGGGGGTCCCCCGGATCCCCAAGGACATGTCCCGCCTCCATAACTCATTCTCAACGCCCGCGGACCACCTTCGTCCCGACCGTGGCAGCCGCCGCCAGGAAGGCCAGCGGAGAGGACATGATCAGCCTGTTTCGCATGGTGCCGGGTGGCTTCCTCTCTTTCGGGCCGGGCAGGTCGCCGAGGGTCCTGTGCGGCTCATCCTGGTACCAGTACGTCGTGCCTTCGTAAGTGGCCGGCAGCAGGTTGTTGAGCCCGTGGTCCAGGGTCACCTTTATCCGCTCCTTGAAGCACACCGGCATCTCCGCGTGGAATCGGTAGCAGGAGACCTGGCGGGCGAAGTAGCTGCGCCTGGTGACACCGTGGGTGAGGTGCGTCGAGGGCACGCGGGTGAAATACCACGCGCCGTTGAAGTAGTCCTCGCCGCCGGTTCCGTGCACGTTCGGCTCCTCGGCCCCGTCGATCCACATCCTTTCCCAGCCCTCGAGTATTCCCAGCCCCATCCCGTGCGGCAGGACCACTCGCACAGGGTTCAGCCGCCACGGGTACTCCCTGCCCTGCATGTCCAGGTGACAGCCCAGGTAAAAGCCTTTCCCTTCCGCGTCAAGGACGGTATAGGGAGGGCCGCCTCCATCGAGGTTCTCCCTGTGCCAGGAGCAGTGGAAGTACGGCACGTCGGCCGGCAGGTCGCGTTCGAGCTTGAGGTAAGTCAGCTGGTAAAAGAGAGAGACCACCGGCAGGCGCGACTGGTTCTCGATCGTGATCACGGCGCGGCGGCGGAAAGGCATCGGCAGGAAGCAGAGGTATGCGCCCGTGGTGATCGCCAGGTAAGCGGTTGAGTAATCCCTGGGCCTGGCGAAAGTGGTGCCGAACAGGTCCCCGATAGGCGTCAGGACCGAAGGTTCCGGCTCCCCGTCCCAGTGCACCTTAAACACCAGGTTACGCAGGACCGACGGGTTCACCACCCGGGGGACCGTGAACCATATCCGCGTCAGCACGGCCGGGCCCTCGATGTCCGCGGCGGTGAACGATTCACCGGGCTTGAGGTCTACACACTTCTTGAGGAACTGGCCCACGACGCCAGGATAGTCGCGTTTCCTGCGACCATAACTCGACACCTGGTACGTGGTCCCGTCCCAGGGGTTCACCCCGAACATGTCACGGCTAAGGTTCAGGAACATCTCTGGACCTCCTGTCCCCGTTGTCTTTTCATTATATCAGCCGCGTATCAGGCAGAAGTCACGCCCTTCGCCGGCCGGCTCGCCGTCACCCGCAATCGGACATCTATTGACGCATCCGATTGCCAATTTTCTCCAAAACATGGATAATATTGCTCCGTTGCAGTTTATAAAAGCGTTAAGCCGCATGTTAAATCCTTATGCCATGAAACAAAAGAGCCTACCAACAGCGCTGCCGCGCATCGCTTACCTCGCGGTGGCGGCGGTGATAACAGTATGCCTGGCGCTGCCGGGGTGCGGGTCCGGGGGCAAGAAGGTCTCCGCCACGGAGCATGTCGACGCGCTGCTCAAGAAGGGCGTCCGGCCAAACGAGATGGGCATGGTCATGATCCTGGAGTACCACCGTATCGCCGACCGGGAGAGCGACTATACGCGGAGCATCGACAACTTCAGGAAAGACCTCGAGAGCCTCTATCAAAAGGGGTTCCGGCTCGTAAAACTGAATGACCTGTTACGTGGCAGGATCAGCGTCCCGGCCGGTACCACCCCGATCGTGTTCAGCTTCGACGACTCCACCGAAGGGCAGTTCAGGTACATCCGTGAGGGCGCCAAGACCCGGATCGACCCCCTGTGCGCGATGGGGATGATGTCCGATTTCTCCAGGAAGCATCCGGACTTCGGATATACAGCGCTCTTCAATTACCTGCCGGAACTCTTCGACCAGGCCAGGTACAAGAAGGCGAAGGTCGACTACCTGCTGAACCGCGGCTTCGAGCTGGGCGACCACACGATAACGCACCCGTCGCTCGGGCTTGTAAGCGACGAGCAGGTACAGAAAGAGATCGCTCTACCGGTAAAGGACATCAAGAAGGTTAATCCGAAGGCCACCACAAACATACTGTGCCTGCCCCACGGGTCGATCCCCAGGAACCAGGATCTCATGTTCGACGGCTCCTACGAAGGGACCACATACCACAATAACTGGGCACTGCTGGTGGGAGCGGAACCCATGTATCCTCAATACCACTACAAGAACCCCGGCAAGCTTCTTCCACGCGTACAGGTCATGGACTACGACCCGGAGGACGGCTCGGGCGCAAGCGGCTCGGACTACTGGTTGCGGTATTTCGACAGGCACCCCGAGCTTCGTTTCGTAAGCGACGGCAACAGCAAGACGATCTGCGCTCCCTCGTACATGGAAACACGCCTGCTCGGCAACAAGCTTCCGGCCGGCGTCAGATTCGTTGGGTACTAGGGTCGAGCGGCTTTCATGAACTGGAGCCGGTAAATGGCGAAAAAACGAATATTCACCAACAGGAGCCGCAGGAGGGAAACGTTCTTGGGCGGCAGGAGAAAGGATCTTTCGTTCCCCGAGCTGGAGGAAACCACCAGTTCGGTGGACGGCCTCTCGCGACGCATGAAGAAAGTGCTGCCGTCGTCCGCCTATAACCGATTTCAGAAGATAAAGGGCATCCACGTGGTACTGGGAATGGTGTTCGTTGTGGTGGCGGTGCTCCTGGTCTGGTTCTTCTTCTTCGTTTACCCCTCACCCATAGGAGCGCTTCTCCCCGCTCCCAACGGCTTTACCAGAAACCCGAACGTCGACATATGCGCGTCTATCGGCCGCGCCCTCAAGCCCGGGGAGCTGTCGCTCGAGGTAGATGGAAAAGACGTGACCCCTCAGGTCAGCCTCAACAAGAAAGGGATATCGTGCAGGCTGGCCCTTGTCGATGGACCCCACAAGGTGAACCTTGAGCTGAAAGGCGGAGGGCTGATGGGGAAGCGGAGCGCGAACTGGTCTTTCTCCGTAGATACCACGCCGCCGACTGTCACCGTTACCAACAAGAAAATATCTGAGGTCAAGGGGTCGGACCTGGTCCGGGTGCAGTTCTCGGGCGTGGCAGAGGAGGGGTCCAGAGTCGAGGTCAAGGGCAAGCCCGTTCAGGTGGATGCCGGCGGGAAGCTTAAAGGGACAGCCACCAGTGCCCGAAGCCGCAGCCTCAAGGTCACCGCGACCGACAGCGCGGGCAACCAGTCCGCTACCTACATCGTCACGCAAAAGATCCCGGACGCCAAGGGCGCCCACGTTTCGATTTTCATGGCAGCCAGTGACTCCGACATGGGAAAGCTCATCGGCCTGGTAGAGCGTACCGAGTTAAACGCTCTGGAGGTCGACCTCAAGGACGAGGCCGGCCAGATCGGCTTCGAGCTGGACAACCCACTGGCGAAGCAGGTCAACAGCACCAACGACTACATAAACCTGGAGGGTTGCGTTGACAAATTGCGCTTCCGGGACATCTATACGATCTGCCGCATCGTGGTCTTCAAGGACCCCAAGCTCGCGAGCGGTCGGCCGGACCTCGTGGTGCAGGACAAGTACGGCGGCCCCTGGAGCAAGGGAGTCTGGATGGACCCGTACTCAAGTGAAGTATGGGACTATAACCTCTCCGTCGCCATCGCGGCCGCAAAAGCGGGGTTCAACGAGGTCCAGTTCGATTACGTCAGGTTCCCTTCCGACGGGAACACCACGACCTGTCTTTATCCAAAACAGGACGGTCGCACTCCCGGCCAGGTAATAGATGGTTTCCTGAACTACGCCAGGGATAAACTGGCCCCCTATAACGTGTTCATATCAGCGGACGTCTTCGGGCTCACGGCAAGCAAGCAGGGTGAAATGGGCATCGGGCAAAGGGTGCAGGACCTCGCCAGGGGCGTGGATTACTTATCCCCGATGGTATATCCCTCGCATTATAACGCCGGAGAATACAACATAAAGGACCCGGAGGCCAACCCTTTCGATACCGTGTCCCGCTCCATGGCGGACTTCAAGAAAGTCACAACCGGCACACCGGCCAGGCTGCGGCCGTGGATACAGGACTTCAGCCTCCGCGTCACCTATACTCCGGACATGGTCCGACGGCAGATCGACGCCGTGGAGCAGGGGGGCGCAAAGGAATGGTTGCTATGGGACCCCGAGTGCACCTACTCCGAGAGCGCCCTTAAACCGCAAGAAAAGTGATAACTGTTACTGCCCGAGCCTCATCTCGTCCTTTACCGTCCAGGCGGCTTCTTATCGCGGCTTACCTGCTCTCTCCTGGATAGCGTCCGAGACCCTGGACTTTGCATGTGGCCTGTCTGCCGCGAACCTCCGTTATACGTCTGGAGATCCGGTTGTCGATTATCATTGCGGCGCGTACCCGGGTGTCCTAGATTCAATACGACCTTTTTATATGAAAGAAACGGGATATACGGATGAAAGACGGATTCGACCCGGAGCTGTTCTCGCGAGAGAGCATCGAACGGGCGGCCAGGGCTTTTTCCTGTGAGGTCGAGCGGCGGGCGTTCTTGCACAAAGCGGGAAAGTGGACCGGCGGCCTGCTGCTGGCCGCCTCCCTGGGTTCGATCGCCTCATGCGCGAGGAAAAGTTCCTCACCGGCGACAACAAAACCCGCTCCCGGCACCGTGCCCGCGGCTCCCACTGCCGTCCCGGGGCAGGCGGACCTGGGGATCGCGTCCGGGCAGAACCCCGGAGAGCTTGCCCGCAGGGCGGTGGATGCGGTCGGGGGGATGGCACGATTCGTGAAACCCGGGAACATGGTGGTGATCAAGCCTAACGCATCGTTCCTCGACGGCATAAGCGGAGCGACCAGCACACATCCGGAAGTGGTCAGCCAGGTGATCGCCATGTGCCGCGAGGCCGGCGCGGGCCGGGTCATAGTGATGGACCACTGCCTGCCCGCGAGTCCGGAAGCCTGTTTCAGGGCTAACGGGATAGGCGAAGCAGTTAAGCGTGCCGGGGCTGAGGTCATCGCTTTCGGCCCGTGTGAGAAGGACCACGGTGTCGATACGGAGATACCCGGCGGAGTAGCGATGAAAAGGGCCGGCATCTACCCGGAGGTGCTCCAGGCCGACGTGGTCATAACCGTGCCAAAAGCGAAGCATCACGGGAGCGCGGGACTCAGCCTGGGAATGAAGAACTTCATCGGGGTGACCGCCGACATGGGGAACATCCACAACTTCGATCTCCACCAGTCGATCGCCGACCTGAACACCCTGGTTCGGCCCACGCTTTCCGTGATAGACGCTTCGATAATCCTGCTCGACCGCGGCCCGGGCGGGCCTGGCCCGACCCGCGCCGCAGGCAAGGTAATAGCGAGTCCGGATGTCGTGGCTGCGGACGGCTATGCCTGTACCCTCTTCGGAATGAAAGCGTCCGACGTCCCGCACATCGTCTACGGCGGCCGCGCCGGCCTAGGAGAAATCGACTTCAACAAATTGAAAGTCGCTGAGGTTTAAGCACCATGCGGGCAGAGATGAGCGGCGGAAAAGGAGTGACTATAGCCCGCCGCGTCGTACAGGCGGTGTTCCTTCTACTGTTCGTTCTTCTCGCTTTCAAGGCCGCCTATCCTCCTCTTTCCACTCCTCCGTCGAACATCTTCCTCAGGTTCGACCCGCTGGCGGGGCTTTTCGCCCTGCTCGCCGCGAAGAGCGCCTCCGCGTTTGCCCGCTACTGGCCGGCCTGGCTGCTTCTCGGACTGACGCTTGTAAGCAGCAGGTTCTTCTGCGGCTGGATATGCCCGCTGGGGACTTGCTTCGACGTGGCCGGAGCTGTCAAGCCGAGGGCTCTCAAGTATTACAGGCCCACCGGCAAGCAAGTGCGGGAGTTGAAAGGCGCCCGGCGTGCCGGTAAAGTCCCGCGCAGGGTCCGCGTCAAGTACATCATCCTGCTGCTGGTAATGGCCCTCTCGCTGGTCGGCGTCAACCTGCTTTATTTCTTCAGCCCCCTGGTGGTGTTCAACCAGAGCGTATATTTCATCCTGCTGCCGCAGATACCGGTGATGCTAGTGATCCTGTTGCTGGTCGCGTTCCTGTACCGCCCCCGCTTCTGGTGCGAGGAGGTCTGCCCGCTAGGGGCCCTCTTCAGCCTGTTCTCGCTGGCGGGGAAAAGGCTCGGATCGCGCCTCAGTCCTCTCTCGGTTGTCAAGAACTCCGAAGCCTGCATAGACTGCGGGGCATGTTACAGAGAATGCACATTCGGGGTCGAAGAGCCTTTCGTTAAAACCGACAGCGGCAGGCTTCGCTCGGCAGACTGCACCGCGTGCGGCGCCTGCGTGCCGGCGTGCCCCTCGCCCGGAGCGCTCACGCTGGAGAGCTTCGGCGCAGCCATCAGCCGTTCGAAAAGCTCGGAGGAGCGCCCGCGGACCACTGTCGAGGAACCCGCTGAGCGGCAGGCTGAATCGCCACCGGCGGACTACCGGCTCACCGTGACCCGGCGGGAGTTCGTGGCTTCACTCGGTGTCGGCGCGGTGATGCTGGCGGGATACGGCATCGGGCTCAGGGATATCGGCGAACCGGTGCTGAGGATGCCTGGTGCGCAGGATGAGTCCCTTTTCCTCGCGGAGTGCAACCGCTGCGGCGAGTGCGCCCGCGCCTGCCCTCCCGCGTGCATCAAGCCGATGGGCATCGAGGACGGCTTTCAGAAGCTGTGGACGCCGCGTTTCTGCCCTCGCACCGCCGGATGCATCTTCGAGCAGTGCGACCAGGCATGCGCAAAGGTCTGTCCCGCGGGGGCCATAGATCATCAGAAGCCGGCGGACGTAAGGATAGGCACGGCGCAGGTCAACCGGCGCACGTGCCTGGGCTGGAGAGGCAGGCCCTGCCTGGTGTGCCAGGAGCGTTGCCGGTTCAACGCCATCGACGCCGACGGCCTGCGGCCCGTTGTTCTCGAGGACAGGTGCACGGGATGCGGCGCCTGCGAGCAGGGCTGTCCCACCGAGCCGACAAGCATCCGCATTTTCCCGGCCGGCGAGCGGGCGGCATGGCCTTCCGGCGGCGGAGCGGGAGGGCGAGTGCGGGGCGGGCGGCAGTAACGCTTTCATGCCCGGGCCCCGTAGATACCCTGAGACGGATCTCAACTCCACTTGCCATTGCTACCGGCACTACAACATCGGTTAGAATAGTTGCCGTTAGCGCCCGGTTCCCCGGGCCATGAAAACGAGGGGAGTCCAGCTGATGACGGTAGAATCATCAGGCGAGCAACAGAGGCAGAGAAAAAGAGCGGCCGCGTGCAGCCTCAGAATTCTTCTCGCTGTTATCGGGACATGCCTGGGCCTGTATCTCGCGCTCAGGTTGGACGAGGAGAAGCAAACGAATATAAGGAAGTTCCTCTCGGAGGCCCGTGAGGCCCCATTCCGGCTCCTGGTTTAGGAGAGGCCCGGAAAAGCGCGGACGATAGACGCTCCAACAGGGGGTAGCAGGCAGGTGGCACAGCACGATTACGATGTGATCATCGTGGGCTCGGGCGTCGGCGGCCTCACCAGCGGGGCACTCCTTTCCAGGGAAGGCCTGAAAGTACTGGTGCTGGAGCAGAGCGCCAGGATCGGGGGCTGCTGCTCGAACTATGACGTCGAGGGTTTCAAGCCCGATGTCGGGGCGGTGTTCGTCATCGGGCACGAGATGTACTACCAGCTCTTCGAACTGCTTGACCTGCGCCTCGAGGATTACCTGGACTTCATACTCATCGACCCGATCTACGACGTGATCCTCGATGATGGTACGCGGCTTCTTCTCCCCAGGGACATAGACGCGGTGGCTGAAGCCATCAACTCTATAAGCCCGCAGGACGTAAAGGGGTTTTACCGCTACTGCGGGGACATGCAGAAGCTTTTCGACGCGTACCTCGCCATGCAAAACAGGCCGATGCCCGGGCTTCGAGACGTCCGGAAACCGAGCAGTATGGCGAAGAAGGTCATGTCCCTGGAAGCTCTAAAAGCTGCGCCGGTCGCCCTGTGGCTGGCGTCCCGAAAGCTGGACAAGGTCATGAACAGCTACTTCCACGATGACAGGGTCCGGTTGATCTTCGGATGGGAGAACATGTACGCGGCGCTCCCCGCGCACAGGGCCCCCGGATTGCTCTCCATTGTCTCGTTCATGGGCCGGATGGGTTACTACTACCCGAGGGGGGGCATGATCGCCATCCCGAAGGCGCTCCGGCGCATCATGGAGAAGTTCGCGGGCGAGATCCGTTTCGACTCGCCGGTCGAGAAGATCCTGGTGAAAGACGGGGCCGCCAGGGGGGTGCGTCTCGCCAGCGGCGAGGAGATAACTTCGCGCGCGGTGCTATCCAACGTCCACTCACGCTCTACTTACCTCGAGCTCGTGGGGCCCGAGCATCTTCCCTATTTCACCAGGCGTGCTGTCAATAACCAGCCCTGCTCTATCCCCTCGCCGACATTCTACATGGGCCTCAAGCAGAAGATGGACTCGGTCCGCTCACATTTCACGGTACTGCTGACCGAGAGGCGGAAATTCGACGGAGTGTGGAGCGACTTCTACGACAAGGGGCTCCTCTACCGTCCCGACGACGGGTCTTTCCTGGTCAGCTGCGCCTCCACAGAGGACGAGAGCCTGGCCCCCGCGGGCGGTCAGGTGCTGTCAGCGATATGCATAGCCCCTTACAGGCTGAAATACCACCAGTGGGACGATATCGCTCAGCAGTGGGCGTGGGATAATATCGAGTCCCTGGAGAAGAGGGCGTTTCCCGGCCTCAGCGGCAACATCGCCTGGATGGACCCCGTGACGCCTGTCGAGCTCGAGCGCCGCCTGAGGCTGCCGGAGGGGGCTTTCTTCGGCCTGGACATGAGCCCGACCAACATGGGGCCATTCCGTCCGGGCTACCGCTCGAGGGCCGTAAGGGGCCTTTACCTGACCGGGCAATGCACGAACCCCGGGGGCGGAGTTCCCCTCGTCATGATTTCCGGGATCAACGCGTCAAGCGTGCTCTTGAACGACTGGCCGGAGCTGTAGCCGGAGCGCAGGCCATGTCGGGTAAGGCTCGAGACTTAAACCAGATATCTCCGCCGGGCTGGCGATCTCCCTGCTGCTGTCGATCTACACGTGGAGAAAAATAGGGGGGCTGACCGGCGACATCCTGGGGGCATGCCTGGAGATAACCGAACTCGCGACGCTGTTCGCCTTCCTCCCCTGAGAAAGCCTGACAAACGAACGCCAGAGATCATAGTTTATGGTCTGCCTGGTACGGACAGGAGATGTAAGGGGAAGAGGTGTAAGGGGGATCCTCTGGAACCTTGGGAACCCATTCGTAACCTGTGGACCCGTTCGGGCAATGAGGGATTTTCTTCAGAAGCTCGGTACCCGACTGCATCAAATCATCAAGTTCGTCGGGGTATTCTCCCTCTTTAAGCGCTGAGTAAGCCTGTACCGCACCGTCAACGACTCGCTGGTTGGCCTGGCATACTCTCTGGCGGGCGCTTTTTCGGGAGTTCAACATGACCGGAACGGCAATTCCAATAAGTATGCCCAGGATGAGGAATACGATCATCAGCTCAACAAGCGTAAAACCGCTCTGCCGCTGAGTGAGCCCGGTCATAACTTCCTTACCTTTTCATCACAAGAACATAGAAACTCTTTCAGTTGACTATACATCGGAATACTGACCGGATGCCATAAGAGGATTGGCGCTGGCTTTCCGCGGCACCCTCTCTGGATACCCTCTTCTCCCGCGCGAAAAAGCAGTCCATACCTTCTCCGCCAAAGGCAAGCACCCCCGCGGGACACACCTGGACGACCCGCGCTCAGTCGATCTCGTTCGGGTACGCGCCGCGGTACCGCCCCGACTTCAGCGCCTCCACCAGCTCCTCGTCAGAACTTATCTCGTCCTCGAAGACAGTCAGGCACCTGCCGAGCTGAAACTCGTGGTGCGCGTCGCTTCCTCCAGTCCCCGGAAGCCCGCACTTGAGTGAGAGCTCGAGAGCGGCCTGGTTTCCCTCCGGGCTCGAACCCCCGTTGTGAGTCTCGAGGGCATCCACGCGCCCCAGCATGTAGCCGGCCCCTTCTGCCCCGTACAGCCTGGTGAGCTCGTCGGCCACGCGGCAGGGATGCGCGGTTATTATCACAGCGCCGGCCTCTCCGCACATCTCCAGCAGGTTATCGAATGGGGTGATCCAGGACGGCGCGTCCTGGTACAACCCGTAAACGAGCATGTCCCCGAAATCGGTGAATACCTCCACTCCGCGGAACACCCTTAAACCTTTTCTGACCCCGATCTCCTGTGCCGTCCGCGCTCCCTCGATCTCGTCGTGCTCCGTCACGCAAACAGCGTCCAGCCCGATCTCCAGGGCCCTTTCCACCATCCGCCCGGGGTCTATCAGGCTGCAGGGGGAGGATATGTTCGTATGCACATGCATGTCTATCTTCAACGGCGCTCCCGCCTGTCAAACGGGTCTTATTGTGATAATTCTCCTGCGGGAACGCAGATTGTCAACCGGCCGCTCGCGGGATCACATGCCGCCGGGGTTCCAGCGCGGACCGTTTTCGGGATATGATAAACAACCGAAATCCCTGTGATACCGGCTCCTGCACAATGAAAGCGCCGGCGTTGCCGCGAGAGGCAATACAAAATCGGAGGAGTGAAAAACAAAATGGGATCTTCACGCGAAGAGATACTGACCAGGCTGAAGGCGACCGGATACGACGTCCTCGTTATCGGGGGCGGCATAACGGGAGCCTGCATAGCCAGGGACGCAGCGCTCCGGGGTTTTAAAACGGCCTGCGTCGATAAACGAGACTGGGCATTCGGTACGAGCAGCCGCTCGTCCAAGCTCATCCACGGTGGCATCAGATACCTCGAGATGTTCCAGTTCCAGCTGGTGTTCGAGGCGTGCGCGGAGCGGCGCAGGCTGCTGTTGAACGCCCCCCACCTCGTGTGGCCGCAGGCCTTCACTTTCCCAATATACAAAGGTGACAAGAACGGCATCTTCATGATAGGGATGGGCCTCTGGCTTTACGACATCATGGCTATGTTCAGAAACGTCGAAAACCACAAGATGTACCTCCGCGAAAAAGCGATGGAGCTCGAAGGGGGTCTGGACGAAGAAAGGATAAAAGCAGCCGGTGTCTTCTGGGATTGTTCGACCGACGACGCGAGGCTCACCCTCGAGTTCGCCATGTCGGCCGTGGACGCCGGGGCCGACTGCGCCAACTACGTGGAGGTCACCGGGGTCCTGTCCAGGGGTGACAGGCTCTGCGGGGCCAGGGTGCGCGACTCGCTCACAGGCGCGGAGTTTGACGTCGAAGCCCGCGTCGTTGTGAACGCGGCCGGTGTCTGGGGCGACGAGGTCTGCGCCATGGACGAACCTGACGCGCCGACCAAGCTCAGAAACACCAAGGGAGTGCACGCAATGGTTCCGCACGGCCGGGCCAGGACCAGGAACGCCCTGCCGGTGGTTTCCCCCACCGACGACCGACTGATGTTCGTCGTCCCTCGCGGTCACTTCTCCCTCATCGGGACGACGGACACGGATTACTGCGATGACCTCGACAACCCCTATGCTACCCGGGAAGACATAGAATACATCCTGGAGGCGACAAACCGCGCCCTCCCGAGGGCCAACCTCGACATGTCCGATATAATCAGCACGTACGCCGGCATCAGACCCCTCTGCATGGAGGAGGGCGGGGCGGACGTTGCCGCGAGCAAGGTCTCCCGGGAGCACCGCATCTACCAGGGACGGTCCGGGCTTCTCACAATCGCCGGCGGCAAGCTCACAACCGGGCGCTCCATGGCCGAGGAGATGGTGGACCTCACGGCGCAGGTTCTGCTGAAGGATTTTGGCATAAAGGCAAAGCGTCCATGCCAGACCAAGATGAACCCCATAATCGGTACGCCGACCCCCGATGGCGAGGCGAGAGCCAGGGCGCTTGCCTCGCGCATGAGGTTTGATGACGATGTGCTGGTTGGTCTGATGAAGCAGGGCACCGATGCGCTCGAGATCCTGGCCATGGTGGACTCGGATGGGTCGCTCGGAGAGCAGCTCGCCCCAGATGTGCCGCACGTCAAGGCACAGGTCCGCTTCGCCGCCGAGAGCGAGATGGCCCGCACCATCGAGGACTTCCTGGTAAGGCGCACCGAGATCTACTACACCACGGCGGACCAGGGCCTGGGGGTAGCGCCGATGGTGGCCGACATAATGGGCGACGTGCTCGGTTGGGACCAGGCCGCGCGGGACCGCCAGGTCGAGGAATACGGAAAAGTCGTGCAACTCTCCCGGCGGTATCTGGACTGACGGTACCCGGGCCCAAACAGCTCTTGATGGTGTGGCATGAAAGGGTAAGGTCCTGGTGTGTTGGACCTGACCACCATGGGTGTCCACGCAAACCGGGGTCAAACAGCTCTTTGCGCTGCATCAGTTTTGATCACGGTTTACGCAAAGAGCTGTTTGACCCCGGTTTGCGTCCGTTTATCAGCAATACCCGTCAAGGGGGAGGAGGTAGTGGCAGGGGCTCCTATCCGCGCTTCGCCCGCTGCCTGGCTACAAACTCCCCTATCGCCCTGGAGGCACCTGGCTGGATGACCACCCCGTGTCCGGGATACGCGGTCTCGAGATCCAGGCCCGCAAGCAGCTCCTGAGACTTGAAGATCTCCTCGATGCTGTGGCTGAACGAGATCGAGGGCATGGTCCACTTGCCGTGGTAGTTGCTCGCCATGTCACCGATGAAGGCCCTTTTCCCCTGGCGGTCGAGGTAGGCCATACCGCCTTTCGTGTGTCCGGGAACCGCCACCACCTCCAGCCCCAGCTCCTCTATCAGGTCACCGCCGGATACCTTTCGGTCAACGGGCGTCCGGTCGTAGGCCTGGTAGCTGTTCAAGAGCTTCCGTGGCATCTTGCCGAGGAACCTTCCCAGCCTGTTGAGGTCACTCGGGGGCGGGTTCTCCTCGGTCCCCTCCAGTACCCCCACGTCTTCGGCTCCGGCGATCACGGTCGCGCCGGAGAGCTTCTTTATCTTCGCGAGGTTCGCGGCGTGGTCAAAGTGGTGGTGGGTCATCAGGATGAACTCGACGTCCCCGGGTGTCAGGCCCCTGTCGGCCAGTACGCTCACGAGCTTGCGGTAACCCATCCCGGTTCCGGTATCCACCAGTGCAACATGCTCACCGGTAATAAGGTAGGCGTTTGCTATAAGCGTCTTGATCTGCGTCACTTCGAATCCCATTCCTGTACCCCCTCTTCTCTTCCCGGGCCCGGAGAGGCCCGTGCTCAAGGTTGCTGTCGCAGTTCCCGGGGCCCGGAGGGGCCTCGACAATTGATCTAACTCAATATACGTCGCATTTCTTCCGATATATTATATTGGTTGTTTTCTATAAAATGTAAACGGGCTTCAGATCTGGGGTGGTCATTCTTGAGTACTCTTCAGAGTGTCAGAGCAAGGGTAACCCGGCTGGCTGCGCAGGCGATCAGCGTGATCATCGTCCTGGCCCTCATGCAAGGGGCAGCAAACGCAGCGGGCACGGCTGACGGCACCGGCCCGCCGGCACCGGCAGGCCTCGAGGTACTCCAGCGCCAGGAAGACCTGGGGGTTCGTGTAACGCTATCCTGGAACCACATACCGGGCTGCTTCGGTTACCGCGTATACCGTTCCCGGGACATCGCCGGGCCGTACACCTGCATCGGCGGCGTCTCCGCCGAAACCATGTCCGATTTCCCGTTTTTCCTGGACGACCAGGTCAATGCAGATGAGGACTATTACTACCGTGTTTGCGCGCTGGACGCGCAGTGGAAAGAAGGGCCCCAGGGCACACCAGTGGCGGCGAAGATGCCTTCCCGCATGCGCTCATCGCAGGTCGGCAAGAGTATCACCGTTTCGCTCGCCGACCAGCGCATCTACTGCTACGAGAACGGGGTGGTCGTCAACATACTCCGTTGCAGCACCGGGGCATCAGGCACCCCCACCGGCAGTTACCACATCTACACGCACCGCAGGTACGTCTACGGCGGCACCTACGTGTGCGAATACTGGATGGACTGGAGGCCGAACTACGGCATGCACTCGTGGCCGCGCTACAACGATGGCTACCGCGACTACGAAGAGAGCCTCGGGGTCACGCCGCGTTCCCACGGATGCATCAGGCTCCATCCCCTGGAAGCTTACTGGCCGTACGAATGGGCACCGGACGGCACACCACTCACGGTAGTCGCGGACTCGATCGGAAGGCTTCCCCTTCAGGGAGCCAGCTGCTCGAGCGGAGCCTCTAAACTCTCACGCACCTGGTACTTCGCCGAGGGCTTCATAGGGGGTGACTTCCTCGAGTACCTGCTCCTGTTCAACCCGGGGCAGACCCCCGTGAACGCGCTTACCACTTACTACCCTGAAGCCGGTGGCCCCATCGAACAGAACTATTTCCTTCCTCCCGGTGCCAGGCAGACGATATTCGTTAACCAGGTCCCCGGACTGCCGGGCACGGGTCACGCTACCAGGATCATAGCCGACGGCGGCATAGTCGCGCAGCGAGCGGAGTACTTCGATTACGGGGGAAGGCGCGGGGGGCATTCCAGCACTGGCGCCACGGCCCCTTCACGCCACTGGTACCTGGCGGAGGGTTATACTGGTGGTGCATTCGACACTTACCTGCTGCTTTTCAACCCTAACAACAAGCCGGCAACAACCACGGTCACGTACCTGGTAGAGGGCGGCGCTCCGGCAGTCCAGCAGTTCGAACTCCCACCGCTGTACCGTGGGACCACGCTTGTGAACGCCGTGCCGGGCCTGGCGGGCAAGTCTGTGGCGATGAAGGTCGAATCCGGGCGGCCGGTGGTCGCTGAGCGCACCGTCTATTTCTCCTATGGTATCCCCAACGGCATAAACGGCGGTGACTGTACAGTCGGCACAAGCGAGGAATCGAAGACATGGTACCTGGCCGAGGGTTGCACCGGGCATTTCTTCGACGAATATATCCTCGTGCTCAACACGAACCCCGAGCCGGCAAACGTAAGCGCCGTCTTCTATCCGGCAACAGGCCCTTGCGGTTACCAGTTCCAGGTAGCGCCGAACTCCAGGGGCACGGTCGCGGTTGATTCCATACCTGGCCTTGAGAATGCTGATACGGCGGCACTGATCACATCGGACAGGGATGTCACCGTGGAACGCACCATGTACGACGCGCGTGACTCCAGGCGCGGGGGTCACTGCTCCAGCGGTATCAGCGAGGCCGCGAACGACTGGTATTTCGCGGAAGGATACACCGGCGGAACGTTTGACGAGTACCTGCTGCTCCTTAACGCGGGGACGGAAAGCGCGAACGTGCGCGTGGTCTTCCACCTGGAGAGCGGTGCGGATGTCCAGTACACGTGCGGGGTGCCGCCTCAAAGCAGGTACACGGTTCACGTGGACGAGGTACCGGGGTTAGAGTTCACCGGCAGCGCCGCCGAGGTCCATTCCGACAGGCCTGTGGCCGCGGAGCAGGCTCATTACTTCTGCGTTCCAAGATAGCATACGATAACGTTTCGTCCACCCGTGCGCTGCCGGGTCTTCTCAGGCCGGCCGACCCGCACATGCTGTTATAATCTATTGCAGGAATCCCCATCGGAGGCCCCGTACATGGAATGCGAGTTTTGCGGCGAGGAGATATCTTCCAGCAACGCGCTGGCATGCCCCAGGTGCGGCAGTCCCCTCACCAGGTCGAAGGATGGAGAACCGTCTCCGCAGTCTTCCCAGGAGATAAGCGAACTTATTGACCTCACCGATGTGAGCGTTGAGAAGAGCGCTGTCTCAGCCTTTGAAGAAGACGAGGCGTCCGGCCTTCAACCAGAAGAGGCGCCGGCCGACATGACCGACAGTTACCCCGACGCGGACGCGCTGGCAGACGCGAGCATCCCTCCCGGGACCGCTGTCACCCCCGCGGAAATAGACATCGGGGCGAGGCTCACCGGCGGTTATAAAGGCCCGGAGGGGCCCAGCGTAGCGGGGGCGGGCTTCCAGACCGCTGATGATCCTTTCGGTCTCAACATCGAACCGCCGGCGCAGCCAGGCGGCGCTCCTGCCGCGGAGACGCGAGCGCGCAGACCGGCAGGCTCGAGGAGTATTCTCCTGACCGCTTTCCTTATCCTGCTCGCGCTTGCCGCAATCGCGGCGGTTGTATACTTCGGATTCATGCGCAAGGGGAAGATAGCCCCGGATGGCCCGCGAGCGACCGTGAAGGAGTTCTGCGAACGCGTCGCGGAAGGCGACCTGACTTCCCTTGAGGACTACGCCGTCGCTGGAGCCCCCCTGATCGACCAGGCCAAAACAGTCCTCAATCCGTACGACAACGAGGGCGTGGTGACACTCAAAAGTTTCGAGGGCAGGACCCTGAGCGAAAGTGGTTCATCGGCGACATTCAAGATAACGAGGTTCGAGGTGGAGGTGCAGGCCGATAAAGGCCCCATGATGTTCGACGTACTCGAGCAGGCGAAGCCGATAGCGCTGCCCACCAGGATCCACCTCGTCAAGCGGGATGGGAAATGGTTGATAGATAGCTGAGGGGGGCTTTCCGTCCATCCGGCTGGTGTTCTGGTGCCAGGTCTCGCATAAATTCACGATTCAAGACCTGACCACCATGGGTGTCAGGCCTTCACCCTGACTGGCGGGGGTTGTCAGGCCTTTTCGTGACCCCGGGTGTTGAGTGAAGGAGTAAGGTCCTGGTGTGTTGTGTTCAAAAAGTGGGGTCAGATCCCAAAATTTGAATCTTTAGATGAGGTGATTCGTAATCGATCAGGTAATTCAAATTTTTAAGATCTGACCCCGGGTGTGAAAGTGGCCGTAATTCACGATTCAAGACCTGACCCCAGGGGCTGGCTCAGTCGAACTGCGGGCGGTTGATAAAAAGGGTGGACATCCCGGCCGCCAGCAGCTTGCCTTTCTCGTCGCGGACCTCTCCCTGCGCCACGCCGGTGCGGCTCCCGCGGTGGAGAACTCTGCCTTCCCCTACCAGCAGCCCCTCGCTGATGTTCGAGATGTAGTTGATCCGCATGTCCACGGTGACCGCCACCTCGTCCTCTTCCATGAGCGTGCCGACCGCGATAGTGCACGAAGAGTCGAGAACGCTCGCTAACGCGCCCCCGTGGACCGTGCCGTAGAGGTTCTGATGCTGCTTCCTCGCCATCAGTGTGAGCTTCGCGTAGCCCTCGCCGGTTTCGACCACCTTCATGTCCATGTAGTGATAAAAAGGCGAGCTGTTCAAGAGATCGCAGACGACCTTCCAGCGTTCACTGCCTGTGTCCAAAGTTTGTTTCCCCCTTAGTACCCCGTCCCATAAATACACTTGCATTCGATCGCCGCTGCATCCGACCGAATGCATTCTACACCCGACTGCTGGAACCGGCCATAATGTAACAAGGTGTTCTGGTGCCCTTTTTATCGGGAACCGGATCAAGCGTGAATGGTTTGAATAAGGCGTATCAGGCTTAACGCGGGTGCGCTCGTGTAAGCCTAGGGCCCGACGACACCAGCTTCGCTGTTGGAATAAACGGTTACCGCACCATCGACAAGGATGCCTACACGATACTTGTAGAAACGGCCCGGCTGCACGTCCGTGTCGGTATACGAATACGAGACCGCGCTGCTGTCGATCCTGATGGTCTTGGTGGTCTCGCCTGCCGTCGGGTCCTCCAGCGGGGGGCCCGCAACCCTTTCTATGACGAAGCCGTCGAACCCAGTAGCTCCTGTCGCCGTCCAGGCCAGCATAACGCTGTTCCGAGCAGAGGTCATCATCAGGGAGATCGATGCAGGCTCCGGCTTCGTATCTGGTCCGGTAACAGCCACCGTCACCGGATTGCTGAACGCCACGACTTCCTGGCCGTTGAGTGCGTAGATGCTGTACTGGTATGCGTGGCCGGGCACGACTCCGTCATCGGTTGCGGACTTGATCGAGATGTCGGAATATCTTGCTATCTCGTTATCCGGGTACACGGGGTCGGCCCCCTCGGAACGCAGCAGCACAATCGAATCGTACTCGATGTCGGCCGGCACTCCCCACTCCAAGGTAACACTGTTCTCCAACGCCGCCCCACCAAGGCTCACGGCCGGCAAGGCCGGAGGTGCAGGAGCCGAACTATCACCAGGAGCCTGGGGTTCCGAGCTTTCAGACAGCGGTGGGCTGACCTCCTCGTACACGCCAGTGTTATATCCTTCCTCGGCATCCTGTTTGGCGTTCTTGTAAAGCCTGTCCTCTTCGAGCCTTTCCCTGGAAACCGGCTGTTTATCGACTGTACCCTGGTCAACCTCGACCACCGCGACCTCGCCCTGCGCGACCTTGTGCACCTGGTTCCCTACCTCCACTTTAACAGCGCTCTCTACGGTCACGATCTCGAGGCTCCCTGGCACCCTGCTCTCGACATTGAACGCGGTCCCCAGCGCCTGCATGGCAACGCCCTGGTTCCAGACGGTATAACGGGTGCCCTTGTGAACCCGGTGGTAGGTGCCGCCTCTCAGGTGCTCCAGCGCCACCGACCTGGCTCCAAGGCTCTTGACGACCGCTTCGGACCCGTCCGTCACCCTCATGATGCTGCCTTCGGGAAACTCCACCGAGGCGAAAGATCCGATCCCGGTGCGGATATGCCATCCCTTGGCGAGCTTCTCCCCGTCCTCTGCCACGCGCCACCTGCCCACAGGCCCGCGCACCTCGATGTTTCCCATCTCTACATCCAGCTTCGCGAACTGCTTCGGGGGTGTCACCTTTTTCCCGCCGGGGAGGGTGAAGACAAGTAAAACCGCGATCAACGCAGCCACCGCCACACCGGCGATCGCGAGCCTCTGCCAGTGAACCCCGCGCCGGGTCGCCGGCCTCTCACCTTCCGCCATCTCACCCTGTACCGCGTGCAGGCGCGACATCATCCGCTCGCGCGACTGCGGACTCATCTCGCGCTCACCCGGGGTGAGGTCTCGAACGACCCTGGCCATGGGATGGTCCCGGTCAAAGCCCTCTTCTATTCTTTTCCAACTGTCTTTCGCTAGACGCTTCAGGGACATCCTCACTCCAGACCGACTGTCCTTTTCTCCGTCATAAAAACTCCCGCAACTGGCTGTCCTCCGCCAGCTTCATCAACTGCTCCAGGCCCCGCACCAGCCTCTTTGAGGCCGCGGTCTCGCTGATCCCGAGGGTCTCGGCCATCTCCGACACCTTCATGTCACCGAAGTACCGGAGCGTCAGCACCTCCTGGTACTTAACCGAAAGCCTCTGCATCAACCCCGTCAGGGTCAAGTACAAGTCAAACCGCTCGAGCTCGCTGTCGGTGCATGGGCGGTCTATTAAGGCCGCCTCCTCTAACGTCGTCTCCTTTTTCCTCCTGGCACTCCTGTAAAAGTCATTGATGCTGTTGATCGCTATCCTGAATATCCATGTCGAGAAGGAAGCCCTGTCGCTGTCGTAGGTCTTCAGGTTCAACAGAACCTTCTCGAACACTATCGATGTTATGTCTTCCGCGTCCTCAACTCTCCCTACCCTCCTGAGAACGTAGTTATAGATTCTGGGCACATAAAGACCACACATCCCTTCCAGGGCATCCGGCGAAGTCAGTGCCTCGCCAACAAGGGCCTCTTCATACGCCATCCCTGCCTGGAAACCTGTGTTCGCCTCAACTATGCCCTTCAATTCTTTTATACGTTCGTCGGTCAAGAAATCCCCCAAAAACAGTGCAGGACCCCGGATGCACAGCACGGCTCAGACGTGACTATGATTATATAATCTGTAAACGTTCTATTTACAATAGTAAGTACCTTGCCAGCGGCCCGCTTTCCACGGTCGCGCGGGCCTGGTACACCGACGGCAACGGAGGTCTTTCGATGCTTGAAGACGTGGTGGAGAGGTCACTCTATTGCCCCGACCCGTTGCCTCCGGACATGCCCCCGCCGCGATGGGCGGCGGACGCCAGAGAGGTCTGGATGGAGACCGGCGACGGGGTGCGGATACACGGCCTGTGGTGGCCGGAACCGCAGGGCCGCCCCGTGATCCTGTTCCTTCACGGGAACGCCCAGGAAGCCTATTCATGGTCTCTTGTGCGCCAGGACCTGGCGCGGCTCGAGTGCCGCATGTTGCTGATCGACTACCACGGGTACGGCAAGAGCGGCGGAGAGCCCGGTGAGGCAGAGCTCTACGCGGACGGGCGGGCGGCGCTCCAGTGGTTGGCGGGTGAAGGCGCCAGTGACAGAGATATCGTGCTGTTCGGCAAATCCCTGGGTGGAGCGGTCGCCTGCGAGATCGCCCGCGGCAGGGGCCTGGCGGGCCTGGTCCTGGAGTCCACCTTCACCTCGCTCGCATCAACTGCCAGGTACCTGTTCCCGTTCGCCCCCCGGTACAACCCCCCGGCGGACACCTACAACTCGCTTTCTAAACTCCCGGAGATCCGTTGCCCGGTGCTTGTCGTCCACGGTGACACCGACGCGCTGATACCGGTCAGTGAAGGCCTCACCCTGTTCGAGGCGGCGGGGGAGCCCAAAGAGCTGTTCCTCGTCGAAGGTGCGGGCCACAACGACGTCTCGATGGCAGCGGGAGACGAGTACGGTGCGCGGATCCGAGGGTGGCTGGACGGCACCGGCAGCACCGCAGAGTCAGGGCCGTAGCCGGGGGACCGGTATTCCGCAGAGGAACCTGAAAGGGGCCTCGCCGGCGTTCTTGTAGGTGTGCCGGATGTCCGGCGGTACGAAGATGACGTCCCCCGGGCCGACATCGTGCCAGCTCTCCTCTACCATGACCATGCCGTTTCCCTCGACCACGAAGTTCTCGTGCTCGTAAGGATGGCTGTGGTCGGGGGTGTTTCCTCCCGGCGCGATCTCTATCATCCGGAGCATATAGATCGGCGCCCCGTCGTGCTCCTCGTCGATCAGCAGGCGTATGGTGACCCCCGGCGCCTCGTCTCCGAACTCCACGGCGGGAGCCTGGTCGTAGTGGATCATCTTGGGTTCGAGCCTCTCGTCCTCCACGTTCTTACCTCCTCATCCGTAGATGTTCAAGGCCAGCGGGGCCAGAACCGTTCCGGACGATATATAATCCGCGTCGCCGAGACGCCGGTCCCGCGCGCGAGGCAAGGTGTTACACGCCCGGCATTGGGAACTGCGGATCGGCTATGACCTGCCCGTACACCTTGCCGCCAGCATTCCAGAAAACCTCGCCATCGGCCCGGTTCTCGCCAGCCAGCACTTTCCAGACCTCCTGGGCCTGCGTTCCAGAGAGGTGCTCTCCGGGCGAACCCGCGGCCGAAGCCTTCTCCAGCCAGGCGGGGTCGAGGGTCCATTCCTGGACGCGGCCGCCCGACGTTGCTCCTCCCTCCATCAACCGCGCGTGCAGGACGATGTCCTCGGGAATGTACTCCTGCTCTCCGGGGACTTTCAGGCCCTTCAGCTCATCGACTATCTTTTTAAAAGCGCCGCTTTCCACCGCCGTTCCTTCAGACACCTGCTTAGACTGGCTCTTCAGGGTGACCGTCAAGTGGTCAACCGGCCCACCCATTGGCCCGACTTTTCCCGCTTCCTTCAGGTCGAAGAAGCCCCCGTCGACAATGGATGTCAACAATCGGGTCAACTCCTCTTCCGGCAGGCTTCCCCGCCAGTACCGCATCTGCCCCTCGCGCCGGTAGGCGGTCCCGTCGCCGTAGATGATCAGGTCCGGGCCGGTGAAGGAGTACTGGGGAGCAAGCGCCTGGGTCCTCCTGTACGCGATGACTGGATTGTTGCCCGAGTGCACGTAATCGACACCCACGCCCCCGCCGCAGCCGACTGCCTCGAACACCACCAGCAGGGCAAGCCCCGCCGCAGCCAGAAACGACAGCCCGGCATTCCTCACACGTTTCATGCTGTTCCTCCTGCTTGCCCGCCCCATGAAGGGTGGAGATACCATGACAATTATTCCTTATCCATTCAGTAGTAAGAAACCTCGATTTTGTTGCATCGTGTAGGGTAACCGGCCGGGAGCAAGGACGCGTTCCTGACAGTCCCTCTTCCCGGCACCGCTGTTCGGCGATAAAATCGACACGCCGGCCTTTTCCCACGAAAGGAGTGCGAGATAAAAGCGCAATCACCAGCGCGGGTGGCGGCACAGAGTCACGGCTCTGCAGGAGACCGCTCGAGCGAGGCGACATTGTATTCGATTTTTTTCTACCGGAGAAACCTGCCGGTGATACGGCCGGGCTGAGGATCGCGAAGGTCGATATAACCTCTCCGGACACCAGGCAGTGGTGAGGAGGACATGGCCGAAGAGACGGCTCATTACAGCGAAAAGGAATACGATTCGACCAAAAGGCGACTCAAGCTGGCGATAGCCCTCGGCCTGGTCCTGGTGGCGGGCGAGGCAGTGGTCGGAATACTCACGCACAGCCTGGCGCTCGTCTCCGACGCCGCACACAACGCGGCGGACACGCTGGCCGTGGCCTTCTCACTCTTCGCCGTCTACATGATGTCCAGGGAGCCGACTGCCCGGCGGACCTTCGGATTCGGCCGCGTAGGCATCCTGACCGCCCTGGCCAACTCAGTGGGGCTTGTCGCGATCGCGGGCTTTCTCATCTACGAGGCTATCCTGCGGATCAGGGACGTCCGACCGGTGAGCGGGGCGGCGGTCATCACCGTCGCTCTGGTGGCGTTCGCAATCAACAGCGTGATCGCCCTGGCTCTCTTGCGCCACCGGCACGACCTGAACATCAAGAGCGCTTTTCTTCACATGGTTGCTGACGCCGGGGTGTCGCTCGGCGTTCTCGTCGCCGGGATCATCATATATTTCTCGAAATGGTACTACGCCGACCCTGTAATAACCCTGGGGATCAGCCTGTTCATCATATATGCCGCGTGGGGAATAATCAGGGACGCCACGGACGTGCTGCTGGAATCTGTGCCACGCCATATCGACCTGGACAGGGTCGGGGGAGCAATCGAGTCGATCCCGGGCGTCGAGGCCGTACACCACCTGCACGTGTGGGAGATTGGCTCTGGCGTGTACGCGCTCTCCGGCCACGTCGAGGTCGAGGACCGCTCTGTGAGCGAATGCTCCAGGCTGATGGAAACCATCAGCGAGACCCTTCGCGATGGTTTCAACATCGTACATCCAACCATACAGATTGAGTGCGCCACCGCCTGTCCGACCAGGACTGTGGAGCATGAACCGGAAGGACAGGTCGACTGAGGTATCTTCCCTTAAAACGCCTACAGGCCGTCGTGACCGGATGGCCTCGATAAGAAGGTGATCGTTCATGCGTTGGTCCAGAGCCCGGTTCAAGCTGATCATGAAACTCTGGCCGTTCGGTAATATCGGGAAAAAGTTTGCCCGTATGCCGGTGCTGGACAGGTTTCTCGGGCCGGTGCTCTGGAACGAAAAAAACCTGGACGCGACCTACATCCCGGTGGGCGAGGCAGTCGAAGCACTGCCCGGCAGCTTCCTCCCCTACCGGATAATCGGTGACTTCGTAAGTCAGGCGAGCCGGCGCTTCATCATCGGCCGCTGCATGTGCCGCTCCGCCCTTGATTGCGCGAACCACCCGGTTGAGATCGGCTGCATCTTCCTTGGAGACGCGGCCGCCGATATCGACCCTGCACTGGGACGGATGGTGTCTATCGAGGAAACCATGGCGCACGTTGACCTCGCGCGGAACTACGGGCTGCTGCCATGCGTCATCCACAGCTCTTTCGACGCGTCCCTGCTCGGCATCGATTACCGCAAGATGCTCTCGGTCTGTTTCTGCTGTAACTGCTGCTGTGTGTTCCGGGTGGACATGGAGGCCGGGCCGAAGGCGTACCGGGACCGGATAGAGAAACTGCCCGGCCTGATCGTAACTGGAGCCGGCGACTGCAGCGGCTGCGGCGCCTGCGCGGAAGCCTGTTTCCTCGGCGCCATAGAAGTCGGCCCCGGTGGCCCATCTTTCGCTGAATTCTGTAAGGGGTGCGGGAGGTGCGCCGACGTGTGCCCGCGCGGGAACATACGGATAAGGCTCGAGCCGGGGGTGGACACGGAGGGCATCATCATGCGGCGCATCGGGGCGCGCACCGACATCTCTGCCCGCGACCGGACACGGCCGCAGCCCCGATGAAAACAATCTCGCTCGAACAGGAGGTAAGGGGGAGAGCCGACCTGTAAGCCGGATTCTGTGCCGCCCCGAAAGGCGGCGGCGGCCATCTATCTGGGACGCGCGTTGCCGCGCGCCTCGTGCTGCCTACCCGGGAGTCATATCGCGGCGGGCCACCGCATCCTCCCCTATTCGGCATCGCTCCGGGTGGGGCTTGCCAAGCCGGCCCGTCACCGGGCCGCTGGTGGTCTCTTACACCACCGTTTCAGCTTAACCCGCGCGCCTGAAGGCGACGGGTCTTTTCTTTTCTGTGGCGCTTTCCGTCGGGTCGCCCCGCCTGGACGTTATCCAGCACCCTGCCCTGTGGAGTCCGGACTTTCCTCGAGGCCGAAGCCCCGCGACCGCCCGGCCGACTCTCCCCGATGCCATTGTACCAACCTTTGCATCATGGAGTAATGGATAACGGGGTCAGATCCCTGTGTCGGTTTCGAGGTCCCCGAGGTGGCACCGCTCGTTAAGGAGTTCAAGGTTGGAGAACTTGCCCTTGTAGTTGACTACTGATATCGAGGCAAGGTCCACCTGCAGGCGGAAAACGTAGCTGAGTGATAACCCGATCACCGAGGCCAGGATAGCCCTTATCGGCCCGCCGTGGCTGGCCGCCACTACCGTCCCTTCGAAGTCGGCCTCCCCGGCCTCCCGGTACCATTCCATGGAGCGCTCCTGGACAGCCCCGAGCGACTCGCCGCCAGGCACACTCATCGAGGAAGGGTCGTTGGTCCACTGCTTCAGAAGCTCCCCGTCGTTCTTGACGATGTCCTCCATCATCTCCCCGTCCCAGCGCCCCAGATCGATCTCTCTCAACCGCGCGTCGACTTCTACCTCGAGGCCGTGCTCCTCCGCGATCCTGCATGCCATGTCGAAGCAGCGGGACAGCGGGCTGGAACAGACCCTGTCCACCTTGAAGCCGGCCAGGTGACCCGCGACGAGCTCCACCTGTTTCCGCCCGGTCTCGTCCAGCGGGACGTCGGTCGTTCCCGCGTAACGGCCCTCGACGTGCCATGCCGTCTGGCCGTGCCTTACAAGTATGATCTTGCTCAAAATCGGCTCCCTTTTTTTTGGATTGTACAAAACCCCTGATCAAGGACATTGGTATTATAGACCAATTGACAACACCCGCCTGTTGCTGAAAGGCCCGCACTGCGGGCAGTCCGCGACGTCCTGTAAGAAGGGCGCTATCCGTATTACAGTCGATAACCCGGCTTACGTGCAGGACTGTATATCCCGGATTCGCTCCAGGGTGGATGTCGGCTCTCTCTGAGAACCGAGCCGGGTCTCCGTGGACTTGCCCCGGAGCAGGCGGGGCCTAGAGGCGCTCCAGCGCGCCCGTAACAACGTGGCCGACGTTGTTGGCGAGGTCGCCTACCCTCTCCAGGTTGCTCAGGGTATCCAGGAAGACGACACCCGCGGTGGGCACGCACTCGCCGGCGTTCAAACGCTTGATATGGTTTCTGCGATACCGGCTGGCCAGCTGGTCTATCTCGTGTTCGTAAGTCTGAAAGCGAAGCGCTTTCTCTGAATCCTCCTCTTCCAGAGATTCGATGATGCCGTCAAACATCTCGGTCACCCTTTCCGAGAGGTCATTCAGCTCCTCTTTCGCCGTCTGGCTGAAATCGAGGCCGTTCTCCTGCTTGCTCGCGGCCAGGTACATGATGTTCTCGGCGTGGTCCCCGATCCTCTCCAGGTCGTTGACCGCGTGCATCAGCCCCACCATCTTCTCCGACTGCTCGTCCGTCAGAGGTTCCTGCGAGAGCCTGGTGAGGTAATCGGTGGTGGCGTTGGCAAGGCTGTCCACAATGCTCTCCTCCTCGAGGATGGTCCTCCGGCCCCCCCTGTCCATCCTGGACAGGAAACCGACCGAGGAGTTGAGCATTTCCAGCCCCACTTTTGCCATCCTGACCAGCTCCTTGCGGGCCATCTCTAGCGCCACGTCCGGATTGTGGAAGATGCGGGGGTCGAGGAAGAGGGGGTCGCGCTCCTGTATAGGCTCCTCGCCTCTCTTGATGAACTTAACAAGCTTGACGAACTGGTTGAGAAACGGCAGCCAGAGGAGGGCCATAACCGTGTTGAAGATCGTATGCGACCAGGCGATCTGGCGGGCGATGTCGTTCGGACCGGCCCCGAACGCTTCCGAGACCCACCGCACCAGGTCCGGGTACCACCGGAGGAACGGCAACGCCAGGAGGACCCCCGATATGTTGAACAGGTAATGGGCGACCGCCACCCGCCGGGCGGGAAGGCTGGTACCTATGCTGGCGATGAAGGCGGTTATACAGGTCCCGATGTTACACCCCAGGATTATCGGAATAGCCACCTTCAGGGGGTCCGCGCCTCCGATCGCCAGCGCTCCGCTCGCGCCCATAGCTATGACCATGCCGGTGGTGGCGCTGGAGCTCTGCACGATGCTCGTTATGACTATCCCCAGCAGGAGCCCGACGATCCAGCTGGCTCCATATGAGGTGATCCACTTCTCGAACGCCCCCGACTTCTGGATCGGGTACATGGCGGCGGTCATTAGCGCCATCCCGAGGAAGAGCACCCCGAAGCCGAGGATGACCTCCCCGGAGTACTTGACGCTCTTCCTCTTCCCGATCATGTAAAGCAGAAAACCTATCCCGATAAGCGGAAAGGAGATGATTTTTACGTCGAAAGCGACTATCTGGCCGGTGACGGTGGTACCTATGTTCGCCCCGAATATGACTGCTACCGACTGGGTGAAAGTCATCAGCCCGGCGTTTACGAAGCCGACCAGCATCACTGTGGTGGCGCTGGAGCTCTGGATCACGCCGGTGACCCCGACCCCGACCAGCGCGCCCCTTACCCGGGTCTTGGTCAGGCTCTCCAGCATCCTGCGCAGCCTGTCGCCCGCCGCAAGCTGCAAGCCCTCCCCCATCAAGAACATGCCGTAAAGAAAGAGCCCTAGGCCCCCTATTAGCACCAGGATTCCGAACCAGATGTTGGTTGCTTCGAGCGTCATCCGTTACCTGCCGGTTCAGCGGTTCATCATAACGTTGAAATCCGCAAGTGATTTTATATTGTCTTGAGCGGGGTCGACAAGGGCAGTGGTCGGCCTCCGAGAACCCTGGACCATCGGAAAATCGCCCGGGCAGGTCCAGGCGCCGGCAAGTTGTTATCAGTCGGCGCCCCGGGTCGCTCCGCCCCGTGGACACCTCCTCCGTCGCAAACGCGCTCATCGGCATCGCGGAAGTGGCGGGAAACCTCTACATGATAGACGAGGATTTCGAAGTGCCGCAGTTCTTCGTCAGCCTGATGGACTTTATCCAGCACGGGCTGGTGATAGAAAACCCGGCCGGCCCACCGCGAAAGGCGAAAAAGCCCCCGCGAATATAGCGCTCCCTGACTCCTGGCCTGTTGGATAACATTAAGGTGGCATCTACAGGCCCCCGTGGTGAACGTTGACTGCTAACCTTGCCTCCTCCACCTTTCCCTGAGGGCGGTGACCATCCCGCCAACAGCCGGCACGCGACCCGCCAGGTCAAGCGCATAAGCGATCTCCGCCGTGGAAAATCCCTTCAGTGCAAGGAAAGTAACGAAATAGATGACGATGGCGGCAGCTATCAAAGCGACCAGCCCCTGCCAGCCATGCATGTGCAGCTTCTCAAGTCCGAACAGGCTGGCTCCCATGACACCGGTCGCGAGAAAAACCTTCACCGCGCCGATCCACGGGAAATCCCATCTGAAAGCCCTTGTCCCCATCACCGTCGAGATTGCAAAGTAAATCAGGTACGCTATAAAAGTCGCCCACGCAGCGCCCTGGAAGCCGTATCTGGGGATAAGCACAAGATTCAATAATATGTTTACCACCGCCGCTGAAGCCAGGGGATATAACATCATCTTCGTGTTCTTGTTGATCAAGAACGCAAGCAACGGCAGCCACGCGATGTTGCCGAAAAAGATGCCGGTCAGAAGTGGCAGGAACGCGGAAGTGGCAGGCATGTACTTCTGAGTGGTTATTACTCCTACCAAAGGATCCCTGATGACCCATATCCCCAGGATCATAGGGACCAGCAGTATAAGGAAGTACCTTGTTATGCTCTTGATGAGGGCCCTGGCGTTCTCCTCGCCCTCCCTCTCGTACACCTTCATGATGACAGGCATGGCCGCCAGCGAAAGGAAGATGACGATCATGCCCTCTATGCTCGACACCAGATTGTAGACCACAGAGTACAGCCCGACCTGGTAGGCCCCTTTGAAGCCCTGGATCATATACCTGTCGGCTGACGCGAGCACCTCCGAGAGGACTCGCACAAATACCATAGCTAACCCGAACTTGAATAGCTCCCTTTGAAGGTCGCGTGAGTTCTTCTTCCATCTCAAGTCCTTCCAGATCCTGAGAGCTATCAGTTCCACCGGAACGAGGATCAACAGGGCACCCATCCAGCCCCAGAACGGTCCCGCCACTCCAGCCTTGAGCCAGACCGCCAGTCCGGCACCTAATAGATACCTGCAGGTTTGCATGATTATCGTGAAAACCGCAAATTGCCAGGCCTTCTGGCGGGCGCGATAGATCGCCAGAATGACGTTGAATAAGGTAAACAGAGCAAGCGTTACAATTGCAAGGCATATCAGCAGGCGGTACTTCCCCAGAGGCAGCACGAACGCGGCGACAGGGAGAAGGATAGCCAGGAAAAGGGCGAGGAAGTGGGGTGTGTAGTGGAGTGACGTAGAGTAGAAGACATCCAGCTCATCCCTGATCTCGTATTCCGGATAGAACCTGATTATCGAGGTGGTCAAATAGCCGTAGAAGACAGTCGAGCCCATGATGATCGCCGTATTGACCAGAGTGAAAATGCCATAGTCGTGGGGATTGAAGATCCGCGTAAGTATGGGAAGAGCAATAAAGCCGATCAACGCGTACGCCGCGTTTGACGACAGGTACCATATGGAGTCTTTTCCGATCTCGATAATCCTGTCTTTCAAACCATTTACCTCTGAGTGGCCTCAATGCCCCGGGGCGGGCCTACAGGTCCATTTACGGGCAGAACCCGTTCAGGGTCATAACATTCTATGCTTGAGAAATCTCTTGAACAACTGCCGCGTCACACGGGACTTCCAGATCCTCGGGCACGGGTCGTGTGGCTTCCATCCGGGTACTCATATATCATATATGGCTGATGTGAATCAGAGCTGTTCGAAGAGCAGCAGGAACGTGAGTCGCCATGTCACCTGATAAAACCGCGGACCCGGTTGCTTCCGTGGTCATAATCACGCTGGGGAGGCCAAAGCTCTACCAGCTCCTGCCGGCGTTAGACGAACAGGACACCGATTTCGCCTTCGAGATCGTCCTCGTAGCGAACGGCCCCGTGGACACGGGAAGGATCAGGGGGAACTCAGCCCGCGTCTACCACGAGGAAGGCGGCCTTGGCATACCGTACTACCGGAACCGGGGCACGGAGCTGGCGCTTGGCAGGATTATCGTGTTCATCGACGACGACGAGATGCCGAAGGATAAAAAATGGCTTGACAGCCTCGTCAACCCGATCCTCTCCGGTGGTGAAAAGGTAACGGTCGCCGGCACCATGGTGCCCCTCGGGCAGGGATTCCTTGCCGACCTTATAAGCATGCTGGGTTATCCAGGTGGGGGGTCTCTGGGATGGAGAAACGTATATAAGGTCGATGAAAACGGTTACACGGACAAACTGCCGTCCGGCAACTGCGCCATCGAGAAAACGCTGCTCGAAGAGGTGGGTGGTTTTCACGAGGACCTTGTCTACGGCGCCTCCGATCTATTCCTTGGAGAAACGCTGCTGGAACGGGGCGTAAAGATGCTCTACGTTGACGACGCTGAGATCTGTCACGAGGCCCGGGGTGATCTCATGGGTTTCATCTCCTGGCAAATAAGACGCGGCAGGTCGGTCTACAACCTCAAGGAAGTCAGGCCCATTACGCAGTTCAGCAGGAACCACGTGGGAGGGCGCCTGAAAAGGACGTGGCTCATTTTGAAGTCGATGTTCCCCTCATGGAAGTTCATCCCCATGCTGGGGGTACTTTTCATCGAGTATTTCTGCCATGGACTCGGGTATTTGCTGGAGATGATCGAACAGGCTCTATTAAAAAACGGAGGTCGCGGTCGGCGCCCTGCTCCTGGCAGAACCCCGTGAGAGATAGTACGGGCTTTTGAGCACGCGTCCTCGTCTAACGGCCACTTAAGGAAATCGGAAGGGATTAATGGAGGGAAACAGGTGAAAATCAACAAGGTCAGCATCGTAATCCCTGCGTATAACGAGGAGGAGGCAATTGGCCAGGACCTGCGCACCATCATTGACGCGATGGACAGTTCAGGACGCGACTACGAGGTCATCGTGGTCGACGACGACTCCTCCGATTCCACCTCGGAGATAGTGAAATCTTTTCACGGGGTCGAGCTGATAAAACACAGGTCGAACAGAGGCGGCGGGTTCTCCCGCAACACCGGCATAAAAGCCGCCAGCGGCGACGTGGTCGTGGTCACCGACGGCGACGGGACATATCCCAACCAGGACATCCCGAAGATGCTCGACTACATGGAAGAGAATGACCTCGACATGGTGGTGGGGGCCCGGCGGAAAGAGGCCGGCACCATGAAGCTCCTGCGTACGCCCGTCAAGCTCTTTATCAGGAAACTGGCTGAACTCATGTCCGGGTTCAAGATACCCGACCTGAACTCGGGGCTCCGAGCCATCAAGAGAGACGTGTTCATGAAATACATGGAGATATTACCGTGGGGGCACTCCTGGGTCTCTACTATCACCCTGGCGATGCTGTCGGACGGACACCAGGTGGACTACGTCAAGATCGACTACTACCAGCGCAAGGGCAGTTCCACCTTCCATCCCATCAAGGACACTTCGGGATACCTCACCCTTGTTATTAGGACGGTAACATGGTTCAACCCCCTCAAGGTCTTTATGCCCATTGCGATCCTGATAGGGATAGTCGGCGCGGTCTGGCTCGGCTTCGACATCTCCAAATGGGATCTTAGGATATCAACCGTCCTGTTCATGGTCACCTCCCTGCAGATTGCCGCCATCGGGCTTCTCGCCGACCTGATTGCCAAGAGGGGAAAATAAAAAGGCAGTGGAATCTCGACACTCTCTCGCCTCGAATTCCTGTTCCTTGCACTATTCGGTGATAATACCCAGCTACAATTCGCAACGGACCCTTGAATGGTGCCTGGAAGGTTTGATGGGGCAGGACCACCGGGCTCCCTGGGAAGCCATAGTGGTCGCAAGCGGAGACACGGGTTACCTTCGTGAGCTGACCGACAGGTGGCCGCGGGTGAAGTTCGTCCTGTCCCAGCAGAGGCTGTTCTCCGGTCAGGCGAGAAACGTGGGGGTGAAACACTCCCGCGGAGAAGTCCTCATTTTCCTCGACTCGGACTGCAGGCCTTCTCCCGGATGGATATCGGCTATCCTGGAAGCCCACCAGAAGGGGTTCAAGGCCGTGTGCGGGGCGCTGGCTAACGGCTCGCCGGACAGCATGCCGGGAACAACCGAGTACGTCGTCACGCACAGCACCTATTCCCCAACGCTGCCTACACGCGAGATATCCAATGCCACCGCCGCATCTGGCAACCTGTCGGTTGACAGGGACACCTTCGAACAGAGCGGAGGGTTCGCCGGCACCTACAGGGCCAACGACTTTTTCTTCTCCCTGAAACTGCAGACTGCCGGTGTACGGATAGTCTTCTGGCCCGGCGCCAGTGTCCTGTGCGTGAACAGCGAGAGCCCTGGAGAATTTCTTAAAGGGCAGATGACCCGTGGCTACTGGAGCGCAGCGGCTCGCCTTGAATCTGGCTCGCAGGGCTCCATCGCGCGGAAATTCCCGCCTTTGGCTTTCGGGCTGTTTCCGCTTAGACTATACAGGTTGGTAGGCAGGTGCATCAGGTACCGGCCGGTTACGCTGGGGGTCCTGGCCAAGACGCTGCCCCTGGCCTCCCTGGGCCTGCTGGCCTGGACCTGGGGGTTCTTCAAGGGCGCACTCGGTATCAAGAACGAGGGGCTGGAGGAACGCGAACCACTTCCCGAAGGATGGGCAGATTTCAAGGTCCTGGGCTTTACAGGTGAAGGTCAAACAGGTTAGGCGTGGATTGACATGGGCAAAAACGAGCTTCTGCGAAAGATAGAAAGCGGCGCTGCGCGGGTGGCCGTGGTCGGTCTGGGATACGTCGGTGCCCCGCTCGCGGAGCTGGCCCACAGGGCCGGCTACACTGTCGAGGGTGTCGACAAGTTCATCAAGGCCCCGCCCGGGGAACTGGCAGGGCTCGAGCGCTTCAACTTCAACAGGGATTTCAGCGTGATACCTCGATGTGACGTCATCACCATCTGCGTGCCCACGCCGCTCACCGAAAGCCAGACGCCGGACCTGAGCTTCGTGAAAGCCGCCGTCACCAGCCTAGTTGATAATTTCGGCGAACCCGGCGCCGAGAACACGGCAAAGCTCGTGATACTCGAGAGCACAACTTTCCCGGGCACCACCAGCGAGATGGTGCTGCCCGTGTTAGAGCAAGCGGGCCTGGCGCTGGGTACGGACTTCTTCCTGGCTTACGCCCCTGAGAGGGTGGACCCGGGGCAGACCGGGCACAACCTGGAGGAGATACCGCGTGTGGTGGGTGGCAGTGACGCGCATTCAGGCGAGCTGGCCGCCTGTTTCTATAAAAAGCTGGTGGACAAAGTCCACCTGGTGTCGACTCCCGAAGTGGCGGAGATGAGCAAGTTGCTCGAGAACGTTTTCCGCGCGGTCAACATCGCCCTGATCAACGAGATCTCCCTGCTGTGCCGGCTGATGGGGATAAACATCTGGGAAGTGGTGGAGGCGGCCGCCACCAAGCCGTTCGGCTTCATGTCGTTCCGCCCCGGGCCAGGCATGGGAGGCCACTGCATACCGGTCGATCCCTTTTACCTGGCATGGAGGGCAAAGCAGTACGGCTATGACCCCGAGTTCATCGAGCTCGCGGGAAAGATCAACCGGGTCATGCCGCTGCGCGTCGTTGACTGGATCGCGGATGCCCTGAACAACGAAGGCAAAAGCGTGAAGGACGCGAGGGTGCTCGTCGTCGGCGTTGCCTACAAGGAGAATGTCGGCGACACCAGGGAGTCCCCAGCCCTCAAGGTAATCGAACTGCTCGCCGAGCTCGGTGCGGACGTAATCTACCACGATTCGTACGTGGGATCGATCGAGATCGGCGGCCGGGCATACATATCCTCTGGTCTGACTCCAAAGACCATAGGCAGCGCCGATTGCGTGTTGATCCTTACCGCTCACTCGGACCTGGACAGGGAGATGATCGCGTCCGCGAGTGTGCCCGTGGTGGACACCAGAAACGCGCTCGGGCGGGGTGGCAGGTGAAAGCAGTGAGAAGAGATTTCCTGGTATTTGGAAGCCCAATGATCGAGGAGCCCGAAATCGAGGAAATCGTCGCTTCATTGAGGTCTGGCTGGCTTGGGACCGGCCCGAAAGTCCAGAGGTTCGAAAAAATGTTCAGGGAATACAAAAGCAGCCGCTTTTCCATAGCTGTTAATTCCTGTACCGCCGCGATGCATCTCTCTATGCTGGCCATCGGAATCAAGCCGGGTGACGAGGTTATCGTGCCCACAATGACCTTCGCTGGCACCGCAAACGCGGTGATACACGCGGGCGGCATCCCGGTTTTCGCCGATTGCAGGAAAGACACAATGAACATCGACCCGGAGGATATCGAGAGTAAGCTCACGGAAAGAACAAGGGCCATCATGCCCGTACATTTCGCGGGCCGCCCGTGCGACATGGACGCGATTGTCAACATTGCCGGTGGACACGGTCTCAAAATCGTCGAGGACTGCGCTCACGCGATCGAGGCTGAGTATCACGGAAGGCAGGCAGGGACTTTTGGGGACTTAGGCTGCTTCAGTTTCTACGTTACGAAGAACATCGTCACGGGCGAAGGGGGCATGTTAATAACAGATAATGAAGAATATGCCGACAAAACGAAAGTCCTGGCGCTCCATGGACTCAGCAAGGATGCCTGGAAGAGGTTCAGTGATGAAGGATACAGGCATTACCAGGTCGCTTTTTGCGGATACAAATACAACATGACGGACATGCAGGCCGCCATTGGGGTCCACCAATTGCCGAGAGTCGACAGGTACTGGGAAAGGCGTAAAGAGATATGGGAGAGGTATGATGAGGCGTTCCAGGATCTACCCGTTATCACCCCGGCCCCGGTGGAACCGGACACAAGACACGCATACCACCTGTACACGTTGTTGCTCGACATCGAAGGCCTTGAAATCACACGGGATGAATTCCTGGATGAAATGACCAGGAGAAATATTGGGATAGGCGTGCACTATGTAGCGTTGCATCTCCATCCCTACTACGTGGAGACTCTCGAATGCCAGACAGGAGACTTCCCCAACGCAGAATGGATCTCGGAAAGAACCGTAAGCATTCCCCTGTCGGCAAAACTCACGGATGATGATACAGCGGACGTGATAGCTGCGGTGAGAGGAGTCCTGGGGAAATGAAAGACGCGCGAAGGGTCGTTCCAGTGAGGCTACGGAGCTTTGGCAGAAAGAGCTTAAACCCTCTGGTTCGCCGCCTCAAGTGTCCACGCATGTTGTGGGGACACCTAGATGCTTCCGGAGCCTGGCGCGAGAGGACGAGGATAAGCGACACCTCTTTGATTTACCACCCGGAACGGGTGTCAATCGACGACAACGTCTTCGTGGGGCACTTCACAATACTCGACGGCACGGGCGGTCTGGAAATTGGCGAGGGGACACAGATCAGCGCTCGGGCCTGTGTCCTGACCCACAGCTCACACAAAGCCATCCGGCTCTACGGGAAACACTACGTGGAAGTGCCTGAAGCCGAAAAAAAGGGATACGAGGTGGAGCATGTCGCTATCGGCAGGTATGTCTTCATAGGAGTTGGCGCGCTAATACTGCCGGGCGTAACTGTGGGCAGCGGTTCGCTCATTGCCGCCGGCAGCATCGTGACGAGAGACGTGGGTGCCTTCGAGATCGTCTCTGGCAATCCCGCTACCGTGGTGGGTGACACGAGAAACCTCGACAAGGACTACCTGGAGGACCCTCGATTATCGGGTTGGTATAACGAGTGGCAGGATACCTAGAAACGGTTTTTCGACGAGATTAGCTCGTCAACAGGATTATGGATGTTGTCTTACCCGAAGTGGGGCAAAGATACGCCAGTGACAGGCTCCTGGACATAAATGCACTTTCCGGTTTTTTGGTTACGTTCGGACAGGAACTTGTTTACTACCTATCGCTGATGCGTATAGGGGGGCCATTGAACCTTTTCTGGTGGATAATTCCCCCCGTCGGTGCAGGTATCTAGCGTGCGTGTTAATTTTGTTAAATAAGGTCGACCATTCGGAAGGATTCACCTGGATGTATTTGGTCGTGGCAAGAAAACCGTAGAACATGAAAGCGAACGATTTCTTGAGGCAACAACTTGTGGAGTCCTTCTCATATTACTATGGCGTGAATAATAGAGACTACATTGAAGGAATCGTAAACGCGTGGATGGATGACATCGGGAATTCCAAGCACCGCTTTGACGACATAAGGAGGTTCTTGCCGGACGCAAGAAGGGTGCTCGACATTGGGTCCGGATGCGGCACGTTTGTCTTCTACGGATTGATGAACGGATTGGATGTGCATGGGGTTGATCCCGAGGAATGGAAGCGTGAGTTTAACATCATGAAAGCGGATGAGGCGGGTTATCCCACCGAATGGTTGACGCGATTTCACATGGGTGTCGGCGAGAATCTGCCTTTCCCCGACAACCGTTTCGATTGCGTGTCATCCTATCAAACCCTGGAACATGTTCAAGCTCCGTGCCGAGTAGTCGCGGAAATGATACGGGTGACGCGTCCGGGGGGAGGCATTCACATTCGCTGCCCCGATTACAGAGGCACATTTGAAGGACACTACCGGCTGCCATGGTTGCCCCTCTTTCCCCGATACCTCGCTCGGGCATACTTGCGGCTACTGGGTAGGCCGACCGACGGCCTTGACTCTCTGCAGTATGTTACGAGGCCGAGGGTCTTAAAATGGGTTCGTTTGGTGCAGAAATCCTCCGATTCAGAACTCGTGGTGATAGATGTCGATGAAGAATCATTCTACGACACGATTCGCAAAAGAGGTTTGCCGCGGCTCGCGGGTTCATTTTCTATTTATTGTATATTCAGGTTTATAGGACGTCTGTTCAGGCGGGATATAGGTGTAAACCTTTTTATCATGATTGTGAGAAAGTAAATGCCGTCTCTGAGGTCTCAAGCAGTAAGTGGCGTGAAATGGATAAGTACCTCGCCGGATATCATCACCGTCCTGCAATACGTGAGAGTCGCAATCCTTACCCACATGCTCGCCCCGATAGCATTGGAGACTCCTGATTCGAGAAGAAAGGAGGGGACCTGATGCCGGGGATTGTCGGGTTTACAACCAGCGCCATCAATAAGGCGGACTGCAAACGGACATTGCAGGAAATGCAGGAACTGATTACTCATGATAGATCCTATAAAAAGGACGAGCTGTTTTGCGCCGAGCACATGTGCGCCACCCGGTCACATACAGACATCGTAGACAGAGCGCCCCAACCATATAGCGAGTCGGGCATTTACGTTTGGCTTGAGGGCGAGTTCTATAACCAGGCTGAGCTTTCTGGACGGACAGGGGTGGCCTCGTCAACCGATCCCGCATTGCTGGCCTCCCTTTTCAGAAGGAGCCCGGATCTATCGTTTCTCA
>Ga0315274_10000720_pt1 | contig 51394 bp, 30 predicted proteins | sample YL17G02_20_MG_FD_203700 | JGI IMG/M metagenome (GOLD analysis project Ga0315274, IMG submission 203700) | Sediment microbial communities from Yellowstone Lake, YNP, Wyoming, USA - YL17G02_20 | ecosystem: Environmental > Aquatic > Freshwater > Lake > Sediment | place: USA: Wyoming | collected... | reverse complement strand
CATGAGGACCATGGTTTCCTCGTCCGTATAGCCGTCCGGCTTCCTGCCTCCATCCGTAGTATCCACGCACGGGCATCCAAGTTGCTTGGCAAACTGGATGGCTCGAAGCGTGTAACCGATCCCGCGATGTTGGCCTTCGGGACTCGACATCGGATACGCTGCATCGAGCTGTGAAACTTTCAGGCCCATCGAGTCGAGGTATTCTTTGAGCTTAACTGGATCGGAATGAAGTGGGATGTGTGGGTTATACCCCAGTGCCTGGATGAAGTAGTCTCCGTCGATCGTGCCAAACTCCACGTATTCCATACCGTGGTCCCGAGCGAACTGGCAGGGAACATCGTACGACACATCAAAGTGCCGCCAATTATCTACGTGCATGCCTAGGTTTAGCATTTCTCTTGCTCCTTTCAAGTCTGACCTACTATCTCATCTTTCGTTCATCAACCCGTCTTGTCTATCACAAAAGCTGGGCAGTTGCAAGCCCCTTGGTCATTTCCCATATACACTTCACTGAAAAACTCCTGCACGCTTCAAGTCTTATAAAAATCAAAGCCACCGGTGCGGGTTCTCCACCAAACCGCCTCCCGGCAGTCGTGGGTTAGGGTGGTGTGGTTGGGGCTGGGATGGTTGTTACTGATGGAATTGATGAAGAGAACAAGACTCAGGACTCGCGTCAGGACAGCTGTCAATGCCTCCTGGTGAGTATTCCTTTGCTCCGTGCTTGCGGAGGGGTTTGACCTGCGCGCACGGCAAGGTGTAGTGGCGTCTGGCCTCTTTTGTCCTCCAATCGGCGCAAAATCGACTTGGGCATCTTACAGACCATGGTCCAGGCCGGGTCCACCACATTACCTACTTCGTATTCGACAAACATCCCCAAGAGAATTCCCGCACTGCGTTTATCTAAGCCGTAATCCTCTTGCAGCCAGCGAACCATCTCGGTGGTGGCACACCGCAGCGATTGTTCGAGTGGCGGTGCGGCCGCCCCAATCGTAAAGATAGAATCCTCGTTCTCCCCGCGCGGCCACCCGATCTTCCTGCCCTTTTCCACCCAGACCGTGAACTGCACTTTCTTCATGCCGCATTCAATGCCCGTCATCAGAATCTCACCGGAGCCCTGAATCGCGTGACCATCCGACAGATAGAACAAACCACCCGGTACAAACACCGGAAAATACATGGTGACCCCCGCGACGATGCCTTTGCAGTCCAGGTTGCCGCCATTGGGTCCGGAGGTATAAACGGTCACAGCCTTGCCCGGTGGGTCTGTGACCGCAGTTCCGAGACAACCGAGCATCGGTTGCAGAGGCAGCGGAAGTCCGGCAAGTGTCGTCTTCTCCTCAACCTTGTCGATCTCAACTTTGGAAAGTCGTGCCACACCCTCTTTCTCATCAATGGTCCAGTGTGAACAACCACCCTGAGGAAGTTCCTTCTTGAATTCAGGATCAACCACCCAGTCCTGTATGCTGGCGCCACTTTCGCCCGTACTCTCTGGCTCAATCACCTCCAGGCGTACGGCTAGGGTGTCTCCGGGCTCAGCGCCTTCGATCTGGAACGGACCGACCGCTAGATTCCATTGCCACGTTTTGGTGACAACGGTATCGCCATCTCCAATTCGACAGACTGGCTCACGAATCGAAAAGTCTCCCGCTCGCATGTTCGGATCAGGCTGGAAGACGTGCAATCCCGCAGTCTTGGCGGTCACGACCCTGATCGCCTCGCCCTCGATCCCGTCGGGATCCGCCATCACGAATCGACACTCATAATCGATTGTGGCCTCCAAGCCAGACAAGGCACCGCTGAAGACCCCATCATAACCAGAGCTGTTCGGCCGCTTCTGCTTAAGCGGCGGTAACTTTCGCCATTCCGCTTCGCCCTTCTTCCTGCACTCAAGGTTCAGCCTTGCGTTCTGGTTTGCGTCACCTTTGAAATGCCACTCGAAGTAAAGGCTGGTGGCCGACGGCTTCTTCATGACATGTGGGCCGGGTCTTGCAGCATTGGCGCCGATGGTATCGGTGACTACTGCGAAGACCAAGACAACACTAACAAACATAGAAGTGTACATGTTCATCTCCTGGAATGTCGTTTAGCGGGCAATCTCAAACCACGCGTGGAACGAGCTACTACATTGTCAGCGAACGTGCGGACAGCGTTGAGGTATTTGCTGCCTTTGTTTGCATCTGAGGTTTCTGTGGCGAGGCAGACAGAAAGTTGGCAAAGGAGCAATATGCCGAGCACGGCCTGGTGTGCACATCGTACTCTCATGTTATGTCCTCCCGCATACTGAGCCATCGCTTTCCGGCAGCACGGTTGTAAAGTAAGGCTTGCCGCCAAACATTATATCATCAGATGGGAATTCCTGCAATTGGAAGACGACCTGACTTACATGTAGCTCGCCGGGTTGTCAAATCTCCTGTCCGCATACACTTTTCATTTACACTTTCTGCTGTTGTGTTTACGGGTATTTGTCGGGTTCTATTGCGTTTGGAATTTCCTGAGACTTCATTAATCCGTTAGAAACGCGGATGTTCTCATTGAAGTTGTCGTGCAATTTTTGCAGGTGGTCTATGAGTACTGGACAGTGCCACATTAAACTTGCGGCGATCATCCGACCAACCGCAGTTCTGGCATTCTGGAGACATCAGCGTTTTCGACGATGAATTTCACGAGGTCATGCGTTCCGTGCTTGACCACAAGAAATTGAGGAAGGCAAGCGCAGAGGGCCTGGGCCACAACCATTTCTGAGGGTGCCTTGTCCTGGTTCGTCGTGCGCAGCCATCCTCCTGAAGGATAGTGTCAGACGGCTATTCTTTGGCTCCATGCTTGCGGAGCAGTTCCACGATCTCGGTAGGACCTCCCTTCAAGGCCAACGACAGCGGTGTCGCGCCGTCGTTGGTCTTCGCATTGACGTCAGCACCATGGGCAACCAGGAGTTCGGCGATGGCCAGGTCCTTGGGGGTACTACTGTCACCGATCTGGGTTTCCCAAAAAGAGAGACGACGCGTACTGACAGCGTAGTGAAGGGGCGTAAAGCCGTCGCTGTTCTTGACGTTCAGGTCTGCACCTTTCGTAGCGAGGAGTTCAACGATATCCCTATAACCTGCCACAACCGCCAAGTGGAGCGGCGTGTTCCCCGCTCTCGCATTCCTCGCCTTGAGATCAGCACCTTTGATAATCAAGAGCTCTGCCATATCTCTGTCGCCTCTGAGAGTCGTGACGTGCAAGGGTGTATCGCCGGTGAGGGCCTTTGCATTGGCATCACCGCCTTTACTGAGGAGCGTCTCTACAACATCCCTGTAGCCGGCACTGACGGCGGCATACAACGGTGTCCACCGGTCTGGGTCCCTGGCCGGATTCGGGTTGGCTCCTTTGGCAAGCAGGAGTTCCACCACGTTCTTGTGGCCCACCGAAGCCGCACAGAACAGGGGTGTTTGTTTCTTCCTATCATGAGCATTGACCTTGGCCCCTCGCTCCAGGAGATGTGCTGCCACCTCATTCTGACCTCCACTGGCGGCAGCGTGCAGCAGCGTAAGGCCGCCTTCGTCCTGGGCGTTGATGGACACCTTCTTCTTAGCAGACTCTCTTACCGCAGCGAAGTCCCCTCCATACGCGGCCAAATGAGCAGGCGAGACAGATGCACCTTTCGCAATCAATCGGTCAAGGACCTCTTTCTGATCGGCCTTGATGGCCAGGTGTGCGGGGGTTTCACCATCTCTGTTGCGGCTGTTTATATCGGCTCCTCTGGCAATGAGCAGTTCTGCCACCTCCCGGTGCCGGTACTTGATCGCGTAGTGCAGAGCGGTATCGCCGGAGATCGTCTTTTCGTTGATGTCTGTACCACTGGCCAAATGCAATTTCACCTGCTGTATGTCGCCGTCAACGGCGACGCCCGTAAGGGACGTGGTCGGCTTTTTTACACCTGGAGTTGCAGTCTCCTGTAACGCCGTGCTTTTTCCGGGGCCTTTCTGAGACTGTTCTTCGAGAGGTTCTCGCTCCTTGCCCGATGCAGTGGGCTTAACACCGACTGTTATAGTCTTGGCACTACTGACCGAATTCTCTGTTCTTGTGAGCGGATTTGCCTTTACCTTAAGAATGTGGTTGCCAGTGGAGACATTTGTGGTATCCCAATGGAATTTCATCTCAGTTGAAGATGGGGGTTTGTTCCAGTACAGGAACAAGGTGCCTTGGAACTTGTCATTTAGACATGCTCCGATGACCACGTCGGCGAGGCCATCGTTGTTCAAATCACAAATCCTGGCTGCTTCTTTGCCGAACAAAGCTTGCGACCCGACATGTTCTTCAAAGAAAACATGATCGTAGACTATGTCCATTGATGTCTTGGTGTCACCGTAGAAAAGGTATGCACAGCCTTGGCCTATCGTGTGATAGTAGTCATAGGCTCCAACAATGATGTCTCCGTACTTGTCATCATTGACATACCCAGCGTAAACAGTATTTCCGCCAAAGCTGGCTTGAGCATCGGCTTCGCCAGTAAACACCAAATCGGCAATATTGTCCATCGTTGCACGGTCGCTGCCCCAATAGAGGTAGACGCGGCCTTGGAAGGTGCCGTCGCCCGGCCAACTACGGGCCGCGATAAGAACATCAGCATGACCGTCATTATCGATATCGAACAGATCCATACATAGGCCAAAACCGTCATCCAAATCCTGATTACTGTTGAAAGTCACATCGCAAATTCCATCCATAGCCATGCCGGGGGCACCGTAATAGAGATATGCACGCCCAATACTCGATCTGATCCAGCTTCCCATAAGGAGATCGTCACAGCCATCGCCATCAACATCACCACGGGCACTCAGCTTAAATCCTAAATAGTCACCGGCATTTTCACCCGTAAACATCCTGTCCACAGTCGTATCCGATGCTATCGGTCCGTAATAAAGGTATACTCTTCCTCTGAAGTGTTCATATTCATAGGCACCCACAATCAAGTCCTTTTCACCATCACCATTTACATCCCCAACAGTTATTTCAAAGCCATATTGGGACTTCGGCACCTCTCCATCAATAACGATGTCTGCGTTCTCATCCATATCAGGGCCACCGTAGAATATGTAGACCCGACCCCTGGAGTTATTGAAATACCGGGCTCCTATTATCACATCAGCGAATCCATCGTTGTTCATATCGGCCATACAAGAGTTGTCAACGCCACCCCCAGGTGCAAAACCATCGCCCGCGTTCTCTCCTGTGAAAACCTTATCTGCGATGTTATCCATATCTTTTCCCCCATAATAGAGGTATGCCCTTCCTCTGAAGTCGTCATGTGCAGAAGCAGATACCAGAAGGTCGTTGTAACCATCCCCGTTGACATCCCCGTGGACGGCGGAAATGCCAAAATATTGGTTGCCCCTAATCTCTCCGGTGAAGGTTAGATCGCAGATGTCGTCAATCCCGCCGTGACCGGCTGCAGATAGTGTCAGCGACTTCCTTCCAATTAGTTTGCCCGCCGTGACGTCCGTCAGTAGAACTTCAATTTCCTCGCTCGAATTCCCTTGGTTCTCTACCGTGACTGTAACGGGGACAATATCGCCTTGAACGCAGCCTGAAGGCCCCGAAACATCCGTAATCACAACCTCGTGAGTCTGCTTGGCTTTTGAGTCGACGGCAGTTTTCGAGCCGTCTGCGCCGGGCAGTCCATCACCGCAACCAGAAACACAAAGGACCACCAAAACGACTCCCAGAATTGACCGTCTCAGCTTCATGGGTCATGTCCCTCTGGCAATACTATACGTCCGACAGGAGACTACTACTCCTTTGCCCCGTGTTTACGCAGCAGCTCTACGATTTCGGCGCGCTTCTGGTTTTCAGCTAACTGTAAAGGAGTCAGACCTTGCGCGTCTTTAGCATTGACATCAGCACCTTTGGTGATAAGCAGCTCGGCAATATACCAGTTACTGCTATGGCCGCCCAGCAAAGATGTCCAAAAAGAGCGAGTGGACTTCCCGGCAACAATATGAAGAGGCGTTAGACCATCCTCATTCTTAGCATTTGCATCAACACCTTCTTCAAGGAACGCCTTCACTTTTCCCAAATCTCCCAAACTGGTAGCCATATGAATTGACAAAGCGGCAAACAATTCAACGATATCTTTGCGGTTCCGGCTTAAGGCAAGATCAAGGGGTGTTTGACCGTTATTATTTTTGGCGTTAACATCGGCACCTTTGACGAGGAGCAACTCGACTATATCTTTATAACCAGCTCTTACAGCAGAATGTAGAGATGTGTCACCTGCGGGATAGCTTTTTATTTTTGCATTGAGATCAGCACCCCGCGCTATAAGCAGTTCAACTACTTCCTTGTGATTGTTCTGGACAGCGTAATGCAAGGCCGTGGCTCCGGGAAACCCACTCCTTCCGTTAATATCAGCGCCCTTGGCTAAGAGAAATTCTACGATTTCTCCGTGGCCATTTATCGACGCATGCTGCAAAGCAGTCATGGGAAGGGTAGACTCTACTCCGTCAACGCTAGCCCCTTCCTCAATGAAAGATTTGACTAAGGCAAAATCGCCCATGGCAGCCGCCTCCTGTAGAGACAGAGGAAGAAAAGCTTCGTTTTGTGTGTACAGCATGCCATCTATCACCTGCTCTTTTTTACGATAGGGAGAGGTAAAAAAGCCAGTGCCACACCAGGCCTGAGGAATTTGAATTCCTGTCTGTCCACTTGTAACCGCATAAAGATGCAGCAAGGCAAGCGAATCAATAGCATCAAATCTGCAGAAAACAAGCTTAGCGCCACCCACAAAGAAGCCCTTGTGGAATCGCTCAGCCAGCATCGTATCAGCAATATGCTCAGCCATCCTCAAGACCGCGGGGTTCCCGGTTGCCCGGTACAATTCTAAGAAGCCCAGAAGACCATAAGGATCTGGCATGGTCGAATCGTAGTTCAGTTGTGGCTCTTCAATCGAAGACGCACCGATATCACCATACTTATTCCCAATGGCGATATTGCGCGCCATGTCCCACATAAACTCGTCCTTCGTTAAGCGGTAAGCTGCTGCGTAAGCTAAGAAATCATATGGCCTGGCCGGAAACGCTATCAGCTTCGAACCTTTGGGGCCTAATGGTCCATCGTCCGCGCAAAGATATCCTTCTCTCGAAGTTCCGTCTGCAGAAATAGGAACATAGACGTTTCTCTGCTTGTTATAGGACATTTTGCCTATCGCCGTGAGCTCTTCATGGGCCCACCGCCTGAAGTCTTCTCCCCCGGGGCCTAATGTTTCGCTAAGAAGAAGTTGGCAAAGCCACACTCTGGTAATAGGGCTGACGATTACACCCGGGGTGGGCATGTAGTAATACTGATTGTACGCCCAGATGGCTTGATTCGAGAAATTAGGATGCGGAAAATCATATGTATATGGGGTTAATTTCTTGCTGAATCCAAGAGGGCTTATACCTGTCTTAGGATTTCTGGCCTCTATATACCGATGAGCTAATCGTTTACCCCAAACAAGAGGCACTTCGTCAGCAGATAGCTTTGTGAGTAACGCTGCTGCGTAGAATAAGTCGCTCCCCGCGTGTATCATATCAAATCCATTACCACCGAAGAAAACCGGTCCTCCCTTATACTCATAGTCCCAAGGTCTCGACAATGGCTTAGTCATGTTATAGCAAAGTCGATCCATATATAAGTTTGACCAATCAAGGATATGACCAGCCCATAATGCCTCGATGTATTGCCTCGTGACTTGTGGATCGACTTCCCACATCAATTCAAAGTAAGGATAGAACCCTTTCACCTCATCTGTATTTTGACCACAGGGTTTGTCTGCCATCGCATCATACGATGCTAGCCCATTCCAGTACAACAACCCATTAGGACTGCGCAGGTTCTCAAAGGCGTACTTAATTGCGTCCATGGCTGCTTGCTTGTATTTCGGATCACCGGTTATCCTCGTCAACCCATCTAAAGTACGGAGAAGATTCTGTTGAGAAGACAAGTTAGAAAGAATCCATCTGGTCCCATTCGGGTCTATCCACTTCACCGGCTCGTGGGTGTGGATGTTCAGGCCGTCGACGAACAGCGGCGTGTGCTTGGGGCCATAGGTATCCCGGCCGTACTTCAAGACGTTGTCGGCAAAGGTGCGGACGGCGTTGAGGTACCGGTCGGGATCGGCTGGGTCTGGGGTTTCGGTGGCGGAGCCTGGAAGAACAAAACAGGTTAGGATGAAGACGGTGGCGATATTCAGTCTGGTTCTCATAGATCCTCCAGCAGCGTGCGATTACTCCTTTGCTCCATGTTTCTTCAACAGTTCGATGATTTCGGCCTTGCCCCCTCTCTTGGCCAGTGATAGTGGTGTGGCCCCGTTGTCGCTCTTGATATTCACATCGGCCCCGTGACTGACCAGCAGCTCGGTGATCGCCAGGTCACTCGGGGTGCTGCTTTCACCAATCCGGCTTTCCCACCCGGAGAGACGACGAGGGCTGACCGCATAGTGAAGTGGTGCAAAACCGTCTGTATTCTTTGTATTCAGGTTTGCTCCCTTGGTGGCCAGGAGCTCGACAATATCCCTGTACCCTGCAACTACTGCCAGGAAGAGAGGAGTATTCAGCCACCTTGCATTCCTCACATTGAGATCTGCTCCTTGGGCGATGAGGAGTCCTGCTGATTCTCTATCACCCTTAAGAGCCACAGCATGCAAAGGTGTATCGCCGGTGAGTGTCTTGATGTTTACGTTGCTACCTCTGGCAATGAGCAGCTCAACAATATCCTTATAGCCGAATTCCACAGCAGCATACAAAGGTGTCCAGCGGTCCGGTTCCCTTTCAGGATTGAGATCAGCCCCTTTGTCAATCAGCAGTCTGACTATGGCCCTATGACCCGCCGCGGCAGCACAGAAGAGAGGTGTTTGTTTCTTCTTGTCCAAAGCGTTACCGTCGGCCCCGTGTGAGATCAGGTATGCGGCCGTTTCCCTTTGGCCTCCACTGGCGGCTGCGTGTAGGAGTGTTAGACCGCCTTCGCCGACTACGTTAACAGGTGCTTTTCCTTCAATGAACTTTCTCACTGTAGCCAGGTCCCCTTTGTAGGCAGCCAGATGGACAGGAGAGACAGTTGCACCTTTTGCGAGCAATAGGTCGAGAACTTCCTTTTGATCGGCCTTGATGGCCAGATGGGCAGGGGTCTCACCGTCTCGATTGGGACCATTGATATCGGCTCCATTGGCGATCAACAACTCTGCTACGTCCTGATGCCGGTACTTGATTGCATAGTGCAGAGCAGTATCACCGGAGATCGTCTTTTCGTTGATGTCGGTACCCCATGCGAGGTGTGATTTGACCTGCTCGATATCACCATCAACGGCGGCTGCTGTAAAGGACGTCTTGGGCTTCTTTGCACTTGGAGTTGTATGCTGCCGGGAGATGAGGTTTGTTCCTGGGCCCGTCTGGAGCTTCCCTTTGAGAGGTTCTGGCGGCTTGCCCGATGCAGCAGGTTCAATGCTCACTGCTACAGTCCTGCTACCGATTGTCGAGTTCTCCTTTCTCGCGATAGGATTCACCTTCGCCTGAAGAGTATGAGTGCCTGCAAGAGCACTGGTGGTATCCCAATCGGATTTGCCTTCAGTCGAAGAAGGCCGCTTGTTCCAATATATAGACACTCTGCCTTGAAAGTTGTTGTATGCATACGCTCCCAAGACCACGTCGTCGAAACCGTCATTGTTCAGGTCACAGAGCTTTGCTTCTTTACCGAAGACTGCCAGGGGTCCTATGTCTCTTTCAAAGAACATACGATCATACACAACGTCCATTGACTTCTTGCTGCCACCATAGAATAGGTAGGCACACCCGTACTGTGACAGCCGATAGTAATCAAAAGCACTGACAATAATATCCCCGTATGGATCATCATTGATGTAGCCGGCGTAAACGCGATTCCCTCCAAACGTAGATTCGGCATCTGCCTCGCCTGTAAAGATCACATCAACAACAGTATCCATCGTTGCCCGGGAACTTCCCCAATACAGGTATGCACGACCTTGAAAAGTGCCGCTGCCGCCTACACCCCATTTGCGGGCTGTGATCAAGATATCTGAAAAACCGTCATGATCGATATCGAACAGGTCGAGGCCCTCACCAAGCTCATCCCCATTATTTTCGCCGGTGAATATGAGATCCGGGATATTGTCCATCTCGCCCCCGGTCGCACCGTAGTAGAAATAGACACGACCCCGTTGCGTCTTGTTTTCCGGCCAGAACAAAGTCCCAATGAGCAAATCATCGCATCCATCACCATCAACATCTCCCCGTGCAGTCATGGTCATGGCAAAAGTATCCTCGGGAGCTTCACCCGTGAAGATTTTATCGACGGCATGATCAAAAGCGATCGGTCCGTAGTATAAGTAGGCCCGCCCCCTATAACTATCAAATCTATTGGCTCCGACAACCAAGTCCAGTTCCCCATCCCCGTTCAGATCTCCCACAGCGATGGAATTGCCGAATTGGGAGTTGGTTTCATGCCCTTCAATTACTATGTCAGGATCCCCATCCATATCAGGGCCACCGTAGAATATATACACCCTACCTCTGAGGTTATCAAATCTCCGAGCCCCTATTATCACATCATCGAAGCCGTCTCTATTCATATCCGCAAGATACACGGCGGGACCGTCGCCTTGCGAGAGACCGTCGCCAACGGCAATGCGATCACTGTACGAGGTAACGTCCTCTACCTCTCCCAGGATTGACAGATCGTAAGTCTCGCCAAAGCCATCCTGACCGGTCGGCGATAGCGTCACCGACTTCCTTTCTATCTCCTTGCCACCGGCCGTATCAAGCAACGTGATTTCACACGTCTGCTGCTGATTCCCTCGATTCTCCACGGAGACCACAACAGGAACCACGTCTCCCTGAACACAGGTGGCGGGCACCGATCCGTTGGCCATCGCTACACCCTCGGCGGGCTCCGACGGGCGGGCCAGTTCCCTCTCATATCCACCGGTGGTGAGTATCAACATCAGGATCGTGCATAATTGATTTGTCCGTTTCATTGTCGTTCCTTTCTGCTCATTCTCCTGCCGAACATATGTCCAGCGGTCAGGCCACTTCACGTATAGCTTTCTAATTAGGATGGGTCTCTGACCTCCACAGATACGGTCGTGTTGACACTCGCCGTATCATTTTCACCCTTGAATCCACTTATCAGTATTTGCAGGGTGTGATCCCCTTGGGACACATGGGCAGTATCCCAACCAAAAGTCACGTTGGTTGAAGACGGAGATCTGCCGTAGTAGAGCCACACACGCCCTTGTCTTGCCCCGTTCGGGTAGCCCCAGCCGCCAACAGCTATGTCTCCGCAACCATCGCCGTTGAAGTCGGCTATCCTGGCGTTCATTATGAGATTCTGGGGCTCCTCTCCCGTAAAAGCCTGGTCAAGAACGTTGTCCATCCTGGACTGCATATTCCCATAGAAGAGATAGGTCCGACCATGTTGGCTCAGACGATAGTAATCGTAGGCTGGGACAACGATATCCCCGTACTTGTCATCATTTAGATAACCGGCCACCACATGGTCTCCACCAAATGTCGCTTGTGCATCTGCTTCGCCGGTGAATGTCAAATCGGCCTTGTTGTCAAAGCTTGCCCGGTCGCTCCCCCAATAAAGGTAGAGCCGGCCCTGCATCTTGCCTGAAGGCCATTTCCGAGCAGAAATCAGAACATCCGCATGGCCGTCATTGTCGATATCAAATAGGTCGACTCCCGTTGCAAACTCGTCGTTGTCATTCTCGCCGTCAAAGACGAGATCACAAACCGTATCCATGGCCGTGCCCGGGGCACCATGATAAAGATAGGCACGGCCACGTTGATTCCTCGGGTAGTCGGGATAATAGCGGGTTCCAATGAGCAAGTCATCATACCCATCACCGTCTATGTCCCCCCCTGCACTCCGAACGGCACCGAAGCCATCGTTGGCGTTCTCACCTATGAAGACCTTATCAATGGTGGTGTCAAACAGATCACCGCCATAAAAGAGATAGACGCGTCCTTTTAAGTCTCCAGATTCGGGACGCGATGATCCAGGAGCCGAGATGAACAGATCTGTGTAGCCGTCGCCATTCACATCGCCTACAGCCATGCCGCGACCGAAGGAGCTGTTCATCACTTCCTTCTCCGACTCAATGATTACATCCGCATTCTCGTCCATATCCGGACCACCCCAATAGATGTACACTCGACCCCTGTTCTTATAGTATCGAGCTCCAATGATGACGTCGTCGAAGCCATCCTTGTTCATATCCCCGAGACAGCCACCGCCGTCGCCAAGACCATCACCCGTGTTCTCACCGGTAAATATCTTGTCCGCCTCCTCATTTATGGTCTCTCCACCACAGTACAGGTAGGCTCTGCCCTGGCCATTGTTATAACCTCCCGCCGAGACCAGTAGATCACCGCATCCGTCGCCGTTTACATCGCCAACGGCAAGCCAATCGCCAAAGCCTTGGTTCTCCTTCCGCTCTCCGGCCAGGGTTAGATCATGGATGTCGTCAAGTCCGCTTTGACCGGCGGCGGACAAAATTACAGTCTGGATTCCTATCAGTTTCTGATCGGTCAGATCAGTGAGGCTCAAGTCGAACGTTCGTTTCGTATCACCTTTATTGACAATGGTCACTTCTACGGGAACAGTTACCCCTCCGACGCAGTTGTGGGGTGTGGAGACCCTCATAACTACGTCGCCGTGCAGCACTTCAGACGGCGATTCGAGGAGAATTCCCGATCCGCTTTGGTGCGGTGATGCTTGGCATACACTGTTGATCCAGAAAAACAACAGAAAAGCATTTGCACTGCAAAATGTCTTTCTCACGATCATCACTTCCGGCTTCTTTCTATCTGACCCTGCGGGGTCCACGTATCCATTCACTTATCCCGTTCACACAATGGCACATCAGTTGCTTCATCATCGCCACACCGCCAACAGCAATACTCTAAAGAACCAGCTTCCTCGCCATTCGGGAGCCGGGAATTACAATGCCTCTTCGACCTGAACCGTGGCGGTTTCTATATTATCCTTCGTATTCACTTCTCCCGACACGAGGCCGGCTTCTATCCTAAGCACGTGCTTGCCTTTCCGGACTCCTCGTGTATCCCAGCGAAAGGTTAGACTGATCGAATCCTCCGGCTCACCGTACCAAATCCAAATCCGGCCCTGACAGTTGTGATAGGTATACCCGAACATCGCTATGTCGCCGCAGCCGTCCCCGTTGAAGTCAGCGATCCTCGCTCTCTGGGGCTGACACATGGCTTCTTCTCCCGTAAACGCACGATCATAGACCGTATCCATCGAAGACTTCGCATTGCCGTAGAAGAGGTATGCCCGGCCATGTTGACACAACTGGTAGTAATTGTACGACGCGAAGAGGATGTCCCCGTAGCCATCGCTGTTGACATATCCTCCCATGATGCAGCGTCCCCCCAATGAAGCTGCGGCGTCTGCTTCTCCTGTAAACGTCAGGTCCGGAACATTATCCATCGATGTACGGTCGCTGCCCCAGTACAGATAAGCACGACCGGGGAACGTATCGTTACCCGGCCAGCGATGGGCGGCAATCAAGACGTCCGCATGTCCGTCGCCATCTACATCAAAGAGCTCAACAGCCGCACCCAATGCATCGCCCGGATGCTCGCCGTCAAAGATCAAATCAGGTGTCTCATCCATACTGGTACCGGCAGCTCCATAGAAGAGGTAGGCTCGGCCTTGATTCTTCCCCCGGGGATAGTAGAGCGTCCCTATGAGCAGATCGTCACAGCCATCGCGGTCAATATCGCCCGTGGCAATCTGCTCACCGAAAGCATCATCAACATTCTCACCGGTGAACATCTTGCTCGCTGAAGTATCAGAGGTGATGGGGCCGTAGTACAGATAAGTCCGACCCGTGTAACTCTTGTACCTGATGGCGGTCACAGCCAGATCTTGGTGGCCATCACCGTTCATATCCCCCACCTCTATCCCACGCCCGAAATTACAGTCTTTGACCCCAGATTCGGCCTCAAGGATTACATCCGGCTTCTCATCCATATCCGGCCCCCCGTGGAATATGTACACTCGGCCCCGACCACGATCAAAGAGCCTGGCTCCGACAATCACATCATCGAAACCATCATTGTTCATATCTGCAAGACATACACCCTCGCAGCAGGCGAACCCGTCACCGATGTTCTCTCCAGTGAAACGCTTATCCGCCTTGTCGTCCATGGCTTTGCCACCGTAGTAGAGATAGGCCCGACCCTGTTCATGATTGTACATAGCCGCTGCTACAAGAAGGTCGCCACATCCGTCCCCATTCACATCACCGACACCGGCGGAATCCCCAAATCCAGTCGGGCCTTCAACCTCTCCGGTAATAGCCAAGTCAAAGATCTCATCGATTCCGCCCGTGCCGACTGCGGACAACATCAGTGACTTGCTTGCGATTTCTGTGCCGGTGGTCGTGTCAATCAGTCTGACCGTAAACGATTGCTTTTGAACACCCCGATTCACTACTGTCACAACAATCGGAACTGTATCGCCTTGAACACAAGTTGCGGGCACCGATACGTTGGTGATCGCCACACACTCGGGTGCCTCCGAGGAACCGGCCAGAACCCTCTCACAACGACTGGCGGTGAACAACAGCATCAGGCCCAGGCATAATCGGTGTGTTGGTTTCATGGTCGGTGTTCTCCTTTTACTGCTGGGCTCCGTGCTTGCGGAGCAGGTCGACGACCTCCTTGCGGTTTTGGTTCATAGCAATATCGAGCGGTTTCCGACCCGCGTCGTTCCTGGCATTGACATCGGCCCCTTTCTCAATCAGCAGTTCAACAATATCTTTGTGTCCAGCCCTTATGGCAGAATGCAGGGGCCTGTCACCAGCAGGATATCCTCTTTTCGCATTGACATCAGCACCATGAGCAATAAGGAATTCTGCTATTCCTCTCTGGTCTTTTTCGGCAGCATAGTGTAACGCTGTGGCACCAGGAAATCCATCTCTTAGACTGACATCAGCCCCCTTGGCCAGGAGAAATTCCGCGATCTCTTTGTGACCATTCATTGCCGCGTAGTGGAGCGCAGTCTTGTTTAGTGAATCATCCCAGCTATCTACCCTGACTCCTTTCTCGAGCAGTGACTGGATCATCTTCATGTCTCCAACAGCGGCCGCTTCCTGGAGCGAGAGAGGGAGTTCTGTCGACTCGGTTAAATCATAGATGACCTGCAGGTCGACACCCTCCTGTTTGTGGCGATAGGGGAGTCTGAACTGAGGATTACTGGGCCAAACTTGTGGTATGCTCCCCATTCTCCTTGTCACTGCCGCATGTAAATGCAACAAGGCCAGCGGTTCAAAGCAGTCAAATCTGGCGTAGATGTGTCTTTGGCTGGGCTGAAAGAATCCCTTGTGAAACCGATTGAGCAAAATGTTGTCCCCGATACGTTGTCCCATTTCGCGGTAAGCCCGCTTGTGTGTCTTTGAGTATAGTTCCAGGAAACCAAGGAGCGCAGAAACATCAGAACAGGTTGTATTCGTCTGTAATTTGGAGGTACTCACCGGCCTTTCGCCAATGTCGCCAAAGCCATTGCCCATAGCAATGTCACGAACCATTTGCCATATGAATTCGTCGTCAGTTACACGATAGGCCGTACTGTAGGCCCAAAAGATTTGTGTATCAGCCTTTAAGGGTCTGACGACCAATGCTCCGACGCCGGGAATTCCTTTCCATACATACCCTTCAAGCTTCGTATCGTCCGTAAGGATGGGTATAAACGAGTTGTCCTCGCTGCGGTACGATGCCTTGCCCCAAGCCGTGAATTCCTCCGCGGCCCATTGGATGAATTCCTTGCCCCCCTGACCTGCTATCTCCCCCGTCAATAGCATGCTCATCCAGGGATAGCAGAATGTCGTCGGTGCGGCGTTAGTCACGTCGGTACTGAAGGAGGAAGCTGGGAAATACGTCGTACGTGGGTTGGCAAAGTGCGCCTTCAAATCTTTCCCCAGCTCTGGCCAACGAGTATTGTATGCCTCATAACTGATACCGGTAGCGGGATGTCTGGTGTCAACGTATCGTTTTGCCAAGCGTTTACTCCATAAGAGTGGCTGTGCTTGGCCTGAGAGCTTATGTAGCGCGATACCTGCATGAATAAGGCTGGTAGCAGTGGGTAAGAATGCGAGGCCTTTGCCCTCAAAGAAGACCGGCCCCTCCGTACTATATTGGTGATTCCATGGTTCTACAGGCGTTCCTTGTGTCGCACCAATTCGGTTCATGTCCAGGTTGGACCAGTTCAGGATATGGGCCGACCAAAACGATTCTATGAGCCTTCTTGTGGCGTCCGGATCGACCTTCCACATGAGGTCGTAGTGCGGATAATGACATCTCACCGATTCATGCGATCCGCGTACGATATCATTCAGAGCATCATATGCAGCTATCCGTCCCCAATAGAGGAGGCCGTTGGGCGTTCGCAGGTTGTCAAACGCGTATCTGATTGCCTGCATAGCAGCATCACGGTACTTGGGATCGCCTGTAAGCGTGGAAAGTCCGTCCAGTGTTCGCAACAAGGTTTGCTGTGAGGCAAAGTTGGAAAGAATCCATTCTTCAGTTTCAGTTGCAGTTAACGGGTCTCCTCCCTTGGGGCTTATCCACTTCACCGGCTCATGCGTGTGGATGTTCAGGCCGTCCACGAATAACGGCGTGTACTTGGGCCCGTAGGTGTCCCGGCCGTACTTGAGCACGTTGTCGGCGAAGGTGCGGACGGCGTCCAGGTATCGGTTGGGGTCGGATGGGTCTGAGGTTTCGGCTGCGGGACAGACATAAGCGAAACAAGCGGTTATGATGAAGATAACCGGGATATTCAATCTGCTTCTCATAGATCCTCCAGCATACGATTACTCTTTTGCTCCATGATTTTGCAGCAGTTCGGCAATTTGCTCATAGTCCATGGCTTTAGCTATCTCCAGCGGAGTTCTTCCGGTGTCACTTACGAGGTTGGGATCGGCTCGACTATCCAAAAGAAGCCCCACCACATCGGCATAGCCAAAATAGCAGGCCCAGTGCAAGGGTGAATATCCCAGCCAATCCTTTTCATTCACATCGGCTTTCTCTGTGAGCATGGAGTGAATTTTCGCGATATCATGGTCGCGGACAGCCTGGTGCAGCCACTTGATGCCAGATTGCTGCTTAGCTTTTTCGGGGTCATATTCAAAGGCGCCTAAGTCTGGAGCCTTGCCGGCGAACGGCAGACCAACATTCGTTCCAGCGTCGATTGCATCGCTTCCTGGAGCTAATCTAAGGAAGTTATTATCTGGAATGCTTCCGTCAGGATTACGTGGGCCCATGGCTACGCTATCATCGAGACTCAGGAAGTCATCTTCGGTAATGTGGGCCTCAGAAGGCTTGTTCCAACTGTTGTGTTGGTCGTCTACCTCTGGTTCTATCTGGACCTCGCCCTGAAAAGAAATGTTGTTTCTTAGCACATTCTTCTCAATATTACCTCGTGAGAAGAAAAAACCGTAGTTCGTCCCATTTCGAAAAGCTGTACAGTTGCGGATTGTGACACCCGTTGAGTTGCCATTCAGATCAAAGCCTCTGGCGGAATGATCCCAAGCAATACAACGAACCAAAACGTGTGCGCCTTCCATCTGGCCAAGCTTGAAACCGTTGGCATTACCGGAAAAGAAGGGATGGCCCCAAATATTTTGGCCATTTCGCCAAGCGTAACAATGCTCAAGCCGAATACTACTACCCGCTTTCCATAAGTCAAATCCGTCGTCACAATTATTCCAAGCTCTATTCCCTATTAAGACATTACCTTGACCAAGAAAGAATGAAAGCTCGAATCCATCGGAGCCTTCACCATTGGTTTGAGGATCAAAATTTCGGTATGCGTCACAGTTGAGGATAATGTTGTGAGCTGCCTTTTCCATAAAGACTATTCCTGTGGAACTGTTAGCATACGCTGTTATACCCTCAAGAACATTGTGGTGGGCTCCGCTACCTGTCACAGTTATGCCGCGATCCCCGTTGATGATAGATAAGCCTTGTAGGTGCCAATAGGCTCCAGTGATGAAAACTGCATCGCCCTTTGCACTGGAAAAATCAAGAGATGGTGTCTCGTCAGCATAGGCTCTGATACGAATAGGCCGCCCTTGTTCTCCCGATTTCGCGATATGGACAGTGTGCGAACATGAATGAAGTCCCCCGCGGATATAGATAATGTCATCTGGCTCCACGACATCCATAGCAGCAGCAATAGTCCTGAAAGGTTGTTCCAACGTCCCTTGGTTCGTGTCCTTTCCATCGGGCGCAACATAATAAGCACAGCTGCTCGGACGTAGCAATGCTGCAATCTCCCCAAGTACTCCTACGATCTCGTTGAGTGCTGCTCCGCTGAGTTCTCGTACATTATTAGTTTCCAGGCGTTTGCGCTCTTCTGAATCGTAGGTTCTTGCAGAGATGTAATGTCTTGAACGGATAAAGGACATTCTATCGCGAATCCATGAATATGCGGTATAACCACGATTGTCGGCTATGTTAGGATCTGCCCCTCTATCAAAAAGAAGTATAACCATGACTCTGTTGCGTATGAGATCTGGCCACCTAATAAGAACTGAGTAGCGTAGAGGCGTCCACCCTAGATCATCTTTGGCATTGATATTGGCGCCATTGTCCAGAAGAAGCTCGACGATATCTACGGACCATTGTCGTGGATTGGCTGAACCAAACCCTGCGCCGGTGGCGTAATGTAGCGGAGTGCGTCCGGCATCGTCCATTGCATCGATATTTGCTCCTTTGTCGATCAGTAGACCGGCTATATTCTGATGCCCCCTTACAACGGCATTATGTAGCGTCGTCTGGCCGTAAGCGCCTCTGACATTGACATCAGCCCCTTGCGAAAGGAGAGATTTGACTTTGTCGATGTTCCCGTCAGCGGCTGCCTGGAGAAGTGATTTGTTCAGTTCATTCACTTCCTTCGAGTCTTCGGCTTCTGAGCCTACCGAGACGCTGCAAATGAATATTGAGAGTACTATCGTGGCAATAAGATGTGTTCTATGTCTCGTTCCCATATCCTATACTCCATCATTCCTGGCTACGGATTCTCAGTAGCACATTTTTCAGAGAGGTTTGTAATCATCATTATAACGTTGGGTGTGAATTCCTGCAAATGCCATGAACGCGCCCACTGGCATCCAGAGGTATCGTTTCCCGCTTGTCCGCCAAACCGCCTCCCGGCTGTCGCGGGGGCGGGGAGTGGAGTGTTTGCTCTTACTATTCATTGGCGCCGTGGTGGCGGAGCAGTTCGCTTATTTTGATGCCACTCGACACGGAACAACCTTCGGCCATCCAGTGCTACCTCTCCGGCTCAAGGCCACAATTCCGGCTTTCTCCACCAAACCGCCTCCCGGCAGTCGCGGGGCGGGGGTGGGATGGTTGGGAACTTAGGTGGACTGAGCAAGGCTCACGTCCCGCGTCGGAACAACCTTCGGCCCTCCAGAGCTTCCGCTCCGGGTCTCTCCCAACAAACCGCCTCCCGGCTGTCGCAGGGTGGAGGTGGGTGGCAGTGGTATTGGGATGCCCCCAGAAAAGGGTAGTTTAGCTGCCACAGTATACGGTCACACAGACTGTTTCTCACCATCGAAAAAAAATGACATATTTGGAAAATCCTTATACAATCTACCTGAGCTCCAAATAAACGAGGTCAACTCTTTGAACAGAGAGAAAGGAGAGAGATATGGAAAGGACTGTAAAATATGCATTCACTTTTTTGATTATTGCCGCGGGGTATTTCTCCGGGTGGTTGAAAATTCAGGAAACTGAGGCGGCATTTACAAAATTGCCAAACCCAACTGGTTTACCTACGGGCCATGGGCATAGTTCTTCATTCAGCCCAGATATGAATTACCTGGCAGTTGCGCATGTGAATGAACCCTTTGTGACCATCTACAAGCGCAGCGGAGATACGTTTACAAAATTAGATAACCCGAGTGTTCTACCGGCAGGTAACGGTTTTGGTGCCGCATTCAGTCCGGATGGCGCTTACCTGGCAGTAGCACACGATGTTTCTCCTTATGTGACCATCTACAAGCGCGACGGGGATACATTTACAAAATTGGCTAATCCGGATATCTTGCCAATTTCGGTTGGGCGTAAAGTCAGGTTCATAACAATCGCAGATGGCACCACTTACATGGCAGTAGCGCACAAACGTTATCCCTATATAACCATATACAAGCGTAACGGAGATACGTTTACAAAATTAGATAATCCCGATGTCTTACCAACGGGCTATGGATATGGCGCTTCATTCAGCCCGGATGGGACTTACATAGCAGTAGCACACGATGTTTCTCCTTATGTGACCATCTACAAGCGCAACGGGGATACATTTACAAAACTAGCTAATCCGACTAACTTACCAACGGGCGTTGGGCTTGACACCGCATTCAGTCCGGATGGGACCCACCTGGCAGTATCACACGACATAAATCCGCATGTAACCATCTACAAGCGCAGCGGAGATACATTTACAAAATTAGATAATCCCGATGTCTTGCCGACAGCTTATGGATATGGCGCTTCATTCAACCCGGACGGCACTTACCTGGTAATAGCACACGACGGTTCTCCTTACGTAACTATCTACTATCGTAGCCAAGATACATTCACAAAACTAGCTAACCCGGATATTTTACCGACGAATGTTGGATGCGGCCCTGCATTCACCGCAGATGGCGCTTACTTGGCGGTAGGACACGATGATCATCCTTTTTTAACTGTATACAAAGTAGACCTAATACATCCCAAATTGGCTATAGGTGGACTGAACAAGAGTCATATCCCGCATTGGGAAAACCGTCACCGAAGTCCCGGGCTCCCGCACCAGCTCTCCCTCATCAAACCGCCTCCCGGCTGTCGCGGGGTAGGGGTGGAGCATGGTAAACAGCTGTCAGACTATCGCTTTTGTCGCCGCCTGATACCTTCATTTTCACCTTCGCGATACCATCCTGCGTGCACAAGTTCAAAATTCAGAACATCTTTGAATACCAACATGCGTTCTATTGTTTCACCTTGCGGCATTTTGCCTTTCTTCCCATCCAGCCAATCCCTTTTTTCTGCAACACCCATCACAAGAAAATTGTTCCCCATTATTTCTGGCTTCGATTCTTCAAAACAGGCTACCATTAAAGATTCCAGTTCGGACTTTTTGGCTATTATCAAATCGCATTTAACACAGTAGCGACATTTCTTATTCAAGAGCAGAAGCTGCTGAGGGTCGATGTGAATAACCAGTGGAAACTTGCGTATTTTTGTGTTGCTCTCGCATTTTGGGCACTTGGTGAAGGCCACATCTCCATAGGAATTCAGAAAAAAGTAGTGCCTCCTTCTCTCGGACTTTATGCCATCCAGTTCAATCATCCTTGCACCACGCCTGACGTGTCAGTTAAGGTTCTCTTGACCTCGCAAATAACTTAACACCGTGCGATATCGCTGTCAAAACCAATTTAGGAACTTCCACTCTCAATCACTCCGATACGGAAATGGCCGTGGACAATTCCCGGGTGCGGCTGTAAGTCCTCCACACAAACAGCCTCCCGGCTGTCGCAGGGCGGGGTAGGGTGGTTATGCGATTAGGATTAGTAGGGAGATGGTATGTTATGAGACAGGAGGCCGTGAACGGCGGATCTGAGATTGCACAGAATGCTTTCCGAGAAGTAGCCTTACTCTTGTTCTGCTATTGATTTTCTTCTATCCCACTTCGTATTCTGCCAGTTTCGTATTACGCCATTGTGGCCACAGATCGGGCAGTGCCAATGGATCTCTTCGGCGTCTTCAGTTAGACGAGACAGGACGGAGCCGGAACATCCTTTTGCACGGCATCTGATGCCAGTATCGTCGCAGTTGGTTGAGCTGATTGATGTTGTACTGTTAATGACCAAGACCAGAAAGCTTGCCAATTTTTTCGCTGGAGATGGCATGCTGGCAAGCTCGCCTCGTTCATCAAGGTAATGCCTTATGTTGGTAACATATGTTCCACCCATATCGTGCCTTCCTAAAGATTTTCGAATCGTTGGTTTTACTGCTCCTCATTATACGCGGGCTGTCTTCACAACGCGAAGGATTTGTTATCGTCAGAGACTTCTGACACATTAGGGGAAGTAGGCTCGGCTTGATGGCTGAATTGGGATGACTACACTTTCCAACTACATTTTTGGCGGTTGTCTTTACGGATGTTTATCAAGCTCTATTGTGTTTGGTATTTTCTGAGGCTTCACATACAGTGTAGAAAGGCGGGTATTCTCTGTGGAGAGCGCGTGCAATTTCTGCAGGCGATGGTCAGGAATCAGGTAAGGGCCGAAGCGCCCTACACTCGTCCGGGCCTGCCCTGGTCATTATTCCTTTGCCCTATGATTACGCAGCAGCTCAACTACTTCTTCGTGTCTGTTGCTTTGGGCTATAGCTATTGGCGTCTCGCCTTTGTCTGTCTTGGCGTTGATATCAGCCCCACGTGCAAAGAGCAATTCAACGATTTCCTGGACGCCATTTCTGCACGCCACGTGAAAAGGCGTCCAGCCTTCCCAGCCCACGCTTGTGCTTCCGGCCTTGGCGTTGATATCGGCACCGTGTTTGAGCAGAAGCTCAGTCAAAGCCATGTCCCCAAGGTGATTGTCCCGGTTGACTGCGAGGTGTAGCACGGTTGTCCCCCACCGACTGGCGATTCGCACGTCTGCGCCGTTGGTAATGAGAAGTTCTGCCATGTCCACGGGCCACACGAACGCAAGCGGAGTCCAGCCGTTACGTGTTCTAGCATTCACGTTTGCTCCATTGCTGAGAAGGAATTTCACAACGTCCACGTGATCCCCGCAGACAGCGCAATGCAGGGGCGTGTACCCCGCCACGTCCTGCTCATCAACCTTTGTCCCATCGTTGAGACAATCCTTCAGCTTCTGCAAGTCCCCATTGAAAGCCGCTAAATGAATTGGAGGAGATTTCAGGCCTCTATCTATCAGCAGCTTCACCATCTCCTTGTCACTTTTCCTGTTTGACAGTCGATCTCCCAGCATTGCAACATGGATGGCCGACAATCCTCGCCAAGTAGCATGTATATTGGCTCCTTTGTCAAGCAACAGCTTGGCCGTCTCCACATATTCCTGGCTTACCGCACGCAATAGCGGTGTTGTCTCTCCATCGTTCAACTTGGCTTCGATATTCGCACCGTGTTCAATGAGCAACTTCGCCGACTCCGTGTTCCCGGCATAGGCTGCGCAGGCTAGCGGTGTGGCACCATGTTCCTGCCTGGCCTCGATGTCGGCACCCCTTGCCAGCAGCAGTTTCGTGATCTCAATGGAACCTTCCATTGGAGCCGGATTTATTACAGCACGAATGAGAGCTGTATAATCCCTGCTACCTTTTGCGTTAATATCAGCACCCTTGGCAATAAGTAACTCTGCAATCTCTTTGTGCCCATTTCTAACGGCAGCGATAAGAGGGGTGTTTCCCTCTTTGTTCTTCGCGTTGACATCAGCATCCTTGGCGATCAAGAGTTTGACGATCTCTTCTTGACCATTACGGGCCGCAATCAGCAGAGGCGTAGCCCCGTTGTTCTCTCTTACATTGATATCGGTCCCTTTTGAGAGGAGGTGTTTGACTGCGTCTGTATCGCCCAAGGTCACGACATCGTGCAACGACTCCTTGGCCCCATGTCGTCGTAACAACTCAACGACTTCGGTACGCCCCCCCATAATCGCCTGGCTCAAAGCAGTGCGGCCCTGATTGTCATTGGTGTTTACGGACGCCCCTTTAGCGATCAGAAACTCTACCATCTCCTTTTTGTCTTCAACTGTCGAAAGGTCTAAACTTACAACAGCAGCATGTAACGCCGTCCTGCCATCTCCATCCTTTGCCTCAATGTCCGCTCCATGAGAAATAAAAACTTCCGCTACCTCCACATAACCCCGTTTAGCCGCGCAATGGAGCGGCGTATTGCCTTTTGGCGAGGTTTCGTTCACATTTAGACCTTTGGACAAAAGAAGCTCTGCCAATTCCTTGGTGGCGACCAAGTTAAGGGGCGTTGCTTTATACTTGGCCTTTGCTTTTATATCAGCACCCTTGCTAATGAGAAATTCAGCTACGTCTCTTTGGCCTCCCGAAGCTGCCCAGTGAAGCGGCGTCCAATCTAACTCATCTCTTGCATCAACATCCATGCCATTCGCATAGATGCTTTTCACTTTCGCCAGATCACCCCTGAATGCAGCCAGGTGAAATGCTGGAGCACGGCTCCCTTTTTCCACCATTAACTCAACGAGATCCTTTTCATTCCTCCATAAAACATAGTAAAGTGGGGGCCACTCTCCCACTGGAAGGTAGTTTAAATCAGCTCCATTGGCAACGAGAACCCGTGTGGTCTTAGTGTCTCCAAACCAAACAGCAAAATATAGAGATGTATAGCCATGTATGTCTTTGGCGTCCACTTCTGTTCCCTTCTGAATCAGGAGTTCGACGACGTCGGCGTGGCGATGCCAGGCAGCTACGTGTATAGGCAAAGAACCATCCCGACCCCTTGCATTGACATCAGCGCCCTGTGAAATCAGCAATCTGACTTGCTCGATATCACCGTTAGCTGCTGCCTCATATAGTGCTTCGGTAGCTTTGTTCAAGCTTTCAGTCTTGGCGGTCTCAGGTTTTGCCGCCCGCGTTTGGGCGCACGCTATTCCAATCGCTATACCTGCGGTAAGGATACTCACTGTCAAAGCCCATACGGCTCCGGTTCGTGGATTGACACAGGTATCTTTTAGGATACGACGTACTCGGGCAGCCACTCTCTTTCTACTGTTTACTACTGCAGGCACAAATGCAGCCTGTTTCTGAGGCTTGAAGTCGAGCAGCGAACGTGCGTAATTTTCAACAGGCTGACCGCCGGCAATCACCCAGTCGTCACATGCCTGTTCACCCAATCGGATCAGACTTTTCTTTGACAGCCATAAGAGCGGATTCCAGCACAGGATGCATGCTGTCAATTCCGCCATCAGGCCGCTGATGTGGTCCCGCCGTATGAAATGTGCCAGCTCGTGACAGATTACGCCTACCCAATCGACGTTATTGTTCAAATCGCGCGGCACAAGCAACACTGCCGTCCTGCTCCAGCACCATATCATAGGGCTGTGTATCTCACTGCTGGCGCGGATTTGCAGATTCTTGTCAGTTCCAAGTCGCGTTCTCGCCTGGTCTAATGCCTGCTGAAAATGCTCGCGTACATCAGGCTGCGATTGCCTGATTAGGTGCACGCCATTTATGAATGCGATAAGCAGTCGTCCAAGCAAAGCTAGCGTAGCTGCCATCCAGCCAAGCAGTAATATCGGGCGCCACGGAATGTCAATGCCTGCCGAACCGCCTTCGGCCAACGCAGCATCTAAACGCCCTTCGGCATTAGCTTGCAGCTCGGTCAAAGCCTCAGGAGCTTCGAATGGTATTGCTGAATACAAATCCATGCTTATCGGCTGCAGTGCGACCGGCTCGGCAACGAATGCACCAAGTTCAAAGTGTTTCACAAGAACGCTCATAGCCGGAACGACAACGGCGGCGATCATGGCAAGGAAAAGAACCTGAAAAGCCCTGGCCGGCCGACGCCGCAACAGGAAGCTGCCGACCAATCCGATTACCGCCAATAACGTGCTCTGCCATACACAACTCCACAAAGACAGATCTTGAAGGAATAGTTCGCGTATCATTTCTTTCTCTCCTTTTCCTTTTTATCTATCAATCTCTTGAGTTCATGAAGCTCCTTGTTGCTAAGCTCATCTTCCTCCACAAGCTGCTGGAATAACAAAGCAGCATTTCCATTGAACATCTTGTGAATGAATTTCCGTACCGATCCCACACCGGCTTGTTCGCGAGTTTTCGTCGGCGTGTATATGTTCTTATTACCCTCTAGTCGGTGCGTTAGCCATCCGTCCTTTTCAAGCCTCTGCATAGACGTAAGGATTGTCGTATAGACCAATTCCTTTTCTTTGCGGAGTCGCTTCCATACTTCACGGACACTCGCTTCGCCAAGCTCCCAGACTATCTCGATTATTGCACGTTGTAATTTGCCGAAGTGGTCAAGTGATTTCTTGCCCATAGAACGAGCCTCTCTTTCCTTTACATATGCTGAATTTCGCAAGTAATACCTGCCACAGAGTACGACATGTCGTAGTAGCTGTCAACAAGAAAAATGGAGGTTTTTTGAAAATACTTCTCAAAGTAGGGTTCTTGCCCTCAAAAACGGGGAAAAGATGAAAAAAAATTTGCCTATCGCGGAGCCGACAGGTTATTCCGGCTACACTTTTCACCTACACTTTCACGGTTGTGTTTACGGGTATTTGACGGGTTCCATTGTGTTTGGAGTTTCCTGAAGCCTCACAGACTCTGTAGAAACGCGGATATTCCCTCTGAAGTTGGCCTGCAATTTTTGCAGGCGATCTTCGAACAATTTGCTTTGTTCTTTTTAAGGTTCGCCGATGGTTTATGTGGACGAGTTTTGATTATAAGAATGATTCGTAAAACGCATCAATTCTAAATCTTTTAGTGTGATTATCGCATTTCTTCCCAATAGAGTCAAGCGAAAATAAGCCATAATTTCAGGAGGGGGGGCTGACGGTCTTGACACTACCACCACTTGCTGAGGTCCGGGACGCCGTTGGTCATGCGAATATCACAACAACTTCGGTTTATAGATATGTTGTAAGAGATGGCGATGAACCGGGTGATATATTTGACTTTTAGCAATAGTGAATATCGAATATGCTTCTTGATGCGCCTTGAATGGAATCTCACCTCGAAAAAGTCCTTAAAAAATCCCGAAGTTTGAGAGAAAAATATCTTGACAACGGGATATGGAAGGTATTATACTTTACTTAGTATCGAAGGTTTGTTGTAAGGTTTATTAAAAAGGGATAGATTATTTGACTAAATCTAAGGAGATTGCCATGATACACAATTCTGGAGGTCCCTTGGTTTCTCCTGCATACGCGAGCGAGCACCTTGCAAGAATGAAGAACATTGCAAAAGAAAAAAATACACCTGAAAGTGAGGAACATATAGTGCCTGCGAGTGATCCGCCTGGCGGTTCTTCGTGTGAAGTGCCAGAAGACCTTAACGATAACTCTTGAAACTAGACCGCTCTCATCTCAATGCTACAATGGTCATGTCAGATTTCTTACCGTAATGTTGTCGGCCTTCTCAGAGCCTCTATGCTCTTGCTGATCGGCCTCGTTACTAAAGTCTCTGATATCCCGCGGACACTTCTATTGGAGTTTCGATTTTAAAATCGTTTTCAGGCTTTAAAAGATCACTTACAGATTCACTTGAGTATCCATGGGCCCATAGAAACAACTCCGCTCCCAAAACTGAGGGCTGGAAGACAACACCATCTGCAGGTGCTTGTTTGTATCGTTTTCGCAGGTAGTCTACATCGCCGTAGAACATCTTATCAATAAGACCTTCTTTAAGCAGGCCGAAGAAGACATGCTCACGAAACATACGAAGGCGATGTCTTTCCTCCTCGTTGAAATCCATCGTAGAGTAGTACGAAGAGTATGGGATGAACACTCGCATCTTTTGACGGTCATCAATGGCAAAAGTAAGCCCTGAGCCATCAAGAAGGCATTTCACTATGACATAGAAAATATAGTGGGCTCGAATCTGATAGTTTGACAATCCGTTCAACAAAGCGATGAAACTAACGCCTCTGTTATCCCTCTGCACGTTGCTTCGCGAGGAAGCTAATACTCCAGCAAAGTATTCTTGCGTTAGGTCGTCGTCAACAAATGAACCATCATCAAGTATCCCTTTCAGAACCTTTGGTGGCACTGCACCTGGTAAATCCATCTTCGGTCCTAATTTGAGGACAGCTTTGTTGACAATCAGTCGAACATTTGTGACTCTCTTTTTAGCCCAAATGTTGATTCCGCTACCGATGTACTCGGCAGTAGGACCAAGTAGCTTCTCTACAAGCTTCGCAGTACCAAACAATGCCAACCCAGTTCCCGCGTCCATAATAACACCCTTAAAGAATTATCTTCGGATTAACGACCATATAATAGAAGGTCTAATGTGTTTTAACAACAGAAGCATACAGGTCTATTGTACGGTCGATATACTCTTTGAAGTTTTCTATTTGCGTTGAAAACTTGTAAGCATTTTGCCCAATCGTTAACGCTGCATCAGGACATCTAATTACTTTTTCAATCACCGCCCTGAATTGTTTTATGTTTTTGGGGTCTATGAGTAAAACATTTTCGCCATCGGTCAAATTACCATAACATTGCTTGTTGTAAAGTTCCTCACTGAGAATGAGACATTTTCCAACTGCCATTACCTCTCTCGGAAGAATGGGCATATGATTCTGAATAGGAAAATCTCTCTCTGGAACAACTACACAGGTGGAAAGTTTGATTATTGACGGTATTCTCCATGGAGGAACGAAATCTATAAAAATCGAGCGTTTGTCAAGATTGCTCTCTCGGATCAGATTTTGAAACTCTACCAATCCTTTTCCATTTGCTATAAACAATAACAAAAAATCACTCTTTATTTCCTTCACGGCTTCCACAAGCTCAGTTAGCCCTTTGGTTTTCCAGTAGTAATTGATCTTGCCAATGAAAGTGATTATTGGGCATTCGGGAATTTCTCTTTCGATATGTTCGGAAAGAGGAAACGGCAAAACCTCCGGGTTAAAAGCTTTTGTATCAACACTCACCTTTTCATCAAACTCAATTTTCGATTCTGGTATTCCAAGGGATAAGAACATTTCTTTCATAGGTGGTATAGTGACAATTTTGTCTGCCTTCTGAAAAACCTTCTTAAAAAGGATATTATAAGAGGGTGAAGGGAAAAGTTTACCTATATCACTTCCTGCATGACGAATGATCTGAGGTTTTCCAGTAATAGTTTTCGCAATAAATCCAGCAATTCCATAAGGAAGAACATAGTAGGAATCTATGAGTTCAAGGTCATATTTCTCTATGACCTCGATAGCAAGATTTGAGAGCCTTTCAGTATATGCTTTTGAAAAGGGAATATGCCAGGGATTTGTGTCATGGGTAGTGCTATGCAGATAGACATTCTCCCGTAAATATTCGTGCTCGTTGTTGTCAAACCGCTCTTTATATTTTTCCTCCACCTCCAGGGCATTGGTGACAATATGAACTTTGTGTCCTCGCTCTCCCAGTGCTTTTGCAAGCCAGTACACCCTTGCCGAAACTCCCCCCTCAATAGGAGGATATTTGCTTATAAAACAAACTTTCATTAAAAACTCCGTCTGCGAAGAAACGAACAAAGAGTCCAGCCAGTGTGGTATCAAGTTCTCCTATTTAGATGCAACTTTTTCCATGACGAATACCTATATACACTGGGGAAATAACCTAAAATACTAATGCCTTGTTGATCTATGCTCAACAATAGCATGTTTCTGAAGTTCAGATAAAGTCTTGTCACAAGTGTTGCATATGTAATGAATGGCATCTTCTCTTCCATATGAAAATGTTCTTATTTCTTCTGGTTTGACAAATTCTTCACAGAAACCACAACGTACCTTTTTGATTCCATTTTTTTCGATAGCTATGTATAGCCCTATATCACATGGAAAGCATGTGCCGCTTTCGGCAGAAAGCTTTTTACATAACTCTGTCCTAAGTCCATATTTTAGTTCCTCGCCAAACTCACCAACGATCACCAAGTCATTTTTTTTATTTGCACAGGAAGCTATTATATCTTTTGTTCCAAAAAACAGTAAGTGATTCGACTTAGCAGATATCTCCTCAAACTTTTTCTGTTTTTCTTTTTCAGGTATTTCTCTTTCTTTACCTTCCTTATACCTGTCATCTGTATAACCAATCTCTTCATACTTTATACTTCCAAGATGAATGCATAGAAGATCACATTTCTTAAAAGCTTGTTTAATCTTTTCGTCCCATGGCGTGTCACTAGTAAAACCAAGACAAAGGTTTTTAAATTCTGCTTTCTTACCACCTCCGTTCCCGTTAATTTCAATTTTTAGCCCTATACCTTTTACTCCTCCCAAATCCATATGAAGTGTCGGAATTGCTGAAATTGTCAAACCATAATCATCAAGTTTCCATTTCTTATCAGGTAAATTCTCAAGAATGATAACATCCTTCAATTGCTTCTGCCAATCGGGATCTATTGTGTAGGTTGAAAATTTATTATATGCTCCTTGACTAAGACAAAGGCTAACTCTTTTTTTGTTTCGTTTTTGCTCGTTCTTGTACTTTTCATACCTCTTGTTGATTTGGTATATAAGATCCATTATGGGCAGCAGTTCCGCACAGTGATCTAAATGGGAATGGGTAATTATGATTGTATCTATATCATCAATACGAAATTTTTCGCTACGGAAATTTTGAAGGAAGTTGTATCCGGGATCTATAACTATATTGTGACTTATTTTCTTGTCATTTTCCGAAAGCTTGTTGTTAATACGTAAAAAATATCCCCCTCCCAAACTCCCTGTATTTCCCGCAAACAAACCGGGGCTAAAAGAATTCCATCTTCGAAGAACAATTACTTCAACTAAGTTGTCGTTACTCATTTCAGTCCTATTGAAAAGAACCGAATCAAACTCTTTCTCATTTCTGTCTAACCTTTTTCTTATGTCATAGCTAGTTAAACTTTTCTCTTTATCAGAAGAACTCTCATTAAAGAAATCCTTCTCATATTTCACTTTTTTTACTTCGTCTGCTTCCTCAAGTACTTCATTTATCTTTCTCACTTCTCTTTCGGCTCGGGATAGTTGACCTTTATCTTCACATTCTCTTATAATTTTCTCTTTGATTTCCTCTAACAAACTTAGCATAGACTTTTTTTCCTCCCCACCATTTATATAATTACAATTTATATAATTACAAATTATTTTTGAAAAACTCTCAAGTGCATTTAAGTCGTCGCAATCATCTATCCAACGTTCCATCTTTTCACGTCTAACAAACTCTTCTATAGTATCAACTTCGCCCATAGAAAGAAATTTTGTTAGATTCTCATTTCTCTTTTTATCATTCTCTAAAATTTCATAAATATCACTGAGATGCTTGTAAGCCTTTGTTTCTGCTCCTTTTTGTTTTCGTTCATTTATTATAATATTTTTGTTTTCATTTATGAAATTCTTCGCTTCTTTTAGTTCACTTTTCTTGTAACATACCCCTGCTTTTAGAGTATTCTTTACCATTTCAATTTGACATCTGGCATAATGGTTCATTCCTTTAAAACCAGGTGATGTAACCTTATGTTTTTTGCTTAGAGTTAAACCGCTTTCTTTTTTCTCAATGAACTTATTAAGAAGTAGTTTTTTTGCCGAGTCATACTCACATTGGTCGATTAAAGCAGTAATTATATAGAGGTAAGCATTCCAATAGCGTATATCGCTTTCATCTATCGATTTTATTGCGATATTTAATAGTTCAATGGCCTCCTTTCCCCTACCTTGATCTATATACAAATCACTCAGATTCCCTATGGCAGAGTAGAAATTAAAATTTAGCAAGCAATTTTCCCCTCGAACCTGTCGATATGTATAGTTTATGATCTTTTTGAAATTCTTTTCTGCCTCATCTGCCATATGCGAACGTTTCTCGGCTTGAGCTTGATTAAAGACTGCAACAGTATACAGATCATAAAGTCTGGAGGAAACAAACTCGTCTTTTTTAAAATCTACCTTAGTGTTAGATTTAAATTTCTTCTCAAAATCTTTATAGTTCTTTTCACCTTCAATTATCTCCCTTGCTTCTTCGGCATAACCTCGGGAAATAGAGGAGTTTTCGAGCCCAGCATAGCAAATGCTTAAATCATTATAAAAAAGGATCTCCCAATATTTAGTATCAATGTCCGATTCTTGTAAATTGTTCAACGCTATACTTAAAATGAGTAGACTTTCTTTGTAATATTTTTCTTCACTAGAAATTCTCGCATTGAGCCGCTTAAGTTTAGCATCAAAAAGCGGATATATAAAATGTTTATCTGATAAAGATTTATCCTTTGTATTACAAAATTCTTTATCTCCTTTTTTCATCATATTTTTGCAAATCTGCTCTAATTTTCTCTTGTTATTTTTAAATTTTCGGAAAGGAGCAATCTCTTGTCCCCTCTTTTTCAGTCCTTCGTTGGTATCACTGTCCAACCAAGAGTCAAAATCAGTTGAATCCATCAAAGCCTCAAAATCAATACTGGCTTCAATGGCGTTTTTGATAAGGTCACTCTTATCATTTTTATTTTGGGCCATAGATACTTCCCCTTATATTTGAGTCTATTCAAGAATCTACTTCAGATATACATGTGACCGGCTCTAATGCTACGTCAAATCCTATACTTTCTCTTTCCACGACTGATTTAGGCAGATACTTCAGGGCCAACTGTTTCTCTATTTTTCGCCCGATTCTTTCAGTGTACGGCAGCCCCCTCAGGAAGCTCAGAAAAGACTCAGAAAAAAGTGGAGTGTAAACATCGACACTTAACACTTTAGCTGTATGCATCAAAGGGGCGAGATGTTTTGGTGCCAGGCACTTTATAAAATATTCCCACACTGCATTATAATCTTCTTCTTGTGATTTTTCTTTGAATAAAAAGTCCCTAAAACCCATACGGACCATTTCCTTCAAATGTTTCCTCGGGCCAGGATGTATACCTTCAAAAGATTTGATTCTCCCTGTTTCTTTATGCCCTAATGGATACTCGTGAAGCCAATATCCCCCAAAGCACTCGTCTCCTCCATCACCAGTTACAATTATATTGCTGAAGGCTTTAGCAAAAGAACACAGGATATATACATTTATATCACCCTTAAAATTGTATTGCTTAACTTTGTCATATTCCTCGGAGAATCGGCTGTATTCCTCGTCAGAAAGAATTATCTCATTGTGTTCTGTCTCGAATAAATCCGCAATTTCACGGGCAAAAACAATATCTGGGTAATCTTTTGATTTAGCGAGAGTAAATGTTGTAATCGGCATCGGAGGATATGCTTTGCGGAGAAGTGCCAAGACAAGGGAAGAATCAATCCCTCCAGAGAGTAAAAGTGACAATGGAGCTTCTGGAATCTCTCTTATATTCTGAATAATTATTGTTTCCAAATCTCTAATCAATTTTTACTCCTACTCAAGAAACTATATCCCATAGTCAGGGCGTATAGAGCCCAACCACTCCCATCCTCAATATAATGATAAGCCCAAAGTCCGTTTGGTAGTTGTTTTTCTTTAATCCATTCCAAGCCATTCTGTAATACTTTCTGAGGGACTTTATCAGGATACTGAAGAAGTCCCACCATACTTATTCCCGTACACCAGGGATCGCTTCCAACAGCATGCCCTTTCCACGGGCCCCATCCTCCATCATCATTCTGTTGACCACATAGCCACCGAACACTCTTCGCTATAAGGTCCTCATCTTCGGGATGGTGATGATTACGACTGAATGCCATCAGAGTAAAAGCTGCTTTATAGGTCAGGCATGGCTCAATCTCCTGCTCCTGATACCACTTGTTTTCGAGCCATTGAATATCCCGATCGGATGAGAGTCGAGGGAATAGGTATAGAAGAAGACCCGTTACAGGAATACGAGCAGTATCTCTTGTAGATTTGCCCCATCCTCCACCGGTGTGTTTCTGGTTTCTCAGCCATTTTAGTGCCTTCTCCTTAGAATCTGAGAATTCTCCAAAGAAGTTGAGAAGCGAAGCACACCACATCGTTTCTACCACATCCGTCCAACCTCCATCATCCGCTTGCATATCAACGCATTTCTCTGCCAGGTTATGATAAAGAATGGTATTAGGATTCACACCGCTTTTCTGCAAAAGCACCGCTAATCTGCAAATCCGGGTGAGTTCAATTCCCTTACAGAAAAAGTCACTAACTATTTGACTCAGAGATATTACGCTCCGCTGGACTGTGGTTCCTATTTCAAGTACATTTCTATTTGCATCCATGGCACCCGCTACATTGGACGCAGAACCGCCCACCATTGAACTTTTCTATGATTTCCTTTGGGAAGGTAAGCTCCTTCTCTTTTACAAACAAAGGTTTTTTGTAAGCCCGAGGGGACATTTTATCTTTTTTCTCTGCCATCATTTACGCTTCCTTTCTTATAAATATATTTTCCTTTTCCATGCTCTCCATCAATTCCTCAAAATCTTTCAAAATTACTTCAGGAGTGGAATCAGGATAATCATCAACAATACACTTGCGTATTTCCCCAACACTCTTACTTCCATCGAAAAGAGATAGCATGTGGTAGGAAGTTTCGTTTAGTTTGAATGAATCTCCTGTTTCAATATTGAATAGCCAGAACATCCCATCTCCTACTTCCAGCTTATGAGTGAGAAATTCTTCTTTTAATTGTAACACTTTATCTATCTCCAGCATTGTGGATCCTCTGCTAAATAATCACCAGTTATAGCATAAGCTATTGCTCTACAACCACCGCACCGAGGGATTAGATCGCATCCGTTACACTTGCCTTTCAGATTGTTTCTATTCCTGATTTTCCATAAGAGGTCTGAAGTATACCATATTTTGAAAATAGAATCATTTTTTATGTTTCCGATAGGAATGGGCAATCTCCGGCATGGAAGCACTGTTCCGTCTGAGAGTATGGTAAGGCTCTCCATTCCAATGGAGCACATAGCACCTAAATCGATTTCCGAAGGAACATTGGCAGTTTTCGCCCGTTCAGGGTCAATATCTGCCCATAGAGTTCGATACTTTAATATTGTCAGAGGTGTCCCTTTTTGATATTCTGTATCGGAACGCCAGGAGACATATTGGAACAGTTCATGAACTTCTTTTTTTGTTAGAAACCAGTCTTTTACTTCAATTCCTTTTCCCTCCGGTACAAATCTCTCAATAGTGAGAGTACCTATCTTCTCCTTTATTGCAAGGTCAATCAATGAGGGTACTTCCTGAAAATTTTTCTTGTGAACGGTAAACATTAAACGTGTTTTGATACCTTTCTTGCGAAGAAGTCTGAAAGAATCTATGGCTTTCTTGTAGGAACCCTTTCCTCTAACGAAATCATTTGTCTCTTCTGATGCACCGTCCAGAGAAATCTGGATATAATACAATTTTTGAAAAGCTTTCAGTCTGTCTGCTATACCTTCATCAATCAAGGTCCCGTTAGTAAGTATTCCAATCCTCCAGGCATACTCCTTTTGTTCCAGATATTGCATAAGCTGAAACAACTCTTTCTTCAGAAAAGGTTCTCCACCTGTTAAAGCGATTCTTCCCCTCCTTTGCCACTTATTCAAAGTAAGATCAATCAGATCGGCAAACCTTTTAAGCTGAGCAATCGAACACTCAGGCTGGGCATCATAGGTCTCTTGATAACAGTGAGAACAACGGAGATTGCACCTCTCAGTAATATGCCACTGAAAATAGAACTCACCCAAGTCAGTGTTCAGGTGTTGCTTGCTGGATATATTCAGTTCTGAATTATTCATCAAAATGCTTCACGCCTCAAAATACAATACGTTGGCTGAAAGCCGTATGATACGAAAATTATTAAGCTTTTCCAAAAGTATTTCCCAAAAAGTTCCTAAAAAGTACGTCATCTGACAAGACCGAAGTTATAATATCATAAGGCTTTACGATCGGTCAAGAAATATTGTTTCATAAATAGTTCGAGAAAAGTTCAAAAAGGTTATCTTATTATCATGGCAAGTTTGAAATTTTATAAAAAGGGTTGGATTTTTTAGCATAGACAAGGATCATCCGTTGATTGATGATAACCCTCGAAATTGAGAGTTAGATAGCATTCGCTATGATTGGCATAGTCCCTCAAACTACGTAACAATCTCCAGGAATGTCCTGGAAGGACTGCCTATCTTTCCAACAGCGGTATTTGAACAATTGGAAAGGTTTATGAATCATAAGAAATGTGAATGAATAGGGGAAACTTGTCAAGGCACGATTTGCTATAACTACGTCGATAAGTTGGTTGACGATCTGGCTGCGAGCCCGCCCTCCAATTGTAAAGTTTTTCACCCTCCGAAACCACCCCGCCGAATCCTATAGGAAAACCCATCGGAAGAACTGGTCTTCCAGCTCAACCTGCCTTGTTGCGTGCACCAAGCACATAATAGCCAATGCTTTGGTGCAACCGATAAATATAAATAGTAGTGCCCTCAAATTTTAACATGGCCTTCACCGTCATGTCCCGCGGCGAAGGCCACGTTTCCCGGAAAAAGGCTGGGGTGAATATGAAAAGTGAGAGAACCGACAAAAATTGACTTCCACCACCGTAGAATCAGCCAACTATCAGACTTCACAGAACTGATTGAGATGCTGTTCCCAGCTAATCGCAACCAGCAGCATGCGGCAGCGTGCATATTCTTTGAGCTAAAGTGGACTAAACACATAGTGCCTAATCTGGCTCATATAGAGAAGCGATATGACATATCACGCCGCATATTACAGAGGACAAGAGCCAAGCTTTCAAGGCTTGGGCTCATCGAACATGTCAGCTACCTGAATAGCAGGTATGACGGACAGCATGGGTGGAGGCTGTCTACCCGTTTCGAGCGAAGCCTGAATCAGCTTGGATTGAAATGTGCTGATTACAGGCATACGGCAGCAAGCTCGAAGGAGAAGGAGGTTCTGCTGTTGGATTTTGCTGACGCAAGGCGAAAGATTCCGCAATCTCAGAATCAATATATTCCTGGGCAAAAACAGGATGGAGGTGAAGCTTTTTGAAAAAAAGAGAAATTGTCTTGTCAATAATCATTGTGGCAATGTTCATTCTGGTAACGTTTTGTATCGTTAAAACCAGCAATGTTGGACGACGACTTTCAGAACTTGAAGTTGAACGACAGCGCTCTTGTAGTATGTTGATGCCGGCAACGTGTGTCTTAATAGTACCTTTGAAGGCAAATGAGGTTAACTTCACAAATGCCGGTATTAGGCAAGATCAGCTGCAGGTGAATAATCGACTGGAGTTTTCTCCAGACTCGGAGAATATCGCGACTCCTGAGGTTTGTGCATCTCAGTGGCTGCAGGATGTTTTCACAGTAGAAGAAACGCTGGACTGTATTGAAGACTACGTGAAAAATGCACAGTTCAAGATGCAAGGGCAAGAACCATAATTATTTAGAGCTCAAACGCAAAAGCTTGAGGTGAAGAAAGATGCCGAAGGAAAAAATGGCTACGCAGAGGATACTGATGGTTTGTGTCCTTTTGCTGTTGGTGGCCAACATATTGTTGACAGCTAAGACTGTTCTGGACTTGGAAAGACTCAAATCCTGTGAACACGGACGAGAGTCGCTGCCGTGCCAAGCGGTTCCGATACGGTTTGTAATGGATGAGCCTGAGTGTGCTGACAAGCTGCTCAGGTCGATGAACGTGACGAACATTCATATCTTGCCGAGTGGAGTTCCAGATTTTCCGCAGGTCGGGCGGAATCTCTCGGAAAGACCGTAGCCTGTACAATAGCGCGGTTGTAGCAGAATCGCCGGCAGCAATAGCGTCTGTACCTCTCCGCTGCCACAGGGACAGGAGTAGTACAGCCTTGTACAGCTACTGATGGCTGGAAGTAGGTGCCGGGGAAGTGCGTTCAATTTTGTGAGAGAGGAACTACGCCGAAGGAAAAATAGCTGATGTCGGTGGGTTCGATGGATGCGAGGCAAGGTTCAGATGAAGCAAAATGGTAATAAGATTCCCACAGATTACAGAATGTTCAGAATTCTTACGAAATCCGAAGATTTTGCCTTCGAACCGACGTCTTATGCAGAAGTCCATAGATTCACTACCACATAAGCTATTTTCTTCCAATACTTTATATCTAATGAGTTCCTTCTTGTCTACTAGGAGGTCTATAGATCCAAGTGCGGAAAGGAGACAAAAGAGAATGCCGTACGGTTCGGACGGAACACCCATACGACACGAACACCTACAAAAAAGAAATCCTCAAAAGACCAATGGAATCTTCTGAGAGTTCAGTTACGATACTTCTAACGCGAGGGATGATCGGACCGCTTTAGCGGGTACGATCCATCACTTTGTTGGGTGGCCTTATGTTGTTCAGAATATGTGTTTCAATTGCATAGGTCCTACTAGTAGAAATTGCCTTTCTCTCTATTGCAGTTCGTATAGGCACTACCCGAAAGCAGTATAGAGTGGCGAACCAGCATAGATCATTTTGCATCGCCAGAGCATTTGTTTCAATTGGGGGGTGGTTTCTGAGAAATCGATCAGCTCATTTGCCCAACGCGGAAGGTCAGTACGACGGTCGAAGGGCAGGCTGCGGAAGACCTGAAAAACGAGATCCATGTTTTCCCTGGGCAGTTGAGTAAGGTATCGCACACACATTATGCCGATGGCCAAGGCTTCAGGGGAAGCCGACAATTCGATCGGCAAGACTTCCTCTTTCTTGCTGTGACGATTTGCTTCCCAATTCACCCAGGGAATGTCTGCTGCTAGGTTATCGTTGGTTGGCGGGGTCTTGTCGGTCGCGCCGACAAAGTTCTGTTCATCGGTGTGTAAAATGTTGCTGGCGAAGTTAAAGATGGACGACCAGGTGCCTGTCGTTTGGTAAACCTGTATCGATTCGCGGATAGTCTTATCACCCAGCACGAATTGCGGGGAACCTGCCAGAAAGATTAGCGCGTTATTCCAGGGTTTCCACAGCAGGTAAGAGATCACTCGCACGCTTTCATCGCCCAGTCCAAGCGGTGCGCTAAAAGCATACAAGCCGTGATACCAGACGGACTGGTCAGCATAAAAATGTGAGTTTTCCAGAGCTTTCACGGTGGAGAGGTGCGTGACCAGCTTTCGCCTCTTCATTTTGGTAATCAGATTCAGCAGGCGTTTTACTGTGCTGTCTTCAGTCGATTTTCCTTTGGTCTGCATACTGAGGCTTACACCGGGCAAGTCGATCTTAGGATTAAATTCTGCCTTCGGGAATATCCAGCCAAGTTGAGGTTCGAGCATGGCGATCTTGTTTTGGGAGATATAGTAATAGTATTTCGGCTGCATGGCATTCCTCACAAGAGATTTATGGACCTAACTATTCGAAAAATTGTTTTATATTCTTTTCTAGTTCATCCTGGATTGTTCGACGTCGGGCTGCATCCAGGGAGCAAAGGAGCTTTGCGGTCCTGGCGGGATCGAATAAAGTAGCGTCGGCTTTGCCAATTTCTTGTTTCGCTGTATCGATCTCATCCTGATACGCATCCAGGTCGAACTCGGGGATCCAACGCCCGGTTCTATCTCCAGGAAGAACCGCCACTCCGGGCGGGGCAGCAAGATCCATTTTTGACTGCGCTGTGTCGATGCATTGATGGGCATTGTCGACCATAGGGATGGATGTGTAAAATTTGGCCAAGTCGCACCAAATACTGGAGGCTGAAAAGCGCGCTTCCGCAGCAAATCTTTCGGCAGTTTTGATGGTTTCCAGTGCTCCAGCCAACTCACCCAAAGCCAGATATTTTCCCGCTACTGCAATGAGCATACTGGCATGATTGAATTCATCCACGTGCTGGTCGGCAATGCTGGCAGAACTTTCAGCACGGATCGCCCCCAAGGTCATTTTTAGTTCATTTGGGGCGATCTTTTTAACGAGCGCGGCATAGCGCCTGTATTTTTCACGCGGCTCAACATTTGAAGTAAGCATGTGGTCAAGATTTTCCAGGCGGGCACTTTCTCCATTAGCAAAAAATTCCTGCGCTTGCCTGGTATGAACAGGATCCCCTTTGGCTGCCAGGATCGATAAGCACATACCCAAATATTTACTGCATTCATCAGATTCTCCAGGATGCCCCTGTGCTTCCATAGTTGGTAGAGATGTGCGGAGAAGTTCTTCGGCGTGTTTCAGGTATCGTTCATGATCGGGGAAACCGATCTTAGCGAGTGCTTCCCCCTGGTGCATGGCCACGCGGGTTTGACTGACTTCCTGCCAATGGCCTTGTGCGAGTCGCCTAGTGGCGTTTGCAAAACAATATGCTGTCCAGAGCGGATCATCCTCCGTTGCCCTGAGGAAGAGAGTGGCTAGGCGGTGATAGATTTCAGCCCTTACACCGGGGCTGGCATCTCGCCTGACTAACCGGCTGGCTTCCAGATATTTGTCTGCGGCTGCCTGACGGTCGCGTTCATGTCCCGTATCTTTCTGGAGAGAAGCATAAAAGCTATCATCACCCGCGCGGAGTAAAGCCCTGATACGCTGGTCTTTAGTAGATTCCGTGAATTTTTTGGGCAGGGGTTTATTGCTTGTTAGTTTTTCGAGCAAATCAACTGCTTCTTTGCGGTTGTTTTGGGTTCGAACCTTAAGTTGAGGGGCAACTCTATAGGGCAAGGCTTCATCGTAAACTTTGATGGCTTTTTTGAGCAATTTGCGATCATTCTTAACCATGCCTAAATGTTTGTAACTGTTGCCCAGATTGTTTAGCGTACTGGCATATTCCTCAGGGTATTTCTTCAGAGTGTAATATTGCAGAGCTGCTTCCAGGTATTGAACGGATCGTGTTAATGTTTTTTCATCCTCGCCCATCTCGTCAAGTGTAGTGCCTGCAATAAAATATAAACGTCCCAGCATAAGTTCATCGATGTCATTTTTATAGGCTAAAGCCTGCTCTGCCGCTTCTACAACACCCGAGTGCAACGATGGCTGGTTGCCAGAAACGTTAAAGCGAGCATCAGCCAAGTGGGCAACCATGGTGCCTTTAATATAACCAGAGACATTCCACTTCAGCAGCTCAGGCACAGTATATTCCAATAACTGCCAGCGTTCTTCCATGCGTTGGCGGTCGCCGCTGAGCAATTGCGCCAGTGTACAGGCACACTGTACTCTAAGTTTTTCATCCTTGTGATCGTCAGCCAGGATCATGTTCATTTCGGCCAGACGAAGAGCGTCAACCCGCACACCCTGGTTGTTCATCTGCGTGGATAGATGGTCAAGCTCGTTCAGGGATATCACGCGCAAAAGGAAACGCTTGATCTTTTTTGCGCCTGCTTGGGGAGTGATCTTTTCAGAAGTGATCGAATCAATTACTTTCAATAGATCCGAGTCAACACCTTGTTGGTCTTTTTTTTGCCGAAACATGTCTTTTACTCCAACGACCTGTCTAATGCTTTTGGGTGGAGAGCCTCTTGATGGCATTAATCGCCAGGACATAGTTTGGCTCGATCTCCACAGCCTGTCGCAAGACATCCAAGGCCGCGGCGGTATCGCCTTTGTATTCCAACATCTGGCCTTTATTGAACCAAGGCTTCGCGTATTTTGGATTGAGACGGATAGACTCGTCTAAAAGGTCGAGCGCTTTTTCAAGTAACTCGGAACTGCTTTCGGCTGGGGCGCCCTCCAAAGGAAAAAATTGGAAGACCTGGGCGAAGTAGAAGTAGATGCCCGCCAGGGTGTTATATGCCTCGGTAAAATCTTTGTCTAGCTTAATACATTTTTCCAGGGCTTCCACAGCTTTTATTCGATCTTCAAGTTTCAGGTAGGTCGAGCCCAGGTTGTAGAATGCCAGGGCATTTTGTGGATCCAGGTTGGCGGCCCCCTGGAATTCTTTCAAGGCTTTGTTGGGTTTATCTTGCCCGACGTAGTAGTTTCCAAGGGTGATATGTGCCACAACGTGCTTGGGATCGTGCTTCAGGAGTTCTTTCAAAGCGGCAATGGCTTCGGGTAGTTTCCCCAACTGGTGAAGTATCTCGGCGCGTTCCATCCAGCTTGAGGTTTTGCTATCATCTAAAGCAATTGATCTGTCCAAATAGTCCAAAGCGGTATGCCAACGTTCAAGGTGTTTTGCGGCATACGCAGCCGAAGAGAGCAGATCTGCTGTAGGAGGAGAATGTTTCATCCAATCCTCGATCAATTGAAGCACGGCTTCATGCTCTCCAGCCAGGGCGTTAATGTTCACTGCATGTTCTAGCGCATCGAGCGATTTGGGTGAACTTGTGAGTCGATCTTTTGCATGGGCAATATGCTCTTCTGGTACGATCGTCCGGAATCCATGCTCTTTATAATCCATCAAAACAACCGGTGATGACGGCATTCCGGCAGCCGCTTTTGGTCCGTCTTTGATGCCATCCATTAATTGCGCCTGCAATTTCATGGCTTCATCAATGCGACCAAGCATAAAAAGGGCATAAGCCCTTTGCCCTATGTCCGCGCCAGTATCCCATGATTTGAGTGGTCGTCGTTCAATGGGAACCGATGTAAGGTCTTCGAATGCTTCACACAATGTGTTTTCGATCGTATCCACAGCTGTTGGACGGTTGGCAGGTTCTCTGGACAAGCAGGCTGTAATTGTCTTTATGACATCTTTTTTGACATTTGTTGACACAAACTTTATCCGTGTTTTTAACACTGCCAGTGGCGCATCTACCGGAGGGCGTTCTCCGGTGATCATTTCCACCAGGATTACCCCCAGGCTGTAGATATCTGCAGCAGATGAGGGCAAGGTTCCTGGCTGGTACAACTCTGGAGCGGCATAGCCCGGTGTGCCGTAGATTGTACCCTTGGTGGCAGTATCAGTGACAACTGAATAAGGGATCTTACCTACCGATGGCAACTTTTGTGTTTGACTCCTGACCATGCGTGAGATGCCCCAATCGGTGATCTTTATGATGCCGTCAGGGGTGACCATGATGTTTTCAGGTTTGAGGTCTTGATGCACTTCCACACCGTTCTGGCGGGCATAAGATAAAGCCCGGATGATCTGGATACCGAAACGAAACGCAATCTCTAACTCGGTCAGGTTATAGTCAATCCAGCCGCGCAGAGTGTTGGGCAATAGAGTTCGCGGAACATATTCCCCGAATGCATATACTTGGTCCGAATGCCGGTCAACAGTATAGAGACGTACAATGTGATGGTAACTTACCAGGGAAAGCCAAGTGTAACACTCCTGTTCAAATTGTTTTAGTCGGCGAGAGTCCGAAGCCCATTCGGGGCGTAGAGTTTTAGCAATGACGACTTGTGGACGAGCCCGACCTTCTTCGGGATATTCTGTTTCCTTTAGAACGTATACAATACCCCAGGAGCCAACAAAGTGATCCAATACGAGATATCTATCGAGATAATCTCCAGGCTTTAGTAATTTAGCCATGGTCTCAATCCTTTGAAATTGTCTGAGAAAACAATCTAAAGCTTGTATACGACCGACACGTAGCCACGGTAAAAGCTTTTCCAAAGGCGGCAGCCCACACTACAACCAGAATCGACTTTTGCATGAGCAACCATCAGTACTTCTGGGAATCTTGTTTACGAACAATCCATTCTCAAAGAACAATTCTCTCTTGGAACGGGATAATCTTATCACGACAGCTTCCATTTTCTGGTGCAGAAGCCACCCAACGTCATGCATAAGGCGCGAGATATGGCGCGAGCCATACCTCGTCGCACTTCATGCAATTGTTGGCTTTGTGACGCTTCTTACACTCCGTCCCCGTCGGCGTCATATTCGGGCCGTTTCTGACCAGAAATGGCACACTGCTGTGCTAAAAAAGTCAAAGTACGTCCGTGTATCAATAAGTATATTTACAACATAAGCAGAATATGTTCAAGGAAAAAGACCGCCATGCTAAGACCGGAGGCAGAAATACGTATTTACCACAATTTTCGGTCACCTACAAACAGGACCGACTGCTGGACCAATTTTCCCTCACTGACTACAAGTAGAATTACAGTGCAAGACTGACGCTATAGACAGACGCCACAGAGATTGCTACGTGCTAAAAGCTTCAAGAGCAATACCTTAGCTGCCCATGAGTTCTTGCTTGATAGTTAACAGGTCCAGATAGGGATTCCGAATTGAAAGTTGGGGGGCCTTATGCAAAATTCGTAAGGTTTTGAAGGCTAAAGACTTTTGGGTTTAATATGCCTCTCAATAAAAGTTTCATTTTAGGTGTGTAATGTGAAATTTCTCTAATAGTGGGCGTTGATCGAGAAGGGTCACATAAATCTTTTGCCAACTGTGCTGCCACGTCTCTCTGACGAGCCAATTCGGGTCGCCTGCGTGCCTTCGGGCACTGCTCGAGAAAAGGCTGTGCCCAAACCAGGTGTGAGAAGGTCGTTTTGTTCGTTTGAGTATGAAGACGGAGTTAGACATCCGCTGAGGATTGAACAAGGCTCAGAGGTTTCAAGCCTTCCTTATCTTGTCTACCAATCCAATACGACTTGTCCTTTCCCCCAATGATGAGGTAGAGATATTCAAGTTCCATCCGTGTTTTTCGCAGTGCGTCACTTATCATATTTTTATCTTGCTTGGAGGGACTCGGATCATTTCCAGGGTGAGTATGCCATTCTCCAAGATAGACTGTATATCCTCCGCTATTGTTCCAGGCTCTATTAATATTCTTCTGTGCCGGCCCCTTCTTTCTTAGGAATGAAAAGAAGCCGGCTACGTCTCTGCTTGATGGGCCGACAAGGTTTGTAATCTCGTCATGGTCCTTGAACACCCATCCCAGCAGTATGCCACCTTTTTCGCGCCGGTCCTTCCTTTCAGCATACGCAAATAGCCTATCCAGGGCTCGTAAAGGTATTCTGAGCTTTCGAGCCCCATCGGAGAACCAAATCCGGTCTAGTCCCTGCTCTTGCACAATTTACATGTCTCCTGTCTCAAGACTTCTCTTCTGTGTATGCTATACGAAGCATGTGCTCGGTAGTCATCCTTGATGGTATAGCCAGCTGACTGGAATTGCTCGACGTCCCCTATCCATGTCGTCAGCACGCTATGGTCTGGCGGTTCTTCAAGAGCATCAAGGATCTCCTTGCATGCCACTGCACAGAACATTGTGACATCAGCGGCGCCGTATGGTGTGAATGTCTGCTGGCAACCAGCTTCCCTTTTCCCAAACTGTTGACTGTCATGTGCTACCGAAAAAATAAACTTGCCATCTGCTGCAAAACAGCATCTGTAGCAACCGCCCTGATTGGGTGAAATGTACAATATATGGCCAGCGACTCCGTAAGGTTCAAGCCACAAATAAACCACAGGCTTAGACGTATCGCGAATAAAGAAATCGTTGACCCGCCGCTCAGTGGACATGTTGCCGGTGGCAACAATTGCTAAGTCGACTTCATCAAACATCTGGGGAGTGTCGATCAAGACGTTCAAGACGTCCTGGTCAGAAATATCACAATTTACAAATGGCAAATGTGCCTCCAAGGCGCTCTTGATCGCCTCCACTTTCTTCGGCGTGATTGCTACAGCAGAGGAGCCACACAAATGCCGGACAACATTCTCCTCTGCAAGGTTTTCGGGATCAACTAGAGTAAAGTGACCGCAACCACTTTTGGCAAGTAACATCGCAAGCACACTACCCACAGACCCGCAACCAACAATCGCCAACCTGACATCATTTCTACCGATAAAACCCATATCGACTGCTCGCTTAATAAGTCGAATCCTGTCAAAGCGTCTCACATGCCATCTCATAATCTTCACAGATTCGGTTTTCCGATTCGATATGCGAAGATACAATGGAGTTGATCCTCGGCGTTTACGGAAACCGTTTACCTGCACAAGCGGATGTTGCCACAAAACCAACATGCAGTCATCAGCACATGGGATACAGCCAAGAATGGCATCTCCACGGAAGTACTTGATACTCTTGACTCCATCACTATCCAGACCATCAATAATCGCCTTCACATCCCCGTTTGTTTCAGGCACTAAGTCAGGCACTCTTGAAAACCGTAAGCAAAGGACTTTCTCGGTACTGACAAAATCCCGGTGAGCGCCCAATCTGGTGAGCCATGATATGGCCGAACTCTTTGATTGGGCTACAACATGTGAAGCCTGAAGTAGAGGCGGCCTTACTCCACACATAACGAGCACGCAAGGCATTTCAGGAATCGTGCAGGTCATGAGTGCCCGAGATTCTGCTACATCGTTCCAATAGGCCAGAAATTCATCTTGGAAGTCCTGTGACAATTTACCCTTAAGTCCGTCCTCAAGGGTATTCACCGCCACTTCCAGGAGCTCTATAAAAGCCTTTTCAGGACAAATATCGTTCAATATAACAACTTCTGGGTCGCGCGTACACACAAAATGATTCTTGTCCACATGGGGAATCAAGCCGAAACCAAAATAGTCACTTTCCGTCAGGTAGAATTTTGGGAGACTGTCCGGAAACGTTGCTGGAATTGCAGCAAGCAAAGTGAATAAACGGTTTTTGCCGGGGACTTTCACTCGCCAGACGATTGAGTTCGGATTCAGTTGCAATACATGGAGGGAGTCTTTGTCATCGCCGTGATCAAACTCCACGGCGAATTTTGAACTCAATTGTGCCCGGACCCGAGCGAGTGTTTCCTTATAGTAGTCCGCAAGTTTGCTTCCATGCCGATCGTGCATCATTTCTTAGGATTGCCGGAGCCACCGTATACAGGGCTTTGTCGTCTTTTTGTAATTCATCGCAATTTGGCCATCGACGGCCAAACTCAGTTCGCCATCGCCTACAGGCTTCCACTTTTTTATCAGCAGTAAGGGCATTTGCAGCGACGTCTCGCAAACGAAAAAGGGCCTGAATAAAACCCTTTTGTTGATCCACATCGTAACGAGCCAACAAATCCTCTAACGGATCCACCGGATTAGGTAAACTCGGAGACGATAACAATCTGGAGTGGGCAGCTTTTGCGAGCATTCCAAAGCACACGTCATCCCGATCATGTTCTATGAACTCATTGACGGTCAGCACTGTCAGGACGAAGCCGCTCGGGAGCCTTCCATCTTTTGAATTGTAGTCGGCCCAAGCTTTGAAGTACCGAATCGTTCGCCGGAGTTGGTCGCCATACTCTTGCGCCGCTTTTTGGAACCAACTGATGACTGCCTTTGGATCACTTCTGTGCCAACCCTTCTCTCCTTTTTCAGCATGCAGATTCTCGCCGAGTAATTCGGCATAGATTGGCAGATCAACATGGTACTCACCAGCATAAACAACACGTACACAAGTTCGCTTGTCAATAGGGGGCTGATCTGTATGACCTGTAACCGCATCAATAATCCATTTGTGAACAGTCTCAGGCGTTGGCCAGTCGCCATTGTCTGTTTTCTCAAGATTCTGAAGGTAGACACCATTGTCGATGTCATACTCCCCATCAATTGGATTCACGATAGTATTCAAAGCATACGAACCTTGCCCGACGAATTCTGGCACAGATGTCCTTTTCCGTTCTGAGAAGTCCTTCCTAATACGATCCCTTATAGCGTTGCGCGCTGTCCTCAGTTTCTGTTTCCCAGAATCTGGAAGTGCAATGACTTTGTCAAACGATTTGAATAAATCATGACAGTTTGCCATATCTACTCCTACCTTTGCTGAACTTGCTTCTCTGTTATTGGGACCGAACTCGGGTTAGAATCAGATAGTCCCTGATGTCTACACGGATTTAGAAATGTCAGAATAATGAGACAGACGAAAACAATTGCCAAGAGACAGTATAGAGTTGCGAAATGTCCAGACCACCCAGGTTTCTTGCTTGAGAACTCCTTTGGCAATACAGAGCCAGACGAATCGTAGAAATCATCCTCATATAGTTTGAGCATGGTCTCAAGTCTGATCGTAATCGCACGGTTGTGGTCAAAGCCCCGATGTATTGCCTTTAGGAAAAAGAATGAAGCAAGACTTATGGCCGCCAAGAAGGCCGCAATTAGAAAACTCTGTGTCTTGTTCAGCGCCACTTCGCTTATCAGGAGCCAAGCCATACCAAGCCCTAGACCAAGTATCCACAACGTGAAGTTCATACTACGATCCCGCATCTTGTGGAGGGCAGCATATCGCTCGTCAAGTTGTGCCATCAGGACATCGAATTTTCTTTCGTCAGCGATTTTCATTTTCATAAAATTCCTGTCGTGGGCAATAATGTATTCGGCAGATAGTAATCAGTATGTTTCAGAGTTCTTTTATTGCTGAGGCACAGATGTATCTACCAGTGATCCCACGTGTTTCCATTATACCTCCATTAAGCTTCCAAGCAAGAGATTTACATTTTGTCCATGGAAAATCTCATGGGAATCGCACCACCTTATTATTTCAACAAATGGGCTAAGACGAAGTTTGTCGTCCACGCCATACAAGTAACGAGCACCCTAAGAACGGTCTGCTCCGAACTAAGCGACTATTACAAAGTTCTTAGACAACGAAAATGCCGATTAGGGCATAAATCGGCCACAGAGTACGATATTGAGCCTCTAATTGTCTAAAACTTATCGCAGGTACCTTCGAACTCAAGATGTAACCGCAATGAGCATTCTATGCTTCACGAGCCAAATTGTCAATGGAAGAAACAAGGCAAGAAAGTATTGTTGGATTAATCCCATCATCAAATCATCAAATTACAGCTGATTTTTGCCTGGTTCTGGAGAGAAGAATGCAATAATGTCTCTAAAAGGTTTAGGATTGATGAGAGACGTAAAAAATTTGATATGTTTTATCTATGTTTTACTGTGTTTTGTTTCCCGAATCGCTTGTCCATACTCATTTCGCGATCATTTATCCAGCGACGTCCGGTCGAAAACCGAAACACTTAAATACTTGGCCGTATTCACTACTATCCACTCCTCAAAACGAGTTCAATACAACATGGCGAGCCGTCCCACGGGACATAAAGGCTCGATGAGGATTTCAGCACGTGAAAGCACCGGCATAGCCGAGTCATCATGAAGCGAAACCTCGACGAGGAATATGGATTGGCGAAAGCCAGCCGGATTTCACGTTAGATATTTCTGCAAAAAGAAGTTTGTCGACGAAAGACATTTTCTTGGCCTCGCAGTGTTTAATTCTGGAAATTGATAAATCACCGTAAAAACATCCAGATGTTTGCAAAGTCCTGAAAGAGCTATTGTACCATAGGCTGTTGTGTAATTTGACAAGGATGGACACTTGTATTTAGGAGAACAGATTATGGCTCTTCCAAGCGGTTTACTGAGTAGTCTCCTGAAGTATAGTAAAAACAGGAGAAGATCATTGGGTCATACTTTCCCTGGTTACGCTGGCCAATGTGCTACTGCAAGGCCGGTCACACGGGTCCTTGGTGATGATAGGCATATTATTTCAGGAGGTCCGGCTTCGAGGCCGGAAGTGTATATGGGGGATTTTCCTGAACAGTATTTTCCAGATGTTGGATTCATGGAAATACCAGAATCTGAATATGGATCATACGAGGCCTCGTTTATTCAAGAACCTCTCCCGCCTACTCATCAAGGTTTTGGAAGTTTAACACCGGACTTTGACCAGTTGGAAGTTGAATATGAAGACTGCCTGATGACACAGGAGTTGTTCGAGCTTCAAATGGAAATGGCCGTCAAACTTGAATCTGTGCCACTTGATCTTGAACAAATGATAGAACTCAAAGCCAATCAGGATCTGATAGAGGGAGCTTTGGACATTGAAGAGATCGTTGGTTCGCTAATACTCCAAGAAGACATGACACCAGAGGTATCTCTGCCTTCGTCTGTTATCGAAGCGGGCGAACAATATGATGACGAGTATCCTTTACCTGCTGTCGAGCCCTTACCAGGACAAATGAATTATGCTGCAATGGATCCACAGGACTTTTTTGAGCAACAAATGCAAATGATAGAAAGTCAATTCAATCAGTTTGATCCAAGCGCACAAATGGAAGCAATCTTCAATGCACACGAGGCCTTGTTTGAACTGTTACAACAGGCTCTTCCATTTGAACCTGTGATGCCGGAGCTATCAGCGAGTGGGATGGGGCCTGTAGCGATGCCAGGGTCTGCATCATTAGATGACATCGTCGACGTGCACAACCTAATCCACGGTACACCATCACCCGGTTATGTTCCTGATATGCCTGGGTATGACGCTTGTCTTATGACACCCGAACTTTTCGAGCAGCAGATGCATGGAGCTACGGGACAGATGGCGCCGGAAGGGGCAGGCCCGGATCCATATGACCAAGGCATGATGCCAGGGGAAATGTACGGGCCAATGTCACAAGACATGATGGAGCCGGAAATGATGGATCCCTACATGATGCCAGGACCTATGGGACCGAGCTTTATGCCAGAGCCGCCACCGGGACCGTAGTACATGACAGGGAGGTCACGTAGAGAGCCTCTGGGCGTTCCAGGGGCTCTTTTTTATGCGATAAATGAATCCATGATGGCACGCTTAAAACATGAAGCGTGCCATCGCAACAAAGAAATGGAGGTGAAACCATGTCAGAGCTGGGACCGGAATGTCCCCTGTAGTCACTCCTTAGATTAATGCAGTCGTTTGAGAGCCCTTGGGTGTTCCGAGGGCTTTTTTTATGCGCGTATGCAAAGACACACAATCCTGATGGCACATCTCGCGCGCAGGAGGTGCCATCTCGTTTTGACGAAAGGCAGGTGGCACTATGGTTTGTAAATTAGAACAGAGCGTAGAAGCACCGGAGGAACCATCACTAAATGAAACAGAAAATAGTATTCGAAACACAATCTATTCAGTCGGCGTAGACAAAACGCCAAATCTCAAGGAAAGGATCACCGAAGTGCATGGCGCCAATTCAGAAGTGATGAAAGCAGTGAATGAGCTGGATTGCTATGTCAGTGATCCCGAAACAAGAAAAGGTCCGTGGTATTGGAACTTCTTCAGGCGGGTAAAGTCGGGAATGGGGACTCTTTATCCACATGCTGGAGATATCGTTAGGACCAGCATGGCCCGTGAGTTCATAGAGGAACTGCTCAATGGCGGGTATGTAAGGACCCTGCAGTTCATGTCCGCTGAACACGGGGCTAAGTATGTATCCTTTGCCAGAGAGTATGCTAATGGCTATTCGGCCCCGCTCGGAGCATCTCTGCTCTTTGGCCCGAGAGGCGGAGCGACCATGGAACTGCTGCATTTTCTGGCGGCAGAAAGAATTCACGGTATGCACCGCAACGGCACTGCACCCAATCCTTCCTTCTCGAAAGAGACCAGGAAGATGTGGTACGACGCCCAAAGGATCAGCAACTGGCCCGTGATAAAGAATGAAAAGGGTGAAGAAGTATCGATGGATGTCGCAGAAGAACAGGGTTATCTGCCTGAATGCGTTGCCACAGCGCTTCGGGAGATGTGGAGACGCAATCCTGCTTTGCGTGATTACACCGGCACCAACCGTCTCTCAGGAGATATACCGTACCAGATTATCGAGGACGTCATCGATGTGATGATCCAAAGGGGATTTTTGCCTTTGGATAAGGTCGATAAGGCCGGATACGACCGAATCACAGAGGATGCAAACAGGCAGGGTATTGACCCATTTTATGCTGTTTACAGGAACTTGTTTGCCAACAGAGACAGGTTGCGGCCGTATTGGAATAGGGCGAGAAAATGGCTCTATGACTACTCGATGCTACTATGGGAATCTCAGAATGAACTGTGGCTTGCCGAAGGTAAGCGGGTGCCGGCAAACGGTACGATCTACAAACCCAAGAAAACTATTGCAGGCACGTCAAAAAAAAA
>Ga0315274_10000719_pt1 | contig 51414 bp, 58 predicted proteins | sample YL17G02_20_MG_FD_203700 | JGI IMG/M metagenome (GOLD analysis project Ga0315274, IMG submission 203700) | Sediment microbial communities from Yellowstone Lake, YNP, Wyoming, USA - YL17G02_20 | ecosystem: Environmental > Aquatic > Freshwater > Lake > Sediment | place: USA: Wyoming | collected... | reverse complement strand
AGCTTGCTTTCCTAACGCAGAGTCAAGAGATTTAGTAGATACTATGGCACAAGCTCTTCTAAAGTTAAAAGATGGTAGATTTGTGTTGAATCCTAGAGATGAAAGGCCAGTGCAACATGTAGAAACACCAAAAAATGTTTATTCAACTCTATATTAAAAATTATTAATTGAAGAAGTTGACATACTCCCTTGGATTTATCCAGGGGCTTTATGGTCTCGAGTGGTAAATATCTATTGAAAAAGAATATTGACCAAAAGAAAATAGCTAATCCAAGGAGGCTAGCTTTTCTTTCCTTAATGAGAAAAAGCACCACCTGAAATGTAAATGAAAGGGGTGTGCTGTCTAACTTATTAGAGTTATCCTATTTAACCGATTCGACCAACACCCTTCAATGGCTTATAGATAAAGGGATTGAAAAAGTCAATTTCTCCCTCGTGTTCCCCTTTTTCTCCCGCATACACCCCTACTAATACAGAATTAAGAGACAAAGGTTTATTAAATTGTTGCAATATTACCTATTGCACAAAAAAGTGTTCAAACTCAATGAATTACAGGGTTTAAGGTGTATTTATCAGGTGTTTTGTGTTACAATGGAGTTAATAACAACATAGATAGAATTAAATGAATAGAGAAATTTTAGATATGGAACATAAAGCAAGTTTTAGAACTGACGAAGTAAAACATAGAGTTAAGTGGTTATTACGGATAATGGCTCGTGAAGAACATGACCTTGATTACGATGAGTATCTAGCCGATGGTTTTGATGACGAAAATACAGCGGAAGATTTTCTAATGGATTTGATAGCCGCTGGAGGCGTTAATAAAAACATCCTGATTGCATTGATGGATAAGAAGGGATTCTTTAGCCCCATAGATGATGCTATTGCTGATGCCGAAGCTGATGCACATGACGAATGGTGGTATGGCGGCCAAGCTCAGAAGGAAGGGTTTTGGTAAGATAGTTATGACAACAATTAGTCGAACTAAACTATTGGAGTATTTAGATTCCGTCATGGATGAGAATTTAAATTTAAGGCGTTTAACACAGTACTGTTCAATAGATTCAAAAATATTAAATAACAAAGAGCTAAAAAGCTATGCAACCAACTAAAGAAAAAGAAATATTTGACGGAAAATACAATAAAGGAGAAAGCGGTAATTTAAGAGGTAGGCCAATTGAACCAAAGGAAGCTATGGCTAAACTAAGAAAATTCACCGATAAAAAAAGTGCTACGGCGTACAAGCATTTATCACAAGCTATTGAAGCTAGTGAGCCTTGGGCAATACAACTGTATTTTCAAGAGTTGTTACCACGTGTTCAACTAATTGATGAGAATAATCATATATGCGAAAAATGATAAAATATCCACAGTTTTTGTTAATATTATTGTGGATATAGGTATTAAAACGCCTTAATTACTTACCTTTGAGCCAGTTGCTTAGTTTGTAGGCATTACTAAACTAGTAACATATATATCTATCTAACTACTTTTATAGATACCTATATATCTATCTAACTACTTTTATAGTTTTATAGTTATATAGTTATACAGACTGAATCTAGGTGAATATTTTTATGACTAAAGTAATATCATTGCTAAACCAAAAAGGTGGTGTAGGAAAGACAACAATCAGTACAAATTTAGGCATAAGTTTACAACAAAATAACCTGAAAGTACTTCTTGTTGATTCAGACCCGCAAGGAAGTTTGCGTGATTGGAACGAGGCTAATGAAGGTAAATTGATCAACGTAGTTGGCTTGGACAGGGAGACTCTTGCTAAGGATATAGAAGGTGTAAAGAATGGTTATGATATAGTTATTATAGACGGTGCACCTCAGTCTTCTAAATTAGTAGCAGCTGCAATTAAAGCATCAGATTTAGTAATTATTCCAGTTACACCGTCTCCATATGATGTTTGGGCGTGTTCTGATTTAGTAGAGATAATCAAAGCAAGACAAGAAGCGGTAGAAGGCAAGCCGCTTTGTCGCTTTCTTATTAGCAGAACACGCAAGGGGACGACTTTAAGCACGGATATTTTGCAAGCTCTTAGTGGATATGAAATACCTGTATTGATGAATCGTACAACGCATAGAGAAATATACGCTCAAACTGCATCGAATGGCTTTACAGTGCACTCTGACTTAAAAGCTGTGGATGCAATTAATGAAATTACTAATCTTAGAAATGAAATATTAGAGGTCTTACAATAATGGCATTTGAAGCAAAAAAAGGAACAAATAAGCATCGTAGTCACACAGTAAAAGCTGCAATTTCAGAAGCTATAAAAGATGACGTAGTTGGGCTTAATATCAAATTGTCAAAGAAGAAAAGAGCTGAATTTAAAGCTAAAACTGCAATGTGTAATGAAACCATGCAAGATATAATACTTGGGGCTATAGATAGTTACCTACAAAAGTAGAAATGTAGCAAACTATATTTCTAGCTTTTACACAAATAACCTTGTTGAGTCACTTATAAAGCTCTAGTAAGAAATACGACCGTATTGTTGCTACTTTTTCTAACAAAATAAAAAAACTAAGTTATCAGGTTTAGAACAGAAAGAAATACTGGCAATATTTCAAAATAAAGTTTATGACTATTCATACAGTTACTTTACTTATAGGGTATTTATGAAAATAGGCTACGCAAGAGTGTCCACCATAACCCAAAATATGGAGCTGCAAATTGATGCACTGAAAAAAGCTGGTTGCGAGAAAATAATAACAGAACAAGCTAGCGGTTCAGTTGCAAATAGAGCTGAACTATTACAAGTTAAAGAGTGTACTTTGCGTTCTGGTGATATTTTTGTTGTATGGCGACTTGATAGACTGGGTCGTTCTCTAAAAGACCTTATTAGCTGGACTGAATGGTTTAGCCAGAATAATATAGGCTTTGAGAGTATATGCGAGGGAATAAATACCAAGGCATCTACGGGCAAGCTATTTGTTCACCTCTTTGGTGCATTAGCAGAGTTTGAGCATAATCTTATAAAAGAAAGAACTAATGCTGGTCTTGAAGCTGCACGTTCTAGAGGTAGACAAGGAGGTCGTCCGTTGAAGCTAAACGCAGAGAAGCGTCAGTTAACTGTTGAGCTATACAACGATAAAAAACATTCGCTAAAGCAGATATGTGAGGTCGTTGGGATTTCTAAGCCTACTCTTTACAAGTATGTGGAGAGTAATAAAATACCTTTCTAACGATTTATAATTTAATAAGGATTTCTATGACTGACGATAAAGTACTAAAAACTGGGATTGTAAAGTTCTATTCTCCTGCTGGCGGATATGGTTTTATAGTAGACGACGAGACTGGTGCTGATGTCTTTGTACATTCAAACAATTTGAAAGAATGTGATTTGAACGAATTAATTAAAGACAATAAAGTTAGTTTTGTACAAAATAAGAAAGGAGCTAGATTTTACGCTTCTGATATAAAATTGCTATAAAAAAAATTATAAAATACTACACCAAGAAAACACGCTTTCTTCACCAACTGGTTGAACATGATGAGTTTCTATAGATTCCGAATAATTTTCATCTGGAGTACTTGATGAAAAAGAATCAATGAGATTGTGTTCAGGACTATAGCCATGTTGGAGACGTTGTGCATTATCAGGCTCAGTCTGGCCTTCATCCTCTGGTACATTTTTTTCACATAGAACACGAATAATATTATTTGATACGGTTACGTTATCTGGATTATTTTTATAGTGTTTTAACATACCCCTAGCATATTTTAAAGAATGTATGGAATCTTCACTATTTGGGTTAAAATCAGGTCGATTTGCATATTCTGTCACTTTTTCCAAATTAAGTGATACAACAACGTCTTTCATAATATACTTCTCTTTCATAATATACCTCAAAAAAAATTAAATAAACCTTAGTTTTTACTGTAAATAAAAACTTTATAGTGTGTCAACTCCTTTATATTAATTGTAGATTTATTGCGTAGGATTTGTCTTTTTTAGCAAATAGTTCATAACCAACATATTGATAGTTGATAAGACTTTTATAGCCTGCTTTCTCTACTTCGCTAATATGGACAAATATATCTTCACTACCGTCATCAGGCATAATAAACCCAAAACCTTTTTCCATGTTAAAAAACTTAACTTTTCCTTTTTGCATAAATATTTTTAATTAACTGTTGCAAGCATTCTTCAACTTTAGTCCTGCTTTGAATTTTGGTTGAGTATAAGCTTTGATTTGTATAGGTTCACCACTACGAGGATTACGACCACCTCTTGCTGCAATCTTAGTAGTAGAGAAATGACCAAAACCTATAAGAGAAATCTCATTACCTTGTCCCATAGCATCAATTACAGAGGAGGTGAACATGTCTATAGCTTTCTCAGCTTCGACTTTCTTACATTCATGTTGATTAGCTATGTGTGTTATAAATTCTTGTTTGTTCATTAGTTTACTCGTTATGTTTGAATTATTATAATTTGTTTTTAAGTTTTAGAATATTCTCGCTAGAAAGCCCAGTAACAGAAGTGATCAACTCAGTATTTAGCTTCTGTTTGAGCATGTTAAGGGCAGTTTTTTCAACACCTCTAGCTTCGCCTCTAGCTTCGCCCTTAGCCTCAGCTGCGGTAAGTACATCCTGAGAGTGTACAGACTCCTTTTGGTAGTAGATATACTCGTTACGTTCACTATTACTCATTTTTATTATAGCTAGCCGTTCTTCTACCTTTTTCATATAAGGAGACTTAAAGCCTTTTTTAGTATCAGAATGCTTCATCACGTAAAGCCACTCATCTATCTCGCCATGAATGACGTCATCAAACATAGGAACTGAGATAAAGAAATATTCGGGGAATACATTGGGTGAATCAAACATTACTAACCCTTGGTTGGCAATACGTACATCTACAGGATGAGCTGTATCTACTTCATGAATAATAGTTTTGCCGTGGTATATAGGCTTCTGCATTTGTTTGGTTGTAAAATACAGTAGACTGATATGGAATACTTTTTTGATGGCGGTATAATCCTGATTGCCATAAATACCGTCTATAACAAGCCGTGAGCTGTTAAAACAAGCTTTATGCATAAAGTTAGGTGTATATGCTCTTTCAATCTCTACAATATACTTATTACCATCTGCATCCTCTACTACAAGGTCAGCTATGGATTTCTTTAGCTCTAAACTTTCCTTATTACTCTCACTTTCAAGTAATGCATTGATCCTTACGGGTGGATAACCTTCCGCAGCAAATAGTGCAGAGATAAATCCTTCTATAATGTCATAGTCACCTTTATTCTTCAGTAGATATTTAATGGCGTAGTCAAAGCTGATTAGCGGTTTGTCCATACTTTCCTTTACGTTACTAAAATTTATTCAACTGTGATTATATGGCGTTTTCAAGGTTTAGGCTAGTATTATCAGGTTAATGCCTTACGCTTTACGGTTGTTGAAGTTTATGTTTTGTAACTGATAACAAATATCACATTAGCGTCTTGATCAACAAGAGATATATAATAGAAAACATAGAACTGGTTGCAAGGTATAATGTGAACTCAAGAGTTAAGTTGAGTAGGTGGTAAAAATAGGAGTTATCAATATTTTCTAACATTTTCATACGTAAATCTATTTATGAGTGAAACAAACTTAGTAAGCGATTGTAACAATTAATAGTTACCAAATCATTAAAGTGATGACAACATACGAAAAAATGCGCTCTAAGAAAAAAATATTAATTACCTTTTATAAATTAATTGATGCTATTAGAAGCATTAACTAGGGCTTCTAAAGCTTCTTCACCAAATGGAACTGGTGGTGAAGCAACATCTCCAGTAATATCTTCATAAAAACAAATTTTATACATATCAGTTACATATTGCTTGTAATCTTTGCTGTTAGCATCAAATTTTTGTAAATTTAAAAAAGATTTGAATCTACGTTCAACTTTTAGACCTGCTTCTGTATGAATAGACACTGGTATAGAAGCCCCTGTGGTCATAAGAAAATCATCAAAATCCATAATATGAGTTACTAAAGTGTAATAATAAAGTTTCTTGGCAATATTGTTTAGCCCTTTATCTATCATTAAATGCTCACTATTAGTGAGTCGATTATAAACCATCACACCAGCTTCACCAACTGGTTCTATAACATCTAAATAAGCAAATTCTCCTTTACTTGCAGTTTCAAATATCGATAACATCTCTGGCTCATGGCTATTTAGCGATTTCTGGAAACTATGTTGTATTATATTAAGATCATTGTATCTATATTGGTAAAAACAGTAGTCAAAGAATATGTTGCTTTCATGCACTGTGTTTAACAATATAGACTTGCCTTGTGAAATCTCTAACCGTTTTGCACTTCTATCAATAGCATCTTTATTTATACCGATAAAAAAACTGGCAAATAGCGTGTCTATAGATTCCCTAAGTTGTTGATAACGAAGTAATTGCGCCTCTGTAACATTATATTTATTTTGAATTTTAGGTTGACCATAGTTATCATCTTTATCTAAGGTTATTGGCAATAGAAAGTACAAATATCCTTGTGTCTCCGAGGTTTTAAAAATCCACTGATGGGTTAATTTCTGACATTCTTTAGTTAGTAGATTGATTCTTTCATTAAGCTCTAACGCAGTTTCGATAAGTTTTAATTTAGCTAAATCTCTAGTTTCAACTTGCCAAATATTTAGCTGTTCTATAAGAATACTATAATTTTTACTTTGTCTATGCATTACATGCATAATAGATGCTAGTTCAACATCAAAAATAGCATAGTCCTTAGTTTGGCTGAGCTTTGTTATCTTCGCTTGTGTATCACAGTGCATTTTCTCAATTAAATCGACAAAGTGCTGTAATTTATCTATAGGTCGCCAACCAGTAGTTGGTTTTGACATAAAGCTAATATTTTTATCTTAGTTTTATTCAATATATCAACACTAATTGTATCTTACAATTACTAATAGGCACAAATCTACAAAGAATCCCTTGTAGGCCTAGTGTGTACGTCGGGGGTCTTTTTTACCAACTTTCTTCCCACTTCACTTTTGTAGTTGTCATTATGAGCGTTAATACCACTTCTCAGGAATGTATAAATTCAACTCATTGCTATTTTTGGTGCGTTTTCTTTCCAATTGCATTGGATTATAACCTAGGCAATTGCTATCAATAATTATCTCTGAAGGTATGGTTTTCTTTTCCTCTTCCTTTCTTAAGCTGTTATGAATACAAGTAGAACCGACATTAAAAACTTCTGCTATTTGTTTTAAAGTCATACCAGAAGCACGCATACTACCAGCTTGTTCTTTCTGTTCGTTTGTTAAGAAACCTCTGGAATTTCTAATTGCAATGCCGTGTTTCTTCATGAACTTACGTATTGTGGGGGCAGCAACCCCAAATACTTTACTAATTTGCTCAGTAGTATTGCCTTGTGCATATAAAGCAGCGATTCTTGCTTTGCTTAATTCTGCTTTTTTTCTACTCATAGTGTTTTATAAACTCGTTACTAGCTTTAAAGTTAAGCATATGACGCTTAGACGCTTTAAAGAGGGCGATGTTATTTTGATGATTAAACCCATTGGGAAATATAGGAACGCCCTCGAATGTACCGACACCTTGAATTTCTACAACTTGACCAGCTCCTATTAATTCTTGTAAACAAGAGCAAAACATATCAACCATAGTTTCAGCAACGCTATCATCGATTCCGTATCGTTTTGCCGAATATTCTATAAATTCAAATGTGTTCATAATGAAACCTCTAATATTTAATAGCCGTTATTATAACTTGTCAATAATTTCTAGGTTGTACTGAATTCTCCCTAATTTTGTTTTTAAGTCATCAAGATTAATAACATTGCCGTACCATTCATTTCTAAATCTATTAAAGCGTAATCCGTAAGAGCGAAGGAATCCTATAATATCTGAGTTAGGGGCGTCACCAAATTTTAATATAACGGCATCTGTTTCTTTCTTTTCGGCATTAAAAGCAGCATTACCATTTATTATCCAATTAGGTATAAGATTGTGATTAGTTTCTAAATCCTTTTTTATAGAAAGTAGTGCTCCGTACAAAGCATTAGTTGGCAAATAATCTAAGCCAGCTTTAGTAATTAAACCTCCTTTCTCAATTAAGAAACGGGTGCGCATTTTTCTCTCTTTGAGTTTTAGCTTAGTTTCTTCTATAGCCATTCTTGCTTTCTTTTGTTCAAGCTTTAGTTTTTGTTCTTCTACTCCTTGCATAATGAATTTCCTTAAAGATTTATTGTTATAGAAATTATTGCTACCATGGCGGTACTTACACACCTTATATAATTTAGTCGTACTAAAACCTACATTATAAATATTGGAGTAGTATTTAGATTACTACAGCTAACTTGTATAAATAACCCCGCTGCCTACCATACCACAAATATACTATAAATGATCTGTTATTGGATAACATACCTTGTTATTACTCCTGATATGTAATAAAGTTATGACAACTCATTCGCTAGAATAGTTGATATACGCAACATGCACTGTACCAGTGCTTGAATTATTAATGCGATAGTAGTATTGTTATTGAGTGTTTTAGAAACCTCTAAAAGAAAATAATATAATAAAATGGCAATTGCTTTTGCAAGAATTGAATATAAAGGACGTTCATCAGGTGCAAACGCCTGCAATATGAGTGCGTATAATGCCAGAAGCAGAATAGTAGATGAAAAAACAGGTGAGATTTTTGATTGGACAAGAAAAAAGGGCGATCATATTTATCATGAAATGTTATTGCCAGAATATGTAGACAAGAAATTCAAAGACATTTCTATATTTGCGAACGAAGTAGAGGCTTGTGAAAAACAAAAAAACAGTCAATTATTCTTTCAGGTAGTATTAGCACTTGATAAGAATTTGGATATTGAAGATCCGCTAACTCTTGAAATATATAAAGAGCAAATATATAAGTTTATCGAAAAAAAGGGGTGGATAGAAGAAGGTCTTGGCTTACAAATAGATATACATTCTGAGAATGGTCAACCTCATTGTCATATAAACGGCACTACTAGAAGATTTAAAAAAGATGGCTCAGGGTTGGAATCAAAAAAGGCAAGGGACTTACAACCTGTTATTTTAAACGGTTACATCCAAAACAAACATGATTTAGATAATGGTGTTATGTGGAGGGATGTACAAAACGATGATTATAAAGCGCGAGGCATGCCTAATCGAGTAGATTTGCCAGGAGAACTTACACAAGAACATATCGGACCTGTACGCATGCGCAGTGTGTTGAATCAGGCGGTAGAGAGAAACGAAGATAGACGCCTAGCCAATATTGAGCATTTAAATTCGGGTCAAAGATTGCTGGAGAAAGTGACTCATCACATGAGTGTATTTAACGTTGGTGATTTAAAAAGAGCGGTAAAGTTTATTCCTGATGGTGAGGTAAGAGAGCGTCTAGTAGAGGATGCTTTAGCTAGCAAATCGCTACTTGAATTGTACGATGAGCAGGGTAAGAATACGGGCTATTATACTACTGTAGAAATTCGGGAAGAAGAAGAGAAGCTACTGCGCCTAAGTAGCTATGTGGCATCTGGTAAGAATGTGATTGCGATGGGTGGATTAAAGGCAACTGAGAATGCCAATAGATTAATTGAATCTGTGCCAGGCTCGTTCTCTTCGGAGCAGAAACTGGCATTATCGCATCTGTTGATGGATGAGTCTGGGGTGCGGATAGTTAGAGGTAGAGCGGGCAGCGGTAAATCACATGTGCTTGGCCAAGTTGCCACTATTGCTAAGTCTTGCGGGGTTAATGTGATTGGTCTTGCTCCGACTCATAAGGCTAGGGAAGAGTTGGCTAAAAAGCCTGACTTTGATCAGAATGATACAGTTAAAGGGATGTTATTTAAGCTTCGTCATGGAAGGTTTGAGTTACCTAAATATAGTCTTCTTGTTGTAGATGAAGCGGGTATGGTCGGTAATGAAGATTATCATGAGCTAATGCGAGTTGCTGCAACTAGAAAATGTAACGTTATACTTGCAGGCGATGAGAGGCAGTTAGCCTCGGTGCAGCGTGGTGGGATGTATGAGGTATATGCTAGCAGCTATGGCTCTACAACGTTACTGGATATTCAGCGGCAGAAGTCGGATTGGGGCAAGAGTGTTGCGATGGCATTTTCTAGGGGAGAAGTGGCTACTGGCGTCGGTATATTACAGGCACAGAATCGTCTTTTAGTAGCTAGTAATGCTAATGAATCCATGCAAAACTTACTATCCCACTGGAGTAAAAGCGAAGAAAAGATTGCTGATAGACTGATTATAGCCGTGAAGAATAAAGATGTGGATGCGCTTAATCATGGGGCAAGGCAGTATTTAAAAGTTGAAGGTGTACTTTTTGGTGAAGAAATCGCTGTTGGTGGTCATCATTATATGCAAGGCGATCGTATTTTAATTAAGCAAACTAACAAAGAGCTAGGTTTGACCAATGGTGACTTAGCCCAATTAGTCGCTGTATCAAAGGATAAGTTTGTATTGCGTTTAGAGAATGAAGATAAAGGTAGTAAGGATAATAAAGAGATATCATTTAACCCAAGTAGTTATAGTGGCTTTAGGCATAGTTATGCAACCACGGTATTCAAAGCGCAAGGGGCATCAATTCGTGATGTATTTGTTTTTCATGATGGTTTTGCAGGAGTACGCAATAGCTATGTAGCGTTATCACGGCACGTTAATGAGTTAAAGCTGTATATCAATAATCAGTCGACTATAAGTACTGCTCATTTAATTAAGCAGCTAGGTCATGATCCAGAGATAGGCAGTAGTTTAAGCTATTTGACGAAAGCTGATTTAGCAAAACAAGAATTAAATAATGAGTATGAGAAAAACAAAGGCTTTTTTGGCAGGATGGTTGAGGGGGCAGTTGACTTTACCGCTAAGCAACTAATTACACTTGCAGACAAATATTTACCAAAAAGTGAGTATTATGAGTACAAACCACCACAGGTAGTACCTGAGAGAGTTGAGGCGGTACTGGATGCTATAGGTGCAGATATGATGATGGGGCAAGAAGAAGCATCAACTGTGATTCATGTACAAGAGAAAATTGCGGTTGGTGAAAATGTAATGTCAGCTAATAACATTAATAACATTAATAATATACAGGTGAAAACTGAGGGAAGTGTTTATAATCCTGGCCATATAGCTAATGTTGATACTGTTCTTAGCGTTAATAAATCCAGTCAATCGACCAAACAGCGTTTTTATGCGAATGCTGATTATGCAAGAAACGCAGCGAAGAATTTGCAGCGAAAAACAGTATGGGATAACGAATCGGAGCAATTACGTAATGTAGTTAGATTTAAAGCGGAACAGATAGCGAGGGACTTACTTGGTGAGCCAAACAAAAAACTATCTGATGGCAGGACTCTAAGGTTTGGAGAGAATGGAAAGATTGCCGTACGCATTAGTGGTGAGCGCATGGGTACGTGGTATGATTTTAGCAGTAGCACGGGCGGAGATATCTTTGCTCTTGTGCAAGAAAAGCAAGCCTGTGATTTTAAGGCGGCAGCTGAATATTTAAGGCGGGAATGTGGTCTGCAAAGCCTCAATTCAGGTGGCAGCTTAAAGCTAGTACATGATCATAACAACAGCGATTTAACTGAAAAATATATTAAGGAAAGACAAGCAGAGGAGAGGTCGGCTAAAGCAAAGCAAATGTTTGTGACTAACTTGCATGATCGAGCTAAGGATATCGGCGATAGATCAGTAGCCCATCGTTATCTTACTCAAAGACGAGGTATTAGTTGCGCGGTTGGAGAAGATATCAAGACGACTGGTATTAAAGGCCAAAATCAGTATCTGCCTGCAATAGTTGCCTTTGCTAGGAATGAACAAGGCGTAATTACAGGCGGACAGCAGATATTACTTGATAAGCGCACAGGTGGCAAGGCGGATGTGGATATAGCCAAGAGATCGTTTGGCAAAATAGCTGGTTCATTTGTAGAAGTAGGCAAGGTACAAAATACCCCAAACGGTAAAGTTAATGTAACTATAATTGCCGAAGGATTAGAGACGGCCTTATCAGTAAAACAAGCCTTAGCTAATGGCCTAAATAACAAAGAGATACAAGTAAAAGTGCTTTGTTCACTTGGCATTAGCAACATTAAGAATTATCAAGCAGTAGCTGGAGAGAAAATCATTATCGCTGCTGACAATGATGGTCAGCATGCAGTTACGTCTAAAACCATAGATACGGCTCAAGAAGAGCTACAAAGCAAAGGTGCGCTTGTAGAAATTGTCCGTCCAGAAAAGCCAGGCGACTTTAATGATGTGCTACAGCAAAATACTGATGGCGAAGGAGAAAAGGAAATACAGAATGTATTTAAAGGTGCGATGACAAGAATCACGGAAACAGCGTTGCATCAAGTGCGGATTAATGGAGAGTTTGACGAGCTGAATAAGGAAAAAGCCCAAGCCAAGACGTTTGAGGAATTATTACCGCTATTAGTGAAGGAACAACAGTTAGCTCATAAGCTAGCTAAGGAATCACCAGCAATCTTTGACAAACTAGCTGAGCGTAAACTTAACACTGATCCGCAAGTTACAGAATCATTGGTTAGAGAGAGAAGTTTCCTCGTTAAGCACGATATCGTACCAGAAAAGAACTTGTTTAAAACCGTGCAGAAATCGAATGATATTGCCCTAACTGCCAAGAATATGTTCAATGATTGCCAAAGACATGCACAAAGTACTAGCCATCTAGATGAAGCCAGAGTTGATACATGCGATAAACTAGGGAAGGAAGAAGATACGATTAAGTTGCTAAAAAATAATAAAATAAAATATCAAGAATTAGCTCCGTATTTAAAGGATACTGTTGAGAGAAGGCCATTAGAGCATCTTACTAATCGTTTAAAAGTCTATGAAATTGCCGAGGAGCATAGCCATAAGCACCCAGAACAATCCCAGGAGTTCAAAGAAGAAATGCAGTCATTGTATCGTTTTTCTAAACTTGGAATGGAAGCTGCTTTAAAAACCTATGAACAACAGGGGCTTGAAAAAGCGGTTAGCGTTGCTAAAGAGACAAATATTGAGCGAGTATTAAGTCATCTAGGAAGCCAATCAGATATTTTAAATTCACGAGATAAACTTAAAGGCGAGGCATACATTGCAGAAGCATCTAAAGATAAGATCATAATGAAATACGTAGACGCTGCTCTATCCAAAGGACGTGTCTTTGATCGCTCTTTTGTTAAAAACAACGACTTGCTTGATTATGCTAACCAAAGAGACGTCAATAAAACTCTTGAGGAATTTAAGGGTAACCCGCCAGAGCGTCAATTGTTTAAAGAAAATATTGATAATTTGCAACGTTTTGGGCAATCTAAGGAGTTAAGAGACGGTCTAACTCTATTTAAAGATAAAGGTATCAACGCCTTAGTTCGCCATACAGATACGGCATGTACAAATAATGTGCAAGCTGGAATTAGAAAAGACTTGATCAATATCTACAAGAATCAACCAGTTGAGTTTTTGGATGGTAGATATCGTGAGAAATCAGACTATCTTGCTGCTATTGGCAAAGATGAAAATGTGATGAAATATATCGCCCCAAAATCTGACATTGGACAAGAGATAGAAAAACAACGACAAGTGGTACAGACTCAGCAAGTCAAGGGACATGATTTTGATAGAGAGAAATAAGCTAAAGAGGCAAAAAAGAGGGTTATTGGCTTAAATTACAGAAACGGGGCAAAAGCGAACTAGAACTCCAAATTTCTGTCAATTTCTTCTCTGTTATAGAAAATATCCTGCAATAAGTTTATCTTACTTAAATGCTTTATCCTTTTAGGATGATCATGTTTTACGTATTTATACTCTAGAAAATCTAATCGTATAATAAGCATTATGCCGCTTTAAAACTAACCACCTCATTAACGTGCAAATTGGTGCTCCACAACAACTCTAAAATCCAAATCAACATTTTTGGGTCTTCTTCCACACGGGACCATTAAAAGAATAATCTTGATCATTTGCTGCTAATAAATTGCTATATCTGAAAATCATCAGGTTTCCCAAAAGATTTCAGAGCCTCATTTACGAAATATAGACCAAGTTCAGTTGCATCATTATTGGCAAGATTTAATTTTGATAACGATTCTAGGTGTCCTATGTATCTAGCTATCATCGTTAAACCAAGATTGCCAAGGTTGTTGTTGCTTAAATCAAGGGAATTAAGTTGAGGATTTAACTCAAATGTTTTGGCAAATAGAGCTGCAAAATAATGGTCTAACTCATTATTATTTAAGTTTATGTTTTGTATAACATGAGCTTCTGTTAATAACGTGATCAGCGGCACAATTGTTTGTCTACAAAGGCTATTATAAGCCAAAGTAAGGATAGTTAAGCTTTTATTCCCAACTAATCCATCTGCTAACTGTTCTAAAGCAGGCAACTCAAGACATGTATTATCTAAATTTAACGATGTTAATGTTAAATTTTTAGACAAAGAAGTAGATATATCTTTTAAAGAGTTAATACTAAGCTTTTGGTGACTTAAATTTATATCAACTATCGTTTTGTTATGAAGGATAATTTGCGACACTGCTTCAATCCCTGAATTTTTCAAACCATTATTGGTTAAAATTAATTGCTGTAACTTACTATTTGTGGCAATAGATTTGCCGATTTTAGCTACAATATTATTGCCATTTTTGTGATTGGATATTGTTAATCGCTCAATGCTAGTATTAAAGAAAATGATTTTTTCTAATGCCTCAATATCATCGTCCCGCATTAACGTATTACTCAATTTAAAACTTTTGACTGAGTTGTTGAAAGCCAGAGCCTCACCTAATAGTTGCCATAAAGGTTCGCTGATCCCAATATTCTCTAATTCTATTGATTCTAGAGAGGAGCTTAACATTAAAGCATTCTGCAATTTTCTTAGCTCATCAGGGCTAAAGTCCAGCAATAAATGCGATCCATCTAACAAAGAAATCTTGTCTTCTTCGAGGGATATAATTAATTCAGTAGCTGACATTATTTACTCCTTTAGTCCTTTAATTTTGCGATTAAATCTTTTTTTGTTAGCTCGCTTGGGTTGTTGATTGGTGTTTCTGCTGCCACAGATTCAAGCTTTTCCTGTATCTCACGCTTTGCCATAGAAATTTTTGAATTTCTCGGCGATATACCCTTATCTTCAATATTATGAATCTTGTGTTGATAGGTATTATCATTAGCACTAGAAGTAGCTACAACAGTCTCGTGCTGAATCTCAAGTACTTTACCTTCTTGCTTATTTTTGACAAAGTAATTGAATAGTTTATAGCTACCCATCGGCACGCTGCCCTGTACTTGCAGTTCCATCTTTAATTTTGTGATAGGGTATTCTCCGCAGAGTTTGACATAGCATGTTAAAGGAGGAAGGTTTTTGACCTCATCGGGCAGCACCAATCTTTTGATCTTCTCGGCAGAATTGATATTAACACCGTCACGCATAGTGTTTGAGCCATAGGAAAGGCTTTCCTTAGTTTCATCAATCTCAATCTCACCAAGTGATTTCGAAGCATATTCAGCTATATGATTATCACTAACAGCAAAAAAGAATCTTGTACGAAATAGGTCGAGTAACTCTTTTGAACCATCATGTCCATATATTCGATCTAGTTGTGCAATATTCTGAATGCCAGCTACCAAACAAGCCCCGTATTTTCTACCTTGAGCGAGTACCATAGCAAGAGAAGGTATTTTTTGTATGGCAGGTAGCTCGTCCATTACAAACCACATTTTTTCATTCTTGCCAGAATGCGGACGATCAAGCATACCGTTAATCGCTATATTAGCCCAAGCTGAGATTAGCGGCCGTAGCGTATCTAGCTCATTTGGTTTAGAATTAATAAACAACCACCCAGTGCCACCGCCATTAACCCAATTCTTAATTGAGAACTGGCCACCATCCTTTAAATGCTTTAAACGTTCTATCTTGTTAAGCAGTGTCGCTCTGACAGATGCCGTACCTTTCTCTGCCTCCTTAGACACAAAAGCTGCTGCAAATGTATCAGCAAAATATTCAGAAAATTCATGTAGTGGTATTTTACCGATAACATCAAGTAAGGATTCGATACTTCTGTTGTCCTTTTCTTTCTTAAAAGCTTCAGATAGCACTTTGCGCGCTGCGTCTTCCCAATAGCGGTCAGAAGTAATGCTTTCACCATCAACAAAGGCAGCTGCCAAGTTATTGTATTCCTCATCAGTATGGCAGTCGTTCCAAGGTAGCCAATCAACACTATTATCCCTCAATGGGTTTAGTATAATATCCGTTGCAGGATTAAAGAACCGATCAACAAACTCACCAGTAACATCAAAAATAATAGCCCTATTTTGTCTCAGTCTAATTTGCGGTAGCAATTCATTGAGCATATTGGTTTTCCCAGTACCAGTAGTACCAGTTAGTAGGATGTGCTGAGTTTCTGAATCCTTTACAATCGGCAGGCCAGCTATTTGAATCTTAGAAGCCTGCCTTGCTTTCTTTAGTAGCCTCCTAAGCTGAGGAACGCTAACCAGTTCACTACCGCGTAGTTTCATAGTGCCTATTATATTGCGCCCTCTGTAGCTGAAATACAGTAAACTCATTGTGCTTCCAACAACAAATGCCAATAATACCTCAATCAAGGCATGCCCTACTACCCATAGCAAAAATCTCCTTATAACTAAACCGTGTTCAGTCACGTGCCAAAATTTGTATTCAAAATCCTGTGCATTCTTAAAAACAAACTTGCCTTGATCAAGCGAATAAAAAGTTATCCCTATTTTACCCTTGCCGTAAAAAAACGCACCAACGGCAAGTTTAAACTGTACATACCTCTCAATTAAAAAATAATAAAAGGTGGCAAAAGTCATATGCTGACCAATGCGTACAGCCAAAACCCCGAGAACAAATACCAGACCAAAAATACATACGTTCCGAAGTCCTTGTAAGATCATGCGGATGTTATGCGCCCACAATTGTGCGCCGCGGGTGAAGTTACTGTTGCTCGCTCTGCTCATGATTATTTGTCTTCCCCCAACGCAAATTCAATATCCTGAATAGTAAGCATTAAATGATATGGATCTAGTATCGACTCTTCAAAGCCATATTTTAAATAAAAATTCTTAGCAAAATCATCCTTTGCATGCGCTATTACTGCGCGTAGGCCGCCTATATTCGACGCTTGTATGGTTCTAAGTAATGCATCAGAAAGTAAACTACGTCCTAAACCTAAATTTTTATAATTTTTACAAACTGCGAGACGTGCTATTATCATTACTGGAATAGGATAATTGGGCATACGTTTTTTTACCTTCTCAGTCGCTTCTTGATGACTTATGCTCCCAAATGTTAAAGTATAATATCCCGCTACTGCTTCTGTGTTTTTACATATAGAAACATAGGTTCTAGAGGAGTGATTTTTAGAATTCTGCAATGCATAGTTTTGTAAGAAACTATTTAATGGCAATACCCCACAATCAAAGTCATTTTTTTTATGAGCCTTAGTAAGTAATTTAGGACTTAATAATTTGACACTTTTATTCACTTGTAAAAACCCTTTTAGCATGGATCAATTGTTGCAGCTTTTTATTCTTAATTGGAGATCTATCAAGATCTTTGCATAGTTTATCCCATTCCTCTTCTGCTAAAAAAAAGGAGTTTTGGTTTTGAATAATTTCATAAGCTTTTTCTGTTGCACAACTTAGCAAAAATCCTGAAACAGTAGTACCCAACATATCTGACACTTGCTGCAATAAATGCTTTGTTTTGTCTGTAGTTCTAATATTTAATGATGTATTTCTCATAATGCCCTTTGTTGTTATTATTGATCGCATATTCTATTATATTGTATATGCTATGTATTTACAATAACATGTTCTAATATTACTTAATCTTGCTTATATCAGTCTTTTGTTACTTATAGTGAACTACCAAGGATTCTAGGCAGTCACTGCAAAATTCTTTCGCTTAAACATATTTCCGTCCCCACTGCATTACTACTTTGCGAGAGTATTGTTTATGATGTTCTTGCTTTGCTGAATGGTAGTATTTAACTGCTTCGTACCAAGTACCGTGCCTGACTTTCAAGGATTTAAGCAACTTAGCTGCGTATTCAATATTTCTCTTCGGATTAAGCATTTCTTGAGTACTAGCAAAACCATTAGCATGCCAACGGTAATTGATCTGCATTACTCCTACATCAATGTTGCTAATACCATTACCACGCGCATCATCAATTAAGCTAAATGCCTCATGACTGTTAGAGGCAATTATAGACTTACCAGCTACATTTATTGCATGCGCGTTCATTCCCGATTCTACTTGAGCAATAGCAACAAGCAAACCACTTGGAATACCATATTGCCGCTCAGTCATTTGAATTAATTGCTCTATTCGACCACTCACTTGATCACTAGCAGCAAAGGCATTATTACCTACGCAAAATAAGCAAATAACTAAGATAGAAGCCTTAAGTTGCCACATAACTTTTGTTGGAAAATGATATTGTTTTGACATAACTATGCTCTGTATTTCAGACTTTATTTTTTATTACCAAGGATAACGTCTAAGGATACTTTCATCATTCATCCACCCTTCTCCATAACCGTATGCATAGCCAAGTTTCCACCCTTCGGTTTGCATTGCTTCCAGATGTTCTTTGTCAGTTGCATAATTCTCACGTTTTATTTTCTGAGCCACATAATCAGTATAAAAATCTACCCCATGTACAAACCTTTTTTCTGCCTCTAACTCTAGAGGTAACTTAATATCTTGAGCACTCATTTCAGCACGCTTAGCCCCTCTTTCGTTTTCTGAAAATTGCGCAAGGTATTCATCCCTTTCTTTTCTGGCTCGTTCTTGTATACGAGGAGTTTCTGTTTGATATTGTCCCCATGGGGTGCCCCTATAATCACCCCTCTTTGGCAAGCTACCCCTATCTTTAATCCCATCACTTATTCCTGCCCCATAACCCGCCTCTATATGAGGTCTATAGGCATGCCAACGAGTATCACTACCGACATAGCCATAAACTATTATTCCTATAACAGTACTAAAAAATATTAACCCAGGAATCATGTGTAAGCCTAAAGCCGCTATAAACCATTTCTTATAACGTATTAAAAACTGTTCTATCGATCCTTGTTCTGTTATTTGTGTTTTCATAATATTCATCTCAAATTAAATTATTTATTGATTTAATAATGGTAACGACATTGAACTATAGTCACTGTTTTCTCAGTATGTTTGTATACAAGTCGGTGTTCTCGATCAACTCTACGAGACCAATACCCTGACCAATCGTGTTTTAAAGGTTCAGGGTCTCCTATACCGCTAAAAGGATTCCTTTTTATATCTTTAATTAACAAATTAATGCGTTGTAAGATTTTCTTGTCGGTAGCCTGCCAATATAGATAATCTTCCCACCCCTTTTCTGCCCAAGCTATTATCATTTTTTGATTAAATCATGCTGTACTGTTTTACCTGCTTCCACTTCTGAAATAGCTGTTTGTAAACGGCTAGCATTCTTAGGGCTTGCCATTAAATAAAATGTTTCTTCATAAGATTTAAAATCTTCTAATGAGATAATAACAGCAGCTTTACCATTTTGCCTTGTAATCACTACAGGCGTATGATCTTCGTTAACTTTATCCAGTACACTCGCTAGATTATTTCTTAGAGAAGAATAATTTACAATATCCATATTTATTACTAATTTTTGTATATCATCTATTATACTTGTACTTAAACAAGTACGCAACAAAAAATTGCTTCTTCCTATTTTATTTTTTAAACCCAGGCATAATGATCTTCTTATCTTGAATCGCTCTATCACTTAACCCAATATTAGTACCAGCTTCCTCAGCAGCACGATATATAGTTGATTTTGGAGTGTTGGCTTTAGCTTTATTTACTTCGTTATTTACATTTTGAGACTTACTTTTGTCTCCTTTATCTCTCTCATTATTCAAATTATCAACAATGCTTTTTTCCTCTGGGGTAAGATTGTCATTAAGTACTTCATTCACATCTTTATTATACCCAAGATTACTATTTTTAATCCCATCATTTACCACCTGATCCAGTGGTTTTTCTATACCTGTGGCATCCTTGACAACAGCACGTTCCTGCACTTTTGCCGTGTTTTTTGCATGCTGGTCTTGCAAGCTTTCTTGAGATGGAATTTCAATATTTTCAACGTTTTGAGTATTGCGAGTCAAATCAGCTGCTCTTTTCCCAGCAGTAGCAGAATCTATATGGTTTGAACTACCAGCAAAAGGGTCATAACTGCTGATAATCGGCATTGCTATAGCGTCTGCCTCGGCTCGGTGCGTATTCATCCAGCGCACTGCCTGTTCTTTGCTACGTAGTTCAGGGTGTCTATGCATCACTTCCTTCATAACTAGATCATTGGCATTGCGATCAATTGTTCCAGCATGAGTTTGTGCATAGGTTAATTGACGGCTAAACGTATCAATATCTTGTTGGATTTTAGCTTTTTCATGACCGATCTGATCTAGTTTGCTTAAGTTACTAGCAAACGACTTGTTCAAACGAATATCTTCACTATTGGTACTGGTTAATCCGTTCGTTCTTGCGGCAGTTTTAACTTTATCCAGAGCAGTTTGGAAATCCTGCTGCTCCTTAGCAGTCATATCATGCCTCACATCCTTGCTATTTGAGGCACTAGTGCTTGTTCCTCCGCCTATACCTGTGACTCCACTAATAACCCCAGGAATTTTGGCATCCAGATGAGCACTTGTTCCAGTGGAGCTTGAATCGCTTGTGCTATCGCCTTCGCTAGTTGACTTACCAACGCTAAACCCATGCCGCAAAGCCTGTGTATCGCTTAGGCTTACTCCAGCGGCATGAGTAGTACCGTTGGCAATATTTTTAGCAACGTCTACGGTCTCAGAGTCAGAGATGCTAATTAGACTACTTTCCCTATCAGTCGTACTACCCATAAGACTTTTAGAGTTGGTTAAATTAGCCGAGTAACCACTTGTCACATTATCAGTAGCTTTGTAGTTATTGGCTAAATTATCTACGCGCTCATCAATATACTGCCCACCGCTGCCATCGGTCTGAACTCTTACCTCACCATCGTCAATAATCCCACCGCCCATAGTCAGATTAGGGGTGTAATTCTCCTGATTTCGGCTCAGAGTGTTATACGATCTTTGCGCCATAGATAGATTCGCGTCTGCCATGCTTGCGCCGATAGAGGTTGCAGATGCAACACTAGCTACCGCTCCTGCAATACTTGATAGTGCATATGGACTGCCAAACACAATGGCAAAACTAATGATTGGCACAGCCGAGATTTGTGATTGCGCTGCTGCATATTTCATGAGAATCAACTCCGTAAAACCTCCTTGGCCAAGCAAACTTAAACCTTCCTCGCCCCAACCACCAACAGCATCCTTGATCTGGATCATCGCTATTGCATGAATGATGGTATAGAATAATGGCCAACTACATACCCAAATCATTAACTTTGCGCCAGTAACAATATATGTCCATCCTCCAGGCAATAATGCAAAAGGCAAAATTATAACAAACGACAACACCACTAATGCCAGCATAACAGGTTGCGCTGCGGCAGGGATCATCGCCTCGGCCATCTCTGCTCCAACAATAGAGCCAAGAGCCTGATGGAACATACCGCGAGTTGCCTGCATCTTCACCAGCTCTGGGAATACTCTTGGATGACCTACCTTCTGCCGCCAATCATCATATGATTCACGGTTAGCGTTTAGAATCATCGATTGCTTCATCCACTCATTCACGTCTAGCTGACTCTGATCAAGATAGCCCAGTGTATCACTAGTCATCGACTTAATACGTTTGGTCATTAAGCCTTGATTAGTGGTAGATAAACCAAGAACCGCACCAAATTTGCTCAACAATAATGGATCTTTGCTATGAGCTTCTACCTCTTTCTTAACCATTTTGCCAGCTTCGGCGCAAGTCATGAACTTACCGATCGAACCATCACGATTTGTTGGCTTAATACCGAAACATTTAGCAGGGTTTTCATCCAAGAAAGCTAAGATATCCGTAGCTTTAAGTGCCGCGTACTTATGACCGCCAAAATTGCCGACAACATACGGCTTCATATAACATTGACGTAAATACTCTTTGGTATTCTGCAACATTATCGGATCTTGTATCTGCACGTCTCTTAGCTTAGCTACTGCCTTTGCTCCGTATAATATACCAGTTTGTGTTGCACCAGCTGTCGAAACTGGCATTAGAGTTTCTTCCATTAGTTTTGACAGATGATGTGATACCACTGAAGATAGGGAGGTAAAAAATGATATGCCAAAAGGTATATTATCAATTTTTACTGGAGCGTTCATTGCTACTTCGTCTTTAATCCACACGGTAGTCTTGGGTGAGAATAAAAGCACAAATGCTATCATTGACGGGATCATCCAGCTCTTACCTAATAAACCAATGTCACCCTTAAAGATTGCCTTAATGCCAATATATACACCACCAATGGTCATTGCCATTGTGCCCACTGGCGTAAGATAAGTACTATCTGATTTAAAAATCATCGCTATAGCATTAAATACAGCTACAAGCAGATCACCGCCGCCATATGTATATATTGGGTATTCCATTATCCTCTCTCCCTAGCAATAACATGCTTTTCTATTTGTTCGGCTCTTTTGTTAATACGGTCTGAATCGGTCATAACCGAACCCCACTCCGAACCAGCAAAAGCCAAAAGAGCATTTAGTGATTTCTCGTATTCGGCCAAATATTGTTCAAAAGGTTGCTTTTTGCCTCTAAGAGCAATCGTTCCTTTTTTAATATCTTTGGCAGTGAAACTTATATGTGATAACAACATATGACGAGCAACGACCTGACTTGATCCATCCAGTATTGATGAACCTGAAACCAACTCAAGTGTCATATGATCAAATATTGGAAAACTATTACCAAGCGAATCAAGAAAGCCTTTATCGGCTTCTGAAAACTCTTCTGTTTGAGCTTGCATTTTCATTTTTAAAGCATCAAGTCTAGCTCTAGCCATACCAGCATATGACCCTTCGGCAGTTATGGTCACACTATTATTGACAGTTATTGTTAAGCAAGCCGCGTCATTGCAAGTATACATACTAGCACCCGCACCGCCGTTAATATGAATATCCAAACTTTGTTTATCACTGGCAAGTGAAGGATAGGGAATCATCACGCCATCTTTAACCACAATAGTACCTGTCATCGACATTAATGGGGCATGTAGTTCAGGTGGTATGCCAGCAGCAGTTGCAGCTTTTACAAACATATTATAATTATCCAGCAATAATGTTGGATCAGCATCACCCAATTTTGCAACTGCCGCTTGCTGCGCACCGTGGTCACGGCATTTCTTACGTTGACCTCCAAGATCTACCGCGCCGCTCGAGGCCATTTCCTCACATACGGTTTCATACATGGCCGTGTTTTTTGGCAAAGCTGCGGCAAACCCTGCCTGAACAGCTTTACAGTGGCCAATACCGAATTGATTAATAGTCATTGATAGGTTGCGCAGATCTTTCAATGCTTGCTCGATCTGAGGAGCATACGTCTTCATTCCTAAGTGAAAACCATAGACTGCCGCTTGTGATCCTAAATTCTCTGCCAAAGCCACTAGTTCTCCGCCAGACATCATTGAGAATGAACCCGCAAAAGCATCAATACCACTGCAACCAGTTCTTAAAGAAGGGGGAGTCATTCCTAGTGGTTGAAAGGCGGTATTTTTTGTTCTCACTACAGAACTCCCACCGCTATACCAACCTGCCGCCGCATCCTGATAATTGCCAGGAGTTGTAGTGTTAATATGCAGATTCTTGTATATATCTTTTAACCCAAATGCTGTAGCCTGACTTGCACCGCATAACATGCCAAAGAGTAATATCAACTTCATTATCTTTTGAGCAAATATTGTCAAAATAACCTCCTTAAATACTTATCGATATTCATGATATTACTGATAATTTGATCGTCACTATTAATACCTCGGGAAATCGGTATCACCTCCGTGCCGTCATTTTTTAACAAATACAATATTGGCGTTTCGCGTTTTGGATTAAACATTACCATTTTGCCAGCATCTAAAACCCCCTCTATTCCATAAAAATCTCTACCATCATCTGTAGCTGCCAATAGTTCAAAGCCATGCGTTTTGGCAAATTCCAGCACTATGGGTGCAAATGCATGACAATGCGGACACTCTTCTTGTACTTGCAGCACTAAACCCCAATCATTGCTTAACTTAGCTAATTTCTTGGCCATTTCAGCTGCTTCAACTTGCTCCTCTACTCTTCTGTGCATCACATTGCTATGCTGCTTCATATTGGTGAACTGACTATCTAGCATTGCTACCACAACTCTTTTCTCACCGTAGATTCGCGACTTGTTGATCATTTCTTTTTCTAATTTAAGTTCCGCCAGTAAATGCTCTGGAGTGGGATTGTCTAAAGCTTGGCGATGAGCTTGTTCATGCTTCTTTTGCAGAGTCCGAATGTTCTTCTCATACTCTGGTAGTTCCTCAAGCTTCTCATTTGATGCTTTAGGCAACGAATCGTCTGGTTTTTTCTTCTTAAGTACAGGTTTTTCGTTATACCAGTTAAAGCCCTCCAAGGGCACTGCTCTACCAGCACCCTTTGCATTTGAAGTCACTGCTATAAGCTGAAAAAAGATAAATAAAATTATCAATGCTTTGTTTTGCATATTATTTCAATTGCTCCAATTCCTGCTTTAACGTAATTAGTTTATGATGAGCCGCTAAAAGCGGTATATACCAAGCCCTAGCCTGCCTACTCAAGTCGTTCTGTACTAGGGAATTTTTTTCATTTTCTAAAAGGCGGCTGAATCTATCATATTCAGCACTCGCTCTGTCATACTCTATTTGAGTGGCATTAATTTCCCGTTGCTTAGCTACTCTCTTTTGATCAACTACTCTTTTTCGTTCTCTTTCTATTGAAGCCAGTCTTTCCCTCTCTAAAGACGCAAGCCTCTCTTTTTCTAGCATTGCTATTGTGGCCAGTCTTTCACGCTCTATACGTTCTCTCTCTAATCTTTCCGCCTCCAGTTTAGCTAAACGTTCTGCTTCTATTTTTCTTGCCTCTTCCTCTGCTGCTCTACGTCTGATTTCTCTTTTCTCTTCAGTTGAGGTAGCCATATGTTCCTGTTGAATCGCTGGGATTTCACCAGGGCTTAAAACGGGGAAGCTCTTATTTGCATTGCTCTTGCCTTTACTAAGCAGCGCATCAAATAACTCTTCCATATCAAATTTTGAAAAGTCCAGACTCTTTAATTCATCTAACGTAAATGGCCGACAATTAGGGCTACTTGGAGCACCCCAGTCAATACCTAGCTGCTTTCTCCCCTGCTCATGAAATATCCGTGCAAGCTTCGAACTAAAACAGCAGAAGTTTCTTTTTTTTATCAAGCATTGACCCAGTACAGGATCTTTTTTTGAACAGTACATTCCTACTTCATGACAAAGCCCCTTATCACGCTTTAAAGCTAAACCCTGTTCCTCTCCGCTACATTTACATAAATGAGCATTTTTGCCCCAACCCTTCATTGAAGAACAACAATCCACAAAACCTACAACAGCTTTTTCGCATCCAGAAACGTGGCCAGGGAATACCGTTATTGGATCTTTGCAAAGGCCACTACCGCCAGCTTTGACACAATCCTTGTTTGCCTCGTTTAAAGCAGCAAGATAGGCAACATTAGCAAAATCTCTATTTTCTTCGAGTACTGGAGTGTGACAATCACCGCCTAAACAATAAATTGGCGAATCAGCAAGAGAGTAAAACAATTCTTTCTTAATACCACCACACACATAATCACGTTTCCACCTCAAACATATGCTACCAACCTGATACTCACAAACTGAGTCTTTTAATTGACAATCCTGCTTAATCAAGTGAGCGCAACCGTCTTTTGGCTCACTAGTACAGCGATAACTTATTTTCTCATACCAACAAGGACGCACAACATCATATTTCTCTAAAAAGGTTTTAACTCCGCTTTTTAGACAAACTCGCCCTGTTTCATAACATTCATTTGTCTCGGCAAGCTGCTCCATTCCTTCTGTTGCCACTTGCCAATATTCATCTTTTTCAATAAGTCTCTTTAGCTCACCTTGTAAGTTATAATGAAATTTAATTATTGACGAACTAATTTTGTATCCCAAAGAGCTGCCACTTCCTTTTGACGTGCCAGGTGGAAATATTACATTTTTTGTAGGCATTTTCTCATTACGAAAACCACCCCAAGTATTCAGCACAATATCTTGCGATGGAATAGTCACGATCCCATCTACCTCAATTCTTTTGGCAATTGCTACTTGAATTTGACCTAGCACCTCTGGAGAATTTATGATTGTATCGTACTGAAAACTAAAACCTGATCCGCTTGCACTTCTTAAACTTAAATTCCCTTCGCTATATTCTTGCCTCTGCCACCAATGACCTGGTGTTTCCGCATAAGGAATATCTATTGATTTAAGCACAGGAGAATCAAGATACCCCTCCTCTTCCACTTCTAAAACTAATTCAAGGCCTACATCTACATTAAAATCCACCCCTTCTGTACAGGTTTTTTCGACTTTCACGCTGCTAACTTGCTCGGTTGCACTAAGACCTTTGCCCCCAGTTTTGGCCATCGGATTTTCTTCAATTGCCAGAGAGTTTTTTATCATCACATTTGATGAGTTGATCTTGTATCTTTCGATTGCATCAATCTTTTTTTCCTCAGCATTTTGCAAGATCTTACCCATAGGACTGCTTCTTAATTCTTCTGTCCCTCCACCCGTTAAACTGCTGTCATTCAGACTGCCAAGATGAGAAACATCCCCCTTTGGATCAATAAACTTTGCAGCACTATCAGGGTTGCCTAATTGAGTTTTATTCGCGTAAGTATCTCTTTTGTTAAAACCAATAGCTACATCCCCTCCCTTAGCTTGGAAGTAGATAGTAACCGCGATTAAAAAGATCAACTTAATTAGTATTTTCATTTAGTTTTGTTTATACTCCGTCTGCATAATTTCTAATGCCTTGCTTAAAGAGATATGACCGCTAATCTTTTTAACGCTGCCACTTTTATTAACGAAGGCAATAACAGGCACTTGTTTTATATTTAGCTGCTCAAATAAATTGGGATTAATCTCGACATTAATGCGGACTTGCTCCATCTTAGCTTTCATCTGGGCAAATCTATTGCGACTTTTCTTATCGCCAATAAGTCCTATAACCACCAACTTTGCGCCGTGTTTTTCTGCTTCGAGAAAGTAGCTCCGCAGAGATTCGTCATTCATTGAGAATGAAACAAATACATAAGTACCTGCCTCGATTTTATTCTGATAGTTTGACCCACCTGCATTTACAGCAGTACTAAGAGCTATTACCATTGCTAATATTAAATATATTTTTTTCATTTCTTCTGTTCTATTCCCCTGTTAAAACAAACAGCAATCGCGCTTGCGCCAAATTAAAAATCCAAAATCCTCGCCCCAAACAGGATATTCTCTACCTGCTTGCCACAGCACTTCGGTTTGACCGATACGCTTGCATGAAGTTGTCGGGATTGGATATGTCATCTGGATTCTATATTGACTCTTTTTGATAATCGGCATCGGATACTTACCGCACATACCAGCTGTGCCGTAATAGCCCCAGAGCATTAACTCCCTATGCATCTTAGCCATAAACTTGGAAACCACGAGTTGCGCCGTGCCAACACCGCCATTGTGATACGATGTAGTACCGCTAAATGGATAGATACCACCCTGACAACCAGCGCACCAAAACATATAATCATTAGAAAGGCCAATGCTTGACGTAACGCAATCAGCTACGCAAGCAACTAATGCCAAAGGATTGGCAAATAATAAGGCTTCAGGATTGAGAATACTCGCCTTAACATCATCGCCCCATAACGGATCAAATTCAGTCATATAGGCAATATCAACAGAGGCCATTTCAAGACAAACAAAATCAAGTAGGATTTCTAACCAATAAATAACAGGGTAGACATACCAATGCACATGATAAAACGCACCATCTCCATCTTCTTTAAACCCTTTTTGTGGACTAGTTCCAAGCGATATTCCACCTAAACTGACCATGCACATAGGCGACTTAGTTACATCCACCAAACGTGCAGGCTCCCAGAAACCAATCGGGATACCTGGTATTGGCACGGGAATGCCTGGTCTCATGCAGGCACATACTGGAATTGGTGGCAGAGGAAGTTTAGGAGGAGCAGTATCTGGACCACCATTCACTATTTTAACGCCCAAAACTGTGATGGGAAATAAACAGCTCCAACATACATCTGTAATAGGATTAACAAATCGCCCAGTACAACCAATTTTAGCACTTGCTGACTGACTAGTTAGTAACAAAATCATTATTAGTAATGAAGGTCTGATGAATCTATTCATATTTTGACCTCCCTAATACGCAGCAACTTAGCTTCCTGCTCTATTATTGCAGGTACTGATTCTATTTTAAAACGGTGACAGAGCAGGCCTCCCTGATCAAAAAACACGGCTCTTTTTAATAATGTTGCAAGTTCCAGCGGCGCACCATTGGTCAGAACAATTTTACCGACTTGTTTTGTCGCCCATCTGACTTGCTCATCATCCTCGCCATCAATAAGGATCAATGGATCACCCCATTTCAATTTATCAAGGGCATTGACAGTTGTTCCAGCAGCAACAATTACTCGGCCCTTATCATCAACAATAGTTGTGTCTTGGGTATAGGTTGGATTATAAGTCCAGCTTCTGCTCTTTGCTGCTTTGGTGATATTGGCCACAGGATTTGGACGCAGTACTTTTTCTTTAACCCTATTTGTAAACTCAGTTTGTAGCTTTTCTAGCGTTCCATCCTTTTGCGCTATCTGTAACTTAGCCATAATCTCTTCCAGGATTGAATCCTCGGCAATGTTGAACAAATGCCCACGAACTCCATAATCCTCGATTGTAACTTTGTCATCGTTTCTTTCTGCCGCAGATACAGTCGTTGCGAAACAAATAAATAATGATAAAATTGACAGGGCGTTCTTAAGCCACATGGCCACGCACCTCCAAAATAGTATTAATCGCATCCTGTAAACTCATGCCATTAGCACGATAGTCGGCAATTAGTTGTTTATCGCTTGGATTAGTACTCATTAACAGTAAAGTAAATGGGTCTATTATAAGACGGCAAATGTCGCCGTTTATTTTCGGTGCCCAAAGAGTAAATTCACCATACTCACCTTTTTTCGATTCAACAGAGCGCATTCTTCGATATTGAGCATCAGTTTCTACGTAACTCTTAAGCAGTGGGAGACTGCGCATTTTGCTTAAAGTATCGCCATTCTGTTTAAATATAATTTTAAACGAAGCACCCTCAAAAATACTAGCTGCCTCAGCTCCCAGCTTTTCAAAATCGGTCAATAACTGGGTAGATACTATTATGGATGCTTTGTATTTGCGCACTACCCTCATACTTTCATCTACAAACTTTAAAGCTAAAGGATTGTTAATCGTTTTGACCATCTCTTCAAATACAATTAGATTGGGTTTATCTATCTTCCCCTTTGCCATGGTATTGTTAATATGGGTGATCATGATCTGCGTCACTACCGCCATTAAATCAGGGAAGTTCCGCAGGTGATCCGTCTCAATAACCACAATGTCTGCATTAAGCGTTAGCTCTGCTTTCCCAGAAAAGAAACTGCCATAAGCACCGTCTTTGGTATAGTTAAACATCATCCGCCCCAGATCTTGCGCTACCAAGTTCTCTTGAGCTGATAACCAATCCGCTATATCGTCTATTTGCGTCTCGATTTGTTTTGCATCCCAGCATTCACGAAGTGCTTGCATTAAAAGTGTTTGCTGCAAATCAGTAGTACCGTATTTTGGCGCAGCCATAGTACCGAGAGTGATAGGAAAGCTTGCCAAAAAGTCAGCTCTCGCTTCGGCCGATATTCTATCGCTGCCAGTTGGCACAGAGGTAAACGGATTAATTGAAACAGGACTGCTCGGATTGAATTCAATATAATTTCCACCAAGTTCTTGGCATAGATTTTTAAAACTCTTGCCATAGTCAAAGACAAAAACCTTGCCGCCAACTCCAAGTGTGGACAGCATCGTTTCCTCCATCAACACAGACTTGCCAGAACCTGAGACACCAACAACAATTAGATTATAGTTTTCAAGAACCTCACTGCTGCCAGTTGCTAAATGCGGTGCTAATTCCCCGCCAAACTGAGAAAAGAATTTAAGCTGCCCCCTTCTGCCAGTTAAAAGTAACCCAGGCGCATTTAGATCGCCCTTATACTCACCAACTATCGATAATAATGCCTTGGTCTCACCAGAGACGGTTTTTTTGCCGCGCCCAATATTCTCTAAGGCTACACCGACTCCTGCGACCTTCTTGCCAAAACTTCCACGCTCTTCTTCAACCAATGCCATCGGCATACTAGCGAGCATCATTGCTAGATGGTCATATCTTGGTGCAACAAATCCCCAACCATTCCGCCGCATAATTGCAGCATAACTTTTAGCTGCTTGGGCTACTTTGTGCTCATTCCCTTTAAGGATAACGTTAGTATGGATATACACCATCCTATCACCTTCTTGCAATGCGGCAACCGCGCCTTGTATATCTCTTCCTTCTTCAATTAGATCTGGAAAAAACTTGCCCATTCCAGCTGCAATATTCTTCTCAATCGCCTCTCTTTTGGCAATTGCTCCTCCTCTTGCAACCGTTTGGTTTTGCAGTATATGTACGCCTACATGAATTAGATAATCAGTCGCAATGAATTCTCCCTTGCGGGCTTCATTGCCGATAAACAAATCCATTAAGCCTAAACTCCAATTAGGCGGGCGGTTTTCTGCATCTAAGCAAACAAAGGCCTCATCATCCTTTAAATGCACTATGTCATTATCCTCATATAGCGCAAAGTCAGCAGGCAATATCTGCTCAGACAACACTTCATGCGGGTTAACTACTGTCCCACCATAAGTATCCTTCCGCCATAGTTTCTGCAAAAAAGACAATAGCAAGCTATCATCAACATTCTCTGTCCATAGCCCTATGCTCTCTAATGTATGTTGAAGTGCCGAGCGTCTGCGCTCCATAGCTAGCGGACAGGTACTAAGATCGGGAACGGTCAGTGAAATCAATAGATGTGAATCTTTAATCAAGCCTTCTTCATCGGCCTTTTTCTGTAAAAATGCGCAACGCTTTCTAGCCATCTCCTCATATACTTCACCTTTGCGCTCTCTTGCCCAACGATCAAGCAAAAAACTAATATCACTAGTGCCAATCATTAATATTTGCAGTGATGAACCATCAGGCAAATTCTCACTATTAGCAATAAAATCGGCAATCTCTCCTTGAGCAGTTAAATCAGTTCCAGGTAATGGATTGGCAACCAAGACAAAACCAACTGAGGCTCTATTATAGAATAGCCCGCTCTCCGCATCATATGACTCATAGACAAAATGCGGTGATAATCTTTCTCTTTGAAAATCAGGGTGAATGTTTTTAGCTAGCACAACAATTCCCCTTTGCTAGTTTCTTAGTTCCCAGTTGCCGCGGTAAGCTTTTGTTATCGCTACTATCACTATTATTTTGGCAATTATTCTGACAACCACAGTTCTGCCCATTTTGCTTCTTAGCATGTGGCCCGAATAAACCACAATCCGCCATCTCTGAAATCTCATACAAGGACTTGCATTTAAGCCCTTCTTTTACTGGGCAATCGAAATCTTTTTTATATGGCCAAAGGGCACAACCGCTTGTTAAAAATGCTAGTACCACTACTAGTGCAATATTCTTATAACCCATGCTGATCCTCCTTATTTGTTTTATCGGCATTCATTTGTGCCATCGCTTCTTTAAATGCATCATAGCCTTCTTGCGAAGTGCCAACGTTTTGATTATTAGCTGGCGTATTATTTACTGATCTCAAATTGCCCTCAAGTGTCTGGGTCTTGTCCTCTTCCCAAGCACTATTTAAATCAACACCGTGTTGGAACACCACGTCAACCTCCCTGCCTGAGGCAATAACAATTTGCGGTGACATAGAGTTAAATCTCTCCATTACAAAATCAGCCATTTTAGAAAATGCATCACCTGCACCGCTTGCCATACCACCCTTTAATGTGTTTGCACCACTTAGAGCATTCTGCTGGCCAGTAATCGGTGATATGGGAAATACTCCTTTGGTTGACTGATTTTGGAGAAACTGTGCCATTCCTCCAAGCACACCATTAAGCATAGCCATCCTCAGCATGTCCGATGACTTATCAACTACGATGCCTTTAACACCGTTTCTACCATCCTCACCAACAATCCAGCCCTTCACTGGTCTCTCAATAATTTCACCTTTCATATTCTCTAAACTAAGCGTCTGTAGACGACACCTAGCCCTCTCACTCGATAAATCACCGCTACAATCACCAATTAATATTGCTTCTTTAATTTGCTCAGTACGAAGCCCTTTGCTAAATATGCCAGCATCAGTTAACCTCATCATCACAGGCTCTGGATTTGAAACCGAGTTACTACCAGTGCCAACAACCACCCCCGTCATCAATACAGCTCTGGCAAATGATCCTGAGGTGACATATTCTTTAATATTTTTCTTTTTGCTGCCATAATCTTTAGTAAACAAGCCAATTGATTTTGGCGGGGTTTGGGCAACATGAGTAATAGTTGCTGGCATATTGCTAGCAGCTAGCCCAGTAGCCAGTTTTTGCTCTTCTGCTATTTGCTGCTGCTTCATTAGTAATGATTTTAATGCAGCAAGTTCTTGGTTGATTCTGGCAAGCTCTGATTCGGACTCTTTTGCTTTTTCTGCCAATTGTTTATCCATCTCTTCTTTAGTTTGCTGCACTTTTTGCTCAAGCTTGGCCGTCCACACGTCTCGTGGGTCGATGGACTCTTTTACACCAATCAATGCTGCGCCTTCTGGTGAGAAAGGAACGCTACTTTCTTGCAGTGGATGAGGTTTTGGAACGCTGCTGCCAGAGAAAATAAAGGTGAATAAAAACATTATAACAAGACCAATTACTATAAAAGGAGCAGCAGGGTTTTTGCTCACCCTACCACTTAAAGTTTTTATCTTTTCTTTTACTGATAATGCCTTTGAAATAAAATTATCGTAATTAGTCATGCTCATATCTCTATCTTATTTCTGTTTTATCTAATTTGTCTTAGCTCATCAACGTCATGCCACCTTTTACCCATTCTAAAAATAGACCCATAGTAACCCCAATACCTACAACTGTGGCAGCTACTTTTGGGTTGCCTTTAGCCATTGCCACAACAGTAGCAAGTACTGTTGCAACTGTTATACCGATAGTCTTTCCTTTGCCATCAACCAGAGTATTAGTCTTGTCTAATTGAGCTTCAAAGCTTGATGCCAAACTTAGTTCTGGGTACATACAGATTGCTATTAACAGGGCAAAACTAATCATCACTATGGGATCGATTTTAATTCTTGGGATTGATAGGTCGTTTCCTGTCAATTTACGCTTTTGTCTTTTTTGTCCTAACATTTTTAATCTCCTTTTGTTGTTAAATTTGTTGCTTTATTCGTACCCAGATTTGATTTAATAAACTTCACAGGCTCTGGTTTTTTTCCTGTAAAATGCAACGATAAGTCCTGCGTTGTTCCTTGCTCACCCGTTAAGGTCAAATAGATTTTGTCCTTTGATGAATTATCTCCTTGATCATTTGGTACAATGATCAAATAACCTTGATTATGTATTCTCACCTGCAATGCTTCTTGAGGATAAACAAACACATCCGTAATCCGTTCATCCTCCATGAAAAGTCTGGTATAACCTGTTTTTGAAACTGCTAGCTCTATTGACACGTCAGGTCTTAAGCGACAATGGTTAGCTGGAACAGGCAAAGTAATCGGAGGAATAAAAGGTGCTATCTCCTGCACGAAATTCTCTTTCTGCATCACACGTTCTGTTTGCATCCTCATTGTTGATTTATGTTTTTTGTGCATGCCCTGAGCACCACATCCACTCAAACTCAATATAGAAAATATGGTCAGCATTATTTTTAATGAAGTTTTAACCCCAACATTAGCATTTGAATTATTAGTTTTTTGCATCAATTAACTCCTTAAATTCCTCAATGTTACTAAGCAAGATCAGCCCCTTTCCCACTTCCTTGTAAGAAATCAAATAACTCTTTTCTAATGCGATCTTCTCAGGTGAATTTGTGAACCAATAATGCAATGTACCAGTCACTTTAATTCCTCCTTCAAATGGAACAGCAGCTTTAACAAAAAATACTGAACTGGCATTGCTGCCTTGAATAAACTGCAATTGCTCAGCAAAAAACTTTGATAATTCCTTATTAGTGATGCTGATTTTTCTAATTTCGGCATGTTGACTTACAACTTCCGCAGGTGAAGTAGTGAACATCTCTTTAGCTACATGAATCGCCCAGTTTTTTAAATAGCTTGGATATAGCTGATTGTTTGATACCTCCATTCTACGATCAATATCAGTCATTGGAATAAGTACCCAACGCTCTTCTTTATTGATCATGGCAATACCGAGGCTTAAACTAAGCGCGCTAAGTAGAACTAGTGATACCAATAGCCACTGGTTATACTTAATTAAAGTTTGCAATGATGCTGCTTTCCATTGATGATTCATCGTCCTACCTTGTTTTTTTTCAGTAACTTTGGGTAATTCGTTGGAGCAGGCAAAAACCCTTTAGCAATTAAAAAACTTTTAGGTTTAAAGCTTTGCGATAGTCTTTTGTACTTCTTAAACATCCAGCAAAGTACTGCTCCGCTTATGATCGATAACAAGCCTAATTTAATTTGACCGTTATTGAGAAACCAAAGCCCAGGCAAACCACCCACAACCGACACCGCCCATTCATCCAAGGTTAACCCCATATATTTAAGCGGTCTTGATACCGACCAAAATAATCTTTGCTGACTGTTGTTATTCATTTTGTCCTCTTAATTGCTCTCGTAACCACCATCAAACTCTTTTATTAAAGTAATGCGTCCATCATTTGCCTCCCACTTCTCAAGTAAAAACTGCTCCGTAGTCATTTTGATACCTTCGCCAACCACCTCTGCTATACAACTAACTTGAGGTATGAGTGATAACTTTGCGCTTGAAAACGTATAAATATTATTAGAGCTTATTAAGTTGATGCCCTCTCGATTCAACAAACTGACAAGCTCAATAATGTCCCCTCTAAAAATCGCTATTCCTGAACGTTTTAAGACGAGCTTTTCTGCTATAATTTTTAAGAAAGGAAGAAACAAATATATAGCTAGCATACTCAAAACATTAATATCTAGAAAAGGCACGGTGCAGAACAATATGTAGCCATAGGCTATGAAAAAAGCATCAAACTCATATCTAGAAAACTTTCTACCACTTTTGTTCACCTTCTCCTTGCTCACTTCTATATTTTGATCTTTTAAAACCTTATTCACTGTTATCCTCTTTATTTTTGTTTCTTTAGAAATTCACTCTTACTTTGGCTTCAACCCTATGACCCCTGCTCTTGCCTTGCCAATTACGCTCATATCCACCGCCGACCTCAAACATATCGCTGGCAATAGTTAAACCCGTTCCAAGGCGCAATATTCCTTGTGAGTTGCTGCTTTTTTGACTAATAATTGTTTGATTAAGCTGGTTGGATATTTTTTGCTTATTGCCTTTGCGCCATAAAGCATGGCTATAGTCAACACTGACTTCTGGCATTAGCGTCAGACTGCTTACTTCTATGAAGCCGTTTGCTACAACACCAGTAATCAGATTAAATTCCTGCTGTTTGGCTTTATTGATCTTAATAGATCCATCATTATAGGGTTTTAAGTCAAGCTGGTTATATGATCCGCCAATCTTTGGGCTAATCATTAATACTTCCGAAGAATATAGATTATAGTTGGCAGATAATGCCCCTCCCATCAAAGTAGCTTTTCTTTTTGTTTCGCTGGCATTGGTTAAGGTGGAATCGGTCTTGATTTGAGCTAATCCATAGGCAATATTGCCGCTAATGACTAAATTGTCATCAAGAACGTTATTGCCATATAAACTAAAGATATTATTACTGATATTAGTCGTATTAATTGCAGTACTGGCAATTAAGTTTTTCCCTTTAGAATCAGTATGACTTAGCGCAATACCAATAGTACTATCCTCATCGAGTTTAGTATCAGCACCCATGATAAACCCACGTAGGTTTGCTTTGCTATCAACAGTTGTGTTAGCTAAATTTCGCCTGTCAGTTTGCTTGCCTAAAAAGCCCTTTACCCATACACCATGATCTAACGAATCATCTCCAGATGCAAAACCACTAACTGACATTCTGTTTAGATGGCTCAATCTATCGTAAGTGAGGGAACTAATATTGTTAAGACCAGCTACTAGCTGCTTATTATATGAATCTATTTGTGCAATAGTCATTTCAGCTTTTGGTTTTAGGGCAATCACATCAACAATAGATGTCGATCTCAATAGCCCACGAAAATGCAATGCCCGAATTGCTGTGGCATCATTAATTTGCCTTAAAACATTGCGTAGTTCATCCGCGCTCATGTTGCTAATATCAAGTGTTCCGATAGTAATCAGATTTTCAGCCGTAAAAGCACCACAGCTACTACCGTCACTTTGCTGGTGAACTTGTAAATCAAGCAATTCAATAGTAGGATCAATCTCTGTTAAGATTTGAGCTACTAACGCACCATTAGTTGTTGATGCAATCGGACTACCAAAGGAATCATTGTAGATTACCTTAATACGCCCATCATCAGTAGCTTTAATCGCCAGTGCTGCCCAATGACTATTGCCAAAGTTAATCGGTATCAGTGCGCTACCCGAAGTTTTAGACTCAAGAACAGAACTACGGACAATATCACTAACTAATTCCCTACTTTCAAATGGCAAGGCAGGAGCAATATAAGCACTATCTCCTACCCTGCTTTTGATGACCGCTCTGATATCATCATCCCCATACCAATAACCACTTTGGATTAAATTAGCTGGATTTGGTACAGCTAGGGAACTGGTACTAAACACACATAGAACCACAGCAGTTCCTAAACTAAGAATTATTTTTTTCGCTGATTTAGTCATGATTTACTATCTTTATAGTTTTCTACTTTTGTTGTATCCGTTATCTCCTCATCATAATCCTCGATTCTAAGAGGAAGCCCAAGGTTATTACCCATCTTCCTAATTGGAACAACGAGCGACATTGCCTCAAAGCTAGTCCTCCATGGTGAGTCTGGTTTATGTGATCCACGAGATGCTGCCATACTCTCATCTATTTCATCTCGCCAGCAAACCCTAATTTGTGCCTCACCGTTCTTGAGTTTCACTATGCCGTAAGAAGCTATAAGCTGTTCTTTTGTTTGCTTACCTTTTGCTGGTATATGTTTAACATTTGGATTCATACCAAGCTCATAGTCGAACTGGTCGTTTTCATAGACATTGTATGAATAGACATTACTCACCAAAGGATTGTTAAATAAAAGCTTTAACCACCCTCTATAACCAATCTGAAAGTCTATCTTGCCGTTATATGGAATCATCCATGCTTGGCCTAAACTCTTCGCTGGGTTAAGCCCGTACTCACAACATTTGTAAAACGCTTCGACCATAGATATTTGACTGCATGCTTTTAGCTTATCGTTAATATTAATCTCCCAAGCAAATGACCTAGCTAGCTTCTCAAAATGTATGTTATTGTTATTAAGGAATGGTAGTAACTTCTCTTTTCTTGCGTTACACAGTTCATATATGCCGTCTCTAGGCTTAATGGCTTGTAACACGGGTGCTTGCTCTTGGTGTACTAACGCTTCAGGAACAACAGCATGTTGCGATTCCTCAGCAAATCCGTATTCCTCTCTTATCTGGTGTATATTTGTAACGGGTATAGCTTCTTGTATATGTCCGTTTGGCGTAATGTAGCTCATATCAACCTCCTATAAATTGCAATACCCTGTAACTACTTTCACTTAAGTAACTTTGGTATATTTCAGGGTTAGCTATTTTTAATGCCTCGGTATTTAGCCTATTAGCAGATCTATTCTTTAAGGATACTTTGCAAAATCCAGCATCTAGTAAACCAGCATCGCCCATATAGACCTGAATATGCGTTTTAAGCTTTTGTTCAAGCTTCTCTAGTTCCTTGCGTTTAGTTGATGCTTCTTGGAGTTCCGATACTATTTGCCTAATATTCTCATCAGCTTTTATTGTCTTTTCTTCGTAAATACTCGGATAAAGCTCTTGTAATTCCTCAGCAGTAGTAGGAGCGGGAGCTATCCCTTTAACAATATGGTTTTGCCAAAAGTTAATTACGGCTTCTTTGATTTGAGCCTCAAACTCATAATCTCGCCAATAGGTATAACAAGCATATTGCCAGTTGCTAAATAATACAGGTATATCGACCCTTTCGGCGTCTGCAAGCATTGCGTAATATGCAACTTGAGTTCTATAGTATTCGGGTATACCCGCATTCCACATAGAAATAGGAGTTTTAGTAGATTTGGCCTCAACTAGAACATTTTTACCTACAATCCTAGCGTCTGCATTACCTCGCATGAACGGATATTCTTTGTCGATAATAGGCGGCAAATTTGTCTCTATTACTTCGTTGATACTTTCAGAATATTCCTGCAAAATATATTTTTCAACTCTAATTCCACGCTTTAAATCTGTACTTAATTCTTCACAAATTAGCTCTTGACTAACCTTGTCTCTATATACGTCTAAAGGTGTTGACCATGATGACAACCCCATGATTGGAGCTACGTCAGAGCCACCTATACCGAGTTTGCGGTTTAGTAAAAAAGTTTCTCTATTGCTCATTTACCACACCCCATTTTACGTTAGTTAATTTAGTTCCCTCTTTGCATTTTTCTTCAACTTCTGCCTGAATATTCACAAGGTCATATGGCGATAACAATCCAATGAGTTCAGGGCAATCAATACACTTGATTAAGAATTTTTGCTCGGTAGTAAAGAGATAATACGGCTCAAAATTAATCGGAGTGTAATGACTGAACATTCCAGTAAAGTTTAATGTTTCCCTTTTCATATCTTCACTCCATCAAAATCTAGAACATTCATAAATTGTACATTCTTGAATTCAATGTCAGCCAAGAAGGGTACACATTCACCTAGAGTTAGCTTTTTTGGTATAGTGGAGGAAATTTGCTCATCAAAGACAATGTGCTTTTTTACAACACCCCCTTCTCTGCTTCTTACGTCAGAAAAGTATGTTTTACTTAAACAGGAATCATTATCGTATTTCTCAAATATCGCCGAGAACATTGCTCTAGGTTCTTTTTGCATAATTACCTCGCTAGTCCACGAGTTACAGCAAAGTCTAGATAGGAGTGCTTTCTATAACTAGCCTCTTCCTCTCTTTCTTCATCCTCAACTATTTGTTCAATACAGTTCAGTCCTAAAGTAGTGATTGTGTGATACCCGAAATGTTTCCAATTGATACCACGCTCTTCTGCTCGAGCTATGACTTTTTCAAACTTCCGCACCTGGTCAAGAAGAGCGAGGAAGTCAATATTTTCAGGATCATACTTTATACCGAACTTATTAGCCTTTTCTAATGTTGCTTGTCCTCGACTGGATATTTCAAAACGTTCGTATATACTTTTTGCTCTGCGGGCGAATATTGCTACTACTTCAGAGAACGGTAGACCGTAATCAGTACGTTCTTCTTTTTTTACTTTATGGAAGGTTGGAACTTCACTAACACTTGCATTAGTTTTTTGCTCTATTTTACTAACGATATTATTAGATATTGCCTGTATCTCATGGTTTGTAGCCGTATTAGAGGGCGTTGGAATATCTAAAAGCATGGCTTGAGCAAGTACAGTACTTGCGAAAGAGGCTTTACTTGAGGCGGAATTTTGGCTATTATGCATTTGATTCTCCTTTTTAAGGTTGAGTTAAAACTGTTGAGAATATCTACTTGTCATGGTGAGAATATTCTCAATAACAAAACACGGAAACGTCTTAAGTTATCAGCTTAGGGCGTTTTTTTGTGCCTTGTTATAAGTGTTAGTATATATGGGGAAAATATAATTGTCAAGTATATTTGTATAATAAATGCAAGTTTTATTGTTTTGAAATATTGAACTTATATCTTTCCATTAATTCTAGTGTTTTTAATTTATTGGGAGAATATAAGAAAACTCTTTCTTTGGTTCTTGTAATAAAACCTCTATCTAGTAATACTTTTAGTGTAAGGTATGCTGCTTGCCTACTAACTTGCATTGCATTTTCTATTGTAACAGACGAAACTGGAAAATCAGATTTACATAGGAATTTCAGTACTACCTTTTGTTTTTTTGATAATATATCGGTATCTTCTATCGCTAGATTTAACATTTCTTTATTGTCCATTTACATATCGCCTGCTTTTACTAATTATAGTCAAGTATAAAAATATAAATCTTGACAGTTTTTTTTACCTACTTATTGTATAAGAAGTAATTATCTTAATTTTGATGGTAATTATAACAATAAAGCAACAAAAATGATGATGAACATGTAAAAACTTACATACAGATAAAGAAAACTTTTTATTTAAAATCCCCCGATCGCAAATAAAAACTTTCACAAACAAACCAGAGAAGCGTTGCGCTTACTGCTAGTTGACTGCAAGAACAGATAGAGGAGCTAAAGCCCCCCCACCTGACACAACTAATCATTTGTCAGAATAAGACTTTTTATCCAAAGAGTCAACAGGCTTTTTCTCTATTAACTAAAATTAATATATAGAGACAAAGAATTATGGCAAAAACACAACAAAACCCAATCACTGAACCAATTCTAACCAGCAACTCGTCTTTAGAAACTCAGGTCTTTTTAGCTTTTAGGTATCGAACCCTTAATAGATATAAACTAATAGACAAACTTACTAGAGCCAATATTACAGCAAATGAAGAACTAACCGATAAAACTATATATCTTAGCGAGAAGTCCAAGAAGTTACTAAGAGCTATATTAAAGAAGTTCTTTTGTGGCGAGACTGTGTTGCTGAATAATAAATATATTACTGAAGTTACTCGTTGTAAGGCAGACCAAAATAAAAATATCTTAGCTGAATTAGCAAATATTCTTGATATAAAATACTTCAGATTGTTTAAAAACAACGGTGTATTTTTTTCTTATCACTACCACTTCCAACTGCACCTTAAAATACTTAATGAATTGGGCCTTGCGGGTCATAAGGATATAAAAAGCATAGCCGAATTTTTTCCCCCATCTTATATTAATAACAAGGAAGCTTTTAACAAAAGCAATAGATCTAAAAACGTGCAAGCGCACGAATCTAATTTATTGCAAAATTCTGTTTCTTTAGCCCCAGAAAAAACTATTGCACAGATAGAAACTTCAAAAGTTATCCCATTGAGGCAAACTAAGACTATCTGCAATAAGCGTAAGAAGTCGACCAATGCTGAAATCAAGGCCAATAAAGCTAAGGTTTCCGTTCAAAAGGAAAAAGCTCAAGTTATAAGACCAGTTTTTTACGCTAAGCCAAAGAGCTTGAGCGATATGTACCTATTGCTAGATCAAGCAATATTTGATGAACTGCGCTCTAAGTCGGGCCGTGAATTTAGCAATAACTTTATAGCTCAGCGAGTATTGGCAATGTCCAAGAAACCAAAGCTAGCTAATAGGAACTTCAAAACTAGGAAAGGTTTTATTGCTTACATGACCCCTGTGTTAAAGAATGAGCTGCATGATTCAGTAAAAACTGGCAGTGTAGACTTTCGTTTGCTAGCTAATATCACAGCAACGGATAGGGCATATCAAGAGCAAGAACGGTTTTTGACCGAGATAGAGAATTCAAGGCAAGTAAGTCCCGAGTGGCATTTTAAGAAGAAGCTAGCTTCTGTTTTAGAGCGTTCTAAGGCTTATAACTTACTTTCAACTTACCTAGCTACAAAAATACAGGGAAATAACGTTGTAATAAGCTTAAAACGCGATATAGGGCTATCGGAATTTGATAAGCAGGTCATATTGCAACAAGCAAAAGCTGTTTACGAGACTTCCTCCACAAAAGGTGAATACAAATTTATTGATAAACTGGAAATAGTATTTTCTGAGCAAGAGTCATATGTAAAACCAACTAATCAGCAAGAACAAAAGCTAGTATTACCACAAGGAATATGGGGCAATATTCTTCAAAAACTCATTGAGGAGTTTGGTCAAGATACTTACAGAAACTGGTTTAGTAAGCTAACCCCTATTATTGACGAAGTTGCTAAGACTATCGAATTAAAGACTAGTAGTGACATGGTAAAAGACTGGATTAATAGCAAGTATGAAGAGGCCTTAGCTCAAATAGTTGCGGGTATAGGTATAAAATTAAAGGGAATAAATTAATATGGAGACTATCTAAAATGACTATTATTTATATGAAAAATGGTAAGGAAGCGACAGCAGAAGAATGTTTGATACAACGAAAGTTCTTTTATTTATCTTCGTTAGAGTGGTTGGGTAATGCAGCTTATCCAATTTATGACAAAGATTATATAAGAACCCTTATAATGCAAGGTTTTTTAAAGGATAAATTATTTGAAAAGTTGCATTTTTTCTCTGATGAAGAGACTGATGGGCAAACTTTAAATATAGAAAATTTTAGAGGGTTTTTATTTCCTGATGAGTTGAATATAGACATTCAAAATAAAGACTGGCAATTTTGGGTATCTTTGTATGAACAAGCTGTGCAACTAGACCAAGAATGCAAAAAGATATCAGAGGAGCGAATTCAAGCTGTTAAAAATAATAAGGAAATGAACTTTATATATAAGGAATGTGAAATACAAGAAGAGTTAGCTCCTTTTGAAACAATATATCGTTTACTATGGCTTCCAAGGTTAGTTGTTAGCATTGACGATTTAGAAGTAGTGTTACGACACAATAGTTTATTTCAAGAAGCTCAAGAGATTGAAATGCTAATAGATAAGTGCAATAAACCAATTATAGACAAGACTCGTAAGCGTCAAAGCGACGGAGGTAAAAATAATTTATTAAAAGAAAAGAAATTTTTTGATAAGAAATTTAGAGAATTACAAAAATCTCACCCTTCTCTTTCATCAAGCCAAATCACAACAGAAATCTGGGCAAGTCATAAAGACACAGATCTAGAAAATATAAGCCAAAACTATGGGCGTGCTACATTAGGGAATTGGCAAAAGAGAGTATTGTCTAATAAGTTAGTCCCGTAAATTATCCTTTTTAAATTCATTATATATTATACCACTACTTAAGGGGACTAAACATCTAATAAATTTAATCACTAATTCACTTAAATGATACCTAAAAACACGTTTAACTAGTTCCAACGTGGGCGAACTAGTTACGCCTGTTGTGGCACAAAAAAAGCCCTATATCCTAGTCATCAGCTTACAACAACACGGAGGAAGCCATGACTATTTTTGATACCAATGCAAAAATGTTAGATCGTACAGAAGCTGCGGAATATTTAGGGGTCAAACCACTAACTTTATTACAGTGGGCGCACAAGAGGAAACACATCCCTTACTACAAAATAGGGCGTTTAGCGAAATATAAGCTATCAGACCTACAAGAATTCGTCAATAAGTCAAAGCAACAGGTAACCTGTGATTCGGCTAATGGCTAACAGAAAGAGAGAAAAAATGAATCCTACAATTGACGACATTAGAAAGTTTATATCAAGCATATATCAATGGGCAACGGCTAATGATGACTTTGATTTTATTAAAATGTCCATCAACGACTGCTGCTCGGACGAATGTGCGCATCTCCGTTACGAGCTGGAGATCGTTTTAAGAAAGACTAGGGTATTACTTAATCAGTTCTCCGAAGCTATAGACGAAATGGATGTTTGTATTAGACAATTGAAATTTGCGATCGAGAAAGAAAGGGAAATTAGGAAAAAAGCCATTGCAGATAAAAAACGAGGCGGTGCGCTGCGGTATAGATCATCGCTAAAAACAGTTTCTTCTCTTAAAAAGGGAGATTGAGTCATGCAACTAAACATAAACACTGAATTCCAAGACCTAATACCGCCATTATCATTTGAGGAGCTAGAAGGCTTAGAAAAAAGCATAAAATCTGAAGGTTGCCGCGACCCGTTAGTAACTTGGAACGGTTATATTATCGATGGACACCATAGATACGGCATATGCCAGAAATATAACATTGATTTCAATGTAGTAGAGAAGCCTGAACTTGAAAGCGAGCTAGACGTAAAGCTATGGATGATAAATAACCAGTTCAGCCGTAGGAATTTGCCGACAGAAACAAGACTTGCTCTTGCCTACCAGTTCAAGGAATTCGAAGCTGAGAAGGCTAAGGCTAGGCAAGGAACTAGGAATGACTTAGTAGAAAGTGATACTAACATTAGCCTACTAGTAGGCTTAAGTGAAATCGCCAAAGGTAAAACTTTAGAAGTTATAGCCAAAAAAGCGGGGGTTAGTCGCTCTACTGCTGAACAATATGACGCCATCCAACGTAAGGGTACTGAGCAACAAAAAGCCGAAGTAGCCTTAGGTAGGTCTAGCATTAAGAAGGTCTACAACAACATTCGCTCCGAAGAACGTTTAACAACAAATATAGCTACCGAGTGGCCTGAAGGGAAATACCGAGTTATTTACGCTGATCCGCCTTGGAGTTATGGCGATGAGCGCAGCGGCGGAAGTTATGGTGGGGCAGTAGATCATTATAACACTATGAGTTTACAAGAATTGTGTGACATGCCAGTTGCTAACTTAGCCGAAAAAGATGCGGTTCTATTCTTATGGGTTACAGCTCCAATGCTAATGAACGAAGGTAACGAAGTGCTTAAAGCTTGGGGTTTTAAGTATAAAGCTCACTTTATTTGGGACAAGACAAATTCTTTCGTAGGTAATTACAACACTGTGCAGCACGAATTGTTGCTCATCGCGACTAAAGGCAGCTGTACTCCTGATAACACCCAGCGTTTCAAGTCGATACAGACTATAGCAAAAACTAAGAAGCACTCAGAAAAACCAGAAGAATTCAGGAATATAATCGAAACTCTGTACACGTACGGCAATAAGATAGAACTATTTGCTCGCAAAGCAACGGAAGGTTGGAAGGTATACGGAAATGAAGTTTGATTATCAAAAGTTGTATGAAGAACGACTACCTATGGGGCAAAAATTTCAAGATCATTGCGCCGCTCTATTTTTGCAGGAGCTACATATACCGTTAGTCAATTTTCAAAGCAAAGATTGGCAATTTAAGATAGGTGAGAATGCTCAAGGGTTTGAGATTAAATATGATCAGCACTTTTCTAATACAGGGAATTTTTGGATAGAAGTACAACAGAGAATAACTCCGGAGCAGAATTATTATAGTGCTGGTATTTATCAAAAAGACAATGCATGGATGTACTGTATTGGTGATTACTCAGTTTTGTACTTGTTTGGTAAGCATTTTTTACAACTATTACATAAATCTAACAGATTTGAAGTTATAGAAAACAATCTAAAAACTTCTCGAGGTTTCTTACTACCTAAAACCGAAGCAGACAAGTATTTCACCCATAAAATAGAAACGCCAGAAGGCTTTGTAGATCATATAGGAAATAACGCATGAACATACAATCAGAATATACAGCCGTAGACTTAATTACTGCTCTTTCGGCAAATATAGCAAAAACTTTGAGCATGGCAACGGAGAGCTATAATGAAGATAGTGAAGAGTTTACCATTCTAATGAATGCAATTGAGCGCCCTACTCGAATACTTCATGAATTAGTAAAGTCTCAAGGGTTTACAAAGCAACATTCTAAGAACAGTGGGCTTTTAAAGGCTAATCGTGAATTGGGTGAGGAGCTAAATAATAGACTGATGGCTAGCTCGGTAGTGCAAAAAACAAATAAAACAACCAACAGACACTTGAGGCTAGTATAATGAGTAGAATAAATACTTACGAATCCCGAAAAAACTATTATCGTCATTTGACACGTCCCAATGGAGAGCCATTAAGTGAAAAAGACTGCTTGTTGTTAGACTTGTGTTGCCAATGGACTAAGAATAATAGTATTGCTACTAGCACTTATAACTACTTATTAGCAGAAAAATTCCCAAAGCAAAATCATCCTAGAACTGTCAAGAGAACTTTTGATAATATTAGTCTCTATATCAAAGCAGAATTCAAAAATATTCACGTAGTTTATGGAGTAACCCATAAAGACAGAATTCGTATAGAAAGAGTTGCTGATTTCGATTTAAAAATGGAAGAAGCTAAGCAAAAAAATCAGGAAAAATCAAGTAAAAAGGGTGTTCAAAAATGTCTACCATCCTCGACAAAAATGTCTACCATGGTGGACAGGAATGTCGACCCCTCTACATTTATATATAAGAATACAAAGAAGAATACAATAAATGATATTAATGATAATCATGATCATCAGGAAAATCAGTTTTTAAAAATTTCAGAATTTTCAGAAGAAGAAATAAGCCAAGAAAAATCCGTATGTTTGGAAACACCGAAATCTTTAGGAACAAAGCAATTCGTTGAAACTGATGTTAAACGGTTAGCAGACGAAAGTTCTGGGGTAGAGATTATACACTCTGATCAAGCTACCGATATTGTTCAAACAGAGGCAAAACCAAAAGAACAAGCTACAATTCATCAATTTAACCGCCTTAAGGACAGGGTCAGTTTTATTGACAAAAATGGAAATCCCTATTGGGGAACGCCTCTTGTAAAGCTCAAATATTCCAAAGCAATGATTGAGCAAATAAGGCTCGGTAGTACAAAACCTCACTTTACTCATGAGCGGATAATAGGCTTGCTTAACTACATTGCCGAGAAATATCCAGACAAGCTAATTATTGGCGGTAAAGCAGGTTTTATTAGCTATATGACCAAGGTTGTTAACGGAGACATGGAGTATACAAAAGAAGAAAAACTTGAGTCTATTGAAGACAAGAGAAAAAAAGCTGTAGAAGAATTGGATAGAATATTAGCTAACGGCAATCAAATACAATGGGCATAGGAGAAATTATGTATCAAGAATACCAAGCAAAATTAGAAGAAATCCAAAAAATCGATATTCAGAATGAGAGAACGGCAATTGGTCATATGTTGCTAGATGAACAGGCGGCTCTTAGCGGTAGCAGGATGCTTCAATCTAAATATTTTTTGACTCCATATGCTGCACATATTTTTAAAATTATCCAATCTTGTATTGATAAAGCTCAGTCTGTAGGCGATATCTATTTTAAGATTTGCTCTATTGCTGAAGAAGATTGGAAGGCTCTTGCACCAGAGTTGAACGTAGAAAGGAAAGATTACGTTTCTAGTTGTAAAACTCAAGCCATACCATTTCTAGGAACTGACGTAATAGCGGAAGGTGTATTTAACAAGATACAGGAGCAGTACATAAGACGAATTATGTGCTTAGAATATCAAAAAGCAATCAGCGGAGTATTAAATACCTCAAATACAAAAGATTTAAAGGAAGTGGTGAGCGGTGTTAATCGAAAGTCTGATGACATTTTAGACGGAATGGTTGCAAGTGAAGATTATGATTATAAGGATAAAATATTATCGGTATTAAACCAAAAAGAAATACCTAGTATTAGTACGGGATTTAAGCAATTAGATGAAATAATAGAAGGTTTTAAGCCAGGTAAACTTATTACCATTGGAGCAGGTACTGGGGTTGGCAAGAGTGCCTTTGCGGTAAACTTAGCTTTGAATATTACAAAGCAAGGGTACAAAGTAGGTCTTTGGTCATTTGAAATGAGTGTAGAAGAAGTTTCTGAAAGAATAACCTCAATTGTGACTTGCATTAGTAAGAAGGATGAGGATAGACAAGAAGAAAGATACAATGCTGCAAGAAAATACATTGATAACACCTCTGACAATATACAAATCTTTACTGATAGAATAAGGGACTTGAGTAGTTTTTATCTACAATGCCGTAGGTTAAGCATTAGAGAAAATATGAAGGTTGTAATTATTGATTATTTACAGCTAATTCGTTTATCTAACGACTCAAGAAGTAATAGAGTTGCAGAAATTGAATATTTAACTACAAATTTCAAGAACATAGCTAATGAACTTGGTATCACGATAATTATCCTTTCTCAGCTATCAAGAGAGCATAAGAGACGTGAAGATAAAACTCCAACGCTATCAGACTTAAGAGATTCTGGTTCTATAGAGCAAGATTCGAACGTTGTAATATTTTTACATGCACCCGATGCTCAACCTAGTACTTTTAATAAATCAGAAAAACTCATACAAATTATAATTGAGAAGCATCGTGAGGGAAGGGGAGGTTTTTTTAATATGAAGTACCAAGGAGATATAACAAAATTTACAGAAATTACACGAGGGCTTTAATGAGTACACCAAGGCAAGTGCTTGAATCCCTAGAATCCCCTGTCTTTAGACATGGGGAGTATGTCAATTTCGGTGGTATATTCTCCTGTTAATTGTTGATAATTAATGATTTTTGCAGTATAGTGAATAATACGTGAACTCCAGAAATTCTATAGGAAAAAAATATGATAACTAAAGATGATTTTATAAAGCATTCTACGTCAGGGAAACCAACAAAAGACGATCAAGTAAAAAAAGCCAGTACCAAAGATAATGACGTACCTAGCCAGAATAATGATATCCCTATATTGGATATGAATGACCCACTCACAAAGAGGTTTTTAATGCGTGGGATGATGGCGGAGATGTCTGATATTAAGAAAGCCATTATGTCGGAACTTAATTTAAAGGTGGATAAAATAACAAAAGAAGAGGTACTACAAGAGCTTAAATTGCTTAGTTCAATATTTAAAATGGAAGAATGGGCGATCAAAGGGTTAAGTCGAAAAAATTAATAGCGGAGTCCGCCCCCTATAGAGAGAAAAAGGAATGATTACTAAAAAGGAATTTGTAGAAAGTGTAAAAGATGGTAGAGGCAGGCCAGTCACGTACGATAAGGAAAAGCATACTTCTCTTCTTTATGACTTATTTACTAAGGGCAAGCCAATAAGTGCATTTTGTGCCGAAGCTAATATTGCCCAAAGTACATTTTTTGAGTGGAAGAATATTCACCCTGAGTTCAAAGAAGCTTACGATAGAGCGATAAACTTTGCCGAAACTTATTGGCACGAAATGCCAGCTAATGACCCAAACTTTAACTTTCCTTATTGGGTAATCAATATGCGTAATCGATTTGGCTTCGGCAAGTCTCGATTCAAACTAGCTGATAAGAAAAAAGCTACAGAAATGATGCAGGCAGCAAAAGAACATTTAGACGAAGACAAGATTACGGTTCATGATTATGTTGCCATAGTGAATAGCGCAAAGACGCAGGCTATTATCGATGGAGAGTGCCCCGATGAAGAAAAAGTGTACCGCCCTAGTACTAGAGAAGAATTGCTAGAGAAAAAAGCTTTGCTAGAAAGTATTGTTGAAAAACAACGTTTATTAAAAGAAAAGCCAATTGACTCCTGAAGAAATTGAATTGAGCAGTATTCAATGCCAATTATCACTGCATGAATTTCTCAAGCAAGCATGGCATGTAATCGAGGGAGCAATACCTTTTATCGATAATTGGCATTTGCATGTCGTTGCTGAGCATTTAGAGGCTTGTTATAGACGAGAGATTAAAAATCTTATTTTGAATGTCCCACCTAGAAGTGGAAAAACCAGTTTGATATCCGTAGCTTTTCCAGCGTGGGTTTGGTTGCAGAATCCTGAGGAAAAGTTTATGTACGCCTCTTATGCTCATAGTCTTTCTGAGGAACACGGGGCTTTATGTTTAGCCTTAATTCAATCTGATTGGTATCAACAAAGATGGAAGGCCAATTTTAACCTGACTAAAACAGCGATTTCTTTTTTAAAGAATAATAGAACAGGTTATCGCATCGCTACCTCTGTAGGCGGAGTGGGAACAGGGTTCGGAGCTAGTATTTTGGTCTGTGATGACCCCAATAATGCTAAAGATTTAGATTCCGAAGCCATTAGGAAAACCACAAATAATTGGTGGAATATGACGTGGCCTTCTCGTAGGAATAATGCAGATAATGATGTTAGGATTTTGGTACAACAAAGAACTCAAGAAGATGATGTAACGGGCAATACTTTATCTAGAGATCATGATAAGGAATGGACTACTGTGATTATTCCAATGGAATATGAAGGTAAGAGAAAATTCCGTAGCGTTATTAACCAAAAGGTATATGAAGATCCAAGGACAATAGAAGGCGAGTTGTTATGTCCTGCTAGATGGTCTCCAGACGTGATAAAAAGCTTAAAGAACCAATTGGGAGAGTATGGTTATGCAGGCCAATACCAACAAAGACCAGCTCCAGCAATAGGTGGCATAATTAAAAAGCCTTGGTTTCAATGGTGGAAAGATAGCACCCCTCCACAAATAGAATTCGTTTTACAAAGCTGGGATACAGCTCTTACGGCGAATGAAATGTCTGCTTATTCTGCCTGTACTACATGGGGCGTTTTCTATGATCAAAATCGAATAGAGAACGTTATTTTACTATCTATGTGGCGCGGTAGGGTGGAATACCCAGAACTTAGAGAACTGGCTAAGCGTATGTATTTTGACTATAGGGATAACGGTAAAACAAGAAATCCAGCGTTTAAAGGCAGACCAGTAGATATGTGTCTTATTGAGGCCAAGGCTTCAGGCGATCCGTTAATACAGGATTTAGTTAGAGGTGGAATTAGAGCTATTCCATTTGTTCCTAATAAATATGGAGATAAAATACAAAGAGTACGTTTGATCACTCCTTTAATTGAAGGAGGTAGAGTGTGGTTACCTGCCAGAGCACCTAAATATGATACACTACTACCATATGCTGACGAGTTTCTAGAATCAGTAGCTTGCTTTCCTAACGCAGAGTCAAGAGATTTAGTAGATACTATGGCCCAAGCTCTTCTAAAGTTAAAAGATGGTAGATTTGTGTTGAATCCTAGAGATGAAAGGCCGGTGCAAGCGTCAACAAAAGAGATCCTTGAATTATATTAATGCTTGACTTAAATGTACATTTCAGTATATACTCAACTTAAGTAACTATTTAAATGAGGACAATATGACGAGATTAAGTATCGATATATCAGATGAATTACATCATTTGTTAAAAGTTCACACTGCTTGGACAAAAAGCAATATTAGAGACTTTGTAACTGCGGCAATTCAAAATAAACTTGAATTTGAAAGACAAACTAATGAAGAAACTATTAGAACGTTAGAGGAATAAACAATTGTTTTTTAGTTAACGTTTTAAATTTTGATATAATAAAACAAGAGAGGAAATTATGAAATTAAGATCAGGGCGAGAATTACCAGAGCGTATAGATAGATTACCAGAAGATTTAGACAGTTTGTTAGAAACGAA
>Ga0315274_10000718_pt1 | contig 51441 bp, 56 predicted proteins | sample YL17G02_20_MG_FD_203700 | JGI IMG/M metagenome (GOLD analysis project Ga0315274, IMG submission 203700) | Sediment microbial communities from Yellowstone Lake, YNP, Wyoming, USA - YL17G02_20 | ecosystem: Environmental > Aquatic > Freshwater > Lake > Sediment | place: USA: Wyoming | collected... | reverse complement strand
CCCCCCCTGAAATAGTTTAAATAACCCCCAAACAGCTACTGTCAAAGCTATTACCGCCTCAGAAGAAGCGCGGGATAAGCTGACATGCCAGGGCAGGATCGCCAGCATTAAGGCGGAGAGCAGTGCGAACGGTTGCGAAACCAACAAGCGAAAAAGGAAGTAGACAGGGAACACTGCTAAACTGCCGATAACGGCTGCCGGAAAACGGGCGGCCAATTCATTAAGGCCAAAAATAAAAGTTGAAAGTCCGGCTAGATACATGGGGATTGCCGGCGGGTAATCCCCGTATTTATTCACATACATGAACGGCCAACGATTACCGTGGATGTCCTGGCCGTTAAGAAGGATAAATCTGCCGAGATAGGCGTTGGCTACTTCGTCCATGTGGAAGCCATGGGGAACGGATGATAAGTCATATAAACGGATAAGTAAAGCCAACGTAAAAATAAGCCAAATAACTCTATCTTTCGCTAACCAATTCCTTAATCCGGCTAAAAACCTGTTTCTCATATTGGTAGATCCTTCTCCCCCGCTTGTAATCCTCCACAAGAATAGAGAGATTATTTACTATTTGTTATACTAGGCCAGACACAGAAAATCTATGATCAAAAAAGCCAGAGCCGAAAAAAACGGCAGCAAGATCTATTTTTGCCTCTTAATTTTAATTCTCGGGGTGGCAGCTTTTCTCCGGCTGTATAATTTCCCTTACCGCTATGGTTTAGGCGAAGAAACGGTGCGCGACGCGGTGATCGGTATCGAAGCGGCCCGCGAACTTCAACTGCCTTTAACCGGCGCTTTCTCTTCCTTGGGACCATTCACTTTCGGCCCGCTCTACGCTTATCAGTTGGCTCTGGCTACACTAATTTTCCGCTCGGTCTATTCGCCTTGGATCTATCTCACCCTCGTCTCAATTTTGTATGTTTGGGTGATTTATAAAGTGGGCAAAATGCTATTGGGGAAAGAGTTCGGACTGTTACTGGCTTTTTTCGCTGCGATTTCACCTCCGCAAATTATCTCCGCCACCCATCTAACCTCGCATAATTTAACGAATATTTTTGCTATTTTGGCAGTCTGGTTATTTTTGACGCTACTGGAAAAAACCAGATCGAACTGGTGGGGTCTGATCTTGGGTATCACGATCGGAATCGGACTGAACTTACACTACCAAATGATCGGACTGTTAATCTTACCTTTACTGTTAGTGTCAGCCAAAAAGAAAAATTGGCCATACCTAATCACCGCTTTAACCGGAATCTTTATCACTTTTGTACCGCTTCTTATATTTGAATTAAACAATCACTGGTTTAATGTCCGTAACATGCTTGATTTTGTCATCTCCGGCCGAAAACGGATTTATGTGCCTAATCGCTGGTTATTCTACGTCCGCGATTTTTGGCCGGGATTTTGGGCGGACACTTTCGGAATTCCCTTGCTCCTGGGTAAGGTAACCATGTTGACCTCGGCAGCGGTATTGGCAGTTGCTTACTTCCGGAAAAAACTCACTAAGCCGATCACTTTTCTTTTAATAGCCTTTCTGGTTAACTTTGTCATCCTGCGATATTACTGGGGAGAGCGTTTTTACGGTTATTTAAATTTCTTACGTCCCTATGTGTTTATCTTTACCGGCTATAGCTTCTACTTCCTTGGGCTGCAAAAATTCGGAAAATATGCGGCCTTAATCCTGCTGGTAGCCTTTACCGTACTGCCTCTACCGAGAATCAGGCATGACCTAGCCCGTGACTCTTTTAGCCAAACCATGCTTGAGCAGGCAGATCAAGCGGAACAAAAACTCGGTAATACAAAATACCAAATTTACGATTGCGGATTAACTTATGAAGGCGCTTACAATGCCAAAGTGCTTGCGCAGGTTTTCCTGGCTGAATTACACCAAAAATTTTCTCCCAGCGAGGCAAAAATCGGTCTTTGGAGACAGGGCTGCCGATACCCGAAGGCCTTACTCCCCCCGGAAAAGCAATATCCGCGACTCAATGAGATGGAAATGACAGATCTTACCAGCGCGACGGAAGAAACTTTGAGAGAGGCCGGCTGGCGGGCGGTTTCTTTCCGGATCGTTTACGACCAGTATGCCCGCTGGTGGTTTCAACTGCAGCCCTAAAGTGGCTGATGAGCTTCACGAGAAAACTGGTCGCCAAAATATAACCAAAGGGTAAAAGCGGTAAAAAATATCTGGTTGAAGTGTAGCCTACTGACAACATCCCGCAATAAAACAAAACCCAGAGAAAAATAAGTTTCTCCTCGCCGGAGAGGCTGACTTTTTTACCGAGCCGTATGCAGAAAAAGAAAATTATTACGAGTATCGAGATAGGCCAAAGTATAATCCATTGCTGATCGCTACTAATGGCTTGATTCCCCCACCAGGTGTGCCAGCGGTTAAAGAGTAACAAATCCCAAAAAGAAAAAGGGTGGATGAAAGCAGACTGGTGATAGGTAAAGATATATTTTTGAATACTGAAAACCTTTAGGACGGAATAGCCTGACCTCACGGTCTGCCAATACGATAAAACCAGTACTACTAAAGAAAGCGGCAGGGAAACCAGATAGGTCAGTAAGATTTTATTAAATTTACGGGTTAAGCCAAGATAGGCTAAACAAGCTGACAAAAGCACCAATCCCAGAATAAAATACCGGATACTGATCACGAACCCCAGCATGACAGAAGAAGTCATAAACCAGAACCAAGTTGATTTACCGGATACTCCCCGCAGAAAACAATATAAAGTCAGTATGATAAACGGTAATTGAATCGGTTCTAAAAGCGGGGCAATTGTAAGCTTATTCATAAACAGCGGTTCGTTAACAAAAATTGCCAGCGGAATCAGTGCTAACCAGCGGTTTTTCAGGATTAAGCGCGCAATTAAATAGATGCCGTAAGCCGCCCCAAAAAGTAACAGGATGGGAAGCGTGGCCGAATTATCAAATAAAAAAATCGACAAGGCAATCAGATATCTTCCCAGTGGCGGCTGATCGTGGATAATCAGGATGGGATTAATTCCTTTTAAGAAAGCACCTCCGGCATAAGATTCCAAAGTCTGATCAGGGATGATGCCGGGATTAACTTTTTGGACATACTGCGAACTCTCATAAGCAGCCTTGAATTTTTCATAACGGACAGAGTAATTCCGGGAAAAAAGAACCTCCCGGCGCTGATAAACCAGATTTAGCGGCCTCAGAAAACAAAAAAAACACACAAGTAGCCAAAAAACTTTCTCTTTCATGTTTAAAAATTATAACTGTAACCCGGATTCAGGCTAAGCCGGATGTATATAAGTATAGGTTAAATAGATATTGCCAAGTATAAACAGGTAAAAATAGAACCTGCCCAAACGCGCCAATAGTGCCTTTCTTCTTAAAAACAAAGCCAGTATCCAGGGAACAACTAAAAGCAGAAGAAGAATCCGGAATTGCTGCGGAACTAAACCAAAATTACTTTCAAAAATATACCGTACATTATATTGCCCGAGAAAAATTATCGGCAGCAAAAATAACCAGTAAAATCTTTCTAAACTTAAAATTATCAGTCTGGCTGTAGTAATTGCCATAAAAGGAAACAGAGGAATAAGGTACCAGCCCATCTCTCCTTTTTGCGTAAGTGCAAAAAGCAGTAAAAAGAAATAGCTCAGCCAGGGAATAACTATAAACCGATTTTTCCTAAAATCCAGCAAGCTGAAAGCCAGGCCTAAAAACCCCAGAAAATACCAACCGTCATAATAAATTTTATTGATGATAATCGGCGTAGATAAAATATAATGCAGGGTTTGCGTACCAACTTCGCGACTTGTCTGCAGGTTGATGATTTTCCAAAAAACATGGGCATCATAATAGGTTCCATATAAAATATAAAATAAAATAAAAAGCATTGTCGTCAGAATTAAAAAACCAATCCTTCTTAATCTAACCCGCTCACTGATAAACAGTAAAAGCAACGCCAAACATACCGTAATCCCCAATTCCTTGGTCCAGACGGCCAGACCTGAAAAAATTCCCAAGACCAAAACCCGAGCTACCGTTAATTTCTTCCACCATTTGAGATATAAGTAAATTGTTGTCAGATAAAGAGTGGTTAACAAATTCTCCGCCAGAACTACTCTTCCCTGAATCACGAAGATGGTGGTGGTCGTGTAAATTATCAGCGCCCATAAGCCGCTGAGATAACCGAAACAACGCCAAGCCAGCCCAAAAAGCAGGATGGACGAAACCAAGGAAAAGAAAATGGGTATCAGTCGAATTGTCGCCAGTTCTATTTTTTTAAATGAATTCTCTCCGAAAAGCATTGCCCAGCCGCCGACGATAATTCCGTTTAGCGGCGGATGGTCGAAATAGGGAGAGACGATCGGAAAATAGAGATTTTTGATCGTCAGGTCATAGCGATTTTCGTAAGCACCAAAAGCCGACCAGGAAACAGGGATCCCCGTGGTGAGCAAGCTGACACCCAGAAACGAATAACTATACTCATCGCTGGTAGCACCTCTCTGCGGATAAATCGCATAATTATGTAAACGCAGAATTAAACTGCCCAGGAGTACCAGCACCACGATGGTTAATTGATTTCGGTTCATACACCTTACACTTATTTTACTTTCCTATTCCAAGGATTACTCCGATAAATAGCGTTTTTGGACAATTAAACCGCTCGGTAAGGTTTGGGTTGCCAGAATTTTTCCCTCTACAATGACAGTCTCCAGCCATCCCTGATAAGTCCAGGGTCTGGCGGAATCAGGCTCAATTAACAAGTAGAATAATCCTTTTTTTTCTTGATTGGGCAGATAGTGATATTTTTTCCTGCCGTACCACCAGATTAAATAGTCAAAGGCATCGGTATTTACCGGCGGCGTAAAAATGAAGAGGCTAAAAGGTTTGCTATCGGCGTCCCGGTAGATATAATCAATGGCTGCTAACTTCCCTTTAATTTTGGCCCCTCCCCCATCATCAGGAGGATTAAAATACAGGACATTTAATCTTTGCAGCGCAGAGAGACCGGTTGCCAAAATTAGGAGATAAATAAAGATCCTTAGTTTGGGAAAAGAGTAATATTTAGCCAATATCAAACCTAAAAGAACCAGATAAAACGACTGAAAACCGGTCAGGAACCAGTAGCGGAGAGGAAAAGGATAAAAGAAGGATAAACCGATAATCAAGAAAACTATGGAGGCTGTAATTTTAATTAAGATTCTTTCGCGGCGCTCAAACAGTTTACGCTGATGGAATACTAAAGTAGACAGAATCATTAGGGGAAGCGCGAAACGCGGCAGGTAGTAGAGAAATTTATCCTGAAAAAAAGCTGAATTAAAGTTCGCTAAAAAAGTAAATAAGTGACTCTTTACCAGATTAAAATATCCCTGAGATTCGTTTTGCACAAAAAGCCCCTGATTGCTGCCTGCAAAGATTTTTAAGACCGACCTGGTCATGAGGAAATTATGTCTGAGCTCAAACCAAATTTGCGGAATAAAACAAACTAACATTAAAACCAGTCCCCCGGAAAAATATTTAGTCCGGCAAAGATCTCTCCCCGCAACGAGAAAATACAGTAAAGTTGCCGCCAAGAGAAAGACGCCAAAGGCCGTCTGGAAGTGAAAACATAAACCGATTAAAGGCCAAAGCAGGAGTTGCGTTTTTTGCCGGCCTGAAACCACTAAATACAGAGCATGAATATATAAAACGATGATTAACCACACCGGATGAGGATTCCAACTGTAGGTGGCAGCGGCAGCCGCTTCCGGAGAAATAGCAAACAGATAGGTAGTTAAAAGAGCCGGTACTATACCGAAATATTTCCTCATGAAACAAAACACCACGATTAAAACTGTCATACTGATGATTAACATGAGTACCAGTGATCCCCAGGGATCGCCTCGCAGAATAAAAGTGGGAATAGCCAGTAAATAGTACCAAAGCGGCCCCTGGAAGACACCGCCGAGGCTGGTATAGGGGCCGATCAGGGTAAGACGGTGCTCAAAGACAATTTTTTTCACAGCCAGCAGATCTCTACCCTGATCCAAAAGAAAGAGGTAATTACCTGTCAAGGTCTCCTGGACCCGTAAAAAGAAGCCCAAGAATAATATAAGTGCGAGTAATAATAAGGCGAGCTTACTTAGTTTTTTCATGTCGCTTTTTTTTAAAAAACCTTCTTTATTGGACCCGTGGAGAATACTCGGATAGCGGCACTTTATTTTTTGTGATAAGGTGCGTTAATCAATCCGCACTTTTTATATTTGTAGGGCTGACCTGTTTGAGGATTAATCGCTCCGCAGGGGCAGGGGTCGTTACGGCCGAGCTTAGAAGAAAGCTCAGGGCTTCGAGTTTGGGGTTTAGGCAAAGAAGATGCGAGCTTTTGATTGGTCGGATTGGTCGGATTGGTAATATTGGTCGGATTTGGCGCCGGCGGTGCTAACTGTACCTGAACTTTAAATATCCGGTGGACGATATCGTCGTCAATCGCAGCCATCAGTCTCTCAAACATGAGGTAAGCTTCATTTTTATACTCTACCAAAGGATCACGCTGACCGTAACCACGTAGCCCTATCCCCTCCCGTAGGTCATCTATCGCATCCAGATGATCCATCCAGAGATTATCAATGACTGACAAGCTGACCCAACGTTCAATTTGCCTCATAATCTCACCACCGACCTGTTTTTCCCGTGCTTCGTACAGATCCTTGGTTAATTTAATTAAAAATTCCGTCATCTCGCCGGCGGTTCGGTACTGTTCTAATTGTTTCAGCAACTGTTGTTGGGAGGTCGGATCAAAGGGGATAATCGAAATCAACCCGGAGAGAACTTTTTCGCGCTCGATACCGGTGTCGCTACTATAAACTGCAACTAAGTTACTAATTTCCCCCGCCACTTTACTCACCAGTATTTCTTTCTGGTTCTCGCCTTCCAAAATTTTGCGCCTACGGCGATAGACTATTTCCCTTTGCTTAGTGAGAACATCATCATAATCGACTAAGTGTTTACGGCTATCAAAATGAAACCCTTCCACCTTTACCTGCGCTTGCTGGATCGCCCGCGAGACCATCGCGTGCTCCAGGGGAACTTCCTCCGGCAATTTAAAAACATCCATTAGTCTAGACACCTGGTCACCGCCGAACAGGCGCATAATCTCATCATCCAGCGCTACGTAAAAGCGGCTGCTTCCCGGATCTCCCTGGCGACCGCTACGACCGCGCAGTTGGTTATCGATTCTCCTAGATTCATGACGCTCGGTGCCGATGACATGTAAACCGCCCAAACCAACTATTTCATCATGGTATTTTTGCCATTCTGCCGTTTCCATTGCCCATTCCTTTTCGCTCTCTAGCTCCCATTTTTCTTTCTTGGAACCGCCCAAGATAATATCGACTCCCCGACCGGCCATGTTCGTGGCGACGGTGACCGCGCCTTTTTTACCTGCATCGGCAATAATCATAGCCTCTCTCAAATGGTTCTTGGCGTTAAGCACTTGGTGAGGAACACCTTTGTGTTTGAGAAATTCGCTGATAATTTCGTTTTTCTCAATCGAAGTAGTACCGACCAGCACCGGTTGACCTCTTTTATAATGTTCAGCAATATCAGCCACTACTGCCGCGTATTTAGCCCTGGTAGTTTTATAGACGCTGTCAGTGTAGTCTTTCCTAATCATCGGACGATGAGTGGGAATAACTATCACCTCCAGGTTATAAATTTTTTTAAACTCTTCCGCTTCGGTTGCTGCTGTGCCGGTCATCCCGGCCAACTTTTCATACATGCGAAAGTAGTTTTGTAATGAGACGGTAGCTAAGGTTTTACTTTCCTGCTGAATCGCAACTCCCTCTTTGGCTTCAATCGCCTGATGAATACCTTCACTGAACCGGCGGCCGTGGAGAAGCCTGCCGGTAAACTCATCCACAATAATAACCTGTCCGTCTTTGACAATATAATCTTTCTCTTTCTGGAATAAAGTTCTGGCTTTGAGTGCCGCTTCAATATGGTGCACGGTGGCAAAATCTGTTTCGTAAATATTGCCCAACCCCATCATTTTCTCCAGCTTAACTACTCCGTGATCAGTCAGATGCGCCGTACGGAGTTTTTCGTCAATCTGATAATCAATTTGCGAAGTAAGCTTTTCTACGAGCTTAGCGTAGTCGTAATACTTATGCGTGGCTTCCTCGGCCGGAGCGGAGATAATGTGCGGAGTGCGCGCCTCGTCGATCAAAATAGAATCAACTTCATCAATAATGGCATAGTGATATTCCCGCTGTACCAATTGCGACATATCGGTCGCCATGTTATCCCGTAAATAATCAAAGCCGAATTCGCTGTTAATCCCGTAGGTAATATCTGCCCGATAGGCTTCCTGCCGTGTAATCGGTCGGAGGTGTTTGAGGCGCCAGTCGGTAGCGGTAGTGTCTTCAATCTCCGGAGCATAAAGGAAAGATTGCTCGCTAATCATCGCTGCGACCTTCAGTCCCAAAAGGTGATAAATCGGCCCCATCCAACCGGCATCACGGCGGGCCAGATAATCATTAACCGTCACCAAATGTGCCCCGCGACCGGTCAGCGCGTTTAAGTATAAAGCAGCGGTGGCAGAAAGTGTTTTGCCTTCGCCGGTTTTTTGTTCCGCCACTTTACCTTTATAGAGCGCCGCTCCCGCGATCAGTTGCACGTCAAAATGGCGTTCGCCGATGGTACGATACGCAGCCTCGCGTACCAGGGCAAAAGCTTCCGGAAGTAAATCATCCAGGGTTTTTTGCCCGCTTAATTGTTCACGAAATTGAGCCGTCTTTTTGGCAAAATCAGCCTCTTTGAGCTTTTTGGCTTCCGGCTCAAAGAAATTGACTCTCTCCACGATTTTACGCAGCACTGCAAGCTCTTTTTCGTTACTATCGAGGAACTTGGTCAGGAAGTTAAGCATGTCTGCATTTTATCATAAACATTATGCTATCGAACCCAGAAAAAGCGGTTGTTATATAGCTCTCTGCTTTCGACGAAAGGAAAAATTTTCTCCAGTTTTGCTGAAAGTCTCTCTGACCTCCTACGATATTCGTGCTCACGCAGAAAATTGATAATAATTGATCCGTGCGGTGTAAGTAAATGCTTAAGCTTGATCAAAAATTCGTCCGAAGAAACAAACCGGGGAATCTCGCGGCCGGAAAAAAGGTCGCTGATAATTAAATCATAGGATTTCCGCTTGTTTCCGGCAGATCTCACAAATGCCAGAGCATCCTGCAGGAAGACTTTTAATCTCGTAGTTTCGCTTAAGCCAAAATATTGTTTGCCTATCTCAACCATCACTTGATCAATATCCACTCCGACAGTGACAGCCTTCGGAAATAATTGCTGCAGCAACCGGACGACTGTGCCGCCGGCTACTCCTAAAACCAGAATCGAGTTAGTGGGTAAACTAGGGGCAATATGAAAACCGTGTAAGGCTTTTTGCCAAAGTCGCTGAATGTAAGGTCCCGATTGAGGCGAGCCGTTAACATATAAGGTGTATTTCCCATTCTCCAGTAAAACGCTAATCTCCCGATTGTAGGGAGAAGTTGACCGCCTTACGGTCAAGGGAAACAAATAGGAAAGCAGATTATAAAATTGCACGGATCTATCGCAAGTATACGTCTTTATGCGTATCTCTACCTCCGGATTTCCGTTTTACCGAGGTACGGCTGAAGAACCATCGGTATTTTAACGGAACCGTCTTTTTGCTGATAATTTTCTAAAATAGCCACGAGTATCCGCGGTGAAGCCAAGGCAGTGTTGTTGAGCGTATGACAAAATCTAACCTGCCCGTCCGGAGTTTTATAACGGATTTTAAGCCTTCTGGCCTGGAAATCTCCCATAAAAGAATTAGACATGGTCTCGCCGTAAGCCCCACGGCCTGGCATCCAGGTTTCGAGATCGTACTTTTTCACCTGCGGCTCCCCCATTTCGCCGGTGCACATGAGCATCACGCGGTAAGGGAGCTTTAGATCCTGTAAAATTTCTTCTGCGTTAGCCAACAACTCTTCATGAAGAGTAAGAGAATTGTTCAAATCTGCGGTTGTGATAATTACTTGTTCAACTTTGTTAAATTGGTGCAGCCGATAAACTCCTTTGGTATCTTTTCCGTAACTGCCTGCTTCCCGGCGAAAACAGGGAGAAAAGGCGACGAATTTCTTTGGCAAATCTTTTTCCGGGAGAATTTCATCGCTAAAGTAAGCCGTTACCGGTACTTCCGCAGTTCCGGCCAGAAATAGCTCATCTTTGGGTAGCTGATACACTTCTTCTTGCCCCCAGGGAAACTGGCCGCTGCCGAAGAGCGTAAAATCTTTTACTAAGCTCGGAGCGATGAGTGCCGTATATCCTTTAGCGGCTAACTTTTTGAGTGTATACCACATCAAGGCCAGCTCCATCTCGGCAGCTTGGTTTTTAAGGAAATAGGCGCGGTAACCGCCAACCTTGGCTCCTCTTTCAAAGTCAATAAGGTCCAGGGATTTCGCCAGTTCAATGTGATCTTTGGGCGGAAAACCGAAGTTGGGAATCTTTCCCCACTTTCTCACCTCGACATTACCGCTAGCGTCTTTTCCTACCGGAACATTCTGGTCCGGCACATTGGGAACCGTCAACATCAGGAGTCCAAACTGTGCTTCCGCTGACCTTAACTCATCTTCCAAACGCTTAAGTTCCGGTTTAATCGCTTTGCCCCGACTAATTGCCGGTTCCTTTGCTCCTTTTGCGCTTATCCGGTTCCGTTCGGCTCTCAGGGCTTCAGTTTTCCCGATTAATTCCCTCCGCTTATCATCCAGTTTAAGCAAGTCTTCCCAATCCACCTCACGGTTTTTGTTTTTGGCGGCCTCTTTACAGAGCTCAAGATTCTCGCGGATGAACTTAATATCTAACATACAATTAAAGATATCTTTTAATTATCGGCTTAATTTGTTCGAGCGCTCTTCTTCTATGATTATAACTTATACTCTCCTCTTCTGTCATTTGCTCATGGTCGTAATACTTATTGATTTGCGGTAAGAATAAAATAGAGCGGAAAGGAAAACCGGCATGGCGTACTTGGGAAGGTTTAAGCGGTACAATCCCACTCACCTTCGCTTCTTTGGTAAATATTCTGCCGTCCGGCAATGCCAAAGCCATAACTAGTCTTAACTGCGCCCCGCGACGAGCGCGGGGTAAACCCTTCATGCGCTCAATAGTATATTGTATTAACTCCTCGTCTGTGTTTTCTCGGTCGCCATGGATCCAGCGGTGGGATTTCACTCCCGGTTCACCGCCAAGCGCGTCAATTTCAAACCCGCCGTCATCTGCCAGGGTCGGAAGCCCTGATTTTTGACAGTAAAACTTGGCCTTGAGAATAGCATTTTCTTTAAACGTCTTACCATCTTCCCGAACTGTCTCCTTAATTCCAAGATCATTTAAACTAACTAGCTCCAATGGTAAGTCGGACAAGTATTTTTTTATTTCCCCCAGTTTACCGGAATTAGTAGTAGCGATTAACAATTTCATACGATGCCAATATACGAATGAATACTAATGATACAAATCCACTTACAAAAAACGCTTCTTTACGTCGGTATCTATGCGTACTACCCGTATTGGCTTTAAATAGCGACTTCGAAAATTCACAATAAGACCAAGCTTCAGGTTTGTACTCTGCAGATAACGTTGGGTTTGATAATAATCCTCTCTTATAATAAACCGTTTTGCTTTTAGTTCTAGAAGTACTTTATCGTCGATAATAAAATCAACAATATTACCTCTTAAAGTCGTCCGGTACTCTCTTTTATGTGGTAGACCTATTTCTTGTATATGTGCCTCAATGGCGTCCCCATATTGTCGTTCCTTTGCAAAACGTCCTAGTGTATTGTGGACATCAAAGCAAACTCCGGTAATAACGTATGATAATTGTGGATAAATCAGCTTATTGTTTTTATCTATTCGCATAATTAGTATGAATTAGTATATTAGCATCGCATTCTATAATCCAAGTTCTGCTGATATTCCCTGCATCGCCATGAGTGCAATCTGAATAAATTCGGCGAGCGGAATACCAAGCTTTTTTTCACAAAGTTTAATGTGCTCCCGATCTACTGCCGCGGCAAAGGCTTTCACCGGAAACTTTTTTAAGACTGACTCCGCGGTCACCGACGCTAGTTTTTTATCCGGTCGGACCAAAGCACAGGCAATAATAAAACCTGATAGTTCGTCACAACAATAAAGAGACCAATCAAGTTGGGATTGCGGTTCTTGGGCAACTTCCGAAGATTGCCATCCGTGGGCTTGGACTGCCTGAATAATCCGCGGATCACAATTACGCTTTTTTAGTTCTTCAGAAATCCTAGATGGATGCTTCTGGGGATCATGTTTAAACATTTCATAATCTGCATCATGTACAAGCCCTACAATTCCCCAAAGTTCCTCATCTTCTTTAAAATGTCGGGCAAGCGCACGCATAATTGCCTCCACCGCCAGCATGTGCTTGACCAGATTAAAATTCTGCGTCCATTCGGTAACTAATCGGTAGGCTTCCTCACGGGTCATAGAATTACTTTTCCGGTTTTTCGGGGCGAAGAGTAGGAAAGGGAATAACTTCTTTAATTGATTTAGTATCAGTGAGTAACATGACCAGCCGGTCGATGCCGATGGCAATTCCGCAGGTCGGCGGAAAACCGTGTTCAATAGCTTCCAAATACTCATAATCAGTTTGGTGCGCCTCAGCGAAACCGGCTTCTTCACGCTTTTTTTCCTCAATAAAGCGTGTTTTAAGATCCAGCGGATCTGACAGTTCTGAATAGTTATTCCCAAGCTCGAAGCCATAGGCAAACATTTCAAAGCGCTGAGCAAAACGGGGATCTTCACCTTTTTTAGCCAGCGGCGATACTTCTACCGGATAGTCATATACAATCGCCGGTTGAGTAAGTTGCGGCTCAACCTTCTCTTCAAAAACCAGGGCAATACATTCGCCAAGGCTATGCATTTTTTGGAGGACTTTCAACTCTGCTTCCGGAAGGTTCATCTTTTGAATCGCAACTTTGGCTTGTTTCAGAGTTTTCCAAACTAACGGATCAATACCGGCAAATTTTCTCACTGCTTCGACTAATTGGTATCTGGGCCATGGCCTTTTGACATCCATGGCTTTCCCCTGATAGATAAACTTGGTCTTGCCCAATACTCTGGTGGCAATATATTCAATGATTTCTTCGATAAGATCCATGCCATAGTGATAATCCTGGTAGGCAATTTGAGCTTCGAACATGGTAAATTCAGGATTGTGATCACGGTCAATACCCTCATTACGAAAAACTTTGGTAATCTCGAATACTTTTTCAAATCCTCCCACGATTAACCGCTTGAGATACATTTCGTCGGAGATACGCAGGTATAAATCGGCATCCAGTTTATGATGATGAGTTACAAAAGGCCGGGCAAAACCGCCTCCGTAGACGGGTTGTAGGGTCGGAGTTTCAACTTCCAAAAAACCTCTCTCGGTGAGAAAGTCACGGATGGCATCTATAACTACGGCTCTTTTTCTCACGATCTCCCTGACCTGGGGATTGAGCAGTAAATCTAAATAACGCTTGCGATAACGCTCTTCTACGTCCTTAAAACCATACCACTGGTCCGGTAAAGGCCGCAAAGCTTTAGAGACAATCTGGCAATCTGAGGCAAACACGGAGATCTCGCCGGCCTGAGTTTTCCCTACTTCGCCTTGTACGGCTAAGAAATCGCCTAAATCAAGGAATTCCAGTAGCTTAAAAGAGTCTTTGGGTAATTGATCCGACTTAAATACGATCTGAATTTTCCCGCTTTCATCGGCTAAATCCCCGAAGATGATCTTGCCGTGCCCGCGTAGGCCCCGCAACCGGCCTACAACGGCTATTTTCCCCCCGGGGCCAGTTGTGGTTGTTCTGGCGGCGGCGATGGTGCGGTCACGTTTGACGGTCGGCGGATAAGGATTAATCCCCTGTTTTCGGAGTGCTTCTAATTTAACAATTCTTGTCTTGCGCAGCTCATCAATAGTCGCCATGTGTTTATCTTATCATAAAATAAGCCCGCCAAGGGCGGGCTTTCTGATACACAGCATCCAAACTACTCTATGTGTAGAATTTTATAAAGAATCTTTCCGGCCGGGGCTTCCACTTCCACTTTCTCGCCTACTTTTTTACCCAAAAGGGCTTTACCTAAAGGAGACTCATGAGAAATCTTCTTATTGATGGGATCGGCTTCCCATTCACCAACTACGGTAAAAACATCTTTTTTCCCGTTAATGTGCAGCGTCACCCTACAGCCGATATCCACATGTTGTTTGCCATGCGTAGTGACTACTTTCGCAGTATGGATGATTTCCTCCAGCTCGAGGATACGGCCGTCGATAAAAGCCAAGTCCTGTTTGGCTGCGGCATATTCACTGTTTTCGGCAAGATCACCCAAGCTGCGGGCTTCGGAAAGCCGTGCTACTGCCGCCGGCCTTTTAACCGTCACTAGCATTTCATGTTCGGCTTTAAGGTCTTTGAGACCTGTTTGGGTTAAGAGAATTTTCTGATAATTAATGTCCATATATTACCTATCGGATTGATGGTTGCTAAATACCAGCTTTATTGGTTTCACTTAAATCAAGCTATCCCGCTACTATGCTTGCTTTGCGTTGTGGTCTACGTCCACACCCGCAAAGGGCGCAAGTACGGGATTGATGGTTAGTAAACTCTCCCGGTGGACACCGGGATCGTTAACTAACCAGTCAAAAAAAACCTCCCCAATGTCCTATAATAGGGAGCGCGCTAAATAAATTCGGCTCTCCTGGGAGCCACAATAACCTTGTATTTTAACCTAAACAATCTTGCCTTGTCAAGTACCGATAGAGTAAAATGATCAATATAAGGCGCGTTCGTTCATCGGTTAGGACGCTAGGTTCTCAACCTAGCAAGAAGGGTTCGACTCCCTTACGCGCTACTTGATTAATCACAATATCAGCCTCTCGGGGGTGCTACAATAAATAAGGTATGAGCATAGAAAACGTTGTATTTCTAATCATAGGTCCAATATTCATTTTTTTATCCATAAAAAATTTTATATTTTTCTTTGAAGGCGGCGGAGTAAATTATGACTTAAATGCACCAATAGGCCCACAAAGTTGGAAAATGAAATCTAAAGGGACATCGGGAGAAAAAATTCTTCTCTTAGAACAAGCGTCTGTTCTTCTAATTTTTGGTATAGCCCTATGCTACATCAGCATATCTTCTCTCCTTACAAAATAAATATATTCCAATTTCGTCTCAACAGGTACACGTGTTGGGAAGAAATTGGAATGTATTTAGCCTCATATTGGGACATATATTCGCCTTGAGGTATTATTAGAATGGTATTAATCGAGGTGGTCTTTTATGAAAATCATCAAAAAACCGTCTTTGCTTCAAATTCTTCAAATAGTATCACTTTATTTGATTATAATTTTACTACTTTGTATTTTTTGGTCTCTTAATAGAACTTTTAGACAATTTGTCTTTCATGAGTATATCGAAGGCTTACGATTTCACAGTATTGAGCTTGACGATCCATTTAATCCCAGAGAAGTTTCAACAAGATATATTAAAGATTTTTATTGTAAGTCAGAATATTTTGTATTTAATATCAATGTTAAATCTAAGCAATGGGAATATCCAAAGAATTTATCTAATAAGCCGAAATTATCATTGAAAGAGACCTGTGATAAAAAATTTTATTCAGAACCAGGAGAAGCCTTTAATTACCCCGTTGATACATATGTAATAAAAGGTCTATTTAATGAGTTTTTTGTAAAACCAGAAGATTTTAAAGCGCGGGAACCGAGCCAACATCAGATGCTTGAATATTTGTCAGAAAAATTTCCAGATACTTATACAAAAATACAAAAAAATATAAATAGGAAAGAAAAATTAGATTATTTAATTGAAACAAAACAATTGCCCCCAACCTTAAAAGAGTTGAATGAGATAATTAATTAATAGTATCAATAGTAGGCATTGGGACGAAGCTGAACGATGTATTCGTTTAAAGATTAGACTTCAACCAATCATTTAGTACTGGAGTTAAATTATAACTTCCCCAACCATTTTTCCGTCTTTATCACCGCATTCATCAATCGTCCATTCTGTATTCATTGGAATGTTCCAAGAGTCTAAGCCACGATCGAATGATTCAGTTATAATACTATTTTTCCTATTATCTTTTTTAAGTATTAATAGCTCTAAAGTTAATAAGAAAATTAAAACCAATAGTATTCCCTCTGTGGGGGATATATTCTTAGTTAAAAATGATATGACAAATATAAATAATTCGTTATATGGAAAATGAGTTATTTGGTACTGGATGGAGCGATTATAATGATCTTGATCCAACACCAACCACATTTGATCAAAAATATTGGAATAAGGGATACAAGTTATCAAATTGGGTACCGTGTTACGATTGGATTTCTGGTGATGGATATAACAACTTTTCAACTTGGATCGATAATGCAAAATAATTAATTAAAATAGCAGAAAATACAAGGATATAAATAGCAATGACAAACAACTAATTAACATTACCTTAACCCATTTTTTAGTTATCATTTGCCCATTAAAAATTATACCCCACCACTGAGAAAAACTAGCAACAACAATAATTAAGGAAACAAACCAACTAATTAACGATGAAATCTTCTCCGGAGGCATAAAGAGAATTACTAATAACAATTCGTATACGTATAACTCCCAATCGTATTCGTGGTACAGCGAATTGAGTTATTAACGGGTGCTTGTTGTACTGCTGGGGCCTCAATGTTAATATCTGGTGGTTGGTAATTGTATATAGGTCGAGATGCTTCAGCCTTAGCCTTTTCAATTAAAATTTCAACTGTAATAAGTTTTTGTAAATTACTATCTAACGCCACTGCAAAAAAATGAATTGCTACATCATCTTTTTTTACTCCAAAACTAGTCTTTCCATGTCTTTCGTTTTTATTAACAGCCATTACCGTATAACTTGCAGCCTTTAATGCCCTTTCACTTGGTTGCTTGTCCTTCGGCATTGACCATTTTCCGTCAATATATTCAAACAATTTTAATTGATGATCTTCTTCTCTGTCCGCACCAGTACACGTTTTTGAATAGCAAAACGTGCGTGTTCTATCTATAGTACCAATATTACCATCTATTTTTATATCATGGATAACCATTTCATGAGAAATTATATTTTTTTTATCAAGCCACGACTTTTGATATGCAATAAATTCGTCTTTTGTCACCCATGTGCCTAAATATGGTTTATTGTACTCATATTGCTTTTCGTAATCTTTATCAAGCTCTGCCTGAACCATCCCAGTATAAAACTGAGCAAGTGAATCTTTTTTCATCTTCACCATGTCAACAGGTGTTGGAGTAATAAACATTTGCTGTATTTTTTGCGGTACTATTTCGTTATGAATAAGTGGATAGATCAGCATTTTTAACTGAGGAGTAAATAAATTCGCTATAAGAAGTAAAACAATGATGATACCTATGATCGATAAAAAGGTTATCCCCCTGTTACTTCGCTTCATAAGGTAATTGTATTATACACCTCAACTATATAAATATATCCGCATGCTTCTATGGATCACGTTCGGACGGAATTAGGCGCAGGTGTTCCATACATAATACTTCCTGAATTATCATGATTATTAGTAACATAATGTGTTTCAGGTATATGCGGAATATTCTCTGGATATAATAAAGAGCAGCATATAACAGCACAACCAAGAGTCACAGCTATATAAGAATTTACTTTCACATTCATATACTTTTATCGTATTGAAAAGCAAAATTCTGTCAACTGTCGATTCTTACTATTTTGACTCATTCTCATCAACTTCGAACTAAAATTTGTTGAAAAATAGCCTCATAACTAGTGACTATCTGTTTGAAATCGGGTAGTATGGGGGTACAATTTTAGCCTCGATTTAGCCTCAAAATTGATTTCTTTTTGAATTGAGAGGACAATGTATTTGTAAGGAGATATTTTATGGAACTCACAACAAGACTTATCATTTTTGTTGCAATTATTATATCCGTTAATAATTTCGTGTTGTTTTATGCTATCCAGAACAAGGGGATACATTCAAGAATACACTCGCTTGGTATGCTAGTATTTTTGATTAGTCTTATCGAAATTGTGGCAATTGGAATTTATAGTTATATCCACTTAAGAAATAGGTTCTAACGTCGCTCACTAGGCAGAGCAATTATTGGTTCCACTGTATAACTCATATTCACCAACTTCGAACTAACATCTGACTAAAAATAGCCTCGTAGCCGATGAGTATCTGTTCGAAATCACGTAAGTTGGGGGTACTATCTTTCGCTAAAGCTACAGATAGCTGGCTATCCAAAAGTTTAAAAACGACGGATAGCAGGCTATCATGCCCTAAATGTACTATACGTACATACTATTTAATCCCGTTACCAACCGATACTATATTGGCTATACTCCCGATTTGAAAAATCGCATAAAAGAACACCTTGCAGGAGCAGTAAAATCTACAAAATCGAATCTTAACTATAAACTGGTATGGTACTGTGCTTTTCCCACCAGAAACCAAGCGACAGCGTTCGAACAGTATTTAAAATCAGGATCGGGCGTAGCCTTTATGAAAAAGCGATTTCTCAAATCTTCATCTGTAGTTTTGGCGAAAGATACCGCCTTCTGAATAGATGTCTTGCTCCTCGAAGCTTTCTTAAGCGTAGTGGAGAATCTGGCTGGGGGTCAGAAATATATAGTGTTCTTATACTATATATATTTTGGGGGATTATTGAGGGGGCAATATACTTTCGAGTTATTGAATTTCTAGCCTCAAGGCAACGTCAAAAGCGAGGGCGTGCGGCGTTTATTTATATAAACACTCTACTATTTTTTCTATTTTGATACCTAATCTTTTAATTTGACTCATATAACTAGAACATGTATGAGGATCGTACTTACTTTTACCTAAAATAACTATAATGAATGGTCTCATGCCCTGAGGAACTTTTAAACCGCCCGGGCACGAATATTTTTGATGACTTGAAGCGTTTTGTGGTTTAGCCTTAAATCCTAATCTTATCAAGCAAGCACACAGCTCTTTGCTGCCAAAAATCTTACTCATGCTGTTAGGTGATTTGCGATGTCTCTCGTACCAAGAAGCTGATGTGAATTAACTGTTGTTAAATCGACTTTAGTTAAATCTGTAGGTCTCTCCTTTTTTGCACGATATATAATCTTTAATTGCAAAGTTTTAGGTACATCAAAAAGCGTAAAAATTAGATCGTTAATGAAGAAATCAAGCTCCTCGAGAGAATCACTTTCAGTAAAAACTTCGTACTCTGGGAGGCGAACGACATACTTCCCTAATTTGGTTTTAGCTATGGTTACTTTTATTATATTTGGAAGGGAAATTATTTTATTTTGTTTCATAAGCTTATTATGAAGATATATATTCCTTCTGTCAATAAAAGCCAATTATAGCACAAATTACTAATTTAGCACGTTTTAGCAACCTATATCTGAATTATTCTAATATCCAATGGTAGCCGTAGCTTAACTCTGATCGAGGCTGGGAATAAATAATATACTCCATTGTCTCAATGACGCTAGAAGCCGGTTCCAAAGAGAAATCATTTGAGGTACTTCGTATTTAACCTATAGTTATTGGTGGCCCGCATATAATTTGCTATAATTAGGCTCCATGACAGAAATCCCTTTAACAGTTAAAATACGTGCTCACCACTTAGCAGATATTCAAAAACAGTTTGAGAGTGGGCAACCTGATTCTCTTCCCGCTTATATCCCAAAAGGTATTCGTGATGCCAACGAGGAATTAGTAAACCTAGTCTTGTCTGGCGTTGCGATGGAGATAATAAAAGATTAACCAGATCTTATTTGTTTAGGTTGTTCTCTCTTGACGACATGCAGCTTCAAAGATCCGTAAAACTAGTTTGAACTAAAATTTGCTTGAAAATAGCCTTGTAACACCTGTGGAGCAATTCGAAATGCGCTATCTTGACCATTTGTTTGCCCTATAGTATAATTCGAAACCTAATGGTAGAAAAATACTCAGGGGTTTTACCTGTACGATCAATTTGGTACCGCCTCACGAGAGACGAGGCGTTAGCGCTCGTTAAATTCGATCCTGATTTTCAAACACAACTTCCAACTGATAGGCCGCTTAGTGAGTTAGATAGCATAGATATTCAGGCTTTTCCAGGAAAAACAGCGGACATTGAAAAACTTTTGCAAGCGGCTGGTTTAAACATTGTAACTTTATTTGACTAAACTATGACAAACCCAAGCGAACAAGGCATTACAGCAAAAGCGTGGGAGGGTTACGTTTCTATGTGTCGTAAATCGCCTATGAACGTCGACCTGCAAGATATTCAGGACATGTTGGACAAACTCAATTCAAAAACGATATACACGAAGTACGAATTTTATTTACACCAAGTCATCGATGGCGTAACTCCTCCAAACGTTGCACCTTTATATTCACCAGATGGTAAAACGTTACAACAACCAATCAAATGCGAAAGGACTGGACCTATCATACAGGCGGTGTTAGAAAAACTCCCTTATTCTGTACGTATGGGCCGAGATGAAAACTATGAAGTCTATCAAATACGACTTAATGATCTTAATTCCTTTGAAAATCTGATGGGCACAACAACACTACTTACTGTCTTTCTTAATATCCGTTACGAAGGTGGGCGTTGCTACCTTCTTCCAAATGATCAAGACTCGGTGACAAACTGGGGTGTTCTTAATAATATGTACGCTAAGCATTTTCCGCAATTGTCGGCGGGAAATTAGACTTCCTTGATGTCAATCCCATTTTCTCCCGCGAAGATGCGAAAATGTTTACCAGAGGATTGAACTTTTAATTTCACGATCTCTTAGGCTCCCGACTTATTATTCGCACAGCTTTTTGTGGTAAAATCTCCCCATGGGTAGGGTGAAAAAAAATCTTTTGATCGGTTTGTGGATGCTAGTCGCGGGACTGGTGGCGTATGAATTGCTTCCTCCCCGCTCAAATCCTACCGTTTCCCCGGTCCCGGAAGAGCGGCAACCGATTCTGGCGGCAATTTTTGCTCCGAAAAAGAATCCTGAAGAATTAAAACGCCAGGTTGAGGAAGCTATCGGTGATTCCTGGAAAAATTATTCGCTGCTGGTGGAAGATTATCATTCCGACTTCCGCCTGGGCATCAACGAAACCGAAATCTTTACCGCCGCCTCCGTGAACAAAGTCCCGATTTTGGCTACTCTTTACTACTTGGTTCAAAAAGGTGAGGCAAACTTAGACCGGATTATTACCCTGCAAGCTAGCGATATTCAGAATTATGGCACCGGAAGCATCCGTTATGACCCGCCGGGTACTACTTATTCAGTTAAAACCCTGGCGCGCCTGATGATGCAGCAAAGTGATAATACCGCTGCCTTTTTACTTGGTAATTACGTAGTAGGCATGGATAAAATTCAGGCCTTACTCTCTCTCTGGGGACTCGTGCAAACCGATATGCTTAATAATAAAACTTCCAACCAGGACATGGCTAATCTCTTTCGGAAAATCATTACCGAAAAGGCGGCCAACCGCGCCCTGACTAGCGAAATGTTAATTTTCCTCAAAGACAGCGAGCAGGAAGACCGCCTGCCGGCAATGCTGCCCAAAGAAGTTAAGGTATACCACAAAACGGGTAATGCTGTCGGCGGCCTGCATGATGCGGGAATTATCGAAGAAGGCAAAACCAAATACTATCTGGGTATTTTTACCAGCGATATTACCGACGACAATGAAACCGTAAAATTAATGGCTAAAGTTTCCAAGGTGGTCTGGGATTTTATGCATTAAGCCGCCGTTGGGATCTGACGAGGGCAATTTTCAAAACTTCGTCCATGTGCTCCACAAAGTGGAAAGTGAGATCTTTAAGCACGCTCTTGGGTATATCTTCTAAATCTTTTTTATTATTTTTCGGCAAAATCACATCCCTAATGCCTGCCCGGTGGGCAGCAATCACTTTCTCTTTGACTCCGCCGATTTCCAAAACTCTCCCCCGCAGCGTAACCTCGCCGGTTAAAGCCACGGAGCGTTTTACCGGAATCTTGGTTAAAGCGGAAACTAAAGCCGTGGTAATGGCAGCTCCTGCAGAAGGCCCGTCTTTCGGTACTGCTCCTTCCGGTACGTGAACGTGGACATCCAACTTCTGATAAAACTTTTCCTTTAAGTTTAACTTTTGCCAGCGGCTGCGGACATACGAAAGAGCAGCCTGACCCGATTCTTTCATGACTTCACCCAGGTGGCCGGTGAGCGTGAGGTTCCCGCGGCCGGGCATCAGTGCCACTTCAATAAACAGGATATCTCCGCCGGCTTCAGTCCAAGCGAGACCCGTACTCATGCCTACTTCATCCTTTTTCTCGGCCAGATAGGAAGTAAACTTAGAAGGTCCCAGGTAACCGTGCAGGTCTTTGACGCCGATCTCAAAATGTTGCCTGGTTTGGCGATTACTGTCGGCGATCTTTTTCGCGATTTTCCGGAAGATGGTAGCAATTTCGCGTTCCAAATTCCGGACCCCCGCCTCTCTGGTGTAACGGCGGATGATTTCCATAATCGCCTGGTTATTGATCCTGACCGTACCCGGGGGTATGCTATGAATTTCGCGTTGTTTTTCCCACAAGAAATCATGGCCGATATGAAATTTTTCGTCTTCGGTATAACCGGGGAAATGAATTATTTCCAGTCTGTCGCGCAGTGCCGGCGGAATCGTATCCAGAATATTGCAGGTAGTAATGAAAAATACATCCGAAAGATCAAAAGGAACCTCGAGATAATGATCGGAGAAAGAATAATTCTGCTCGGGATCCAAAGCCTCCAGTAAGGCCGCCGAAGGGTCACCGCGGAAGTCCGCGCCTACTTTATCTATCTCATCCAGCATGAATACCGGGTTTCTCGTGCCGGCTTGTTTAACCCCCTGAATAATTCGTCCCGGTAAAGCTCCGACGTAGGTACGCCTGTGACCGCGAATTTCCGCTTCATCCCGGATACCGCCGAGGGACATTTTGACAAACTTCCGTCCCAGAGCACGGGAAATTGATTTACCAATCGAGGTTTTACCTACTCCCGGCGGGCCCACGAAACAAAGAATGGTAGGTGCGGATTTGCCCTTTCTGGGTTCTGTCTTCTTTTCACTGCCGGCTGCCTTCTCATCCGCATGAGAGCGCAACTTCATGACAGCCAGAAACTCCAGAATTCTCTCTTTGATTTTTTGCAGTCCGTAATGGTCCTCGTTTAACACTTTCTCGGCGTCCGTGATATTGACATTATTGGGACTCACCACGGCCCAAGGCAATTCCACCAACCAGTCAAGGTAAGTACGTAAATAGGAAGTCTCCGGGTTATACTGTGACATTTGTGCCAGCCGTGAAAGTTCTTTTTCTGTTTTCAGACGGACTTCTTCCGGCATGCCGGCTTTTTTAATTTTTTCAGCCAGTTCTTTAATTTCCTTGTTTTCGTCATCCTCGCCCAATTCCTTCTCAATGGTTTTCATCCGTTCCCTGAGCACCTGCTCGCGGATATTCTTATCAAACTTTTCCTGGGTTTTACTGGCAATTTTATACTCCAGTTCCAAAATCTTGACCTCTTTGGCCAGTAAACCTACTTCTTTACCTAAACGCTCTTTGACGGAAACCATCTCCAACAGTTCCTGCCGATCGACGGGTTTAGTGTCCACCACTCCGGCAACCTGATAAGAAAGAGTGAGCGGTGAGGCGCCGGACATGATATTCATAAACGTGAGAAAGTCCATAGTTTTACCCATCTTCACTGCCTGCTTAAGTTGACCTGTTAAATGGTTAAACAAGGCCTTGGTTTCCTCATCGTCCTCCACATAATCCTGAATCGGTAGGGCGTGGGCCATAAAATACGGTTCCACTGTTTCATAAGAAGTAATTTCAACTTTGGTGACACCGCGTACCAAAGCATTAATTTCGCCTTCGTTTTTCATCATCTGGACAATTTCCCCGACGGTGCCTACCCGGTACAAATCGGAGGGCGTAGGATCATTTAGGTTGGGATTTCGCTGCATGACCAATAATACCTTTTTGTTGGTATTTTGGGCTGCTTCAATCGCGGAAACCGAGCGTTGCCGACCGAAGGTCAGGATCATTTCCGAACCGGGAAAAACTATTCCATCACGTATCGGCACGACCGGCAAGATCTGTTCAACTGGCCGTAAAGCATCAATCATAGCTGCTATTAGCACTCAAGTATATCTAGTGCTAAAAAGGATGTCAATCCCTCGACCCGGAGTCAACCCTCAGATAAACTCAGACAGCAGATGGTCCCAACCGGCTACTTCCAGTGGCTGTTCAATTAAAGTTCTACCGGTTAAAGCCGGCTCGCGATCTTCACTGGTGGGTCGATCTTCCTGATAAAAAATGCCCAGCGGAATTTTGTCTCCCCATTCTAACGCTTTCTCCAACGCCTTAAGTTTATTATTAGGTAGATAAGCAGAATCTAACTGATAAACGCGCTCACGATACCAGTTATACGTATGGACCTTATCAAAACTGATACAAGGCTGTAATACGTCGACTACCGAGAAACCTTTATGCTCAATCGCAGCTGTAATTAGATTGGTTAATCCCGGGATGTCGCCGGAGAATCCTCTCGCGACAAAGGTAGCGCCTGCCCCGATTCCTAAAACCAGCGGATTAAGGGGCTCATCGGTAACACCCCCGGGGGTGGATTTAGTTTTAAATCCGGCTTTGGCCGTCGGTGAAGCCTGACCGGTAGTTAAGGCATATACTTCATTATCATGAATAATTATCGTTATATCAGGATTTCTTTTGGCCGCATGCAGAAAATGATTTCCTCCTTCACCCAGAGAGTCACCATCTCCGGCAATGGCTATTACTTTAAGTTTGTGGTTAGCAAGTTTGGCTCCCTGGGCTACCGGTAAACCCCGGCCATGAAGCCCGACAAATCCGTAAGTTTTCATCCAGTCATACATATTGCCGTGGCAACCAATGCCATAAACTAAAAAGGCTTCGTGAGGCGGAATCCGGAGCTTAGCAAGGGCGTTTTTCAGGGCTATCCAAATCCCAAAATTTCCGCATCCCGGACACCAGGTGGGACGTCTGCCAGTTTGATATGCATCAATTGCAGGTGTTGACATAAGTAAAAAAAACTAAACATCTAAGCTACTAAGCTACTAAACTACTAAACTACTGCGTTACTTTCTTCACAATCTCTTCCGGGAAAAACGGTTGTCCGTCATATTTCAGTAATTTCTCCCTGATCTCAATCCCCGTTGCTTCGCGGACAAGCTGACCCAGTTGACCGGTAGCATTTTGTTCGACTAAGATTAACCGTGAATCGGAAGATAAGATTTTTTGCGCTTCCCGGGGAAAAGGATAAAGCCAGGAAAAGTGTATTAAACGGGCTTTTTTGCCCTTTTGGGCCAAAAGCTTAATGGCCTCCAAAATAATCCCCTTAGTTGATCCCCAGGATACAAAAGTAATTTCGGAATCATCAAGTCCTAAAACAGCAGGTGCTTTACCAGCTTTTTCGATGGCCTTAAATTTACGCAGGCGCTTATCTGCCATGGCTTTTCGCTGATCTCCTTTAGTCGCTAACTGTCCTGTTTCATCATGTTCATAGGAATTGGCAAAAAATAAGCCGTTGGGAAGTCCCGGCAAGGTACGGTCAGAAACCCCATCAGGTACATCTAAACGGTAACGTTTAAATTCTCCCGGCGGTTCCCGGGTAATAAGTTTGCCGCGATCAATCTCTACCTGATCGGTAAATACCGACTCCGGCACACACCACTGGCTCTCATTGAGGTATTTATCGGTCAGCATAATTACCGGAATCTGGTATTTATCAGCCAAATTAAAAGCCTCGAAGGTCAACTGATAAGCTTCCTCTGCATCGCCGGGAGCGAGTATTATTCTCGGAAATTCTCCGTGGCCGGCCCGGATCATAAATTGCAATTCACCTTGTTCAGTATAGGTGGGCATTCCGGTGGCCGGACCAACGCGCATGCCCATATCTACTACGAGCGGCGCTTCGATCATGCCGGACAGAGCCAATCCTTCTACCATTAAAGCAAATCCCCCGCCGGACGTCGCCACCATACTTCTGGCTCCGGCAACCGAAGCTCCTAAGGCCATATTGATACCGGCGATCTCGTCTTCCGGCTGTTTGTAGATGATACCGAAATCTTTGGCATGATCGGCCAAAAATGTAATCAATGCATTAATCGGCGTCATGGGGTAAATCGCAGCAAACTTTAATCCTGCTCTGACAGCCCCCAGCCCTACTGCCTCACTGCCGTTGACAATTAATTGACGGACCATCTTACCGGGCTTATCTAAATAGAAAGAATTGAATTCAGCAAAATTATGCTTGACATAATCGTAACCCTCTTGGGCTATCGCCAGATTATGCCCGACTACCTCCTGCCCCTTACGGCCAAATTGATCAGTAATTACCTGGCTTAATTTCGCAAAATCAGCTCCAAGTAATGCCAGGGTGGCGCCCAGTGCTACGGTGTTACGCATCACCGGATCGCCCCGGTGTTTGGTTACCAGATCCGTTAAGGGAATTGAGAGGAGTTTAGAGGATTTTTCTTTGAAATCACTTTCCTGAGGCTTACCGTCGTGAGGGTCAAAAATAATGACAGACCCCCGGCTTAATTCGTTTTTATGGAGATCGATGGTTTCCTGATTTAAGGCTACTAAAATATGGAGATTATGATCAAGACTGGCAAATTTCTCGGTCGCAATCCGTATCGTCACCACATTATGCCCGCCGCGGATAAGTGATGGGTATTCGTTAGTGACCAAAATATGATAACCAAGACGGGAAAAAGTCTTAGCTAACATGGTTCCTGACGCCATAATCCCGAATCCCGCTTCTCCGCCGATCTTCCACGTGACTGAATTCACCATAGATTTAGCTTAACACGAAATAAACCAGTGAGACCAGTATAGCTAATTAGGGGAAGATTTGTTTACCATTTTCGTCGGTAATCGTGATAGCCATCACCGGACAACCCTTGGCTGCCTCAAGCAGTGTTTCGTCAGATTCCTGATCTGCCGTATCGAGGATTATCGCCTTGGCCTCGTTGTCCAGCGCCCATGCCTTGGGGGCAATGGCGATACAGGTAGCCGCCCCGATACAAAGACTGCGGTCGATCTTCATGGTCAGCTTGCGAATCTTTCGCGTAATCTTAGGATCATTTGCGTCCATATAAAAGCATTTTACTGTAAAATTATTCGATACAGCAATCGACAATTTTTTTAATAATCTCGTTTAATTTGCCCCAGAAATTAGTTTTTCCTTTATCGGAAACACTAAGTTTATCATCTTCAATCTTCTGAATTTTTCCGACATCAACCATTTTCAGATTCAAAGCCCAAAACAGGTTATATAACTCATAAGCCTTGACAAATAGATCCTCTGCTTCTGACTTGTTTCCTTGTCCTAAAGCCTTGGTTCCCACTTCCATCAGTCTCATGGAAGCTGCCAGTAAATGTTTAGATACACACCAAACTTCTCCTTCGGGATCTTTAACGATTTTTGCCAATAGCTCTTTTCGCATTTGTCTAACTTTATCAAGTAAATCTAAATACTTCCCTTTATTAGTTTTTTGCGCGGTATAGAAAAAGTGTTCTTCCAGACTCACTAAGTTCATAATCGCCAAACTCAAATCTTCTCCCGAGGAAAGATCTACTTTGCTTTCTTTTTTGGCCTCCTGCATTTTCTGGATAAATTGGGCAGTCTTTTCGTCTTGCATACGAACTCCTTTATAAAGCTAAGTATAATATTATACTCGCAATCAGTAAGGTTAGTACGGGAATAATTACTTTCTGAAAAGGGAAAAATGACTTCTTTTTGTGACGTTCTTTAAGATATAAATGCAATAAGATCGATAAAGGAAAAATTATTATCCCGGCGACAATTCCAAAAATAAGTTTGTCAAAGCCAAGGATTTGATTGGTCGGACTGCCAATCAGTTTTAAATACTTGAGGGGAAAAACCGTAGATGCGTAAAGGATTAAAGTGTACAACAAAACTAACCAATTTCTGGACAGCGACCAGCGTTTCAGCGTCCACTTGGTTAACAAAATGGCCAGCGACACAAGAAATGCGCCAATCCAAAGACCGGAAATAGCATCATCAATTTTGAGCCAGCGGGACAAGCCTACCCCAACTCCTACGGCAACTGTACAAACAGGACACATATAAATTAAATTAACATATTTGTCGCTAAGATGATAGTTTGAGAAATCCCGTCACGATGAGATCAAGCGCCTGATCCAAGCTTAATCCCCTGGTTCTCAGATAATTGATTTGTTCATCCGAAACTTTTCCGATGGCAGCTTCGTGGGTTAGCTCTGCATCTTTGTGCCCAGAGACAATTTCCGGCAAGAGTGACACGCGGGAATTTTTCGCCAGCATAAGGCTTTGACAATCTACATGCCCGGTAGCCCGCGCCGTCGCTACCAGTTGCGAGATGGCTCGGATCGTGCTATTTTTCCGTGCGACAAAACGGAGATTACTTAAGCCGTGGGAATCCTCACCCCGGAGAATCAGTCTGTCCCGGATGGTAAAGTCGGTATCCTGACAATCCGCTAAAACATTAAAGCGGACACTGGAACCCTGCTGACAAATAAAAGTGTTTTGCATGCGGAGTATTTTCGGGGCAACCTTGACCTCGTAGGTATAATCAAGTTTGACTCCTTCCTCGAGACTAAATTCGTAATCCGGCTCAACACTATCCTGGCCTTTCCAGGCGTGCACATGGGTATATTTCAGATTGACACCTTTTTTTAAAATGATTTTTCCTGCTGTCTGATGACCGCCTTGCGTATGCGGATTGAGCGAACCGCAAAACCCGTGAAGAACGATCTGTAGCCCCTCTTCGATCACCACTAAATTAGCTAATTTCTGAGTAATATTTTTGCCCAGGATATTGACACAGGTAAAAAGCGGACAAAGCGGTTTTTCGCGAATCCAAACAAAGTAACCTTCCAGCGGTTTCGTCGCAAAATACTTTCGCGACCAGAGAAACCTCTCCCAGGCTTCAGGGCTCGGCAAAACCAGTGCTTGGTCTAGCTTGGCCAGGTGTTTGACCCGATGGTCAACTTGCCAAAAGTGAGCATTTTCGGCATTTTTCGTAGCCATATTTTTTGATGGTAGTGATTACTTCCTTAAAATTCCGGGATCTGCAAATCACCCTCCCTTCCAGTAAGACATTGGTGGTATCCGGTTTCAGAGTCTCCAGGATATTACCGGAGTGAGTGATAAGAAGTACCGCTACTCCCTGACTGACTAATTCTTGTCTAATGATGCGGGTTAAGTTCTCCAGATTTTTCAGGTCCAAACCGGAATCTACCTCATCCAGGATGGCCAGTTTCGGTTTGAGGGTAATAATCTGTAATAGTTCAGACAGTTTCTTCTCTCCGCCGGAAAAACCGAGGTTAAGATCCCGTAACATTAAATTGGCCGGAAGAATCTGGTTCTTGATGCTCTTCCTGCTTTTGGAGATTAACGTTAATAAGGAATTAAGAGTGACGCCTTTGACCGACGGCGGGTTTTGATGAGCCAAAGCAATACCCAATTTCACTCTTTGCTCCGGTGGCAGATGGTTGAGCAATTTCCCTGCCAAACGGATGCTGCCTTGGGTAATCCGATATTGCGGGTTCCCTGAAATAGTTTGGGCCAGGGAAGATTTGCCTGAACCGTTAGGACCTAAAAGTGCATGGATTTCCCCCTGATCAAGTTTTAAATCCACCCCTTGGAGAACTTGCTTGCCGGCGGCCTTCACCCAAAGATTTTTAATTTCAAACCACATAAGGAATCTCTATTTTACCTTACTTTAGAGGCGGTCGGCAATCAAATCATCTTTGCCCATATAAACTTCTTTAATTCCGTGATACCGGAGTAAGTAAAATTCTTTGCTTAACAGGTGGTTAATGACTTTCTGGGAAACCGCCCCTGTCAATCCGCTGATTTGTGATTCATGAGCGAGAATTGCCCTAATCTTAAGTTTTTTGGTCCGACGGATATCAATAATAGTCGTAATTTTCTTATCGGGTGTACCCAGTAACAGCTTACTATGCAATTTCAGAGGAACTACTTTTAGTTTCCGGAGATAAAGCATAAGGTGAGCAGGCAGACAAACGTAATAAAGCTTCGGTTCGAGCCGTTCGTCTACTGCCTCGGCAAAGCTTTCCTGCTTCAAGGCGAACTTATGCCGGAGCCAAAAGTGGCGTTTTTTTACGCCTATCTCTTTCGCACTGACTTTTTCGACGAATTTTTTGGCCTGTTCCAGTTCCTCAGCATAACACTGAAAGGCATAGGTAGTCGCGTAACAGGTTTGGCGGTGATCCGGATGATTGGTCCCGCCGGTCGGATCGAAAGTAATGACAAGGTTCGGACTCACTTCCAGCATTTTTTGCCGAATGGCCTCCTCCAGTTTGCCCGGCGGCAGAGCAGTTAATTTGCCGTCAGGATAACCGAGTACTGTAACCTGCTTAATGCCCAATATGGAGGCTGCTTGATGCAACTCAGTCCGACGAAGCTTGGCTAATTCCTGCTTGGCCAGCTTGCCATAAGAACCTGTGCTTCCCGCTTCCCCGCCCGTAAGACACAAAGAGTAAACCTGCCAGCCGGAAGCCGCATATTTCGCCACTGTCCCGCCCACCGCCAGCGATTCATCATCAGGATGCGCAAAAACCAGTAGGAGCTTCTTCATCTCAGGCGTATTATATCAGGAACCTATGGTTTCGCCGCACCGGTAGCCGGAGGATTATCCAGAAAAGGATCAAGCTGTACGTTTTGGGCTGTCAGAGATCCGTCAGGATTATCTTTGCCGGTAATCATCACCTGTTTACCTTTAACCAAATCAGTCTTTGATCCCTCTCCGGCTTTAGCAATGGTGGTGGTGTCGGAAATAAAAACGATTTTACTGGATCCGTCGCGCAGTTTGACCGTAATGCTTTTTTCATCAGCCCCGATGATTTCTCCCCTGGCGACACCAACTCCCTGATTCACCCTAGCCTGAAACTGTCTGGCTCCTCTTCCCGCCTGACCTCCCAGGTTCAAAGCGTTTCTTTTTTGACCAAAAGTCAGACCACCCCAAAATCCCAGGCCGGCAAAAACCACGGCGATTAAAATGTATGAGAGCAGATATTTTTTCATAAAACCTCCTTTTTAGAGATTCTTCCCGATTTATCGGGATTAGAATCTCTTAAACCCGACGCTAAAGCGCTCTTTGCGCCGTGTATGAATAATACTGAAAAGGCGCAAAGCAAGCTTAGTCGGGTAGTTATTCATATCTTAAAGCCTCAATCGGCTGAAGGTTCGAGGCTTTGCGGGCGGGATACCACCCGAATATAATCCCAATCCCCGCCGAAACAACAAAAGCCAGCAGTATCGAACTTAAAGAAATGACAAAAGAAAAATTGAGACTCTTGGCGATTAGATAAGAAGAAATAATACCCAAAATAATACCAATCACACCACCAGTGAAAGTTAAAATAATTGACTCCGTCAAAAACTGCATAATAATAACTCTTTTTTTAGCACCCAAAGCTTTTCTGAGACCAATCTCACGGGTTCGTTCGGTAACCGTCACGAGCATGATATTCATAATTCCAATCCCGCCAACCAGAAGTGAAATCGCTGCAATGCCGGAAAGCAGTGCCGTAAAAATCTCTGTTGCCGTAGAAGCTGTATTGAGAATATCCTGCTGTGATATAATCATAAAATCCGCTTTTGTAGGATCGGAGAGGTTATGACGGGCCAGTAGGAAATAACCGACTTGATTTTGAGCGTCTGTCATAACCTCCGGACTAACTGCCTCTAAGGCAATAGAACTTAAGTAATTCATACCAAATAATTGTTTTTGGGCGGTCGTGAGCGGCACATAAATCCTGTCATCCTGGTTCATGAAACCTGTTCCTCCCTTGGATGTGGTTACGCCGACAATATCGAATGTTTTTCCGCTAATTCTGACTGTTTGACCGATGGGATTGGCGCCCTCGCCAAACAAATCACTAACCACGCTTGGGCCTAAAACAGCTACTTTCGTCATGCTCTCTACGTCTCTTTGGGTAATGAAATTTCCAGAAGCAATAGTTACTTTATGTACTTCGGTATAGGCAGCCGTCACACCAATTATTTCAGTGTTAGTATTATTACCGCCTGTAGTAATCTGTGTTCTTCTTTCAACTTCCGGTGAAACATTTTTCACAGTTGTAATCTCAGACGAGCTGACGATTGCTTTGGCGTCATCAAGAGTTAATGAAGTTCTTCCCCCTGCTGCCCCCCGCACCCCACCTTGTGTCACAGCGCCCGGCTGGACTGTTAACAAATTAGATCCTAAAGATTCTATTTGTGATTGAATCATCTGTTGACTGGCCTGACCCAAGGAAACCAGCGCAATAACGCTGCCAATGCCGATAACGATGCCTAAAACAGCCAATCCCGTCCGCAGCTTATTGACGGAAAGTGTACCAACAGCTTCGCTAAGGATCTCTTTGTATTCCATTAGGTTTTTGCCCTCTTTTGTCTATGATTATGGTTGTCTTCAACTATTCTGCCGTCACGCAGATGAATAATTCTTTGGGCATGTTGGGCAATTTCATGCTCATGAGTAATCATAACAATGGTATGTCCATCCCGATTTAATTTTTCAAAAATAGCCATAATTTCCTGAGCTTGGGTCATGGCGATGTTTCCGGTCGGCTCATCTGCCAAAAGGATGGAGGGGTTTAAAACTAAGGCACGCGCAATGGCTACTCGTTGTTGCTGTCCCCCGGATAACTGATTTGAGGTGTAAGTTAACCTGTCACCTAAGCCTACGTTTTCCAGAAATTTCCGGGCGGTTTTTAACCGATCTTTTTTGGGAATACCGGCATACATCATGGGCAGCATGACATTTTGCATGGCTGTAGTTCTGGGAAGAAGATTGTAGGCCTGAAAGATAAAGCCAATTTTGCTGTTTCTAATCTCTGCCAATTCGTCCTCGGTAAGTTTTTCGACATTAGCTCCGTCCAGCACGTACTCTCCGCTGGTGGGAAGATCCAAAGCTCCCAAGATGTGCATCAGGGTTGATTTCCCGCTGCCGGACGGACCCATGATCGCCACAAACTCACCTTTATTAACGGTAAAAGAAACGTCTGAAAGCGCCGTCGTCTCGAGGGCGCCCATTTGGTAAATTTTGGTAAGGTGGGAAACTTTGATCATAGGTTTGTCTCATATCTAACGTCCGATCTCACGGAAAGATCCTCCTCCAAATCCGCTGAAGGGCGATTGACTTGAATTCTGAGAAGAAGTGGTGGTATTTTGGAGAATATTGGTTACCACTGAATCGCCTTCGGATAATCCGGAGGTAATTTCGGTCTGGGTACTGGATGACAATCCCGTCTCAATATTAACTTCATTTACTTTACCTTTTTGTAAAACCCGAACATATACTTCTCCGTTTTGAGTCTGAACTGCACTTGAGGGAACCAGCAGTACATTATCTTTCACCTGGGTAATAATCTTAGCCTGGGCTGCCATATTGGGAAAAATTTCCTCTGAATCCGTATCAAGCTTGATATAGGCAACATAAGAGGTAACTCCGGAGCTGACACTGCCTGTTGAATCGATACTTACAATTTTGCCTGTATAAGATTTGCCCGGCAGCGCATCCAGGGTAAGCGTAGCCTGATTTTCTATCTGAACCTTCGGTACATCTATTTCGGTAAGACTGACTGTAACGATCGGCGTGGCATCAGTTCTGATATTCGCAATCCGCTGAGAGGCGGAATTTCCGGAAGAGCTGGTTTGGGCAGTGAGTACTGAACCGACCTGAAGCGATAAACCGCTGATCGTGCCGGAAATTGGAGCATAAATTATCGGCGAAGCCTGTTGGTAGGAAGCCCAGGCGCTACTGAGGGCAATTTGGGACTGCGCAATTACGTTTTGTTGAAGTTTATATTTAGCTTCGGCAGCCAGCCAGTTGTCGTCCGTAGTAATAAAAGCCGGTAATTGACGATTGCTGGCATTCGGTGATTTATCTGTGTTTTGATAAGTCGAATTCTCGGCCAGAGACTTAAAAGTGTCCCACTTTGTAATCATGTCTGATTGTAAGGTATAAAGACTGATTTGCGCACTTTCGAATGAATTCTTTGCACTTAGATAGCCGGACTGCGCTTGGGCTGCCCGTTGACGGCCGTCCATGTCCAAATCTACTTCAGCGATGGGGTCACCCGTATTAACTTTCTGTCCATTTTCAACATAAATTTTATTAACCACACCCGAAGTCTGCGTGCTAACCGAGGCGCTATTGGCGCTGGATATTTGTCCGGAGGTAGAGATGGAGACGATCAGCGTACCCTTTTCCACTGAGGCTGTTTGATATTGAGTTTTCGCTTGAGGTTTAAAAACGGTTTTTTGACCGAGATAAAAGAGGGCGAATAAACCAACCACTACCAGAAACACCGTAAAGGCTTTGGCTTTCAGCCAACTTAAGATTCGTTGCATAATGATTCCTTTCCTGTGAATGATTATACCCTGATAATTCTGAGAAATTCCTGAGTAAATTTAAAAGCTTTTCTCCTTCCTTTAACGATTTTCTCAGCTATTTTTCAGCATCACTGCTATAATAGGAACTTGCTATGCGCATCCTGGTAGTCGAAGACGAGCATAAAATTGCTACTTCAATTAAAAAGGGCCTCGAACAGGAAGCTTACGCCGTGGACGCGGTCTTCACCGGCACGGAAGGATTTGATCTGGCCTCTACCGAAGAATATGATGCGATTATTCTGGATTTACTACTCCCCGGCATAGACGGAGTGGAAATTTGCCGAAGACTGCGTAAGCAAAAAATCCATACGCCGATTCTCATGTTGACTGCCAAGGGACAAATTTCCGATAAAGTCGAAGGGCTTAATGCCGGTGCCGATGATTATCTGACCAAACCCTTTGCGTTTGAGGAACTACTGGCCAGAATAAAAGCCCTGATAAGAAGGCCGCCTTACTCCTTGGGAACAATACTCAATTTAGAAGATTTAAGCTTAAATACTCTCACCTTTGAAGTGAAAAGAGCCAAAAAACCAGTCAGACTGACCAGTAAAGAATTTGCACTGCTGGAATATTTACTGCGTCATCCCAATCAGACTTTAACCAAAGAACAAATTATCGGCCACGTTTGGAATTATGATGCTGATATACTGCCCAATACGGTCGAAGTTTATATCGGCTACTTACGGCGTAAAATTGATGAGGCATTTCCCGGACACCCGGCTCTAATCCATACCGTGAGAGGTTTCGGTTATCGGGTGGGAAAGGCGGCATAAATGTTTCGTTCAGCCAGAATAAAACTAACTGCTTGGTATTTGTTAATCATCACGCTGATCAGCGTTTCTTTCAGCGTAACTATCTATCGCGTACTCACTCAGGAATTAGACAGAGTCGAGAGAATCGAAAGACTGCGCATCGAACGCGGGTTCCCCCAACGGCGTCTTACCATGCCCCCGACGGAAATGGGAGATGAATTACCGCGTGCCTACTTCCTGGACCCGAAATTAATCACGGAAACCAAAAATCGCCTGATTTTGATGTTGGGTGTAATAAACGCCGTAATTTTAGCCGCTTCTTCCCTCGCCGGCTATTTTTTGGCCGGAAGAACACTTAAACCAATTAAAGAAATGGTGGAGGAACAAAATCGTTTTATCACCGACGCTTCGCATGAATTGCGGACGCCTCTAACTTCCCTAAAATCAGAAATCGAAGTAAATCTACGCAATAAAAACCTGACCCTGAATGAAGCCCATAAATTGCTGGCGAGTAATCTGGAAGAAGTGAATAATCTGCAGGTTTTATCGGATAACTTAATTAAACTGACTCAATACCAAAAGGGCGGTAATGACTTTACGGCGACCAAATTGTCACTCACTTCCGTGGTCGGCGAGGCAGTAAAAAAGGTTACTAATTTAGCTAAAAATAATAAAATCCTCATCGTTAATAAGGTTCATGACTATCTAATCGAGGGAGAAAAACCGGCTTTGGCTGAACTGTTTGTCATCTTTTTGGATAACGCGATCAAGTACAGTCCGGAGAAATCGAAGGTTTATTTAACCTCCGAAAAAAACGGTAGTTATGTCGTCATTCGGATCAAAGATGAAGGTATCGGTATTAACGAAAAAGACATTAACAAGCTGTTTGACAGATTTTACCGGGGAGATAAATCCAGAACCAAACTGGAGGTACCCGGCTATGGTTTGGGTTTGTCAATAGCCAAGCAGATAGTTACGAGACACCGCGGATCCATCTACGTCCAAAGCAAAGAGCATCAGGGTACTACTTTTACTGTCCAGCTCCCGGTCAAACATTTCTCCGGGTTGATTTAATTTTAAGCTTATTCTGCCGGTATCCTCGGTACATCACTGGTCTAAGTCGTTAATTTCCTGTTTAAGGCCGTCAACCATACCCCGCAAGACCATCACTTCCTGATGTTTCATCTCGCTCGCCGCCGACTCATGGATCACTCCCCGATAGCGCTTCATTTTACCGGCAAGTTTGGCTTGGTAATAGGCTAATTTTTCCTGCAGTTCTTTGAGTTTGGTAGGTTTGTCCATATACTAAACAGATTCTCAATCTAATTATACAAGCTTCGTGCTACAATGATGGGCATGAAGGCAATTTCTCTGGAATATCCCACTGACTGGACAGACTATCAACTCCTGGATTCCGGCCTCGGTCAGAAACTTGAACGGTTTGGCCCGATGCGCGTGAGCCGGACTGACCCCCGCGCCATTTGGAATCCCGGTTTGCCGAAGCCGGAATGGGACCAAGCCGACGGAAAATTTGTAAGCGAGGGAGAAGACGGCGGGCACTGGAAATTCCGCACTCCGGCGCCGAATCCCTGGCTAGTCAGATACCACCGGCTCGTTTTCAGTTTGCGGCCGACAGAATTTAAACATCTCGGCCTTTTTCCTGAACAAGCCGTCAACTGGAATTGGCTGCAAGCAGTGATTGCTCACCGGCCCCTGAAAATTCTCAATCTCTTTGCCTATACCGGCGGAGCAACTATCGCCTCGGCTCTGGCCGGAGCCAGAACGACGCATGTAGACAGTGCCCGGGGAGCGATTGCCTGGGCTAAAATAAATGCCAAAGCCTCCGAACTTCCCGCAAAGGCTATCCGCTGGATTGAAGATGATGCCTATAAATTTGTCTGTCGTGAAGGAAGGCGGGGAGGGCAATACGATGGAATCATGATGGACCCGCCGCGCTTTGGCCGGGGAGCTAAGGGCGAAGTTTGGAAATTAGCCGATGACTTGCCGAAATTACTGGCGGCCTGCAAACTAATTCTTTCTCCCCAACCGAAATTTTTTCTGATTAATGCCTATACGGCCGACTTATCCTCGATCGTTATCGGACGACTTTTAGAGGATCTTATGCAGCCGTATCACGGAAAAGCCTCGTTTGGGGAATTAGCTCTTCAAGATTCCGCTGGTGGTCATCTTCTGCCAAGCGGTCTTTTTGCCCGCTGGCAAAAAGATGCCGGCATTTCAGTCTAAAGGCAAGCGAGTAATACAGTTTAATTGCATTAAGAGAAAAAATGTGGTGTGATAGAAATATAAGGCTGTCCTCCTAATTTTACTATTCGCCTTACCTACTATTCGTAGCGCGGCTCATAGAGCAATTTATGGAGGATGTAAGAAACACTAATCCCGATAATGTCGGGAAAGTGTTTCTAACAAAGGTGGTGAAAATTATGTGTGACTGGAAATACTGCAAAAATATTAAAAAATATTTCGGCAAGAATCCGATGTTTAACGGCGCTACCCATGTCCTGGCGGGAATCGGAATCGGGATACTGATTACTTATCCTTGGATCGGTACTCATCCGGTACGCTGGGGCATAGCTTTCCTGGTATTGGCAATTTTAGGCCATCTCTGGGCAGCGACGCAAAAATAGCTTTAATACAGTTTTGCGTTGTAGATATCAAGCACGAGCCTGCCGTCTTTACCAAGGTGAGGGTCGCCCTTATAGATGGTTACCCCGCTGTTGACTGGCTTTTCTTCTCTGTCGAGTCTTAAGAACTCTTCTTCTCCAAAACGTTCCTGATTGGCCCGATACGATAAAATGGCCAAATGGTGCGAGATAGCCAAAACATTTTTCTTCCCCCAATCCCGAGAAAGCGTGCCATTCCACGAATGCATCCGATCCCTTATGTCCGGGACATTCTCGCCCTGCGGGAGTCTGTACCAATAGCTCCCTTGAAGCTGCCGAAGTAACCTTTGCTCCGGATAAAAAACACAAAATACCCTCCAATCATTATAAAGAAGCACGAGTCCGTAATCTTGTTCCCTGATTCTATGTTCTTCAATAGTTTGAACATCTCTTAATTCCGGCCAGCTTTGCTTCATATGCTCCAGCGTCATCTCTGCCCGCAAATATGGAGAAACAAAAATAACGTCTGGGATAACTATCTTTGTGTGTAGTTGAGCAGCCATTTTCTGAGTCTGCCATCCCGCGTTCTCAGCAAGAGGCGTGTCGTGATCGCCTGTTTGAACAGAATATTTTTCCCATATTTGTCGTGCCAAGCCATAGGTAGTTACTGACTCCGGGTTCCGGTCAAATTGTTTTTGAAATTCGAGGTAAAGAGGATCCTGTTGCCTTTCTTTCTTCATCCGGTTATAAACGGACTCATCGTGACGAATAAGGGTTACTGTTTCCGGCCATTTCATATATCGCTGGAGACGAATAATAATATAGGATACTAATAAAATCAACTGCAGTACTTCAAGATAGATGGGTTATACTGAAAATATGGCCAAAAAACCGAAGCCGTTGCCGCGGATTACTCTCCTTATCCTCATTCTCATTCCTTCAGTCCTACTAAACCTATTCTTCATCCTTAATCAATCCAGATTTAAATCGAAGATCGGGGCGGTCAGAGTGATCGGGGTGATCGACGGAGATACGCTTGTCCTTGAAGGAAAAATCAAAGTACGACTTCGTCAAGTGGATGCACCGGAGCTCCTCTACTGCGGCGGCGAGGAAGCGAAAAAAGAACTTGAGACACTGGTCACGGGAAAGTTTGTGCGCCTCGAAGAACAAATCCCTGACCAATACGGACGCGCCATGGCGCTCGTATATGTCGGAAACGTACTTATCAATCGGAAAATGGTCGAAAGCGGTTGGGTACGGTATCACTATGACATCACTAAACAAGCTGAAGAGTTGAAAGCGGCAAACGAGAAAGCGAAAGTAAATAAACTCGGTATTTATAAAATCTGCCAAGCAAAAGAGAATACACAAAATCCATCCTGCAACATTAAAGGCAATATAGACAAAGCTAACGACAAAAAAAGGTATTATTTACCCGACTGTGCTCAATACGCGTTTACGATTGTAGAAAAAGACGTGGGAGAAGAGTGGTTTTGCACCGAAGCGGCAGCGCGAAAAGCAGGATATAGCAAAGCAGAGACATGCAGGTAAACTGCCGTGGATCGAAACAACATTCCTAACCTTCCTATCTACCAGTTAGCGGAAGCGATCTTAGAAACACCGGTCTAGACCATTCAATTGTCATAAATGACATTCTGTGCTATTCTCACACCATAATTCCTGCTTTTACTACGCTCTGCCCCTTAGCTTTGATATGTCAAAACCAGAGGCTGAACATTTAGGTCTTTCCAGAAAAGAAAACTATCCTACAATTGAACGGGCTATAAAGGATATTGATTTACCACTTTTCGTACGTTCATTCATGCAACCGTATAGGCCTAATGATTCTCTCGAATTTATGACTCACGAACTTATAAAGTTTAAGCCCCAAAGAGAGTGCGGAGCGTACCGTAAGACAATTAAAGAACTTTTGTCAAATCCATCTGCCCGACAAGCTGTTAACACTTTTATCGTTTCTGCATATGAATGTGTTGATGCTTCTGAAGAACGCCTAGAACTTTTTGGAAATCTAGAACCCGAACAATATATCAACCTTTCTTCCAGACAAGATATTAAAAAGCTCATCCGCGTTGACCACCTCATTCTTACTGCTCTTGCGAATAGCATAAAAGCAACTGACTCCATACCGTGCCAATCACCTGTATTTGATAAGCTTCGCGAGCATCGAAATATTATAGTCAACAATAAAGACTACCAAGCCGCGATAGGTCTTCTTGATTCGATGGATAATTTTGGTCAAGGGACATCACGAGTGAAATATGACTACTTCAAAACGGTTTACGGTGTTGAACATATTCAATATTCTAAGCGTGAACAGTGGAAAGAACTTGTCCGGTGGGCCCTTCGAACATTGGATGTAAAGTGTCCCCTGAGGAGTTTATTCTGGTTTACTTCCAGTTACCCTGAAGAAGGAGAAAGTAAATTCGCCGAAGCATTTGATCTTCTCACTAAGCGCAATTTGTCTATTGCCGAAGAGTTCCTCACTTTTCGCAGGAAGGCGGATTTTTTCTTGGCGGCTACCCGCTATGTTGACGCTCTCAGATCACATAATTTACCTGTACTATTCCCAACGATACAAGAAAACCTCGATGTACACTTTAATATTAAAGGTCTTTATAATCCCTGTCTGCTTACGCAAGAAGATGTAATTTTCTCACACCGCGGTATGGTGCCAAACGATGCAGTCTCCCTTCCGGATAGTAGTGTTACTATTATCACAGGTCCAAATAATACCGGGAAATCTGTTTATGTAAAAGCCGTTGGGCTAGCACTTACTCTTGCACATAATGGTTTTCCTATTCCTGCAACAACAGCGCACATCCACCAGCTTGACGGAATTGCCACACATTGTACACATCCTGAAGATATTGAACATGGCGAAGGCGGACTTGCCGATGAGTTACGACGCGCAAAAGAGGATCTTATGTATGCCAGCAAAAGGACATTTTTCCTTATAGATGAACCAATAAAAGGCACCTCGCCCCAGGACGCTAAAGAGATATCGCTCCGGCTTATTTCTGCCTTAAGAAGACTTGGTGCTCCTGCCTATATCACCACTCACCTTCATGAAGTTGCAAGTGCAGTTGACGAATGGGAAGGCATTCAAAATATGCAAACAGAATTTCGTATCGAGAAAGACAAAATAATCCCTTCATATAAAATTGTGCCCGGTATGGCTCAGACAAGCCATGGCGTTCTTTTAGCTGACGAGCTTGGATTTTCAGAACAAGCACTTAGAGACATTATTGAGAAAAAAACGTAATATATTCGAATATATTCGCAAATTAAAAAAAATGTGGCACTTCCTCACACCAGGTGTAGATTAACTTCAAATCCCAGGACTATCACTTTTTACTAGCCCTCCATATCTTAGCATTCGCCTTACCCCTGCTTAGCGGGGCGTACCACCACCTATTTTCTGTCCTCCTTCGTTCATGTTCGGTTCGAGGTCTACGTCCTCGCAACCGAAATATTCACTTCGGAAGGACATAAGAAAGCGTATTTTCTCTCCGCCAACTGGCGGATTGAAAACGCTTTCTAATGCGGGCTGGTCTGGGACCTATTCTGAAAAAATTTTTTTCTCTAATTTTTTTGCTTCTTTCAAAAAGAAGTGTTGGACTTTTTTCATATCCACTTCTTTGAGGGGTCGTCTTTTGAAAGTCGCTTAAAATTGTTTTCATCCCCACAAAATAAATTTAACAAATTCCCGTCTTTTCGGATCCAGTCTGGGGCTAACCTGCGGCCAATCCTTTATCAGTTCGCGGCGGTTTATTTTTTCGCCTTTATCTAGACCGTAGCTTAACTGCTGCTCAATTTTCCACAATTTATATTTTTTAGGAAATTTTTTTAGATAATTTTCATCAACCGACCAATTCTTCATATCTCTATTATATCATTTTTGAGGTTAATTTTCTCTGAGCCTGAGCCTGTTTACTCTGAGCATGTCGAAGGGTCAAAGGACCAAGTGAGCGGGCCGGTCTGGACACACTAAAGCCCCAATTGCCATAGACCAAAATTTCTTAAGACGATATTTCTCTTAAATCTATATTTTCTTTGTGATATTCAAACTTTACTATCCATTTATCGAAAAAGCCATCTTGTCCTAAAAGCCCATAGGCCAATTTCTCCATATCGTAGGAAAATCCTATTTCACAAGTAGGTGGATGCTCTCCTACCTTGAAGTTAATCTTATGGAAATAAGCCTTTTGGGGTTCTCCGGAAGTGCCAAAAAAAGTAAGGGGCTTGCCAGTTTTAATGTCCAATCCTAATTGCTCACCAACCGAAGCGTGGAAAATACAATAATCTGCCCCCGAATCAATTAAAACAAGGTATCCAAAATTACCATTCTGAGTTTCGAAATCTATTTGAATAACCGGCCTTAACGCAGATTTTTTATTTTGAAATGGGCAATTCTTAGGATCAACAGGAAATTTCCGATATTTGAAGTTCATTTACAAAATATAAGTACCATAATCCTTTGGCACCCTGGTAAGTACCGGACTATCAACCCCGCTTTTCCTCGCTTTCTCAATTACACTTTTTGGACTATTTCCCACTGCAACCACCTTCGCAGTTTGCGGTTTCAAGGCTATCCATTTACTGGAATATCCTCTTAAAATCTTAGATAAATCTTGTGATTTCATTTTCATAGTTATATATTATCACAAAAGCACAAAAGAAAGAATTGAAAGAACAAGACTAATTAATTGGTTGAGCGGGCCGGTCTAGGACATTACAGTCTGAGCTTAGGCTACCGGCTTGACGACTAAAGAACTAAATCGTCCGTAAGTTTAATTCCCAAAGATCTAATCTTTGTTTCGAATCGGTGCAAGTTTAAAAACATTTAAACAATCACTTGTTAATCATTTATCTTATCATAATGATTAACTCGTATTTCATGTCTACCTCCCTCAAATTGTTCATTTAAAAATATACTGACGATAGCCAGAGCAAGCTCCTCACCAATAATCCTAGACCCAAGACAAAGAATATTTGCATTATTATGTTTCACCGACATCTTTGCCATATGTTCATTGACACAGACTGCAGCTCTAATCCCTTTAAAACGATTCGCCATTATACTCATTCCAATGCCTGTTCTACATAAGAGTATACCCCTGCTCATATTAGAAGCTTTTGAGCTCAATACATATCTACATAGTTTTTTAGCAAAAACTGTATAATGAACTCTTTTATGGGTATATGTTCCTAAATCTTTCACCCTATACTTGTTGTCTTTGAGATATATTACGAGAACTTTTTTTAAATCTAATGCGGTATGATCTGAAGCTATATATATCATATATATCTTTTTATCTTTTATTAAAATATTGTCTTAATTGTATTTTTCTAAATGTTAGTAATTTTTTTACTTGTTCTTCGAAATTACTTTTAAATAAACACGTTTTACCTAAAACACAGATATCCACTCCACATTGAGCTAATTTTTCAATCTGCTTATAACCAATACCACCATCAGCACCAAGCAAGATTTTCTTATTTTGATTCAATATTATTGATTTTAATTGTTTTATCTTATCATATGAGGAATTTATGAATGATTGGCCAGAAAATCCCGGATTAATAGTCATTATGTGGATAATGTCGATGAATGATAAATATGGATAAATTTTTTTTATTGATGTTTCCGGATTAATTACTAATCCTGGTTTTGCGCCAAGTTTTCGAATAAAATTAATATTATCTTTGATTGATGTGGGGGTTTCAATATGAAAAGAAACAAAATCTTTAGTTCTTACCGTAATATTTTTCAACGCCAAAGAAATATTTTTAACCATAAGGTGGATATCTTTTGGAATTGAAAATCTATTCAACGCTTTTACAACACTAAAACCAAGTGCTATGTATGGAACAAAGTTCATATCCATTATGTCAATATGAAATAAATCAAATTTATTCTTATTTAATATCTGCACTTGACAACCTAACTTAAGAGGATCAGCGCACATGAGAGATGGAGAAAACATAATTTGTTTCATAAATAAACCCAGCTAATATAACCCAAAATCGTTCTCTCGCATATTTGACATATGTCGTAAAAGTAGTAATATTTAATTACTGTTCAGGCTATTATAACAATCTAAAATATGAAAATCCAATTTTTTGGTACTGGTGCGCCAGAAGGAAATCCATCACCATTCTGTGTATGTAAGAATTGTAAGTACATCAGAAAATATAAAGGAAATAACATACGCTTACAGGCCTCTCTCCTTATTAATGCAGATCTATTATTGGATTTTGGACCAGATATACGAGTTGCTGCAAACAATGCTGGGATATCTCTAACAAAATTAAAGTACATTTTGGTCACCCATTGCCATTTTGATCATTGGTATGCTGCAAATTTGATTTTTCGTTTGAAAGGACCAAGGGTTGGAAATATACAACGTTTAACTGTACTTGGACCTAAATTATTGAAAAAACTAGCTCAAGAATGGATAAAAGAAGAACAGCAGGTTATAATTCAACCCCTCGATCAATGGAAAGATATTCAGATAGGAAAATATATTGTCTCGACTTTTCCAATTACCCAACAAGATTTATCTGCCGGCAAAGGAATGGGTTATATCATCAATCAGAATCATAAGTATATTTTATATGCTGTTGATACATATGAATTACCTAAAGAATTATTTAAAAAATGGAGATCGGTATCATTCGATATGATTATCTTAGATGAAACATTTGGTTTACATCCGGCTCCTTTAAAAGATCACATGCATATAGCTAAAGTTATTTCTTCAATAGATAAACTGCGAGAAAACGGGAATATATCAAAAAAAACTAAACTTTATATTCAACATATGTCCCATCATAATCCTCCCCATGACAAATTAGTATCAATAATGAAACAGTACGATATCTCTGTGCCGTATGATGGACTTGTGATTGATATATGATAAACAATACGGAAGCAATACGTCAAAATTTTTATTTTAAAGAACTAGTTCAACCTATCCCCCAAAATTATTCTATTATTGACACCGAATTTTATATACATAGAAACGGCCTTCTCTTCCACGCAGATGGATATGCCCATCCAGAAAATTCAATATTAGGAAATCCACTTTATATTCCTGATAAATACGGAAATAAAAATATCTTCGGACAGCCGTACAGAAAGTTATTTTTATATCCGGGAACAAATGAACCGATTCCATATAAAGATCGTTCTCAAATATTGCATTCTATCGATCCATCGCTAGATCAATTTGATAGTAATCCATGGCCATTTCAATATGAACAAATCATACCAATCTCAAATTTTATTGGCTACATTTCTGGACGGTCCGTTTTTGAAAAGGCACGCAAGGGATTACTTGGAAATAACTCTGAATTTCTAAGTGATCTCGAAAATCTCGGACGGTGCTTGAGTGTAGATATTGAAAGCGTACCGTTATCTCTTACGGGTATTCTTGCATTTGGCAATATCGCTAAATACCATGATCTAGATATAGTTTTTTGTGGGTCATTATCTCAAAATCGAAACATTGCCGATAAAATCCGACAACTTATCATATCAGAACCAAAAAGGAGACTCCATGAAGGAGGTAAAGGTTGGCTAATCCGATGGTTTAATAAAAATGGCAACATAGATGGAACAATTATGTGTTGTTTTTTTAGATATGGAAATACTAAAGATGCCCCGCTCCAACAGTTTACTGTTGATGTTCTCGAACCTAATATGCAAATTGAGGCATCAGTATCTGATGATGCCCACGCACTATATACTCCTACCGTTCTTACATTGCACGACGCCTATACAATTTCGATTGGAAACCATTCAGATAACATGCGATTACCAGATGGTACAAAATTAATAATCTACCATACTGGCAGCAGAGGAGAATTTAATATTGGAGATCGAATTTGGGCTCACGGTGCATTCACTTATATACGTGTTATTAATAAAGAATATCCTGCTCTTTTGGTAATTGAACGTGAAGCTGCTCGTAATCTTACTCCTCCTTGGAATAATTATTACTCACGTAATAAATACTAAAAATGTTTTTTAAACAAAAACTAGGAACAATACTATGAAATCAATTTTTCTTAATTACCAACCATATGGAACAACAAAACAGCATGGCGCTTGGTTTTACAATAATTTCCCTAAAAATCTTCCCCAAAATACAATGAATCGTTACTCCCAGATGCTAATAGTTTATGATGAAATTTTGCCCAACCACGTAATAAGAAAAATTAAAGCATTATTAACTCCATTTTCTAAAAATAAAGAAACTTATCCATTTACATATGGCCGGAAGTCATTAGTTGCACTAAGTAAAATTTGGAAAAAAATGGTTGATTTTGTTCCAGATGTCCTTGTTGGAGTTGGTGGAGGAACCGTAAGTGACCTAGTCGGTTTTGCATCAGGAACCTACCAGCGCGGTATTCCAGATATCCTTTTCCCAACAACAACGCTAGGAATTGTAGATGCGGCATTGGGAGGAAAAACAGCAATTGACTTCCATCACGTAAAAAACAGCATTGGCATAATGCATTATCCATTAGCCGTGATTAATATTCTCGAAACGATGAAAACATTACCAAAAGCAGAGTTTCTATCTGGCTTTTCTGAGGCCGTTAAAGGTGCTGTTCTTTTTGATAAAGATTATTTTGAAATGCTTGAGAATAATATTCAAGATATCCTTACATTCAATAACTCTAATAAATTATGCGGAATAATTGCTCATGCGGCAAAACTAAAAATGCTCAATGCTGAGTTACCTTCAGAACATAAAATTAAATTATTATACGGTCATGCCATTGGTCATGCCATTGAAATGAGTAGTAATAATCGTTTTCGACATGGAGATGCCGTTTCTATAGGAATAACAATAGAGGGAGCCATTGCTTATCTGCTAAAATATTGGAAAATAAACGAATGGCGACGACAGACAACATTACTACTAAATTTGTCACTACCTATTAAATTCCCTAACTCTCTTAATGTTGATAACCTTTTTAACAGAATGTCACTCTACAAAAAATTAGTCAATAATGGGGCTTACGGATTTATATTCCCAAGTAATATTGGTAGCGTAGTAAAACACCATGAGGGGTATGTAACGTATGTACCAATCCATCAAGTTAAAAAACTAGTTAATCAAGCTATAACATTCATAAATAATGAATCATTTCTAATACGTTAATCTTGTGTGTGGTATAGCTGGAATATTACATATAGGCAAAAGCAAAAATCATTTCGATAAAAAAACCTATCGACAGGTTCAGGAAATGATTAAGCTTATAAAATATCGTGGTCCAGATGCGCAGAAAGTTATTTTTTGTTCAGGTGGCGCTATAGGTTTTTCCCATCTGTCCTTTATCGGAAGCCTTTCAAACCAACCTATCCCCAATGAAGACGGGAGATATATTTTAGTATGTAATGGGGAAATATTTAATTACCTTTCATTACGTAAAGACCTAGAAAATTTAGGACATGTATTTTCTTCTGATTCTGATTGTGAATGTATTCTGCATTTATTTGAACAATATGGTTTAAAAGGATTTAACAAGCTTAACGGACAATTCGCCGCGGCCATATGGGATAAAAACACACAGAAATGTATATTTTTACGTGATCCCTTTGGAATTTGTCCACTGTTCTATACAGTAAAAAATGCTCAACTGTTTTTTTCTTCTGAAATCAAAGCTATTCTTCAGGTATATCCGGGTAATGTTAGCATCGATATGCAATCTCTGGTTCAAACAATTCTTTTTTATGGACCTATTCCTCCACGTACCATCTTCCAAGGTATTAATCAGATAAAACCAGGAGAGGTTGTAGAAATTTCGAATACAGGAATAAAGAAGTATTTTTACACTGATATATATGACAATGTAATAAGACTAAAAGGATCAAAATTAGAAAAATCTCGCATTTTAGAAAAATATGTTACCGACGCAATAAAATTACGTTTACAAGGGAAATATAATCCTGCAGTTTGTATCAGTGGAGGCTTAGATTCATCGTGGATAGCTAGTATCGTAACTGCTCTTAATCCCAAAGTCATTGCTTATTCAATCCAATTTACTGAGAGTCAGTATGATGAGTCTTCGTATCAGAAACAATTAGTCAATTTTCTCGGAATAATTCATGTCCCAATTACGATCTCCATAAATGATATTATTGATAATCTAATTCAAACAATGTGGCACACAGAATTACCTTTAACAAGAACTGCGCCAATTCCCGTATATATGCTATCAAAAGTCATATATAACAAGAATAATCGATATATATTAAGTGGCGAAGGTGCAGATGAACTATTTGCTGGATATCCTATATTTCAGCGATCTCAAACAAGCATTCAAGATAAGTTTGATAAAGGAATTTGTATATTGAAAAATTTAGGATTATTCCATCAAATGGAAGATGCTATTAAGACGGATTACCTAAGATTTATACCGAATGACAATATTACTAATCTCCGGAATTTACAGAAAATAGAAATTAATACTAAATTATCCCAATATTTACTCAGTACACAGGGAGATCGTATGTATATGTCTCATGGCATTGAAGCAAGATTTCCTTATTTGGACGTAAGTGTTGCCTCATTTGCTTTTTCGTTAAAAGAAACAGACGTACTTTTCCAAAAACAAAATAAGTATCTAATGAGACTTGCATCATCCAATAGGATTCCTGAATCTATTCGATTAAGAAATAAACAAGGATATCTAGCGCCCGCAATACATCATCAAATGATGAAGAGCGATCTTGGAAAAGAACTATTGTCAAAATACTTTTCTTTGCAGCACACTCAACAACTTGGATACTTTTCCGAGTCTTATATGAAGGAAATTTCCCATAAGATAAATACCAGCTCTCTTAACGAAATTGATAAGACATGTTTTTTAATTATTTTAACAACTCATATTCTTCACTCGTTATTTATTGGAAAAAGTAACCATTTAAGAAATCACTTAATATAAAATCACTATGACAGTTGAAGATAAAAATACTTGGGAACAACTTTGGTTAAGCTTCGATAAGGGTGAAACACCGGCCTCATTAAGTATCGTTCCTGATTTTCTACAAGTATTAACAATAAATGATCAAGTGCTCGATGTTGGATGCGGATCAGGAAGATTTACTAGAAAATTATCAACTCTAGTAAAAAGCGTAATTGGTATGGATATAAACATGAAAGAAATTATTTATCGGGCTTCGGATGACAAAGATCATACTTCAATTCACTATTGTGTATCAGATGGAACAGCTCTTCCGTTTCAATCACATTTTTTTACTACGACAATTTTACTAGGTGTTTTGGGTGGCGTGCATCCCACTTTTCGCAGTCAGTTATTAAAGGAAAGCTTCAGATGTTTACAAACAGGAGGAAAAATATATATTAGTGAATTCCTACAAATTGAAAATCAAGAATGGAAAAATATTTATGATCGTGAATTTAATAAAACAAGTGAGTGGGGAAGCATAACGGCGAAAGCTATTAATGGTAAAAAATTTCATACTCACCATTTTTCAAAAAAGGAACTTGATAAATTGCTTGTTCATTCTGGATTTACAAATATTGATTTCAAAACATATAGAGTGGTAAGTCAAACCGCAGAAGGTAAAGAATATGACGCTATTGGTTTTTGGGCAACTAAATAAATTTAGCAACGTTCTTTATTTTTTAATTTGTCATTGGGTTTAAGCTATTTGTTTGACGGCTGAGGAACTATATCATCCGTAAGTTTAATTCCCAAAGATCTAATCTTTTTTTCCATTCGGTAAGCTCTAGCAAAAATATGTTTGGTATCTCGCAAAATTATATAATCTATACCATCACGAAGGGATGACTCTTCTTCGACAAACGAAACGAATGATCCTACAGAGTCTGAAATGGGAACAAACCACCCTCTTTGATTAGTCCCGAATTGAACCAGACGGGTGTGAGGATCTTTCATAACGTACAAAGCATAAAAACGTTCATCGCGATGAGGTGAATCTTTTATTTCAATGATGTATCCCTGACTAGGATTCTTTCTATCCTTAAAAAATAATTCCGCCTTTCTGATTTTGGGTAGAACAAGCTCTGTTTTTTCCTGTTTAATTAAATACCTACCAAGATAAATAGATCCAATGCCAACATACTTAGGCTCAGATAACGGAAATACCGCCATCGCTGTGGATCCTATATAATCATTATTGTTAACTAGGTATAATTGTACACGTGGGTCCACTGCAATATACGGTTTTCCTCCTAAATCTTTCAGTCCATTAAAAGACATCTCTGCAAACTTTTCTATCAGCTCGATGCCTCCCTGAAGCATACCTGTAGGTTTTTCTATTGGTTTTGCACTTACCCGATAATCAGAACTCGGAATTCGTCCTATTTTTCTTAGTAATTGTTTTGTGGCTTCGCGGTTTGTGGTTTCGCTCATAATGATTTAAAACATTAAATCAGCCGAACTATCGTAACCCTCCCTATCTTAGCATTCGCCTTACCCCTGCTTAGTGGGGCGTACCACCACCTGTTTTTCTGTCCTCCTTCGTTCATGTTCGGTTCGAGGTCTACGTCCTCGCAACCGAAATATTCACTTCGGAAGGACATAAGAAAGCGTATTTTCTCTCCGCCAGCTAGCGGATTGAAAACGCTTTCTAATGCGGGCCGGTCTAGGACCCCTTCGACTCCTTCGATACAACTCAGGACAAGTTCGCTCGGGATTATAACTTCTTTAACGCTATTTTATCACCTCGGATCAACGCTTCTTTTTTGGCACGAGACCATTGTTTTAGTTGCCATTCGCGTTTCATTGCTTCTTTGCGAGTTGGAAATATTTCAGTATGAACAAGTTCAAACGATTGAAAATACCGAACATATTTAGCAGATTTAGTGGTTTTATTCTTGTGCTCCTGTAAGCGTTTCTTCAAATCATTAGTTTGACCGATATAGAGTGTATTTGAAGACGTACGAAGAATGTAGAGAAAATACATATTTTTTATTCCCTCGACTACGCTCGGGATCTCCGTTCGCTTCGCTCACTTCGAGCTGCCCAGCCACGATTTGAACGTGGATTAGATGGTCCAGAGCCATCCGTCTTACCATTAGACGACCGGGCAATAAAACAATCTGCGAATGATAAATCTACGAATGCAAAAAAAACGAAATTGTGCCCTAATTATACCATTGAACAGTATAGGTGATAAATTATAGAGGAATTTAAAGGAGTTTAGAGGAGTTTAGAGTCCGGCTGAGCCAGATCCTGTTCTGCGGGAGAAATTAATAAAAAAACCAACCAAAACTCCCCCATTCTTGGGGGAGTTCTTAATATTCAATAATCTCTTAATTTTTTAATTCCGTAATCTCCTACTCTCTCTATCTCTTTATATTTCTATATCTTTATATCTCTGTCTCTTTTTACGGAGTTGGGGTGGGTTTGCGTGTCGGTTTAACCGCATCTCCTAACCCCTGACGCACCTGTTGGGCTAATTTGTGCCCGTCCT
>Ga0315274_10000715_pt1 | contig 51460 bp, 40 predicted proteins | sample YL17G02_20_MG_FD_203700 | JGI IMG/M metagenome (GOLD analysis project Ga0315274, IMG submission 203700) | Sediment microbial communities from Yellowstone Lake, YNP, Wyoming, USA - YL17G02_20 | ecosystem: Environmental > Aquatic > Freshwater > Lake > Sediment | place: USA: Wyoming | collected... | reverse complement strand
AAACCGAATCCGCTGAACAGCCTGTTCCATGATCTACGGCCTCCTTGCGTGAGTTAACTCGTAGCGCAAACATAAGTTAACGCATCAAGGAGTCGTAAAAAAGGGCCGGTACGAATAATTCGGGCCAGCGGTTCTTGGGTTCCGGTGGAAGCGCTACCGCGGGGTTGGATCATCGGTATAATGAGCAGCGCGGCGGACCCCCCTTTCGTCCCCCCTTTTTCACGGGGGAGGCGCATGTCACCCGCTAGGGGTGACGCCACATGGGTGGGCGGTTCCCACCCCAGATGTCGGGTCGATGACCCGACTACGATGATGACCACACGAGGATGACGGATGGCTGACACACCTACAGATGTGAAGGACGACGGCGCGGCACCAGGCGGGCCGGAGAATATCGTCGATCATCGGCTCATCGAGGAGATGCAGGACTCGTACCTGACCTACTCGATGAGCGTGATCATGGCCCGGGCGCTGCCGGATATCCGCGACGGGTTGAAGCCGTCGCAACGGCGGATTCTGGTCGCCATGAACGACCTGAACCTCGGCCCGCGGGCGCAGACCAAAAAGTGCGCCAAGATCAGCGGCGACACGAGCGGTAACTATCACCCCCACGGTGAGTCGGTGATCTATCCCACGTTGGTGCGCATGGCCCAGCCGTGGAACATGCGCCAGCCGCTCATCGACGGGCAGGGCAACTTCGGCTCCATCGACGGCGATCCGCCGGCGGCCATGCGATATACCGAGGCGCGAATGACCTCCGCCGCCGCGATGATGCTCGACGACCTCGAGTACGAGACCGTCGATTTCATCCCCAACTACGACAACTCCCGCGAAGAGCCGACCGTTCTGCCGGGCAAGTTCCCGAACCTGCTGGTCAATGGCGCCACGGGCATCGCGGTGGGCATGGCCACCAATCTGCCGCCACATAATGTGGGCGAGGTGTGTGACGCGCTGCTGGCCTACCTGGGCAACGCGGACGTGAGCATCGCGGAGTTGATGAAGGTGATCCCCGGCCCGGACTTTCCGACGGGCGGGCAAATCTGCGGGCGGCGCGGCATTGTCGATGCCTTCACGACCGGACGCGGCAGCATCGTGATGCGCGGCAAGTGTCACGTCGAGGAGAGCAAGAGCGGCAAGAAGACCATCATCATCACCGAGCTGCCCTACGCCGTGCTGCGGAGCACCGTGACAGAGAAGATCGCCGAGGCGGTCAAGTCGGGCAGCATCAAGGACGTGTCCGCGGTCAACGACGCCTCCGACCGCAAGCACGAGGTGTGGATCGAGATCGACCTGAAGCGCGACGCCAACGAGGACGTGGTCATCAATGGGTTGTACGAATACACGCCGCTGCAGTCGAGCCTGCACATCATGAACATCGCGTTGGTCGATCGCCAGCCGCGGACGCTGACGCTCAAGCAAATGCTGGGGCTGTACGTCGATCACCGCAAGGACGTGATCCGACGGCGGACGCAGTTCCTGTTGCGGCGGGCGAAGCAGCGGGCGCATATTCTCGAAGGGTTGATCCTGGCCGTCGGGGACATCGACGCGATTATCGAGCTCATCAAGAAGTCTTCCGACCCGAGCGCGGCGCGGGCGAACCTGATGGCCAGGCCGCTGCGGCTGACCGAGCAACCCACGCTGCGCAAGCTGCTTCCCAAGGTGTTCGTCGAGCGATTCTCCAAGAGCGATCACCATCTGACGGCGGTGCAGGCGAACGCCATTCTGGCCATGCAGTTGCAGCGGCTGACGGGGTTGGAGATTGAAAAGCTGGGGACCGACTACGCGAAACTCGCCGAGGAAATCGAGGGGCATGAGGCCTTGCTGCGCGAGGAGCGGCTCGTGCTGGACGTCATCCGCGAGGACATCCACGAAATCAAACAGACGTTCACCAGCAAGCGGCGTACGGAGATTGTCGAGGCCGTCGGCGAGTTCAGGATGGAAGAGCTCATCCCCGACGAACCGGTCGTGGTCACCATCTCCCGCGAGGGGTATATCAAACGGACTGACGTGGAGGAGTACCGCAAGCAGGGTCGTGGCGGCAAGGGAGTCCGCGGCAGTGCGGCCAAGGAGGGCGACTTCCTAGAGCACCTGTTCGTGGTCTCCACGCACGACTTTTTGCTGTTCTTCACCGATCGAGGGCGGGTCTATTGGGCGCGGGTCTACGACATGCCGGTGATGAGCCGGACGTCGCGCGGTCGGTCGATTGCGAACCTGTTGCAAATGCAGCCCAATGAGACGCATCGGGCGGTTCTCGCCGTGAAGGAGTTCGAGGAGTCGTACGTCTTCTTCGCCACCGCCAAGGGCACGGTGAAGAAGACGCCGATCGCTGCGTACAGTCGTCCGCGGCCCAGCGGGATCATCGCCATTTCCCTCGACGCCGACGACAGCCTCATCAACGTCGAACGCACCAGCGGGGAGAACGAGATCGTGCTCGGCACGCGCGAGGGCATGGCCATCCGCTTCCATGAGAACGACGTGCGGGCCATGGGCCGCAGCGCCCACGGTGTGCGGGGCATGAACCTCGCCCCCGATGATTCCGTAGTCTCGATGGTGGCGATCAATACGGGGATGTCGCTGCTGACCGTTTGCGAGAACGGTTACGGCAAGCGGACCGACATCGGCGAGTACCGCAAGACCCGTCGCGGCGGGAAGGGGGTCATCAACATCAAGGCCACGGAGCGAAACGGGCGAGTGGTGGCGATCCGAGCGGTGACCGACGACGATGAGTTGATGATGATCACGGCCAACGGCATGATGCTGCGGACGGACCTGACCGCGGTCCGGGAAATCGGCCGGGCGACGCAGGGGGTGCGTCTGATCCGGCTGGACGAAGGGGACAAAGTCGTCGCAGCCGCGAAAATTGCACCGGAGGACGACGAGGAGGAAGCCGGCCCGGCGGTGGCTTCCGGCGGCGGCGAAGCCGTTGGCGGCGAAGCCTCCGAAGACGAGGAGGTCGGCGGTGAGGCCGCCGGTGAGGAGGCGTCCGGAGACGGCAGGACCGAAACCGACCCCGCGGACGGTTCTTGAAAGGAATTCGGATTTTCGCTTGGCTGACGCCTTGTGTTGCCGAATAATAACGTGGGGTTCGAGGTCGCGGCGGGCATGGGTGCGGCCCGGCGACGCCCCAACATGGAGTGCTGTTCGATGAATCGAGTCAGGACGTCTTGGACGCTGGTATTAGCCGTCGGAACGGTCCTTGTTTGGAACACGACCGCGCGGTCGCAGACAACGACGCCGGGGGTGCCGACTCTGGGGCAACATGCGTCGGACAACGTGAACGGCGGGGCAATCGCGGCGCGGTCGCCGGGGAACATGGTAAACGCCGGGGTAGCCCGGGCGCAAGCGGCGGCGAACTTCGCACGTGGCGGGATCGAGATCACGGCGACCTCCCGACCGACGTCGCCTCGTGCGGTGTTTCTATCCGACGCCGTTAAAATCATCTTCGATCAGTTGAACAGCGCCCTGCTGCTGCTTGAAAATGCTCTTCGACTGCGCGCGGGACTTCCGCCGCTCGTGCCGCAAGTGATCCCGCCGACAACGACCGGTGGGTAAGCGCGGGCGACCTCTGGAACCTCGCGCTCCGTCACAGCCAAACGTCTGGGTTGGGTGGCATGCCCAAGCCCGGCGCAGCCGGGCGCCGGCATGTGCTCTCCCGGCATGGCGGCGCTTCGCTTGGCCATGCCACCCGAAAACCAGAGAGTGATGCGGTGCTTGTCCATTCCGGAGAATGCCTGTCACTCGGGAGAGAGTCGTCAGGCTGGTTCGATGTGCACGGTCACGCGGAGGGCTTCTTCGAGGGTGGTGAGTCCTTCGCGGACTTTGACCATCGCGTCGTCGCGCAAGGTGATGGCCCCGTGCTCGGCGGCGTAGCGGTGCATCGTCTCCGTGGTGGCCTTCTCGGTGACGAGGGTCGCTAAGCCGGCGTCGAAGGGAACGAACTCGTAGACCCCCACGCGATCGTAGTACCCGCTTCGCAGACATCGAGAACAGCCCGCTCCACGAAAGATTTGGACCCCGGTGCGATCGCGCGGAATGCCCATAATGCGGCACTCGGCCTCTCCCGGTTCGTAGCCGCGTTTGCAGTTCGTGCAAATCTTCCGCACCAATCGCTGGGCCATCACCCCGATCAACGCACTAGCGACCAGGTACGGTTCGCAGCCCATGTCGAGCAGGCGGGTCACGGCGCCGACGGCGGAATTGGTGTGCAACGTGGCAAAGACCAAGTGACCGGTCAGCGACGCCTCCAAGGCCAAGTGTGCGGTTTCCTCGTCGCGGATTTCGCCGACCATGATGACGTCGGGGTTGTGCCGCAGAATGCTCCGCAGGGCAAGAGCGAAGGAGACGCCGAACTCCGTGTCGACGGCGACCTGATTGACGCCGGCGATCTGGTACTCGACGGGGTCCTCGATGGTGATGATGTGGCGATCGACGGTGTTGATGCGTTGCAGGGCCACATAGAGCGTCGTCGTCTTACCGCTGCCGGTGGGTCCGGTGAGCAGGATAATGCCGTAGGGTCGGTGGATGAGCCGGTCGAAGGCCTGACGCATCTCGGTGCCCATGCCGAGGGTTTCGAGCGTCAGCCGCGTTCGATCCTGCGAAAGAAGGCGGAGGGTGACCCGCTCGCCGCGGGCGGTGGGAATAACGGCCACGCGCACGTCAATCTCCTGATCGAAGCTGCGGCGGGTGAACCGTCCGTCTTGCGGCTTTCGGCGTTCGGTGATGTCGAGTTTGGCGAGGACCTTGATGCGTGATATCACGGCCGGGGCGGCGTCGAGCGGGTAGGCGCGGGACTCGATCATCCGTCCGTCGATCCGCAGGCGAATGCGGAGGCGATCGTCCTCCGGCTCGATGTGGATGTCGCTGGCCCGGCGATCGACGGCCTCATCGACGATGCTGTCGAACTGCTCGACGATGTTGAGGCCGGTGGCGGATGCGGTGGCGACGGCCGTCGCCAGCGGAGCCATGCTGCTCAGACGCGCACCCTGGGCGCGGGCCGTACCGTACACGTCGTTGATGACCTCGAGAATCTGGTATCGCGGACTGACCACAAACTGGATCGGCCGCTCGAACCGCGCTTGGAGGGCGGCGCGAACGGAGGGGTCGATCGGATCGGCCACCACCGCGACCAGCTCCCCGGAAACTTCCCCGAAAATCAGACAGTTTTTTCGCCGGGCGATGTTCTCGGGAACGGTGAGCACCCACGCCCGGGAGGGCGGTCGGCGGGTGAGATCCAAAAAACGCAGGTCGCTGTGTTCGGCGTAGGCCTGGGCGACGGCGGCCTCGCTGATGAGATCGTTGAGCTGCAACACCTCCACCAGCGGCAGACCCATGATTTCCGACTCGCGGCGCATGGACGCGAGACCGGCCGAGGTGAGCACCCCCTCGCCGAGGAGCTTGGAGACGATCTGATGTTCAGCCGTGGCCGCCGCGATCATGCCCCTATGCTGCCAGATGTGGGACCGACTTTCCAGTCGGTCACAAAATAGAAGAGCGGGACAGCCCGTAGCGGCAAGCTCCCGAACGCCGCGGCCTCAATCAGCAATTGGCAATCCGCGACGCGCTGATCGCTCCCGCCCCACCTGCGTACCGATCATCCGACGCGTTGTATTCGCCGGCGGCCTTGTTCGCCGCAGAACCCATCGGGTTCGCCGCGGCCCCTTCCTCACCAGGCACCGCGACATGCGGGCTAACTGCGCAGGAAGTACTCCATGAGTTCATGGCCGGGGTTGATTCTCAACCCGCCCGCGGCGAACTGCGGCACAAGGGTTACACGACGCGGACGTTGATCGGGTTGAACGGTGCGGTGACAGTGCGTCGGGTCCGATTTCGGTGGATGCCGCATGCACGCTCTTCAATGGGCGGTTTCGAGGGCCTCGTTAAGGGACGCGATGGCCTCCTCGGCGGAAACGGGGCGGGAGAAGTAGTAGCCCTGCCCGAAGTCGCCGCCCACGGAGCTGACTTGCTTGAGCTGGGCCTCGGTCTCAATACCCTCGATCGTCACTTTCATTCCAAGGCTATGTGCAAGCGTCACGATCGCCTCGACGACGGGCAAGTAGTCGCGGTTGCCGCCCAAGGTAGTTGTGAACGCTTGATCGATCTTGATGACGTCCAACGGGAATCGATGCAGACAGCTCAACGACGAATACCCGGTGCCGAAATCATCCAGGTGCAGACCAACGCCGAGATTCTTAATCTTGAGCAGTTGTTCGGTGATCGCCCCGCCGTCCTTCATCACCGCGTTCTCGGTGATCTCCACGTTCAGTTGGCGCCCGACCAAACCGTGATCGTGGAGAGCTCTTTCAATATCATCGCCCAGACCAGGCTCCGCGAGTTCCCGCTGCGAGAAATTGACGTTGACGAACAGCGCTCTGTTGCGAGGGGAAGCGCTCGTCAGCCTCTTCAGAGTTTGACAGGCTTCTCTCAGGACCCAACGTCCGATCGGAATAATGAGACCGCATTCCTCGGCGATGGCGATGAACTGCGCCGCCGGAACGGCGCTGCCGTCCGGTTTTGTCCAGCGAAGCAGGGCCTCGAGTCCGACGACGCGACGCGTCGGCAGGGCGACGATGGGTTGATACGCGAGATGAAGTTCTCGCCGTTCCACCGCGTTGCGAAGTTCGTTTTCCATTTGTAGGCGAGCGGTGGCGCTCGCGTGCATTGCCGGATCGAAGATGGCGTACTTAGCCTTGCCGGCGCCTTTCGCGCGGTACATCGCCGTGTCCGCGTCACGCAACAATTCGTCGGCGCTTTGGTACCTGCGGTCGTAGAAGGCGATGCCGATGCTGGCGCTCACCACGACCTCGTGAGAGTCGAGGTTGTACGGTCGGGTCAAGTGCTGCTGAAGCCGTTCGGCTACCTGGGCGGTGTCGCGCGTACTGCGAATGCCGTCGAGTAGAATCACAAACTCGTCACCCCCGATCCGGGCCGCCATATCCTCACCCTCTTGAATCCGGGCCACCGTGTCGAGGGCACGAAGACAGGACAGCAAACGGCCCGCCACCGCGACCAGCAGTCGATCGCCGACCTTGTGTCCCAGACTATCATTGATGAGCTTGAAGTTGTCCAGATCCAGGAACAGCACGGCAAAACAATGGTCCATATCTCGTGACGCGCGAGCCAAACATCTCTCAAGGCGGTCGTTGAGAAGCGTGCCGTTGGGCAGGTTGGTCAATGCGTCATACAGTGCGGCGCGGCGCAGTCGTTCTTCTGCCTCCTGCCGATCAGTGATGTCGAGAATGATAGCCACAAACACCGCGGAGTCGCTTTGCGTCACCAGCTGGAGATGCACCTCTACCGGGTAGGTTGATCCGTCTTTGCGTCGATGCACAGTCTGAAATCGGATCTTTTCAGCTTCGCCGGCGCGCAGGGGGCGAATCATATCCGTGAACGATTCCATCGTGTACTGGGGTTTCAGGTTCAGGGGAGTCAGCTCGCGCAGCTCCTCCATCGAATAGCCGGTGTTCCGCTGCGCGCCGCGATTGACGTGCAGGAATCGCAACGTTTCAGCGTCGAAGATGTAAATCTCGTTGAGGGAATCGTCGATGATGTGACTGAAGCGAACGGCGGCTTCCGCCGCCTGCTTGCGCTCGGCGATCTCCGCGGTGAGTTTCTCGTTGGTGGTGCGGAGCTCGGCGGTTCGGCCCTCAACGATGCTCTCAAGCTCGCACATCTTGGCCTCAGCCTGTCGAGTCAGATGCCACTTCTCCGTGAGGGCGCAGGCCAGTTGCCACACCTCCGCGACGTCGAATGGTTTCTTGAGCAGGAGCAGGCGGTCGGTGTGGCCGAAACGTTGCACGATTTCATCCCAGGAGTAGTCGGAATAGGCGGTGCAGATGACGACCTGAAGATTCGGCTCGACCGACCAGAGGCGTTCGATCGTTTCCAGTCCGTCCCATCCCGGCGGCATGCGCATGTCCACGAAGGCCATCGCATAAGGGCGTCCTTCAGCGCAGGCTTTGGAAACCTTTTCCATCGCCTCCTGCCCTTGGAATGCCGAGTCAATATCGTACTCGAGCGACGGGGTTTTGCGTTTTTCGCGCCCCAGAAGTACAGCCCGCATTTGCGCGCGGTCGCCGTCCTGTCTCTTTGCGACGAGTATCTTCCTGTAATCCTCGTGAATCGATGCATTGTCGTCCACGAGGAGAATGCGGCGGTTTTGAGGTTCGCCGGATGCGGTCATGCCATAACCTTCGCGACTCGGAACGGGAGCTCGAGCGTGAACGTCGCACCCACCCCGGGACCCTCGCTTTCGGCGAACAGACGACCCCCGAGCGACTTGGCCGCATTGGCGCTGTCGTGCAGCCCCAAGCCGTGCCCTTCTTTTCGGGTCGTGAAGCCGTAGGAGAACAACTTGGCGAGATGCTCCTTTGCAACACCGACCCCGTTGTCGCAGATCTCGACTCGAACGACCGTCTGATCGCCCCTTGGCGCGCGGACGCGGATGGTGATGCGCCGTTCGGAGGCTGTGCAGTCATCAAGCGCATATTTCGCGTTACTCAGGAGATTGACGAGAATCTGGAGCACTTTGTGCCGTTCGGTCATGATCGGCGGCGTCTCCTGAAACTCCCGAATGACGCGAACGCAGTGCCTTTCCATGCCTGCGGCGTTGATCCGCAGCGCATCTTCGATTAGAGCGTTGATGGAAACCGTGGCGACCGTCCCCGCTGCGTTGGCATAGGTTTGCTGGGTGTCGACGATTTCCGCGATGTGCTGGACGTTCTTGGTCAACGACTGCAATTCGTTCAGAACTTCCCGCTTTTCGCCGGCCAGGTCCTCGCCCAATTGAGCCAGAAACTCCGGAATTAGCTTGCCTTTTTCGTCCGACGCCAGATAAGACCCCAGATCGGCGGCGTGTTCGCGCATAAGTCCTACGACGTCGTTCAGGTCCGCGATGTCGAGCGCATCGACCCGTTCGACGGCGCGCCTTGCGGACACGTTGACGCTGTTGAGAACGTTGCCGACGTTGTGAATGACGCCTGCGGCGATTTCGGCCATGCCCGCGCGGTGCGCCGTGTCCAGCAGCCGTGCCCGTGATTCCGCCAGCGAATGCATCATGCGATCGAATTCGCGGGCGAGCGTCCCGATTTCGTCCGTGCGGCGCATGTCGATGGGTCGGGAGAGGTCGTCGGTCTGGGCCACGGTGATCGCATGGTTTGTCAGTTTGGTCAGCGGACCTACCACGGTGCGTTGCAGTACCGTCCACATGAGCAAGAGGATCGCCAGTCCGGCGGCCATATCGGATATCACCGCGATTCCCATGGCCGTCTTGCCGCGTGCGGTGATGTTGCGGGGGATTCTGGTAGTCATCAGTAGAGCAGGCCTGCCGTCGATACCCGCCATGATGGAACGGAGTTGCAGGGATTTTCCTCCGCCGGTTTCCCGCATGATCAGTGGCGTTCCGGCCGAAAGCTCCGTGACGGCTTCTTCCGCGTCCGGCGGAAGGGCCTGTCCGGGAATCGTCAGCAAATCCATGTCCACATGGGTGCGCTGGGCAATACCCTTGGTCTGCTCCTCGTCGAGCAGCTTGCCCATGACCAGGGTTCCGCGCGACGGACCCTCGTTTTCGTTGTTGAGGATCCTCCGCGAGGCGACCAACAGCGGTCCGTGCTCAGTAATCATGACGCCTTCAACAGCATCGTTCAGGTCCTTGATGTTGAACAGGGGACTCTCCGGATCCATACTCGGACGCGAGAAGTCTTCGAAGGTCATGGGCTGACCGGTGGAGAGATCGTAGGCGCCGGACCAAACTATGCGACTATTCACGTCAAGAAAGCAAACAAGATTGAGGTGGTTGTTGGTGAACATTGTCGGTACAAGATTGGCCTTCTTATACTCCTCGCTCTCATCCACAATAAACTGATATGTGTCATCCCATGACGACCAATCGCTGAGATGGAAGGAAAGGAGTTCAACCTCTCGATGAATCGCTTCGGCGCACCGGTCCTGATTAGCTGCGGCGTCCTTACGCTCCAGCGCTGCGAAGCTGGGAAAAACGACGTAACGGTGAACGATTTGCGCAACGCCCATGTACCCCGCGAAAACGGCGGTGACTACCAACAGGATTTTGACACGAACCGACATAACTCCTCCAATGCGACCGCACGCGCTGCGGGATATCCGACGCTTACGCGGATGGGTAGGTGGCCCTCGACCACCCGCGTGGTTTACACGCCCAACGAACTTGCCTCCGACCAAAGCGCCTGTGCCGGGCGACCCGAAATCGAGCTGGTGGCGGCGTTAGTGCGATCGCCTCTCTTCACGCGACGGTGTATCGGAACCCCAGGTAAAGGGCATGAATCTTCCGACTGGGTGACCATCGCCGTTTGTTGTTCTGCCTTATAGGCCGAGCCGCGCCGAGCGTCCGAAGTCCTCGAGAGACCGGCCGGGACGGCGTAGACCTATAACCGATCGGCGACCGAGCGCGAATTCATTGCGAATCGCCCCGTACATTAAAGTACGTCCGTTAACTCAACCGACATATCAGACGCCTTCATTACCGTTGGCGGCGCGGTTCCCTTTACCGGCCATTTGAAAGCCTAGTGTGCGGATCATCATGTTCCAAACCTTTGTCTTCGCCTTGTGCGTCGCGATGGCGTGCGCGGAACCTCCGGAGCCTGAGGTTCCGGGGGCGAACGAGTCGCCGACGACCGCCGAGAAAGTTGAGCAAGACGAGCCTTACAGCCTGGGAACAACCGAACAGTTGACCGGCGATTGGAAAGGCCTTCGACCCTGGTTGGATGAGCACGGCGTGAAGGTCAACTTGTCGCTGACCACGATTTATCAACACAACGTGCACGGCGGTGTGCGAACACGAAATGCACACCGCGTCAGCGGCAGCTACGACCTGGAGTTGACATTCGACCTGGACACCCTGTGCGGCGCGCGGGGCGGCAAGGTCTACATTTACGGACAAGGGAGCTGGGACGACGGCATCAGCGGGCGGGGCTACGTCGGCGACCTGTTCGGTGTCAACGGCGACGCCGCTGGAGACCGGGCGATCGACGTTTTGGAGTTCTGGTATGAGCAATCCTTCCTGGATGACAAACTCCGCGTCCAGGTAGGCAAGATCAATCTGACAAACGAGTTTCTAACCAACGCTTATGCCAACGACGAGACGGCGCAGTTCCTGAACTATGCCCTTGTTGTGCCGCCGCAAGTGCCGATCCCCGGCGACGCATGGGGTCACCTTGGGGCGCAAGCCGTTTTGTCGCCCACGGATTGGCTCTACCTGTCAGCCGGCGTCGCAGACGCCCAGGCCGACTATCGCGAAACGGGTTTGAACACCGCGTTTCACGATGAAGACTATTTCTTTGGAATCTTCGAATTCGGATTAGCGCCGAAACTGTCAACGACGCGCGGCACGCTTCCGGGCAATTATCGCTTTGGTCTGTGGTACGATCCTCAGCCCAAGCCCGAATTTGTCGCCGAATCATTCAGTGTCGTAAGACGCGTCCCCGCCAAGGGGGATGACGTCGGCTTCTATACCAGCCTTGATCAGATGGTCTTTCGAGAAAGCCCCGAAGACGACGACGATCAAGGGCTCGGCGTGTTCCTGAAGTACGGATTCGCAGACGCGGAAGTCAACGAGCTGGAGCACTTCTGGAGCGCCGGCGCCCAATACAAGGGGCTGCTTCCCACGCGCGACAAGGACGTACTTGGATTCGGCGTCGCACAGGGAGTCGTTAGTCGATTCGTGGAGCGACTCGGCGAAAAACCACGCCGCGAAACCGCTTTGGAACTCTACTACAACATCCAAGTCACGCCGTGGCTGAACGTATCACCTGACTTCCAAGTTATTCTCGACCCCGGAGGACGTGAAGACGGCCGGGACGCGTTCGTCGTCGGGTTGCGGGTGCAGGCCTCCTTATAGCTCCTCCCAAGGCGGCGGGTCCATTCACGGTCCGAGACTCAACCCGCCCAAGGCGGGAGGTCTAATGCCACCCCAGGGACTCCGCCGCCTACGCCAAGGTTAACCGTCCGGCAGGAGACAGCCTTTCATGGGATTACCTTGCCTTGGCGAATCGTGCGGCGACGTCGGGCCAGTTCACGAGGTTCCAGAACGCGGCGATGTAGTCGGGGCGTCGGTTCTGGTATTTCAGGTAGTACGCGTGCTCCCACACGTCCAGCCCGAGGATGGGTTTCAACCCTTCGGTGAGTGGATTGTCCTGGTTGGGGAAGTCCTTGATGATGAGCTTGCCGCCTTTGTCCACGCACAGCCACGCCCATCCGCTGCCGAAACGACCGGCGGCCGCACCGGAGAACTTTTCCTTGAACGCCGCAAATCCTCCGAAGGCGGACTTGATGACATCGGCAAGGGCTCCCGTGGGCTCGCCGCCGCCTTTGGGGCTGAGGTTGTTCCAAAAGATGCTGTGGTTGAGATGCCCTCCGCCGTGGTTGTTGACGGCCCCACGGACGCTATCGGGCAGTGTCTTGAGGCCGCTGAGCAGCTCTTCGACGCTCTTAGCGGCCAGGCTCGGCTCCTTGCCGATCGCCTCGTTGAGTTTCGCCACGTACGTCGCGTGGTGCTTGCCGTGATGGATCTCCATGGTCTTAGCGTCGATGTGCGGCTCCAGGGCGTCCAACGCATACGGTAACGGTGGAAGTTCAAAGGCCATGAACGGTCCTCCTGATGATCGGTCCTCTTCGCAACCCAAACAAAAACCCGACGTGTGAGGTTACCCCTCGGCCCGTAGCCCGTCAAGCCTGTCGCGCCGCAAGGACGGGGCAAAGCGACGGTCTCCGGCGGGTGTTACGGCTGGGTATCAAGGTTGGCCGCCGTCAGGGCGTCGTGAGCGCCTTGGGAAGTAAGGTTAATCAGGCGTCCGAGAAGGATCGCTCCGCCGTCAGTGTCCGCGTCCGGGTCGTACATGATGTGAGTGCTAAAGTCCGTCGTGTTGAAGTACAGGCACACGTACTTCTGGGCATCGCCGAGCGCCGAGTCCGCGTTGACGGCGGCTTCGGCGGCCGCATCGTTCGCAAAACCTCCACCGGTGAGGATCACCAGACTCTCGCTGCCGATCCCGCCGATGGAACCGACGTACTCGGTTTGATTGGTCAGGCCCAGGGCGCTCACGTCAAAACGCAGCGTGTCCCCGCCAGCGCCGGTCGCGAAGTCGGTGACGTCCGACCGGTTGTTGCTCGTGCTCTGGTCGTAAAGGAAACTATCCGAGCCCATTCCGCCCGTCACAACGTCATTCCCCGGACCTCCGTTGATCACATCGTTGTCATTGCCGCCGTTGATGGTGTCGTTGCCGGACCCGCCGACGAGCGTGTCGTTGCCGGCTCCACCATTGATGATGTCCGCCTGCCCGGATCCCGTGATGGTATCGTTCCCGGGGCCCGCACTGATCGTTATATTGCTGCCGCTGCTCAAGTCCGCGCTGAACGTGTCGTTCCCCGAGCCGAGTGTAACGAGCGCTCCGCTGGCAAGATCGTCGGTCCACGCCGCGAAGTTCCCGCTGACATTCCCGGCATACAATTGGACGATCGTACTGGCGCCCACGTCTACCGTTCCCAGCGTCACGTTCGAGCTTCCCGTGACGCTGAGAGTCACAAGCGACGAGGCACCCAACCCGTTGAACACGCCCGGACCATCGGAAACGTTCAGCGTCACGTTCTCGATACCCGGCAACTGTAGGTTGCCGACCGCATGGGCGTTGGTCGTGCCGGAGGCATTCAGAGCCGTTCCACGGTTGCCGACCGTGACGGTCAGCGAATCGTTGGACCCTGTCACTCCAGTGGCCTGGTAAAGCACGCCGTCATAGGACTGCGCGGCTTGCGTGCCGTTGCCGCGGAACTGAAGCGTCGGCAGCGGCGACCCGCTGATATTCAACAGCGTCAGCGTGTTGGACGTCCCATCACCCTCAATGGACGCCGTCGTCAAACCGGTGACGCCGGTGAGGTTGACGCTCACGCCGCTCGCCGTCGCGTTGAACCGCAACTCCTCGATGCCCGACAACCGCAGACCCGTACCGATGGTCGCGCCGAACGACGCCTGGAACACGTCCGTCCCGGTTCCGCCGTTGAGGCCCTCCCCGAGGGCGTCGAAGTCGTTGCCGTCGAACGTTGCGCCAAAAATGAACGTGTCGTTGCCCGTTCCGCTGGTAATGTTGTTCATGTTGGCGGTGGAAAAGGCCGCGTAGTTGGCCGTCGATGTCCCTGTACCAAGCTGTAGCGCGCCCGTCATCGTTGCCCCATTCACGGTCAGGATCGTGCTCGGGATGGCGCTGAGCGTTAACGCTTGCGCACCCGAGAGGTTCAGCGTCGCCATGCTGGTGCCGGTGGTCTGGGTGACGCTGGCGAGCGTGTTAGCGCTGCTGCCGCTGCTGACCAAAGCCAAGGTCTCGAACCCGTTGGTCGCCGCCGTCGTGATGGCGACCGTACCGACCGTCGAGCCGGTCAGCGTGCCGGTGATCGTATCGGTTGAGCCGCTGGTGACCGCGGCCGTTGCGAACGTCAAATTCATTCCGACCGTCGCATCGTTCACGCCGGAGAAGCCGAAGTCCGCCAGCTCCTGCAGCCCGGTCACGGTCAACGCGGCCACACTGTTCGTCGAGTTGATGGTGTCCAGCCCGCTGATGCCCGTCGCGTTCACGGTCGTGGCCGCGAAAGCGGTCAAGTTCAGCGTCTCTATCCCGACCAGCGACAAGGGCACCACGGTCATGGCGAAACCCGCGAAGGTGGCGTTGAGCGTGTCATTTCCGGCAAGACCGTTGGCACTGTCGGCCGTTTGCAGCGAGGCGACCTGACTTCCGGTTCCAGGATTGAAGATCAACGGGGCGTAGAAAAGATCGTCGCAGGTCGTCCCGACAAGGATGTCCTGGGAAAGCGTGAAGAAAAAGGTCGGTGGCGTGCAGACCGGTCCCGTGTCGCCCTCCGCACACGTCGTGCAAGCCGGGCACGGATCGCTACCCGCGCGGCAATCGCCGGTCGTGGTGTCGCACAACGCGTCCCCGTTGCAGAAGACCCAGTCCTCACAATCGGCGTCGGTTGTGCAGATCGTTCCCTCGCACAAACCCGTCGTCAGGTTGCAGGTCTCGGGGGCCGTGCAGTTGTCGGTGTTCACGCACATCCCGGCGTCACAGCTATCATCCGTGCAGGGCACGCTGTCGTCGCAATCCACCGGCGTATTCTCGCAGCCGTTGTTCACGCACGCATCATCCGTGCAGGCATCCGCATCGTCGCAATCTGTGCTAACATCACACGCAGAACCACACGCTTGGATCGGATCGTCCCAAAATTGACACGCATCGCACGCGACATCCACAAAATCCGACGGCAACTTGCTCGTCTGTGTCGGCTCACCGGTGAAGCCGTTGACGTTGACGACGGTGCCGGTCAGTGACATCCACCACACCGTTCGCTTACCGTCGCCGTCGGTGGCGAAGCCGATGGCGCCGGCTGGATTGCCCTCAAAGGTCACGAATCCATCGGCGTCCACCTGACTATCCTGGAGCGTCACATCGGTGCCTGTGACGAGGGACAATTGATTCGTGGCTGTGAGCAGCACAAGCTTGGCGTTGGCCGCATTCACGATCCCGCAAGTCGCCCCCGAAGATCCATCACGGAAAAGGTACCACGGCGGAGTACTGCAGGAATGCGTGTCTTCGTGGCAGACCTCGCCGTCGGCGCACGGATTGCCATAGGACGCGCACGATCCGTCCCAAGAGTCACAAAACTCGGTGCCATTGCAGAATAGCCCGTCGTTGCAATCGACCGGCGTGTTCTGGCACCCGTTGTTGGTACAGGCGTCCACCGTGCACAGGTCGGCGTCGTCGCAGTCGGCGTCGGTCGTGCAACGTTGCCGACACACGCGATCCCACTCGTCACACACTTGATCTTTCGAGCACGGCGCGGTCCCCGGCGCGCATCGTCCGGCGTTTAGATCGCAGATTTCCGCGCCGTTGCAAAAGGCCCCGTCGTCGCACTCGGGAGACTGAAAGCACTCGATGCTCCGAAGCGCGGTCATGTCGAAGCCGGATTCGCCGGTAATCAAGTTCGTGACCGTAAGCTTGAACCCGTATTCGCCGACGACGAACGGGGGTAACACAAAGTAGGGTGTTCGGGAGACCGAGCGGTTGGCGATGATGACCTCACCGCTTTCGGCAGGCTGCCCGATCAGGGACCATGCGTACCACAGGTCGTCCTGGGTGTAGCCCGCCTGGCGGGCGATCCCGCGCAGGGAATTGTTTTCGCCGCTGTAGTAGCCGTCCGGCGAGGCGAGCGCCGGAAACAGTGATCCGGCCTCGACGAGGACTCCGCCGAGAGGGCCCGTCCAGGCCAAATTGAAGCCGGCTACATCCTCCATGTCGATGTCGCGATCTTCATCAAAATCGAAGACGTAACATGCGGGCGGTGTAGGTATGTCCGGTCCCGAGAAGCTCAAACAAATCTGCAGGGCCGTGTAGTCGTATCGGTCGATGTCGCCGTCGCCGTCGAAGTCGCCGAAGATTGCGCCGGCCGTGGTGAAACGCTCCGAGCGTACGATCTGGCCGTCCTTGACGGTGAATAGGATCTCGTTCTCGAACGACCGAGGTTGACCCTCGACCCAGGCCCGGATGGACGCGAAGTCGTCTCGATCGGGTCGCTCGGCGTGTGCGTCGGACGCGCGAAGGACGAACGCACTTGCGAAAATGACCAAGCCGGAACAACGAAGAATCGGCCACATGTTCTTTCCTCCAATCACCGCCGTTGAATGGGTCGCCCGGCGGTTCAAGCGGACGGCATTGTATGCAAAGGGCGAGGACGTTGCAAGGGGGGTTCAGAGGCGCGCTCGGCTCCCTGACGATCACACGGGGTTGTCCGACTGCCGGCGCTCGAGGGTGGAACGCGTGTCCGCGGGCTGCCGCCCGCGGCTCTGACGCCGGCCGCGGTACTGATTGGGGAACCGCTCCATGCCTGTCGCGGTTCTGATGGTCTGCTCGCTCCCGTTCGCCGCTCTGAAAGGGCGCGGTCGGCGCGGATACCCGAGCTATGGAACGGACGGATTGCGTTTGCGAACGCCGCCCGGGCGGCCGCCGTTGTCGTTGATGTTGTCGCCCTTGCCGTCTCCGGCGTTGTCGTTGGTATTGTCGGCGGTGTTGTCGTTCGTGTTGGTGTTGCCGTTGGAGTTTCCATTATCCGAGCCGCCCGGCGGCTGGGCCACGCCGGCGACGCGGGTCTGACATTGCGAGATCACTTGATAAAGACCGTCGCTGGCGGTCAGGCGAATGACCGCGTCTCCCTCCGCGACCGCCTCGAACGTGGTCGAAGGTTTCGTCGGATCGGTCACTCGACCGACCTGCGGCGGGACGACTTCCCATAAGTATTTGGCGATCGCACCGGGATTGATCTCGTCGGCGAGGAGCGGGGCCGATTCACCGACCTTCAGCTCATTCGGACAGGACGGGGCGATCGAGATCCCCGTGCAACCGCCGACCGCGAACATGGCTGCGACTGCGTACCACGGCCGCAATCGGTTGTGCACATGCCGGCCGCGAGCGCGAGTTGCGCTTCCCGTGCCCGTTCTCGGTTCAGAGCCGGATTGGCAAGAGGCGTCGCTCCGCAAACTGATTTCTCTCCCGGACCGGTCCGCCCTTCCGCACACCGTGGGCGCAGCCCCACCGGAACATTATGGACGCGCCGAGGTGGGCCGTCTACCCTCGCCGTGACCGCCTAGCGAAATCCCCATGTGTCGATGTAAATACATGCTACACAATAGGTTACGTGCTAGGTCGCGTCGCGTATCCGCTTCGCCAGCAACGCGTCAGTTCTGCGGCGGCTACGTCGCGGTTTCTCCGGAGAGACATTCGCGGTTTTTTTTGAAAGAGTGGGTTGACTTGGACCGAGAACATAGCGATAATGGGGCGAAAGCATCTCCGTCTTTACGGGATCTTACCTTATCGAAGCAGTGGTTGTTTCAGGTGGTCCCGGCCGGGGAGGCCAGGAAGTAGAGGTTTGTAGTATGCCGGAAGGTACAGTGAAGTGGTTCAACGACGCAAAGGGTTTCGGCTTCATCCAGTCGGATGACGGCGGCGATGTATTCGTCCACCAGAGCGAAATCCAAACGGAAGGCTACAGGAGTCTGAATGAAGGGGCGCGGGTGGCTTTCGAGCTGACCCAGGGCCAGAAAGGACCGAAGGCGGCGAAGGTCCGCGTACTCGGCGTCTAGCCGACGCCCCGAAAGAATAGCCTGTGAGAACCAGAGGGCATCGTCGCGACGCGGCGGTGCCCTTTTTGTTTCGCTTGTGCGACACTGTTTCCCGTGATCGAAGAGCTGCACGAAGTTGGCCCACCTGCTTGGCGGCGGAGGCTTCCCTCGGTCCTGCTCATCGTCGCCGTGGTCGCGGCGTACCTCAACAGCTTCCACGGCGCGTTCCTCTTCGACGACGTTTACCACATCATCGAAAACGAGCGGATCCGCCGAGTGCTACCGCCGTGGCACCTTTTCGCGGTCGAGCGGCCGTTGGTCGAGTTTTCGCTCGCGGTAAACTACGCGCTCGGCGGGTTGAACCCGTGGGGGTATCATGCGTTCAATCTTGGGGTTCACATCCTGGCGACACTGACACTCTTTGGACTTGTACGGAGAATGTTCATCGCGAATGCGGAATGCGGAATTCGGAATGCTGAAAGAGCAACGGCGGAACCACCGCATTCACAATTCCGCATTCACAATTCCGCATTCGTCTTTGCCTTTGCGGTCGCACTGCTGTGGGCCGTTCATCCCCTTCCAACGCAGAGCGTCACCTACGTCATCCAACGCGGGGAGTCGTTGATGGGGTTGTTCTATCTATTGACGCTCTATTGCGCGATTCGGGCCGCGCGGTCCTCACGGCGTCGTTATTGGCATGGGGCGGCGATCGTCGCGTGTGCACTGGGGATGGCCTCAAAGGCCGTCATGGTCACGGCGCCGGTCATGGTGTTCGTCTATGACCTGGTAGTCTCGCGGCGTGGTAGCCGAACCGAACAAAAGAACGCACCAGAAACCGGACGCAATCCGGTCGCTTCCGCTCCCGGCTCTGATACCCCGCCGTTCGACGTCGCGCTTCGACGCCGCTGGGGGTTGTATCTCGGTCTGGCGGCCACGTGGGGCGTGCTCTGGGCCTGTGGAGTTACGGGCGAGGTGCTGGACCCGACGGCCCAACGCTCCCACGTCGGGCTCGGCTATCACGGCATCACTCCGCTGGAGTATGCGGCGATGCAGACGGGCGTGATCCTTCACTACCTGCGGTTGTCCATTTGGCCCGTAGGACTCTGCCTGGATTACGATTGGCCGATAGCATCGAGCCTCGGCGATGTCATCGCGCCGGGATTGGTCATCATAGCGCTTCTATTGGTGACGGCATGGGGCTTAATTCGGCGAACGTGGCTGGGGTTTGCCGGGGCATGGTTTTTCCTGATTCTTGCCCCGACATCGAGCTTCATCCCCATCAGAGACCCGGCCTTCGAGCATCGAATGTATCTGCCGCTCGCCGGATTGATCGCCGTCGTCGTCATTGGCGGCAACGTCGTCTTGAAGCGTATCTTCGGTCACTTGTCGTTCAGTGCGAGATTGGGCCGGGGCATTCAAGGAGCGATCGTCGGCGTGACCGCGCTGCTGCTGGGATACGGTACGGTACAGCGCAACGAGGACTACCGAAGCGAGCTGGCGATGTGGGCGGACGTAGCGGCGAAGCGGCCTCACAATGCTCGCGCACGCGTCGCCCTAGGGAATGGGCTGCTCGCACGAAACCGAGTCGCCGAAGCGATCGCGGCGTATCGGGAGGCCGTCGGGATTCGACCCGACTTCGCCGACGCTCAATGCGCCCTGGGCATGGGTCTAGCGAAGAAAGGCTCTGTCGATGAAGCGGTCGCCGCCTACCGCGAGGCCTTGCGACTGAACCCCGATTTCGCCAAAGCCTATTACAATCTGGCGAACGCCCTGGGCCGACAGGGAAAAACGGACGACGCCATCCATGCCTACCGAGAGAGTCTGCGAATCCAGCCGCAGTTCGCCGACGCCCACTGCAATCTGGGCAACGCCTTGGCCAAACAGGAGCGATGGGACGAAGCCATCGCCGAGTACCGCGAAGCGCTGCGGCTGAATCCCAAACTTGCAAACGGCCACAACAACTTGGGCGAGGCGCTGCGTCAGGTGGGCAGTCCCGGCGCGTCGGGAGACGAGGCGATCGCGTCGTACCGCGAAGCGATCCGGCTTCAGCCGGACTACGCCAACGCCCATGCGAACTTGGCCGCCGCGCTGCTTGATCGCGGCGAGTACGATGAGGCCTTGGAACACGCGCAGGAAGCGTTGCGCATCGACCCCGGACACGTCGCGGCACGAGAGACGTTGAGCGCCGTGCAAGAAGCGATTTCAGCGCGCCGGCGACCTTGACGGCGTGAGGAATAGCGCCGCGAAGTAATGCCCCACGGCGTAGGTCGCAAATGCGAACAATAGGGCGAACACGAGTGAAACGAGGATGATAGGCACGGCTGCGGCGACGCCTCCGGCTCCTTGCAGGCCCAGCTCGCTCGGCTGCGTGCAGAGCTGTTCGATGAGCTTGAAGATGTCGTCGGAGCGGAGCTTCTCGAAGAGGGGCGGGTTTCCACCGCCGCGAAACACGGTAATCAGCCGAGTGGTCGTGATGGACCCCATTTCAAAATAATCCCCGGGCAGGCTGTAGAACGGGGCCAGACCGAGGACGACGGCCATGCCGAACAGGATCGGCCTCCGCCGCCGACCGGCCAGCTTCAACAAGGGTACGCCGATCAACACCGTGAGGAGGTACGGTCCGAAGTCGGTGGCCAGGTAGATCAGGTCGGACCCCTTGGTATCGAATCCCGACAGGCGCCCCGCGTACTCGCCGCCGGACATCACGAAAGGAAAGTACCGGGCATAAACGGACCCGCCGTAAATTGGCGAAATCTCCAATTGCGTCACCGTGCCGCCCGTCCACGAGCAGGCGTAGGCGTGGAGGAGTTCATGGATCGGGACGTAGAGCACCCAGGTCGCCACGAGACTTAGAAGCAACGGTCCGAGCGCCCGAAGCGGCTTCCTCACCGTTACGATCGGCTCCAGGCAGGCGACCACGTCGTCGATCGGTCGGCGAAAGAAGGGTTTCATCGGTACACACCGTTCGGTGGATGGCCGCACCCTCCCGACGGAAGGGTTGCCCGGCCCAAGCCCCACGGGGAATATCCCCGACACCGGCGAGAATAGGATAGCGGAAGCCTACGGGTCCCTCTATCACCCGGATCCGAGCCATCGGTTCGCCGCCGGGGGTCGTCGGAAACTGTCGATCGCCACGGGGAACCGAGAATTCGGCGATTGACGCGGGACGAAGGGTGCGTCTAGGATGGCGGCCCGGCGAGCAATCGAGGATCGCGGCCCGGCGCGGTGGCCGCGGTTCCATCCGAAGCTCGGTCGTGACTCTGTTACCTATGGTGTGCCCGTGCTGCCGGGCACATCAACGATGGGGACTTGCCGACGAATGACTCTCTACACAACGGCGCTGGGATGTTTGTGGTGTTTGAGCCTGGTCACCGCGGCCCCGAGCGAATTGGAACCGGTCGGACCGGACGCGGCGGCGCCTGGGTTTGAAACCGGCGGCGATTCCCTGACGTTGACGCTGCCCAATCTTGAACTCAGCGGCGACGGCGCGGTGGGCGGCGGGAGCGGCGATGTATCCATCCCCGCAGATCGCCTGAAGTGGCACATCCCCGATCCCGAGGCGGATCGACAGGCGACGCTGGACGCCCTGGCCAAAGCGGAGCAGGCAGGCGACAAGACCCTCACCGCGCAGATTAAGCGCGTCCTGGAACGCGTGGACACGATCCGCCGCCCGGATCAACAGTTCCATCTGACCTTGCAGGAGGCCGTGCGCCGGACGTTGGAGAAAAACTACGCGATCCAAATCCTCCGTTACAACCCCGCGATCGACACCACGCGCGTGGTGGAGGCCGAGGCCGCGTTCGATGCGTCGTTTTTCTCCAATATCGTCAAAAACAAAATTGACCGCCCCTCGGGCAACCAGTTGACGGCAACCAACATAGACTCGTTCACTTCGAGTTACGGCGTTCGCAAGGTGCTGCCCACGGGGATGTCGGTCAGCGGCGCCTACCAACTCAGTCGTACAAAATCCGCCACGTCGTTCCAAACGGTCAACCCGGAGTACGACAGCAATTTCGTGTTGGAGATGCGCCAGCCGCTGTTGCGCAACTTCGGCATCGACTTCAACCGCTCCTTGATTGTGCTCGCCAAGAACGACCGTCGGATCAGCGATCACGCCTTCCGCGCCCAGGTTCGGGACACGCTCCGCCAAGCCGAGGAGTTCTACTGGCGGTTGGTGCAGGCGCGGCGCGATGTCGTCATCACCGCCCGCCTTCTCGCCGACTTCGAGACGATCTATGACTATCTCGTTGCCCGGCAGGCGTTCGACATCACTCCGGTGCAGATCGCCGCGACCAAGGCGAATCTGGAGCAGAGCCGTGCGGACTTCGTGCGCCGCCGGGCGGCGGTGTTCGATGCCGAGGACCGTCTCACCGCGGCCATGAACTCCGACGACGTAAACCTCGCCGATGACATCGAGATCATCCCCGACGACGTTCCGCAACTGTCGCGTATCGTTGTGGATCGACTGGCCGAAGTGCAGACCGCCCTCGACCACCGCCCGGAGATCAAGCAGCAGGAGCTGCGCGTCGCCAGTGCCAAGATCGCCGAGGGTCGGACGAAAAACGGCCAGCTGCCGCGTTTCGACCTGACGTTCCGCCAAACCTACGACGGGCTGGGGGTCAGCGCCGACCAGTCCTTCGACGAGCTCACCCGCAGTCACTTCATCGAATACTTCGTCGGCGTGGAGTTCGAGATGCCCATCGGCAACCGGGGACCGAGCGCCGCCCATCAACGATCGCGGCTGCAATACTTTCAGGCCATAGCCTCGCTTAAGAAGGTGTTCGAGGACGCGATCCTCGACGTGAACCTCACCACGCGGGCGTTGAGCACTTCGTACGACCAGATCAGGCCGAGCTTCGAAGCGGCCGAGGCCCGTGAGCGCGAGGTGGAGTCGACCGTCGCACGCGCTGAACGTAAGGATATCGCCACCCTCAACAGTGAGTTGGGGGCTCGCCAAGGCCTGGCCAACGCCCGTCGGGCCATGATTGGCGCGATGGTGGACTACAACATCGCCGTCATTGACCTGGAGCGGGCCAAGGGCACCCTCCTGGAATACAACAACGTCGTCATCCCCCTGGGCGACGATTAACGCTTCCGACTCCGCGGGCCTCGCGTCGCGCCTCTGATGCGCCTGCGTGCTCTTGGGCGCGGATTTCGGTACCATATTCGGCGATGACGATCGACGATCTCCAAGCCTTGATCGAGAAGATGTACAGTGACAAGGACCGTCAGCGGGGCACGCCGGCGACCTTCCTTTGGTTGTGCGAGGAAGTCGGAGAGTTGGCGGCTGCCCTACGAGAAGGAACGCCGGCGCAGAAACGTTCCGAGTTCGCCGACGTGGTGGCTTGGTTGGTCACGCTGGCCAACGTCAACGACGTAAATCTGACGGATGCTCTGGAGGAAAAATACGGGAAGGGGTGCCCCGGTTGCGGGCGGTTCGTTTGCACCTGCGGCGGCAAGCCGTAGGGGTCGAGGGGCGATGATACCGCGGGCTGAACACCGGTCGTTTTCCCGAGCCGCCGCGTTCACGCGGCGGGTGATGGTGGAGTTGCCGATCGAAACCGCCCCTAAAGGGGACGGCTCGGGCTGTGACGGAGTGTCATCACATGGGTGAACTCATCATCACGCTGGCCGACGGTCGCACGATCCGACACAAGCTCGGCCCGCACTCCGAAACCCTGGGGCGGGACGCGAACTGTGAAATCCCGACCGACGACCCCAGCACCTCCCGCCGACACGCCCGTATTTCGCCGACCGCCATGGGTTACATCGTCGAAGACCTGGGGAGCAAGAATGGCACGCTGGTCAACGATAAGCCGTGCACTTCCGCAGCGCTGCGGCACGGCGATCGCATCCTCATCGGGGCCACCCACGCGGTGTTCCACGATTCGATGGTCCAGTCAGCGACGTCCGTGGTTGTGGCCGACGACCTCACCCAGAGCCGCGCGACGCACTACCTCACCCGCGACCAGCGGCTGCTCCTTTCGCAGCGGCGGTTGGAGATGATCTATGACCTCACGGAGCGGCTGACCACGCTGCAATGCCGCGACGGACTCCTCGAAGAGGCCATGTCGATCTGCGTCGAGACGCTGCATTTCGAGCGAAGCGCGATCGGCATCCGCCGTCGCAACCAGCGGGCGGTGGATTGGCCCGTCGTCCGAAATCTGCGCGGGGCCGAGGGGGAGTTGACCATCAGCCGCACCCTGCTGAGCCGGGCGTTGGAACATGGGGAGCGGGCCATCTTCACCGACGACGGCGGCGCCCGGATCGACCCCAGCGTGAGCATGGTGCAGCAGGGAATCCGCTCGGCCATGTGCGTCCCGCTCCTCCACGGCGACCAGACCCTCGGCGTGATCTACGGAGACCGGCTGAGCAGCTCCACGACCTACACCAACGAGGACATCGACTTTCTCGCCGCGATCGCCCGCCAGGTGAGCATCGGGCTGATTAACTGCCAGTTGCTCGACGATCAACGGCAGATGATCCGGCTGAACCATGATTTGGACGTCGCACGGTCCATCCAGAACGGGCTTTTTCCGACGAACTTGCCCAACCACGCCAAACTGAAGGTCGCGGCCCTCAACGATCCCGGCCGGCGGGTGAGCGGAGACTATTACGACGTGATCGAGCGCGAGGATGGGCGTCTGTGGTGCCTGATCGCCGACGTGACCGGGGAGGGTGTGGCCGCCGCGTTGCAGATGGCGAACCTCCAGGCCGCCGTCCGCGTGAGCATCACCGAAGCGGACGATCCGGGCACCCTGCTCACCCGCTGGAACCGCTTCCTCTGCCAGAATGCGACCCGTTCCCGCTTTATCACTTGCCTATTGGCCTTGGTCGATCCGGCCTCGCACGTCGTCTCCTTCGCCAGTGCCGGACACTGGCCGCCGTTGGTCGCTCGCGGCGTGGGGACGCCCCCGCAGGAACTCGATTCGGACGCCGCGTTCCCGCTGGGCGTCGACGCGGACACGCAATTCCCCTCGACGCGGGTCGATATCGGCCCCGACCCCTTCGTGCTGTTTTGTTACACCGATGGCGTGAGCGAGGCCCTCGACTCCGCGGGGCAACCTTTTGGCCGCGAGCGTCTGCTGCGGACCTTAGCCGATCGCACGGATCTAAACCCCGCCGCGCTAGTCAAACACGTGCGAAAACAGGTGGCCGGCTTCGTAGGCCCCGCCGAACAAAGCGACGACATCACCATGCTCGCCGCATGGGTCGCCTAGTGTAGTGTCTCGCAGTTGACGGAGATGATGCTGACCGAGCCGCGCCCGTGAGGAAGCGGTTTTAGAATAGCAAACGTTGTCCGCTCCCCGACGGTCAGGCGTTGTTCGCTGGATTCCAATCCTGCTATGTTGCGGGAAGGATTCCCGCCAGGGTGTGTGCGAGAACGGATTCTCGCACCAGTAGCTCGCGGCTCTGATCGACTGAGGAGCAGTGTCCACGACCGCTCCTACGGCGCCCCGATGGGCACATTCAACGGAGACGAGTTCAACGCCCCGGGTTCCTTGGACTGTGGATGACCGACCCATTTGTAGGCTTCGGCGAGGACCTCGGCCCGTCGATCCTGGCCGCCGGCGGCGAGTTCCTCGCGGATTTTTCCGCCCTTGCCGGCAGCCCCCACCAGCTCCGCGAAGACGGCCTCCACGCTGTCCATCATCCGCTCCAGCCGGTCCAGTTCGTAGAAGTCGAGCCCCGTGGTTTTGTAGCGCTCGGCGTCCAAGCGTAAGAAAACCGCGAGTCGCGAAGTGAGCTGAGCTTTCTGGTCCTGGTTCAAGGCCGCAAGAACCCCGGCGCTGCGGAAGAACTCGAAGGCCTCCACCTCGGCGCCGTCGGCTGCCACGGCGCCCCCACGCCGGTCGCCAAGACGTTTGTCGAAGATGGCGAGATAGGCGTCCAACACCGCCGGGACCTGATTCCCGTGGGCCAAGGCCAGGTAGATGCGGCCGAGCACGATGGGACTGGTTTCGGCTAGCGCCGCCTTTTTCAACGCATCGACAGCCTCATCGAGCTTGGCCTTGTCCGCGGCGATGGCCGCTTTCGGGGCCGAGAGACCTTCCGCGCAAAGATAGCGCGCCGCCTCGTGCCGCGACTTCAACCCGGCCACCAGACCGGGCAGCGTCTCCGCCCGGTCCCGCTCCATGTCCACCAAAACGCGGGCCAGCGCAAAAGCGACCCACGGATCGAGCTTGGGGTTGCTCAACTGGGCGGCGGCGACCGTCGCCGTCTGGGCGGCCAACTGGGCCCGGAACGGAGGCGTATTCGCCTGATTTTCGTATTGCCCCTTGAACTTCTTCCGCAAGGCGACGGACGCCGTTTGGCGATCGGAGTCCGGCGTTGCCGCCATCTTATCGACCTGCACCTGCACCCACTCTCCGATCCGCCGTTGATCGGCCTGGCTGATCTGGGCGAGCTGGCGGATGGCGTTGATCGTGTCGTCTTCGGGGGTCGCGTCCTGTGCGAGGGCCGACCCGAGGAAGAGGGGCGGTCCGGCAAGGAGCCACACTACGCAACAGGCGGCGCGGTTCGGCATGAGCAACATCTCCCGCTTCGGCGATCCCCGTCCTCGGGTTTCGCAACATCATCCGGGGAATCGAACATGACGCCCGCACGACCGCGGACGCAATGTTCGGCGGCTGCAACGGCGGGTCCCCGCGCCGGCCCCGTGTTGTCGGGACTTAGCCGATCCAGCCGGTGTGCAGGCTAGCGAAAGCGACGGCAGGGTGTCAAGGCGGACGCCGAATGCCGGCGAAGACGAAGGTGACCGAACGGATAGAACGTGGTACGCTGGAGTCGGTGGAAAGGCGCCGTTGCGGAGCCGCGGAAAACGCTGCAACGCCGCCAGGGGAGCATCGGGCCGTCGGCCCGGTGGTCCATCAAACGATGCACAGAATTGTGCAGGAAGGAGTTGCAATGCGAAGGCGAGTTTCACTCATCGGGACCCTCGGTTTGGGGTTGGCCTTTTCCAGCGCGGCCGTTTCAGCGGAGACCGTCGAGGAGGTAAGCAAGAAAATCGCCGCAGCCTCGGAGAAGCTCAACTCGATCAGTGCGAAGACCAAGATGGTGATCGAAATGAAACAGGAGGGGTTCTCCATGGTGAGCACGACCGACGGCACGACGGAGATGCTCCGCAAGGGCGGCGATTTTCTGGTGCGCTCCGAAAACAAGAGCGTGGCGGAGACCAACGTCGGAGGCAATGTAACCAAGCAGGAGTCGTCCGTTCTGATGATCGTCGACGGGTCGTTCGTCTACTCGGTTTCCGAAGCGGCGGGCGTCAAGTCGGCCCAGAAGATGAAGCTCGAGAAGCCGGACGTTGATCCGTTTAAGGTCTGGCGAGCCATGGCCGATCTCAAGGTCCTCCCCGATTCATCCTCGGACGGACGCGCCGCGTGGGTAATCGAGGCGACCCCGAAGCCGGACCAGGCAGGCCTGGGAAAGACCGTCATCCACTACGACAAGGAAAGCGGCCAGATGATCAAGATGGTCACCTACACGCCCGACGGAAAACCGATGACCACGATGACTTACAGCGACATCAAGATCAACGACAAGATCAGCCCCGACCGCTTCGTCTTTAAGGCGCCGCCGGGGGTCGAAGTTCAAGACTTGTCGAAGTGACTTTCCGGGGACGGCTTTCCGGCCGGGGATCCGCGTAGGCCGGTTTGTTACGGATGGGCGTGGAAACAGATGGCGCAGGCCGCGCCCGCGGTATACTCGTTGGTGTGAAAGACGCACCCAAAGGAGCGGCGGGGCATGGCTGAACCCGAACCGTCATCACCGTCAGGTTCTCCGACGGCGGAAGAGCTTCGCAACGCATTGAAGGCCTTCAAGAAGCGCCTCAAGCTCACCCGCCTCGACGACGAATCGAGCCTTGGACGTGGGCCGTTGTCGGGCGGCAAGTCTTCGGGCATCGTCGCCATCACGCCGCCGCATCAGTACCCCAGGGCCGTCTGGGATCAACTGGTCGCACAGGGCAGGCTCAAGTACGCGGGCCAGGGGATGTATCAGCTTGTAGATTCGTAGTGTTTCACGATCGGGAAAGGTCGTCACTGCGCCGGCCGGCGACGGGGAGTAAGGGACGATCCGGTGCATCGGGTCGATCAACCGACGAATGAGCTGCGGTCGATCCTTTCGCTGTCACGCCCAGTCCTTTTCTTCCAGCGAACGGAACAACTGATCGATCTCGGCGTCAGTTCCGCCGGTCGTCGCGGCAGCGCGATCCGGTCTTGATTCCCCTTCCCAGTCATCCCAGTCGTGATCGCGCTGGCCGGGGGCGTCGTGTCGCTCCTCCGCACGCTGGCAGATATCATCACGGTCGAAATACAACTCGATTCCCCAGTAGTCGGCAATGCCCTCTATTGTGTCCAACGAGTCTGTTGCGTCGCCCGCGCCATCCGCTTCTCCGTCAATAGTCTCGATTTCCTCTTCACAGAACCTTTTCGCTTCGTCCACAAACCTGTTCCTAGCCGGTGCGTCCAACAAGTCCTTGTTCTCATTGACTAATCGACTCCAAGCGAACCAATCATTCGGCGACCCCCCGTCGATAACTTGGGATCCGATCTGCAAGACCAAACTGTTTACAAGATCAGTCCACAGTCCTCCGCGCGGCGGGCAACGTCGGGCAACGGCCTCCACGAACGTACAGCACCCAACACTTGCGACCTTAGCAATTTCGCCTTTAGAAACGATCTTTGCCGCCTCCGCGCAGACGAAGTCCAGGAAATCTTCCGATCCAATGATCGGCGCCCACTCGCTGAGTTCGGAAAGGCGGGTGCCTACGTCTGCGGGTCGGCGAACAAGAACCGTGCTTCCGCCAAAATGGCGAGACGACTCGAAATGCGCCGATTGGATCGACACCAATCCTGCGATGGCAGCACGTAGCTGACTCCCGTCGCGCATGAATCCGGTCGGTCTTTCTGCCAAACGACCATCCGCATCTAGGCGGATGAGACAGGACACTTGCTCGAAGTACTGAGCGGCGTTCAGTAGCTCGCCACGAAGAGCCGCGTCGCCTGCTAGCAGTTTGGTGACGAAATCCCGAATGGATGGGTTGTGGAATTGGACCACCGTGCCGCTGCCGAACCGGGTTGATCGTAAGAACGACCCATCAAGCTGTTTCAGCGCTGCAAGAAAACGCTGTCGCTCCTCCCGGGTCAATGGAGTACTCACCCCGCTTCTCACCATCGCTCCCCATGCCTGGCGGCAGTCGTCGAGCTCCATTCCTTTCGCGATGGTCGCAAGACTCAGGAGGATTGCTCGTGCGTCATCGCCGATTTGATTCTCAAAAATATGCTCCCAAATACGGCTGGGATTATCGAGCGCTGCAACGAACGCTGCCGGGAACTCAGCACAGGGTACACCAGTTACCCCGGGCTCACTGGTCATCCATTCGACAATGCGCGGACTGTAGTTTGGATGGTCAACGATGCCCTTGTAGGCCCGATTTTTCAGGAGCGATTGAGCATGGGCATGACTTAACCCGGAGAAATAAACATGGTTGTATAGAATTCTGGCGCGATGACCACGGGTGTAGTCCTCAAGCTTGACGATACACTTCGCCATATCGACTTCTGGTCCGCCCAAGGACTCGTAAAGACGCTGCGGTCAGCCAGGATGTACTCTCGCGTCGTGAAGATGACCTTGAGCGACCTGGACCGCTTGGCCTCTGATAGAAGACGCAAGATTCCTCGATCTTCGTTCTTTCCAAGTCGCTCGCCTATGCTCGAGCGACCGAGGAAGTCGTCGTAGTAGACGACCTGCCGTCGTGTCAGGTCGAGCGATTCCAGCGCCTCTCCAATCCCTTCGCGCACCGAGAGGAGCTCGAACCCGTCCTCGAGAAGACGTGTCACGAGTATCTGCGCCAGCGTTGTCTTCCCGATTCCGGGAATGCCTGAGATGATGCAGTAGTTGTGCTTGCCAAGAACGGTCAGAGCCGCGCCATAGGCATCGGTCTGAACGTAGAGCGACATTTTGCGTTCGATCTCGGCCTTCTCGATCGCATTCCAGACGGCCCTGCCGTTCTGAAGAACACGTTGAAGAACCGCGACACTCGTTAGCCACAGCTTGTAGTGCTTTGTCTCAACGTCCTCGTGGGCGCGAAGCAGAGCATTGATATCCTCGCGCCCGTAGATATCCTGCAGTCCGCGACAGTGTGGCTTGAGCAGTGAGAACAAGTCCTCTTTGTTCCTCGGCGTGAGGCCGACCGACGTCGCCAGAATGAACCTCTTCGGCTTTAGGCGCAGTAGCTTAGGAACTTCATTGCGGATGGCCGCCTTGAGTTTGGCGAACCCAGAGCGCCAATAATGCTTGCACTGCACCACCACGCCACGGTTCATTCGGGCGCCATACAAGAGGTCGATGCCGCCATCCCGCCCCGATGTGAAGGTCTGGAAAACAATCCCGAGGTGTGTGCCCAGAAGATCACAGGCAAGCTCTTCGAAGTCCGCGTCAGAAAGTGCTTGGAATGTGTACGTCGGCATTGCTGACTCTCTTTGCGGCAGATGGCAGACGGACAGTCACCCATCTTCTTGGCCCAATCGCCGCAGAGCCTTTCGCCGAGCGATCCTACGGCGGATTGTTTCCTCGGGGAAGCTGGCTGAATCCCGGCGCGCCGGGACCGCCGGCGGCGCGCATCGGCGAGGCAACCATCGGAGACAGGTCTTCATCGAACTTCACGCCACGAATCGCCATCAGGCCACGAGCGTGCTGTGCGCTGCCTCGGCGGCGTACAAGAGCGCGGACTGAACGTCTTCTCGCGTTAGCTGAGGGTACTCGCGCAGAAGATCCTCGAGGCAAAGGTCGGCAAGGCTGCCGACGATCACCGAGACGGCGATGCGCGTGCCGCGGATACACGGCTCGCCGTGGTGAATTGCAGGGTCGCAAACGATTCGTTGTCGCCAGTCACCGTCGGTCATGTGCAGCTCCGAGAAACCTTGCCGCGTTTCGCCCTGAGCATACCTGGCTGACACGGAATCGTCCAGGCGCCTTTCCGCATTCACCATTCGGTCAGCACGATGGCAGGGTCAGACAACGGTAGGAGCTTGGGCGTGCCACCCGCCGCCCGTCCTTTCATCCGTGACGGAGCACCAAGGGACCGTGTGCCCTAACTGCCGCCCCCGGCGAGCGAGGCCAAGTAGGCCTGTAGGTCGGCCAAATCCTGATCGGATAGTTCGACCTTGGCGGGGTGGGCTTGGTCGCCGCGCAGAACGCCGTCGAGCGTCCCCGCGGTCACTCCGACGATCGGCGGTCCACTGAGGGCGCAGCCGCCGGAGGCAGCGGCGCAATGGCAGGCGGCGCAGTTGTTCGCCGCAAACACCGTCTGCCCGGCCGCAGGGTCGCCGGTTAGACCGGTCGAGCCATCGCCGGTGCTGCCGCCATTCCCTTGATCCGAGCCGCCGCCGCCCTGGTCCGTCGTTGAGCCGCTATCGCCCGCCGCGGCGCCGTTTCGGTCAAGCGAGTCGGCCAGGCGGTTCTCAAAATCGGTGAGCCACAGGTCGATGAGGGTACGGCCCGTCGCGGCGCCCGATTGAAACAGAACCTCGTTGAGGTTCGTGCCGCATCCCGCGAACGGAACCGCGAGCGCCGCGAGCAGCAGCGGCCACGAGCGGCTTCTCATCGTTCCCCATCGTCCGACCGGTGCTTGGTCCATCCTGTTCCTCCGTGTGATATCAGCGGTGTACGACAACGGATTTCATTTCGGCGTCGGCGGCGCGCCGGATCGCAGCAGTGCGCCCGATCCGAAGTGCGGATCGTGGCAACTCGTGCATTGCTCGACCTCCGGGCCGCCGTGCGCGTCCTTGCTCAAGTCGGCCGGTTCGTCATGGCACTCCACGCAAATCTGCAACAGCGGATGTTTCAACAGGTGAGGCTGGTCGCTGCGGTGCATGTCGTGGCACTCGGCGCACTGTCCTTGGGCCACCGGGGCATGGCTCACCTCCGGCCCGAAATACCGAGCGTGGCAGCCGCGGCACGAATCCGCAAGGTCTTTTCGCACCTGCATCCGCAGTGCCGTGTCGTGACAGCTCTCGCACTGTCGGGCCATGTAAGGCGGGTGAAGCGAGACGTACTTCGACTCCGGCAGCGACAGGCTCGGCGCTTCGGGCGGCGACTCTGCGGGTTTGTCAGTAGCGAGTTGAACCTGAGGTTCCGGCGGAATCTCGAAGAAAAACGCCTTCAACCGCTCGCGGGCCGACGACGAGCATCCGACGCTGACGGCGACGGCCAGTAGCACGGCAGGGCCGAACTGACGCCTCAAGCACGTTCTCACGATGCCAACTCCGATCGGCACGGGGGTACAATAACGGCCGTCCGTTGAAGATCAATACGGGCGATCGGTATTACTGAGGTACCGCCTGACAAATGAAATTCCCAGCCCGGTAGTTTTTTGTTGCCATTTCGGGCGGGATCGCCTATATCACCGCTCATTCTCCCGGCCTGGGGAGGCAACGGCGCGGTTGCTCCTTGTGGCTGGACAACGGCGGAAGTCTTGGAACCACGGAGAGGCGCAGGGATGCGTTCCGCGGGCAACACCGTACGCTACACGGTTTCAGGCTGTGCGGTCTGGGCGGTGCTGACGGGCGGGATCGCCGCCCAGCAGGCGTGCGCAGCCGACGGCAATGAGATACCGCCCCCAGCCCCCAAGTACCTCAGCCTCGACCACCTCGACGCGTACCTGGAACTGAAGGCCGAGTTTGCCGGCACGGAAGTGGACACCCAGGGACAACGGCTGCTCCGGCCCGGCCGCTCCCAGAAAAACCGCGACTGGACCGTTGAAGAACGGCTCGGTCTCAAACTCGGCGGGGCCGTCCTCGATCCGGGGGTCATCACCTACGGCGGGGAGATCAGTTTCGCGTTGACCCAAAGTCGATTCGAGGAGCGGACCTGGCTGTTCGATCGCAACGACGACGACAACGGATCGCTGCTGACCTACGACCTTCGGGCGGACTTTTTCCGGGGCAAGAAGGTGTCGGGCTCGATCTACGGTCTGCGGCAGGACGATCGCATCAATCGGCGATTTCAGCCGACCCTCGATCAGCGGCGGACGGGGTTCGGGACGAACTGGGTCTTCTCCGACGACCGGTTCCCCATGGAGTTGTCGTACGACTATCTCGAAACCGACCGCACCGGCAACGCCGACCACGGCGACGACGAGCACTTCACCGCGAGCAACCTGCACTACGGCGCGGACTGGATCATCTCCGAGCATCACCGGTTCAAGTTCTCATACGAACACGCGGAGACCAAGCAGGAATACCAGGGTTCGCGCCGCTCGTTCGAGACAAGGCGGGACCTGTTCGGCGTCGAGCATCAGCTTGAGTTCGGGCCTGGCTACGAGCACAGCCTGCGAACGTTGGTGCAGTGGCAGGGGGAAAGCGGGGACTTCGCCCGCGACTATTTCCGCATCGGCCCGCAGCTTACGCTCAAGCACAGCGACGGCTTGCAAACGTCCTACAAATACCAGGCCGATCGGGAGGTCTACGAAGGGATCGACGTGGAGACCCATCGCGCCGATTTCCTTGTTACTCACCAGCTTTACAGCAACCTGACGACGACGACGGATGTCTTCGGACTGAAAGAGAACGTTGACGGCTCGGTGGACACCGATCAGTACGGGGCCTCGGTCGATTGGCAATACAACCGGAAAAACCCCTACGGCCACCTGTATTCCAACCTGGCACTGGCCTACGACACGCAGAATACCAGCAGCGATTTGGGCCGACGGGTCGTTCTCGATGAGGCCCAGACCTTCCGCGACCCCATCGCCGTCACCCTGCGCAATCGCAACGTCATCCCCTGGACCATCGTAGTGACCGACGCGAGCAATCGGCGGTACTACCGCATTGGCATCGACTACGTGGTCATTCACCAGAAGAACGTGACGCGGCTGATTCGTCTCCCGACCGGTCAGATCGCCGATCGAGACACCGTCTTGGTCGATTACCTGTATCGCACGCCCGCCGACGGACAGCTCGATACCATCCGCGTGGACTTCAACCTGGAGCAGCGCTTCACCAACGGGTGGACGCCCTACTATCGGTTTTCGTATCGCAACCAGGAGGACGACGGCTCGGCTGTGTTCTTCCGACGGACGGACCGGACGGACCATCACCGGCTTGGCGTCAACTATGAGGCCAAGCGATATACCGCCGGAGCGGAATTCGAAATCTTCGACGACACGGTCGAGCCGTACGACGCTTATCACCTCAACGGGTTGTTCCGGGTCGTGCAGACGCCGGACCACACCTTGAACGCCTCCACGCGGTTCTCGCAGCTTTTCTTCGAGGGCGGCGTCGACGCTCGAGATGTGATCCTGATTGACATGGAGGTGGATCATCGGTGGCGGCTGAGCGAACGGTGGTCGACGATCCAACGGATCGCGTATCGGTATGAAGACGATTCGAGGGACGGCGTTACGCACGGGTGGGACGTGACGGCCGGGTTCGAGTACGTCGTCGGCGATCTTTCCGGCGAATTGACCTTTGACTATGATCGGCTGGCGCTGCCGGATTCGGAAGAAAACGACTATGGCGTGTTCGTCAGAGTGCGGAGGGAGGTGCCCAATGTCCTGGCGAGCCGGTAGCGTGTGTCCGCCAACTCCCTCTCCCTCCCAGGGAGAGGGTTGGGGTGAGGGTCGTAGCTCGGGCTGCACCCCTCACCCGGCCTCTCCCCTCAAGGGGAGAGGGGGTTTTCACTTCAAATGCGCATGGGTGGCACTACCAGTAATAGTCGCCCTGGCCGGCGGGTGCGGACGACCGCAGGGCGTGCTTTTTCCGGCGATGGAGCCTGCGCGCGTTTGGCCCTCGCCGCCGGACACACCGCGAATCAAATTGTTAGGGGTTCTTTCGGGAAGCGACGATCTCAAGGCCGCTCAGCCCGGCGGCGAAGTGTTTGCGAACGTGCTCCGCGGGTCTAGACCCACAATCAGGTTTTCCGGGCCGCACGCGATCGCGTTCCGTGAACCCGGACTGCTCGCCGTCGCGGACGGCACCGGCGCCGCCGTCCACATCCTCGATCTGGAAAACCGGACACATCTGCTGGTGAGCGGTTTCGGGGAGGAGCGATTCGCGGTCCCCGTCGGCGTCGCCTGGGCCGATGGGCGTCTCTTCGTGACGGACGCCGGACGGCGAGAGGTCATCGAACTGGATACGGACGGACACTTTGTCCGCAGCTTCGGGAAGGCACAACGCGACCAAGACGGGAGCGGTGTGCTCCGCCGCCCCGTGGGAATTACCTATTCCTCGGCGCGGCAGCGGCTGTACGTCGTTGACGGCGACGAACACCAGGTCAAAGTGTTCGACCTGACCGGGACGATGGTAGTCACCTTGGGCCGCAGAGGAACGTTGCCCGGTGAGTTCAACTTCCCCACCCACATTTGCGCCGCCGGCGATCGTCTGCTCGTCGCGGACAGTGGTAATTTCCGCGTGCAGTTGCTTGATCTCGACGGGATTTGCATCAAGACGATTGGGAGAAAGGGCGACGGGGCGGGAGATTTCGCACTGCCGAAAGGTGTGGCCTTCGACAAGGACGGGCACATCTATGTCGTGGATGCCCAGTTCGAGAATATCCAAGTCTTTGACCCCAACGGCCAACTCCTGATGGCGTTCGGCGAGGAGGGGAGTGGATTAGGCGAATTCTCCCTGCCTGCCGGACTGACGATTGACGGCATGGATCGCATCTGGGTGACGGATGCCGGGAACCGGCGCATTCAAGTGTTCTCCTATATGAGGACTTCGTCATGAGCAGACGACCTGGCGCGTTCATGACTGTGTTCTGGCTCGGCTGGCTGGCGATATTCGCACGGGCCGACGAGTCGGTGGTCAACTCTAAACATGACCTGTCGGCCCAGGGTCCGGGCCCGATCCGCGCCGTTTCGGAGACGCAAATCTGCACTTTCTGCCACACCCCGCACAATGCCGCTCCGCAAACGCCGCTGTGGAACCGGGAGAATCCTCGCACGCACTATCGTATCTATCAAAGCTCGACCGCCGACGCCCGCATTAAGCAACCTTCAGGACCGTCCAAAATGTGCCTGAGTTGCCATGACGGGTCCATGGCACTGGGTAATGTACTATCCCGCCCGGCGTCGCATCCCATCGTGATGACTGCGAGGACCATTCCTCCGGGAACGACGGATTTGACAAACGATCTTTCGGATGACCACCCGATCGGATTCCGCTATGATCGGGCCTTGGCCAATGCCGACCGTGAGGTTCGTTCGCCGGAGGTTGTGACCCAGGACCTGCCGCTTGGAGCGCACGGGGCGGTGCATTGCACAACGTGTCACGATCCGCATAACAATGAACTGGGAGATTTCCTGCGGATATCCGATCAAATGGCGGCCATTTGTGTCGCTTGCCATGACATGAAAGGCTGGAACCATGCCTCCCATGCCGTCAGCCGTAAACCTACGACCGGTCGCTCCGTTGATCCCAATGAACAACTGAAATACACCTCCGTCTCCGGGAATGGGTGTCTGACGTGCCATAAGATTCACTCCGCCCCGCAACGAGAGCGCCTGCTGCGCTTTCAGCGCGAGGAAGATAACTGTCTGAACTGTCACAGTGGGGCCGTGGCGAGCTACAACATCGCCGCTAACATCGGGAAACGGTCAGGCCATGACGGGCGATATCGACGAGGGGTCCATGATCCGGCCGAAATCCCCTTCACCATGCGGCGACACGTCGAGTGCGTGGACTGCCACAACCCCCATGCCGCGGAACATGACCCGATCGGTCCGGTCCGCGGAACGCTCGGTCAGACGGTCAAGGGACCCAATCTGCACGTGTCCGGGGTCAACATCACCGGCCGCGAAATCAATGACTCGACGTTCCTCTATGAGATGTGCTTCAAGTGTCATGGCGATGGAATCCAACGACCGCGACTGCGAACGTCGCGGCAGATCAGTCAGACGAATACACGACTGGAGTTCCAGTTATCCAATCCCTCCTTCCATCCGGTGGCGGGACCGCGGAGGAACCAGGACGTGGTCAGCCTGATCGCGCCGCTTCGCACGGGCAGTGTGATTACCTGCACGGACTGCCACAACAGCGACGCCGCCCGTTCCGCCGGCGGCTCCGGGCCGAACGGTCCGCATGGATCGCTTTTCGCGCCCCTTCTGGTTCGCAACTACGAGACCCACGATTTTACGACGGAGACGCCGGAAGCCTATTCGCTGTGCTACGGGTGCCACAGCCGGGAGAGCATTCTCAATAACGAGAGCTTCCCCTTGCATCGCCGGCACGTGGTCGACGTTCGAACGCCTTGCAGCGTCTGCCACGACGCCCACGGCATCTACCGCGGCCAGGGAAACAGTTCCAATCACGGCAGTCTCATTAACTTTGATTTGGCAGTGGTCATGCCCGCCAATTCGCCGAGCGGACGCCGGATTCAGTACGAAGACACCGGGCGGTTTTCCGGCAACTGTACATTGACGTGCCACGGCATGACCCATATCAACTTTCCCTATGCCAATACGACCCGAGGAGGAGTTACCAGCCGCCTCGGAGGTTCTTCAGGAGGAGTCCGATGATGAAAACATCAACGGCTGTCGCGCTTAGCGGGATCATCGCCTTCGCCGCCGTCGGGGGACTGGCTTGGGGCGGTATTGAGGGATCCAAACACGATTTCAGCAAGAAGGTCTGGGCCGCGGGGGAGACTTGTGGAGCGTGCCACACGCCGCATCGCGACCAGCCGCCCAAAGCGGCGCCGTTGTGGGATCCCGCGGCGGACCTCACCCGCACGTTCGGTCGTACGGCGACCCGTGCCGTCAGCACAAACGCCCGTGAGCGTTTGGGCGAACAGCCGGCTGTTCCCGGCTCAGGCACGCTGATGTGCCTACGCTGTCACGACGGCACGGTTGCCAAGGAAACGATCGCGGGCGTCTTGCGGGCACGGTTCGTGAACAAGCAGAACCCCGGTCTGTTCGACGCGGTGCACGGCGGGACGGACCATCCGGTCGGCATCGAGTATCCGCTATTCAAAAAGGGGTATCGACCGGTGACGTCGGTGGTCGCCAAGGGCACGGTGGTGCTGCCGCAAGGCCGGGTGGAGTGCATCTCGTGCCATGACCCGCACAACACGGCCGGGGCCGCGCACATGCTGGTGACCGCCAACACCCGCAGCACGTTGTGTCTAACCTGCCACAAGAAGTAGATATGCCTGACGACGCCACAAGTAAACGGCCGTGGCCGCGACACCGTCTCGCCTTTCGCCTCCGTGCCGGGATGCGCGCCTTGTGGCCGGCGCTTTTGCTTGCGACGGGGTGTGCGTCGCCGCAATGGACAGTGGAACCGGTCTATTTCCCGCCGCCGCCCAGTCCGCCGCACGCGGTCCACCTGAAATCGTTCAACAGTCTCGACGCCGTCGTGCCGCTTCGCCCGACGTTCGGCGACCTCCTTCGCGGCGGGCCGATACGACCGTTCGTTGAAACCCCCGCGGGCATCGCCTACCAAAACGGGCATCTATACGTTTGCGACACCGGACTGCGGACCGTGCATGACTGGAACCTGGACAACGGCGACGCGAGGAGGTTGGGGGCCGACGGCGAACACCCGCTGATCACGCCGATCGCCGTCGCCGTCGATCAACGAGGAACGGTCTACGTTGCGGACACGGGCCGGGGAGAGGTCGTTAGCTTCGACGCAGCAGGAGCCCCCGGGGCGGTGTTCAAGCCTCCGAATCGCGACGGCTATCGCCCGGTCTCAGTAGCAGTCAGCGGGGAGGACCTCCTCGTCGCCGACGTGACGGGTGCGCAGATTGACGCCTTTTCGACGACGGACGGACACCTTACGCGGAGCATCGCGGCCTCAGGGGCCGATCAACAGTTCTTCCCGATGGGTCTGGCAGTGGACGCCACGGGCCGGACTTACGTCGCCGACATGATGGGAGGGCGCGTACTGGTTTTTGGCTCCGACCAGACGCCCACCCAGACGATCGGCCGGCGCGGCGATCGCTACGGCGACATGGGCCAACCGCGACACCTCGCGGTCGGCCCGGACGGCGTCCTCTTCGTGGCGGACGCGGAGTTCGCCCACGTCCACCTGTTCAACGGAGAGGGGCGGTTGTTGATGTTCATCGGCGGACCGCAGGATCAGCCCGGCGGAACGCCTCTGCCCGTCGGGGTGGCGGTCGCCCCGACCCTGCCCAATCGGTTGACGTCGCTCGTGCCCGCGGACTTCAACGCCCGCTACTTCCTATTCGTGTCGAACAGCGTCGGCAGCCGCCGCATCAGCCTGTTCGCCATCGGCGAACGGCGCTGATTCTCACAGCAACCATATGGCCGATGTACCATTTAACTTGAGGGTACCGACATGTGATCTCCTTCTGTTTATGCTGCCAGGGCGGTTCCTTCGATGCTGGACAGGTCGAGCCGGTTTCGGATGAATTGCACCAGGATTGAGCTTTGTGCCGCAGTCGCGAGAAATGCCGGGAGGGCCTGATAGAAGGACCCTTCGTTCTTGAATCGCAGCCCCTCGATTCGGATGCTTTCGAGGGGCGTCCGATTCCGATCCGTACTCATCCGCAGGATGGTGCCGCGGCGAGGATGATCCCCGGCGACGAAACGGACGAGGATCCCGACGGGGCGCCACAAGAGGTCGGCCACCCTGAACCGGATGGTCACATCCTCCTCGCCGTAGACGGGGCCGGCCGCCTCCTGAAACCGGTCTGCGTTTTGCAGCAACGAGGCCACCTTGATCTTCTTCCCGTATCTCCTGGGCTGCCCTCTGGGCCGCGGCTTGTCCGGCGACAGCGGTGCCGCCGGGCCCCAGGCCACGCGGCTGCTCTTGACTCGTGTGACCCGGTGATTCCCCTTGGCCGGCAGCCCGCGAACAATCTTGCCGGTGGCGGAGTAGGCGTCGGCCACGAAAGAGAACGGTTCCTTCCTACCTCGCGAATCGAGCCGCAGGATCATCTTGTCCCGCGGGGTTCGCTTCTCGCGGTTGGAGAACACCACGCCCTCGTGGATGCGACACGCCGGGGGGACGGCCCATACGCGCGATCAAGCCGGCGTCAGAAGAGCCATGGCCTGGCAGGAATGCCCGAAGATGTGCTCCGGCTTGGTGTTGGACTCGGACGGTTGAGGGAGCTTCTTCACGCCGGGCCTCTTGCGTCCGGCCTTGGCGACCTTGAGGCCGTCTCCTACGAGCACCGGCCTGCCGTGGATGCGAAGAATGCCGGGGTAGACCCGGAACACCCGATCACGCCACCGGGGGGTGAGCTTGGCCAAGTCCAGAGCGGGACGGTGAAAGAAGTCCAGGAGCCGGTCCTAGCAGGCCGGCACCCGCCCCAGGGCTCGCACGAGGCTCGTGACTCCCGCCAGGTCCTTACGGGTCGACCTTCCCGCCAGGCAGAGGGCCATCCACAGGAAGCTCTGGGTTCGGGCGCATGCGGAACGTACTTCGCACCCCCGTTCCCACCAAGGTCTCCAGCGCATGAGCGGCCGCCTTGCCGGTCGTTTCGCTTCCTGCAAATTGGGGGTTGACCGCGCCGTCATTATCGCACAGCCGCTCTATGTTATAGGTCAACCCCCCAGGAGGCTCTGGGAGTCAGAAACGGATTCAGCAGATCGAGCGGAGGATGGATCGCATCAAGGAGGCGCTCCGGCACAGCTTCGCCACCCACATGCTCAATCGCGGCGCCGACCTGCGTAGCGTGCAGGAGTTGCTGGGCCATCAGTCGCTCTCCACGACGCAGGTCTATACTCACTTGACCACGCCGCGACTAAAGGCCGTGTACGACGACGCCCATCCAAGGGCGTGACCGCAAGGCACTGGGGCAGACGCGAAAACGCGAAAACGCAGAAACGCCGAAATGGAGGGGCGGAGGGACGGGGGCAAACGCGAAAACGCAGAAACGCGGAAACGCAGAAATGGAGGGGACGAAGGGACACCGGGGCGTCCGGCAAGTGACAGCCTGTGTCACCGACGCGTTGTTCCACGTGAAACAAATCTCGCGCCCGGTGCGCGCGAACCGAGCGCAGAAGCCGCACGGGCTCCGTCAATCCATATAACTTGCAGGGTGATCGGCGGGGGACGCACGGGGAGCGATCAGAGCCGGGAGCGGCAGCGACCGGACTGTTACGGCCCGGTGAACACGTTCGTCCAAGCAGCCGCGTCACGAAGGTCCACGTCGGAATCCATGTCCACGTCGAAGAACGCCCACCCGGCCAGTTGCGGCTCGACGGACGGACCCTCCAGGTAATCCACACACGCCGCGAAGTCCGCCCAGTCCACATCGCCGTCGCCATCGGCATCTCCCGTCACTCGTCTGATGGCGAGACTGTGGTGCCTGCCCGCCGCGACGGCCACGAAACCGCTGTTCGGTCCGCCGGGAGGCGGATTGGTTTGACCTTCGTAGTTTCGTCCCCACCCCACGATGGACCCGTCGGCCTTGAGACCCAGACTGTGCCACCAGCCCCCGGCGACGCCCGTGAAACCGCTGTTGGGCGCGGGGACGTTGGTTTGACCGGAGTCGTTCGATCCCCACGCCACGATGGACCCGTCGCCCTTGAGACCCAGACTGTGCCACACGCCCCTGGCGACGGCCGTGAAACCGCTGTTGGGCGCGGGGACGTTGGTCTGACCGTGGCCGTTGTATCCCCACGCCACGATGGATCCGTCGCCCTTGAGACCCAGACTGTGGTAATAGCCCGCGGCGACGGCCACGAAACCGCTGTTCGGCGCGGGAACGTCGGTCTGACCGTACCCGTTGTTTCCCCACGCCACGATGGACCCGTCGGCCTTGAGACCCAGACTGTGGTAGGCGCCTGCGGCGACGCCGATGAAATCGGCATTGGGCGCGGGGACGTTGGTTTGACCGTGCTCATTGTTTCCCCACGCCGCAATGGAGCCATCGGCCTTGAGGCCCAGACTGTGAGCATAGTGGCCCGCGGCGATGGCGATGAATCCGCTGTTGGGAGCGGGAACGTTGGTCTGACCCCAGCCGTTCCATCCCCATGCCACGATGGACCCGTCGGCCTTCAGACCCAGACTGTGAAGCTCGCCCGCGGCGACGGCCACAAAGCCCGTGTTCGGAGAGGGAACGTTGGTCTGAGCATAGTCGTTGCGTCCCCACGCCACGATGGACCCGTCGGCCTTGAGACCCAGACTGTGATGAAAGCCCGCGGCGACGGCCGTGAAACCGCTGTTGGGCGCGGGGACGTTGGTCCGACCGTTGCCGTTCCATCCCCACGCCACGATGGAGCCGTCGACCTTGAGACCCAGACTGTGGTACCCGCCCGCGGCGACGCCCACGAAACCGCTGTTGGGCGCGGGGACGTTGGCCTGACCGTAGTAGTTGTATCCCCACGCCACGATGGAGCCGTCGGCCTTGAGACCCAGACTGTGTCCTCCTTCCGATCCCCCGCCTGCGGCGATGCCGATGAAATCGGCATTGGGCGCGGGGACGTTGGTTTGACCGTCGTAGTTCGCTCCCCACGCCACGATGGACCCGTCGCCCTTGAGACCCAGACTGTGCAAGTAGCCCGCGGCGACGGCGACGAATTCCGTGTTGGGCGACGGAACGTTGGATTGCCCGGTATAGCGGCCGTAGAAATCATAGTTCGATCCCCACGCCACGATGGAGCCGCCGGCCTTGAGACCCAGACTGTGACGCCCGCCCGCGGCAACGGCCACGAAACCACTATTCGGCGAAGGGGGTCCCGACGCTGGCGCGGGGCACCAACAGTCCCCCTCGCCGCATCCGACCATGCTGCATCCCCACGCCACGATGGACCCGTCGGCCTTGAGACCCAGACTGTGGTATGCGCCCGCGGCGACGGCGACGAATCCCATGTTGGGCAACGGAACGTTGGATTGCCCGGTATAATAGTCGCCGTAGAGATTATAGTTCGCTCCCCACGCCACGATGGACCCGTCGCCCTTGAGACCCACACTGTGAATCCCGCCCGCGGCGATGGCGACGAAACCGCCGGACAGATCGACGCCGACCACCTGCGACCCCCACCCCACGATCGCGCCTTGGGGCGGGTCTGCGACCGCGTTGCCCGCCAGGCATAGTGCCACGCTGAGGCAGGCGTAAACGACCGAACGCCCGAGGCGTACCCGTCCGAACGTGCCACGCGCTGCCATCGGAATTGGTAAAGCCATGACCCTTCCCCCAAAAGTGCTCGCCGGACTCGCCGGTACCGATTCATAAGGAGGAAAGGGCATTGTAACCGCAAGCGTGGGGTGAGACAAGACCCCAAACAGGCCAATTTCGGCGTTTCGGGACTACGGAGTCCGCGAGCTTGCGCTCGCGGCTCTGATTTCGGCGTTCCGGGTCCGCTCCCTCATCCCGGCGCATTGGGAGTAGCGGTCCGCGAGCTTGCCCTTGACGCTTCGCGTAAAGGGGAGCCGCTCGCGGGTCTGACCACTGCCCGCCGCATGAATGCGACGGCTCGGAGCAACGCCGCTCCTTGCGATTCGCCCTGACGCGCCGAGGCGGGTCATCTCTTACGGATTGCGGCGACCGACGCTACCCTCTCCCGGCATGAAGCCGATGGTCGCGCAGGACGATCTTCACCAACCGATCCGGGAGCACGTCCGCCGGGATTTCATTACGCTATCGGCCGACCGTACCGTGGGGGAGTCGCTGGGTGATCTGCGGACGAGGACCATCGGCGAGAAGATCGTCTATTTCTACGTGGTGGACGTGGACGGGCGGCTGGTGGGCGTGGTCCCGACGCGCCGGCTGTTGATGAGCGGCCCGACGACCAGGGTCGAGGCGCTCATGGTGAGGAACGTGGTCGCGGTGCCCGGTTCGGCGAGCGTCCTCGCGGCCTGCGAGCTGTTCCTCCGCCATCGGTTCCTGGCCCTTCCGGTCGTGGACGCGGATGGGAAGATGGTCGGCGTCGTGGACATCACCATCTTCACGGAGGAGCTGTCGGATGTGGCCGAGCGGCACGCGGCCGAGGACGCCTTCCAATTGATCGGCATCAAGGTCCAGAGCGCCCGCGAGCGCTCGCCGTGGATCGGCTTTCGCTACCGCTTCCCCTGGTTGTTGTGCAACATCGCCGGGGGGATCGCGTGCGCCCTGCTGGTGGGCCGCTACGAGGCGTTTCTTGATAGTGTGATCGTGTTGGCACTCTTCATCCCCGTGGTGCTGTCCTTGAGCGAAAGCGTCAGCATTCAGTCCACGACGATCACCCTGCAAAGCCTGCACCAGGGGAGTCTGAGCTGGGGCGTCTTGATCCGCGCCCTGCGGAGGGAGTTCGTCGTCGCGTGGTTGCTGGGCGTGGGGTGCGGAGGAGTGGTGGCGTTGGTCGTGTGGGCGTGGAAGGGGCGCTCGGCCGTGGCCCTGGCCCTGGGATCGAGCATCGCCTTGTCGATGGTGACGGCCTGCCTGCTGGGCGTCGCTTTGCCGATGGGCGTGCGAGCGGTGCGTGGCGATCCGCGGATCGCGTCCGGACCGGTCGTACTGGCCGCGGCGGACGTTGCGACGCTTCTGCTGTATTTCAGCCTCGCGGCAGCGATGCTCGAGTCCGGCTGAGCGGTGCGACATCGGATGCCGATGGGGCCGGGTCGCACCGGCACGTTCATGTGAGAAACAGCGCCACGATCGCTCCGACGACGAACATCTGCACGAGGAAACGCATCACCACGATGATGATCGCCCCGAACATGTCCACCTCGAAGACTTTGACCATTCCGCCCCAGAAGACGGCGAGGGCCAGAATGTTGGCCAGAAGAGAAGAGCCGATCAGGGCGATGATCCCGAATGACACGAGGTTCGTGGTCAAGACAATGACGAGCAGCTTCCCGGCCATTTCCACGGGCGGGGGCAGGGAGAAATCCGCAAGTCGCTGGGCGATGGGCACGACGAAGCAAAGCACCAGCCATTCCACGGCGCAGCCAATGAGCAACGTCAGAAGTACCGTCATGGACGCGATCTCCATTTAGGGACGGGATGCCGACCTGGAGGTCCGTGACCCAAGACAGGTCAGTCATGATTATGGTGTGAACCTACGGGCCGCACCCGATGAAGTCAATTTCCCCAGGATCGGGGACCAACCCCGCGGTATATCCCCGGGCGAGCAGTTCACGGACTGCGCGTCGCCCGATTTCACCGTAGTCCAGCGTCCACTCATTGACGTACATTCCCACGAACCGATCGGCGAGGTCCTTGCCCATGTCGCGGGCGTATTGCAGAGCGTGCTCGACGGCTTCGGCACGATGGGCGAGGCTGTACTCAATGCTGCTCTTGAGGACGGCGGCAATCTCAGTCATGGCCTCTCGACCGAGATCGCGGCGAATGCAATTGCCGCCCAGAGGCAGAGGAAGTCCGGTGGTGTCTTTCCACCATTTTCCCAGATCGACGATATCATGGAGCTTGTGCCGGGCATAGGTGAGCTGACCTTCGTGGATGATAAGCCCGGCGTCGGCCTGGCCGTCGGCGACGTATCGCAGAATCTGATCGAACATCACGACGACGTGTTGAAACGCTCCCTGACCCAGCAACAAGTTGAGGGCCAGGAAGGCCGTCGTCCGCTCGCCGGGGACGGCGATGATCTTGCCGCGCAGATCGTCCACGCGCATGGGTTGCCGCGCCACCACCATCGGCCCGTAGCCGTCGCCCATGCTCGCCCCGCAGCTTGTCAACGCATAGCGATCGGCCACGTAAGGGTAGGCGTGAATGCTGATGGCGGTGATGTCCAACTCGCCGCGGGTCGCTCGGTCGTTGAGCGTTTGGATGTCCTGAAGGACATGGGTGAAACGCCAGCCCTTGGTGTCGATCTTGCCGATGGCGAGGCCATAGAACATGAAGGCGTCGTCGGGGTCCGGGCTGTGACCCAGGGTCAGGCGCTTGTCGTTCTCTGATGGCATCGCAAACGTATCCGGTCGCTCCCGCTCCCGGCTCTGATTATCCGGTCGCTCCCGCTCCCGGCTGATTGCCCGGTCGTTGCCCTCGCGGCACTATTGGTCCAGCGATATAATATCAGCGCGGGGGGGATTACATCCGCCGCCGCCGGCTTGGGCAAGTCGTGGTCGTTGGGTTAGGGGTTTACCAGACGGATGCACCTTGAAATCACCGACATGCGGACGCTGACCGACGCGACCCCGAATGTTCGGGAGTTGGAGTTCCGCAACGCGCCGGTGACGGTCGGGTCGGGGTCCGACAACCTGGTCCAGCTCCCCGACATCAACATCGCCGCCCACCATGCGACGCTCCAACCGATGGGCGATCACTGGCTCTACGAGCCGACGATCCGCGACGGGGAGACGAAGATCAACGGCGAGCCCGTCGCCGGCAAGACCGACGTCCACGACGGGGACGTCATCGAGATCAGCCACTTCTCGCTCAGGGTCACACTGGACGCGGAGGTGCAATTCGAGTTGCCCGACCCGGCGAAGGTCGACGAATTGGCCAAGATTCGTCAGTACCCGCTGCCGCCGCGAAGCGAAGCGCGTAAGCCGGACGCGGACGTGGCCATGACCGCCGTGAGGCAGAAGGTGCTCGCCGCCTACGTGATGAAGTTGCGCGAATGCCGCGACCTGGCACAGGTGTTGGAGACGACCGTCGAGATGCTCCGCAGCGAGTTGAGCGCACGGGTCGCATGGATGGGCGTGCGGAAGGAACCGTCGGGCCCGTTGGAGTTCATCGAGACTCGCTCGGAACTCGGCACGCGCATCGACGAGCCGCCCAACTTCGAGACCTTCGTCTACCGCTGCCTGACGCGGCAGCAGTACATCAGTGTCCCCCGCACCGGGCACCCCGACACGCAGTCGGTCATCGCCGTGCCGCTGGTGACCGCCCGCGGCGCGATCGGACTGCTCTACGTCGACACGCGCAAGCGAACGCGAGTGTTCGATGAGGCCGACCTGGATTTCGTCACCCTGGTCGCGGCGTTGGTGACGCCGTTATTGGAGGCGGTGCTCGATGCGCCGTTGAGCAAGGCCGAGGCAATCACCGGCGACGTGCTCTCCTGGGTTCAGGAAGTGCGGGTGAAGCTCGATCCGCAGCATCTCCCGCAGTGGCCTTCGCTTCAGGTCGCCGCCTACTCCAAACCGGGGGCCGATTCCGCGGGAGACGTGTGTGACGTGATGAAGATGCCTAACGGACTGGCCGCGTTTCTCATCGGCCACGTCACCGCTTCACCGGTCCGCACCGCACAGGTCACGGCCCAGTTGCGCGGAGCCTTCCGCGTCGCGGGGTTGCACGCCGACCCGCCGCACGTGCAGCTCAAGGCGATGAACTGGTTGCTCTTTGACGAGGATAATCCGTGTCGCGTGGATATGGCCGTCATCGTCGCCAACCCCAAGACCGGGGCCGCGGAAGTCGCTTCCGGTGGGAAGATCGGGGCGTTGGTCATTGACGCGAAGGGCGCCCCGCGAAAGGTAGTCAGTACCCAGATGCCCGCCGTCGGGACGACGAAGAATCATGAATACGCCGGCGGGACCCTCCGCATCGTAGAAGGTGAGACCTTGGCTTTGTTCACTCGCGGATGGACCGCGGTGTGCAACGACGCGGGTTCGCCGCTGGGCGAGGCCAAGTTCGTGGAGACGCTTCGCGACGGTTTTGGACGACCGGCGGCCGCCGCTGTGGACGAACTCGTCTCCGACCTCTCGGCTTTCCTGAAGAAAGGGCGAGCGCCGGACGATATCACGCTATTACTGGTCCATCGTCCGAGCGGATAGGCGGTCGAAGGGTGTCGCGCCGTGCGGCCTGTGTGTAACAATTCCGTCACGGATGACAGCGGTATGGCGGGACCTTGTTCGGGCATCGTTGGGAAGGTAGAATAGGTGCGTCAACCGGAGAAAAGTGGCTCATCGAGCCGAGTTGTGAGGGTAGGTTTGATTACGCGGCGGCATGGGGTTTTCGGCCTGGCGAGCGTCGGGCTTCTCGGATTGCTGAGCGGTTGCTTTGCGACGGCGGCTTCGAGCGGTCGCAGCGACGAGACCGCCCCGTGCGTAACTCCGGAAGACCCGGAGCGGATGGCCGACCAGGTCCTGCAACTTGTGAATCTTGAGCGGGCGGAAACCGATCTTCCGCCCGTCACTCGTAACCCCGCCCTGGAACACATCGCCGACGACTACGCCTGTCAGATGATCGCGGAGAACTTCTTCGGGCATACGGACCCGACTACGGGATATGGCCCGGGAGATCGCGCAGTTGTCGGGAAATACGCCTTCTACGCGATCGGCGAGAACTTGGCCGCCGGTCAGCAGACGCCGGCCGAGGTGATGAAGGTGTGGATGGACAGTCCCTCCCATCGCGACATCATCCTCGACCCGAAGTGGACGGAGGTCGGCATCGCCGTCCGCGTCGGCGGCGAGTATTCCACCTACTGGGTGCAGGAGTTCGGCGCTCCGGCGGACTACTAACAATCCCTCTCCCCCTTGGGGGAGAGGACAGGGTGAGGGGGGCGGGCGGCGTCCTCGCTGGCATGACCCTCACTCCAACCCTCTCCCTAGAAGGGAGAGGGGGTTCTTGAAATAGTTTCTGACCACTCTCGATCCAACCTATGACGGACGGCCGATCGCCTGTTCATCCGCCGTTGGACCCGAAAGGGCCTCGGCGGCACGGCGGCGTCCGGGCGATCGTCACCGGTCAAGTCGGACTCGACAAGAAGCCCTTCCTCCAACAAGTGGTGGACCTCGCTGCGGCCAACGGACGCGAGGTCAAGCTCTTCAACGTCGGCGAACGGATGTGCGCCGAGGCTCCGGATATCGTCCCCCATCGCATCCTCGATCTTCCACGGCAGCGGCTTACGGCTTTGCGGCGGAGCGTGTTCAAGGACATCCTGAGCGTGGCCGGCGATGATGTGGACCTGATCGTCAACACCCACGCGACCTTCCGTTGGAAACATGGACTGTTCCACGCCTTCGACCATCACCAAATCCGCGAACTCGACGCGGACCTCTATATCACGCTGGTGGACAACGTGGACGCGGTGCACGAGCGACTGGAGCGCGAGCACGAGACGCGGCATACGCTCAAGGACATCCTCGTGTGGCGGGAAGAAGAGATCGTGGTCACGGAGGCCATGGCGGAGGCGATCGCCGGGTTCGGCCACGCGTACGTGTTGTCGCGAAGCAACCCGCGAATCAACGCCCAAACCATGTACCGGTTGATGTTCGAGCCGTATCGCAAGCGCGTGTACCCCTCGTTTCCCATGACCCATGTGATTGATCTGCCGGGGATCCTTGCGGAGATCGAGATGTTCCGGGATGCGCTGGCCGAGCAGTTCATCATCTTCGACCCCGGCGATTTGGATGAGAAGAGGCTCTTGTTTGAGGCCGGTGAGGCGACCAAACGCGGCGAGGACCACGTTGTCCTCCAGGTGCATGGTCGAGCGCTCACCCTGAGCGTCAGCGACATCACGCGGATCGCCCGCGACATCGACGCCCAGATTTACGCCCGCGACTTCAAGTTGATCGACCAGGCGGACATGATCGTGAGCTACATCCCGGTGTTGCCGGGCGGGAGACCGGCGTTGTCCTCGGGCGTCGAACGGGAGCTGCAGCACGCCTTCGAGAGCACCAAGGAAGTGTACGTAGTGTGGCGACCCGACGACGAACCCTCGCCCTTCATCACCGAAACCGCGACGGCGGTCTTTCGTTCGTTGCCGGAGTTGTTCGCACACTTCCAGCAGCGGGGCTACGTCGGGGCGTACCAGTTGGCCTTGTCCAAGCACGAGGCCTGAGCGGCGGGCATGTCTCCTCCCACGCGCCGAGTCGTGTACGCGGAAACGGTCCCCATCGAGATGAGGGTAGACGGCCCCGACCTTCGCCGATTGCGACGGGGCTTCGCGGAGCTATTCGATCGGGCAGCCCAGGCGGTCCAACTCGCGGGGTACGAGCAGGACAACGCGGTCTTGGAGCGGTTCCTCATCGTGCGATCCGCGTACGGCGAAGAGGTGGTGGTGGTGGTGAGGGCCGACTGGCTGGCGGACCGCGAGCGATTGGTGGACCACGTCGCGTCGGAACTTGAACGTGCGATCGATGGAACGTGGAAGCCGTCGGATGTTAAGCTCATCAAAATCAAGGTCGTTGCGGTCCTGGAAAGCGGCCGGTAACCTCGTGTCGTACGAGGCAGCCGCGTCATGCCGCAAACCGACAAGCCGCAATCTGACTCGCCAAGAGTAGAACCGACGGTCGAGCCGATTCCGCCGCGATATTGGTGGCTCAAGCGGATCGGCGTCGGCGTCGGACTTCTGCTCATCGCACTGGTCGCACTTCGCCTGTGGTGGGGCTGGGAGGCGAACCGCCGCTTGCAGGCCGAGATCGACCGGATCATCGCCGCGGGCGAACCCATCTACCCCGAGGATTTCGATCCCAAGGAAGAGATTCCCGACGACCAAAACGCGGCGCGATTGTTGATCGCGGCGACGGATGCGTTCAACTTCAGTGCCGAACAGACGGCGCTGCTCGGCAAAGTGTGTGGAACAGATTCCCTGCTCCGTAAGCGTCTGACCGAGGTGCGGAGATTGGTTGAGGACAATGCCGAGGTTCTCCGGCTCGCGCGTCGGGCGCGAGCCCTGCCTACGGCCGATTGGGGCGTGCGCATCCGAACGCCGGCGATGGTCACGTCACTGGCGGGATTCACAGGGCAGCGGCAGTTAAACAGGCTGCTGGACGTGGCGGCTGGTTATTACCACGCCGCGGGCAACGATTTTGAAGCCGTCGAAGTTTTACGAGACGCCCTCGCGCATGCAGACCGCCTCCAACAGCAGCCCTCACTCTTCGCGCCCTTGGTGGCCCGGGTCTGTGCCGAGCTCGCCATGCAGCGGATCGAATCGATTCTGCCAACGCTGCGAGTTGCGGATGACGAGGGGGAGATCGTCGAAGGTCGGCAGGGTGCGAGCCGCGGGCAGATTCGTGCCCTTCTCGCGGAGCTTGCGGATGAACGAGAAACTCGCGCGGGCATGAGCCGGGCGATGATGTGCGCGCGGATGTTCCAGGTGGACATCCTTAAGCAACTGTCGCAAGGAAAAACCTCGGTGAGCGGAACTGTGGGATTGAGGGGCGGGGCGGCATTCTCCTTCGATGATGTGATGTGGCGCTATCCATTGTTCCCGGCAGTGACGCTGGACGGCGTTTCCCTACTGCGCGAAACCACTTCGCTTGCCAAAACGGCGGACCTAAGAAAGTGTGCAAGAATAACTTCGCAGTTTTGATGCGTCCCGCCGATGCTTCTTGCTGTAGCCTGGAAAGGACGGCAAGCGTATGGATGCGTCAACGGTTCACGAGTGTTGGTGTGCGGTCTGCCAAAGGTCGGCGGATCATCCGGACAAGGCGGTTCATCGGCGAATCAATTTGTTGGCGAGTCGTCTGGACGAAAACCAACGGCGGTGGTTTGTGGCGGCGGAAGCGATGCGCATCGGCCATGGCGGCGATCAGC
>Ga0315274_10000714_pt1 | contig 51480 bp, 46 predicted proteins | sample YL17G02_20_MG_FD_203700 | JGI IMG/M metagenome (GOLD analysis project Ga0315274, IMG submission 203700) | Sediment microbial communities from Yellowstone Lake, YNP, Wyoming, USA - YL17G02_20 | ecosystem: Environmental > Aquatic > Freshwater > Lake > Sediment | place: USA: Wyoming | collected... | reverse complement strand
GGGGTCCGTGACAGATTCGGCGGCATTGTTGTGGCGACTCCGGGAGGGCGCGAGGCACCGTGGAAACGGCGGCTTCCTTCGGTCGGAGCGTGGGCTCGTGGGCGTTCTGTCGCCCCTGCCGGGGCTTGGGGGATGATTCGGGGCTGAGTCCGGGGGTTCCGCTTCGCTCCACCCCCGGCTATTTTCGTTCACCCCTTCGGGGTGAAAAACGCTCCGCCGGAAGTGTCCCGCACCCGGGGCGACGCGGGAAACACGGCGCCGTCAGGCGTTTCGGTTGTTCAGCATTTCTCGGACGGTCTGTTCGAGCAGCGCCCGGCCACCGAAGGTCATCCCCAACGCGCGGAGCTTGGTCGTGTCGATCCGGTGTTTCGGGCCCTTGTTGAGCATCTTGATTTCGCTCGTGCTGCCGGTGATCTGCTTTGCGACGGCGGCCACCTCTTGATCGGCCACGTAGAGGTCATAGCAGTTGTAGGCTTGTCCGGCCACGCCGTCGGCGATCAGAAGGATGCCCACGGCCTTGGCGACGTCCGCGGCGTGGACCTCCTTGCCGCCGCGATCACTGGACACCGATTCGCCGCGGGCGACGGCGTGGACGAGGTTGTACCATTTGCTTTGGCTGATCGGTCGCGCAATCCCGTAAATGCCCGTCGGGCGCAGTGAGCAAATATCGTAGCCATGTCCGAGTCCGTAGCTGTGAATGAACTTCTCGACGGCGGCCTTATGGGCACCGTAATGCGAAGCCGGCCAAAGCGGATGGGCCTCGTCGAGGTTGCGATCGTCGAGAATCTTGTCGTGCACCGCGCATGTTGAGATGAAGACGAATCGCCGTACTCCCGCGGTGCGTGCGGCCTCGATCAAGCGGATCGTGCCGAGTACGTTCCGCTCGACAAAGGTAGGAAGGTCGCCCTCGCCGCCCATGAAGCCCATTCCTGGACGGTACAGCGCCGCATGGACGAGGGCATCGACCCGGCGCGTGAGTTCGACCATCGACGCCGGATCGACAAGATCCCCTTCGACCCATTCGATCGGGCGGGGCAAGTCCTCGAACCCGCCGCGGTCTGATCGTGGCTTGTCCTGAGCCGCGAAGGATCGGAACCAACAGCGACATTCGTGCCCCAGCGACGACAGATGACGGACGATGTACCGACCCAGGAAGCCGGTTGCTCCCGTGATTCCTATGCGCACTTGAGGTCCTCCTTCACCGCGCGTCCATGCGTGAAGGATACCTCAAGGTGATTCCGACATCGAACCCGGCCGCCGGCTCCGCAGATACGGGACGTTGCGCGGGTGACAACAGATAGGCGACGACGTCCGCGGCCGTGTAGCTCGTCCGGCCGCCCAGGAAGCCGCCGATGGTCGCGAGGTCATCGCCGCTGGTGACGACCGGCGGCTCCACGGTGCCGTTGGCACGGGTCTGCGGGTGACCGATGACTGAGAGCAGCGCGTTGCACAGGCACTGGCGGTCGATCGTGTCCTGCATCTTGCCGCCCTTCTTCACGTAGGCGGCCTCAGGTTCAGCGGGACACCGGTAGTCCACCTTCCCGTCCGCCGCCATGAAGGCGACGCGCAGATACCCCATATCGCAGATTCGCTCCCGCGTTGCGCCCACGGCGGGATTCTCGGCCCAATTCACGACCTTGAATGGATAGCCGGTGGGCGATGCGCGGGGCTCCGTGCGAACGTCCACCTCGCCGCGGGCCGCGTGGGCGAGCACCGAGCGTTTGAGCGGCTCGGCGAGCCCCGATTCGTCGCAGAAGGCGAAGAGTGTACCGACCTGGAGTCCGGCGGCTCCCGCCTCACGCGCCGCAACCAGGCGCTCGGGGCGTCCGGCCCCGCCCGCCACCCAGAACGGCAGCCCCAGCTCGCGGATCTTCGCGAGGTCCACCTCGTCGCGTTTGCCGTAGATCGGCTCGCCGTGCTCGTTCAACCGTGGCGTCCCGCGGGGCGGGGCGTTGTGGCCGCCGGCGGTGGGGCCCTCGATCACGAATCCGTCCACCCGGCCGCTCGCCTTGCGGGAGAGCATCGTCGCCAGGGAGTTGCTCGCGACGATCGGGAAGAACTTCGGCCGGGCGAGTGGCGCCGGCGGCGTCTCCCAATGGGCGCCGGGGTAGAACGCGACGTATTCGACGGCGTCGGAGGCGAGTCCCTCCACGTCGAATCGGAGCCGGGCCGAGTGGTGCCCAGCGAGCAGGTCGAGCACCCCCGCGATCTCTCGCGGGATGCCGGCGCCCATCAGGACGTTGTCGACCCCGGCGAGCATCGCGCCGTAGAGCGACGGCAGGGTGAGCAGCTGAATCTTGGTGAGAAGGTTGATGCCGACCGGTGCATCGTGTCCCTCCTTGGCGAGGAATACTTCGACGAACGCGGCCAGCATGGTGAGCTCCTGCCGGGCGGGAGCGATCACCTGGCGGTACAGGGGGAGCAGCGTGTACGGCTCGCCCGGCGCCCGGCCCTCGGGCCGATAGTAGCGGCGCATAGCCTCGTCCGCGGTGCGACGGATCGGGAACTGCTCCATACCGCGCCGCATGTGGCCGCCGCGATCGCCATCCTGCAGGCGACGCACGAACACCGTATCAATGCCGGTGCCGGAGACGACCCCCAGCTGGCCCGTTCTTGCCACGGCGTTGGCCAGCCGCCAGTTGGAGACAGCGACACCCATGCCGCCTTGAACGATCAGGGGAAGCCTTGAGAGCTGTTCCATTGACGGAGTATAGCGTTGACGAGCCGCTCGTGCGTCGTTACCGACTTCGATCGATAAGGGCGTTTTCATGCTGTGCCGGGTGCCCCACCCCTTGCGGTGGGGCACCCGCGCAGCACAGAGCGAACACACCCTCGGCTAAGATCCGGGCAAAGACCTGCGAAACGATCGGGCCACAAGAACGGTGACCAGCGTCACGACAAACCCGATGCCGCCGAGGCGAAACCGCTGAGCGAGCTTGAGGTTCGACTGGACGACTCCGCAGGAGACGAGCTCGATGCCGATGTCGGCGGCGGCGGCCTGACGGCTCGCGGCAAGCTCGCGGAGACGCTCCTCGGTCCGTGCGAGGTCGGCCTGGGCCGTTTGCAGTCGGTTCGCGGCCAGTTCGGCTTGCAAGACCGCGTGGAGAAAACCCTCGCTCAGCCCGACCGCCTGGATCAGTCCGTCCTGCACGGCGAAGAGCTGTTCGATGGTCTGCTCGGATGTGGCCCGGGTGCGTTCGACGGCGTGCTCCGCCTCGGCGAGCGCCTGGGCGCGCTGCTGTTTAGCCTTCTCGATTGCGTCGGCCTGGAGACGCTGCTCGAGGCGCTGCATCTCCTCGACGGTGCGGCGGCGCAGTCCGCGAGCGCTGCGCAGCGCCGCGTCGAGTCGGAAATTATCCGGCGTGTCGATGGCGCCCGCCGCAAACTCGAAGCGATGGTGGGCGGACTGGGCCGCCTGAAACGCTCGCGTGAGGTTGGATTGAAGCACGTGGTGCCGGGCGTTGTCACTCGGCTGCTCGCCCAAGGTGTTCACGTGGGAGCGCAGCGCGGCGAGCCTTTGCGACGCGGCGAACAGGAAATCGCTGAGCAAGGAGCGGGCGCGTTGATACCCGTCGAGGAGTTCCCCGCTTTGCGGATCGACCTCCAACCGCTGAAGGGTGGTGAACTCGCCGGTCCACGCGTCCACGAAGGCGCCGAGCGTCTGACGATACAGTTCGGTCTCGCTCACCACCCCTTCCACCGCCGCCCGGACGTTCGGTGGGAGGCGGGCCGTATCGCTTTGCGACGCCGTCCGCAGTAAATCGTCCGTGGCCGAGCGAAGCTGCTCGAGGCGGCCCGCCGATTGCTGCCAAACGTTGAGAAGGTGCAGCTTCAGCTCCGATAGCCTCACGCCCAACTCGCGGAGGTCCTGCTGCAACGCCGGGTCGGATTCCAACGCCCGGCGACGGTCCTCGCCGCCGACAATGCCGCGGGCCGGTTCCGATCCTTCGAGGCTCAGGACAAGCTCGGTTTGCAGTCTGTCCACTCCGGCGGCGGCCTCGGCGAGCTGCTCGCGCGCCGTGGTGAAGTCGGATCGCAGGGCTCGCCATCGCTCGAGCAAGGCATCGCGATTGATCCGTGGGTCGCTGGGGGGCAACGAACCCGTCGCGGCCTCCACCTGCGCCTGGGCCTCGCCGGCGCGTTGCCGCAGTGCGGCGACGAGCTGAGAGACTTCATGCTCCGCGTCCGACGGAGTCTGCCGGGCTTCGTCCGCACGTTCCCGAAGCACGGACAAGAAGCCGTACGCGGCAGCGGAGGCCTCCTCGACGCCGCGACGACGATCGGTCGTGGTTACGCCCAATTGAAGAAACCCCTCGGCGGGAGCGTTGACCCACCAATGCGGGTTGACTCCCGGCGCGCCGGGATCGGCGTCGGCGTGCGGTGTTCCCAGACTCGACGCGTACGATGCCAATGCGGCCCGCAGCTCGAGGTCACGGGGAGCGACTGACGCTTGCACCATCTTGAACATGGCCGCGCAGTCGTGTTCCGCCGGCGTGGCCACGGCGAGCAACATGCCCACGACCCAGGCGCCGACAATGGGAACCACAAGGTTGGACGGAGACGCCGACCGATCCCGACGCGCCGGGAGCGGCCCATGCCGATACCGCATAGATGCCGTGGACAACGCATCCAGTTCGGTTCGCCGGTCCGACGCGATCGCATGGGCACTGCGTTCGAGCGGCGTTTTCTTGCCCGGACTTACGCCGACGACCGGCCCGCCGGGACGCGTGTCAGGTGTCAACGCCGTTGCCTTTCAGAAGGCGGTCGATGCGCGCCCGGTCGTCCTCGGTGATCGTCCACCCGACCCCGCCGACGTTCTCGGCGACTTGCGAGGGTCGCTTGGCGCCGACGATCGGCGCGGTTACGCCGGGATGAGTGGCCGTCCAGTTGATGACCAATTGCGCGACGGTTTTCCCGTACCCGGCGGCGATGTTCTTTAACCCATCGACAATGCGGAGATTGCGGCGGAAGCGTTCGCCGATGAAGTCGGGGTCGCGAGCGCGGATGCCCCCCGGTCGGTCGCTGGGTCGGAACTTTCCGGTGAGCAGGCCTTTGGCCAGCGGGCTGTAAGTGATCGCGCCCATGTCGTGTTCGATGCAGAAGGGCAGAAGATCGTCGTCGGCGCGCTGTTGAAGCATCGAGAAGGGAAGTTGAAGGCAGTGCACCGGCCCGAACTCCCGGGCGGCGGTGATCTCCTCGCAACTGAAGTTAGACAACCCGACGGCGCGGACCTTTTGATGCTCCAAGAGCGCCATCAGCGCTTCCATGGTCTCGCGGATTGGGGTTTGCGGATCGGGCCAGTGGCACTCGTAGAGGTCGATCACATCCACCCGCAGCCGGCGGAGGCTCTGCTCGCACTCGCGGAAGATGCTTTCTCGCGACAAGCAGCGGGGCGGCAGCTCGTCCTTCGATCGGGGGAAGAGCAATCCGCATTTCGTCGCGATGACGACCTCACGGCGGCGTCCCTGGATGGCCTTGCCGACGATCTCCTCGCTGTGGCCCAACCCATAGATCGGGGCGGTGTCGATCAAGTTGACGCCGAGGTCGATCGCTTGGTGGATGGCGGCAATGGATTCCCGGTCGTCAACATTTCCCCACGTTTCGACCGCTCCGCCCATGGCCCAGGTGCCAAGGGCGATCATGGACACCTCAAGGCCGCTGTCACCGAGCTTTCTTTGCTCCACGGTTCGTGTGCTCTCCGAAGTTAGTGCTTGACCATCTTAGGAGTTGTTTTCAGGTTTTCAGGTAAGAATCCAACACCCATCCTAACCGTCCAGAGAGCGGAGGACAAGGGACGGTCGCCACCCCGAAAGCGTGGAGGGAAGCTCGGTGAACGGGGTGCCTGGCGTTGTCGCGAATCCTTTGACAACGAAACTCGTCCGCGAGGCCGCTAGTAGCCGAGGGAATTGCAGATTTGATATTTCAATTAACGATTGAATGCGCTTTACTGCGATCGCTTGGGCACACGACCGATCTCAGATTTCAAATAGCAGATGGCAGGCACTGATTCCAGACTTCAAATATCAGACATCAGATGTCTGAGATCTGAGATCAGAGATCAAAGGGGCGAGGCGTTGGTGGTTTTTGGATTAGTTTTGGGTTTGACAGGCTTTGCGCCCCAGCTATACTTGCCCGGCTCTAGGTGCAGGTGCGCCGCCGCTCTGTTCGTCAGTCGCCTTGCCGGGAGCGCTTGGTGCCTTCCGCCGGTGTGGGTCCGCGCGACCGAGGGAGGTGGTGTATGGGCGACCGAGGTGAAAACGCGGACCACGGATGGGCGCTTTCCGCGAACAGCTCGGCAGCGAGCGAGGATGGCGTTGCTGCTGTAGCTCAGCTGGTAGAGTGCGTCCTTGGTAAGGATGAGGTCACGGGTTCGATTCCCGTCAGCAGCTTTGTGGCGTGTCGCGCGGGACGGTCCAGGCGGCGCGCCCGTGCACTAGGCGTCGCCGACCGGACCGGCGTTCCGACTGAAGGTGAATGAGGACCTTGCGCGGGTTCCTCGGACGAAGTTTGGGTGCGAAACTTAAGCTCGATCGAATAGGCGTCGAGCGAGTGGAGGTAGGTATCGGATGGCCAAGGTACTATTTGAACGAACCAAGCCGCACGTCAACGTAGGCACCATCGGTCACGTGGACCACGGGAAGACCACGCTCACGGCGGCGATGTGCACCGTGCAGTCGCTGAAGGGCTTCTGTAAAGCGGTTTCGTACGACGAGGTGGCGAAGGCGTCGGAAGCCCACGGGCGCCGCGATGCGACGAAGATTCTGACCATTGCGACCGCGCACGTGGAATACGAGACCGTCGCGCGACACTACGCGCACATCGACTGTCCGGGGCACGCCGACTACGTGAAGAACATGATCACGGGCGCCGCGCAGATGGATGGAGCGATCCTCGTCGTCTCCGCGGCGGACGGCCCGATGCCGCAAACCCGTGAGCATATTCTTTTGGCTCGACAGGTGAACGTGCCGTACGTGGTGGTCTTCCTGAACAAGGTCGATTTGGTGGACGACGCCGAGCTGCTGGAGCTGGTCGAAATGGAGGTTCGGGAGCTTCTGACCAAGTACGACTTCCCGGGCGACGAGGTGCCCGTGATCCGCGGCGATTCGCGGGCGGCGCTGCAGAACCCGGCCGATCCGGAGAAGACCAAGTGCATCGCGGAGTTGATGGACGCCCTGGATAAGTCCGTTCCGATTCCGAAGCGCGACGTAGATCAGCCGTTCCTGATGTCGGTCGAGGACGTGTTCAGCATCAAGGGGCGGGGCACGGTCGCGACCGGTCGGATTGAGCGCGGCCAGGTCAAGGTCGGCGACGAGGTCGAGATCGTCGGTCTGATGGACACGGTGACGACCACCGTGACGGGCGTGGAGATGTTCAACAAGACGTTGGACTCTGGGATCGCCGGCGACAACGTGGGGTGCCTGCTCCGCGGCACTAAAAAAGAAGAGATCGAACGCGGCCAGGTTCTGGCGGCGCCGAAGAGCATCACCCCGCACACGAAGTTCGAGGCGCAGGTCTATGTTCTGACGCAGGAGGAAGGCGGGCGGCACACGCCGTTTTTCAACGGCTATCGCCCCCAATTCTATTTCCGCACCACGGATGTGACCGGCGCCCTCGCCCTGCAAGGGGCGGAGATGTGCATGCCCGGCGACAACATTACGATGGAGGTCAGCCTGGGCAAGCCGATCGCCATGGAACAGGGGCTTCGTTTCGCGGTTCGTGAGGGGGGACGTACGGTCGGGTCGGGAGTTGTGGCGAAGGTCGTGGAGTAGGAGCCTACCTAAGCCCTCACCCCAACCCCCTCCCTGAGAGGGAGAGGGGGTTAAGGATCCTCATCCCAACCATCTCCCGAGAGGGTGAAAGGTTGAAGGGTTGAAGGGTTGGGCGTCGGTGTAGACGGACATGGCGAAAGCGGCAAAACGGGAATACGTGTGGTTGCAGTGCAAAGAGTGCAAGGACCTTAATTATCGCACGAGCGTAAACGTCTTGGGCGGCACGCCGAAGATCGAACTGTCCAAGTTTTGCAAACGGGAACGCAAACACACGGTCCACAAGATCAAGAGGAAATAGGAACCGGCCGGCGGTGATGCGAATTGGGGTCTGCTTAGGAGCGTAGCTCAATTGGCAGAGCACCGGTTTCCAAAACCGGCGGTTGGGGGTTCAAGTCCCTCCGCTCCTGTGGAGTAACGCGCGGGACGACGGGCGAGACGGAGTTCCCCGACGCGAGAGAGCATGATGGGCGATACGAAGAGCACTACGCTGGAACGCCGCGAATCCCGCCAGGACGCAGGGTCGGGCGGCGACGACGGCTCTCGCCAGGGACCGCCGCGGGGCGGGGACCGCGGTTTTCGAGACGGGGCGCCGTCCGGCGGCGCTCGCGGTTTCTTCCAGCAGTACAAGCCTGAGCAGGGCAAATCCACGCGTATGGGCACGCTCTTTTGCGCCGGCGCCCTGATCGCGTGGGGCGCGGTGTTCCTCTATGACCGGTTGCAGATCTACGAAGGGGATGAGGCCTGGCGGCTATTAATTACCACGGGGATCCCCATCGTCTTCGCCGCGGCGCTCTTCGCCGGGGTATGGTGGATTGCCTTTGTCAGCCGCACGAGCAGCGATTTCATGATCGCCACCGAAGGCGAGATGAAAAAGGTGAGTTGGTCGTCCAAACGGGAGATCATGGGCTCCACCAAGGTCGTGATTCTGTTCACACTTTTGATGGCTTTTTTCCTTTTCCTGGTGGATATCCTGTTCCAGTGGGTCTTCAAGTCGATCGGCGTTCTGAAGCAATGAGCGATTCGCCCCCGACATCACCGACGACCCTGGACTCCCCCGCTTCGGCGGTGCTTTGCGCCCCGGGCATGAAGTGGTACGTCCTCCGCGTCGCCTCCAACAAGGAGGAGCAGGTGCGGAACGCCCTGGAGCGGAAGGTGAAAATCGAGGGGCTGGAGCATCGCGTGGGTCGGGTGCTGGTCCCCACGCTCAAAGAAAAGCGGATGAAGGCCGGCGTCCTCAAGATCGTGGAGCGAAAGCTCTACCCCGGCTACGTCTTCGTGGAAATGGCGTGCGAAGACGATGGTTCGATCGCCGAGCCGGTGTGGTTTCTCATCAAAGAGACTTCCGGCGTGGGGGACTTCATCGGCTCCGATGGAAAGCCCACGAGTATGCCGGAGCAGGACGTGGTGGGAATGCTGGCGGCCTCGCAGAAGGCGGAGGATCAACCGGGTCTGTCCGGGCTGAACATCCACAAGGGCGACCAGGTGAAGATTACCGACGGGGCCTTCGAGAGCTACGAGGGGGAGGTCGAGTTCGTCGACGAAAAACGCGGAATGGTCTCCGTCATCGTCTCGATCTTCGGACGCTCGACGCCGGTCGAGGTGGGATACTGGCAGTTGGAAAAGGTGGAGTAGCTCCCGCGGCGAGGCAGCGAGGGTGGTGAAAGACGATGGCGAAGGGACCGAAAGAACTGACCGCGACGATCAAGCTGCAGGCGCCCGGCGGGCAGGCGACGCCGGCCCCGCCCATCGGCCCGGCGCTGGGTCAGCACGGCGTGAACATCGGCCAGTTCGTCCAGCAGTTCAACGCCGCGACGACGGCCCTCAACGGCATGACCGTGTCGGTGGTGATCTCGGTCTTCTCCGATCGGTCGTTCACCTTCCAGGTGAAGAGTCCGCCGGCGGCGGTGCTGCTCAAGGACGCGGCCAAGATCGCCAAGGGCAGCGGCGTGCCCAACAAAGAGAAGGTGGGGGTGGTCACGCGGGCACAGGTGCGAACCATCGCGGAGCGGAAGTTTCCCGACCTGAACTCCAACTCGATCGAGGCGGCGGAGCGGGTAGTAGCGGGAACGGCCCGGTCGATGGGGATCGACATCGTTGATTAACTCAGGCAGGCGACGATTGCTATGGCGTATCGCAGCGTAACGTATCGAAAGCAGGTCGAAGCGGGCGGCGGGAAGCACACGCCGGTCAGCGTCGAGGAGGGGATCGCCACGGTGAAGCGCATGGCGGCGATCAAGACCGACCGTTCCTACAAGAACGGCAAGAAGCGGAAGTCCAAGGACCAGACGATCGAGGTCGTGCTGCACCTGGGCATCGACGCCAAGCAAGCGGATCAGATGCTTCGCGGGGCGATCTCGCTCCCCAAGGGTCTGGGCAAGTCGCGGACGGTGATCGCGTTCTGCGACGTTGCGACCGCGGCCGCCGCCAAAGAAGCGGGTGCGGTGGAGGCCGGGGCCGAGGAACTCATCCAGAAGGTCGAGGGCGGATGGTTCGAGTTCGACGTGGCCATCGCCCATCCCTCGATGATGGGCAAGGTTGGAAAGTTGGGACGCATCCTCGGCCCGCAGGGAAAGATGCCGACGCCGAAGGCGGGCACGGTGACGCCCGATGTCGTCGCCGCGGTGAAGGAGTTCGCGGCCGGACGAATCGAGTTTCGCAACGACGACGGCGGCAACGTGCACCTGCCCGTCGGCAAGGTGAGCTTTCCGGACTCGGACCTGAAGGTGAACATTAACGCCGTGATCGAGCACTTTGTGAAGATCAAGCCGGCGTCGTCGAAGGGGCAGTATATGAAGCGCGTGTGTCTGTCGGCGGACCGAACACCGTCGGTGACGCTGGCGACCAGCGCGTAGGGTAGACTTGGAAACCGACCGGAAAGCCGGTTCGACAAAGTACGTGGAATGAATCGATGAGCAGGGCCGTCAAAGCATTGATGACCGAACAACTTCGCGAGCGGTACGCCGGCATGAGCAGCGCCTGCGTCGTGGAGCTGACCGGGTTGGACGTGCAGGCGCAAGAGAAACTCCGCCGCAACCTGCGGGGAAAATCCGCTCGGCTGGAGGTCGTGAAAAACAGCTTGGCGCGGCGGGCGTTCCAGGGCGGGCCTCTGGATCCGCTCGGTGCGGCGTTGGCTGGACCGTGTGCGGTGGTGACAAGCCCCGGCTCCTTGATCGACGTGGCCAAGCTGCTGGTCGAGGCCGCCAAGGAATTCAAAAAGCTCAAGCTCAAGCAAGGCGTCCTCGACGGCGACCCGATGCTGCTCAGCGTGGAGGCGATTGCCAAGATGCGCGGCCGCCTCGAAATCCTCGGCGAATTGGCCATGCTCCTCAGCTCGGCGGGCCGGGCGGTGGCAGGTTGTTTGCAGTCGCCGCAGGCCAAGATCGCCGGCTGCTTGAAGGGGATTGCGGAGAAGGCTGCGTAGGCGGCAAATGTGTGGACCAGCCGCCCACGGCTGGTGGGAGAACAGCGGAGGGCCGCTGTGCCACAAAGTGGGAGGATAGTCTAAAAACGCTTCACCCCGACTGGTCCCGGTTCGCCGGGATGAAATGGCCCGCTTTGGAGCGGGTCGCCTATCGGGGTGGCGATTGACCCAAGTAGAAGGAGTAGGACGACATGGCGGAAGCCCCGGTAGTAGAGTTTAGTTCAACGATCACGGAGCTGGCCGACAAGCTCGTGAATCTCACGGTCAAGGATGCGGTGTCGCTGGTGGACTGCTTGAAAATAGTTCACGGCATCGCGCCGGCGGGCGGCGGGATGATGATGGCCGCCGGTCCTGCGGCGGCGGCCGGTCCCGCGGCGGCGGCCGAGCAGACGTCGTTCGACGTGATCCTCGCCAGCTTCGGTGACAAGAAGATTCAGGTCATCAAGGTGGTCCGGGCGATGACCGGTCTGGGGCTGAAGGAGGCCAAGGACCTGGTGGAGGCCGTTCCCAAGCCCATCAAAGAGGGCGTGTCCAAGGAAGACGCCGACAAGATCAAGAAGGAAATCGAAGACGCGGGCGGGGCCGTCACGATCCAGTAGACGGAGCACCGGGCGCAAGCCCGGTGACGGAAACGATGTCCGCGGGCTGGCGCCCGCGGCTCAGAAAATCACATCTACGGCGGCGCGAGATCGACCGGGTGCCAGGGACCCCCGGTCTACCGGATGCGCGGCTGTTCGATGCATCGTCCCTCGAAAACGGTTGTCGTGTTGGGTCGTTTCGGTCGCCAGGGCGTGTAGCCCGAACGGCCGGGGCGGTTGCGCGCGGCTGACAGCGGTGAGGCTTAGGCGATGATCTCCACTTTGCCGGTACGTGATTATTCGAAGGTCGGCGACGCTATTCCCGTGCCCGACCTGATCGGGATTCAGACGCGCTCCTATGCCCGTTACTTGCAGGCGGAAGTCCCCCCGGACAAACGTGAGCCTCACGGGCTGGAGGCGCTGCTGCGGGAAATGTACCCGATCGAGAGCTACGACGGAAACCTCTCGCTCCACTACATCAACTACGAATTGGGCAAGGCGCGCTACACGACGGATGAGTGTCGCGAGCTTCGCCTGACGTACGGCATGCCGTTTCGCGTCCGGCTGCGCTTGGTGCGAAAGGACAGCGATGAGATTCAGGAGGACCTGATCTATCTGGGCGACATGCCCATCATGATCGGCGGCGGAGAGTTCATCATCAACGGGGCGGAGCGGGTGATCGTCTCGCAGCTTCACCGTTCGCCCGGCGTGGACTTCATCAAGGACCAGGCCGAGGGCGACCGCGCGTTGCATGCCTGCCGGATCATCCCCGAGCGTGGAAGCTGGATTGAGATCGAGGTCACCAAGAAAGACGTGCTGGTCGTCCGAATCGACCAGTCCAGCAAGCTGCCGTCGACGACCTTCCTGCGGGCCATGGATGCAAGGTACTCGACGGACGAGGCGATCGTCGGCGAGTTCTTCAACACCAAATCGGTAAAGACCTCGGCGATCAAGCCCGAAATGTACACCGTTTCGGCGATTATGGACGAGGAGACGGAAGAGGTCCTGGTCCGCGCGGGGTGTCAGATCGGCGACGCGGTGGAGCGCATCCAAAACTCGTCCCTCAAGAGCGTCAACGTCATCGCCAAAGTGACCGACCCGTTGATCCTCAACACGCTGGCGGAGGACACCAGTCGCACGCACGAGGAGGCGTTGCTCAAGATTTACGGCCGGCTGCGCCCGGGCAACCCGCCGCAGCTCGACAAGGCCAAGAAACTCTTCAGGGAGAAGTTCTTCGACGAAAACCGCTATCGCCTGGGCAAGGTCGGCCGCTTCCGCCTCAACCGCAAGTTCGAGCTGGATGACGACGGCGGGGCGATGACTCTGACGGTTGAGGACGTGATCCAGTGTCTGAAATACCTGCTCAAGCTGCGGACCGGCGAGGCCGCGTTCGCGGTCGACGACATCGACCACCTGGGGAACCGCCGTCTGCGAACCCTCGATGAACTTTGCGCGGATGAGATGCGCAAGGGGTTCCTCAAGCTGCGGAGGACGGTCCAGGAGCGGATGAGCCTCAAGGACCCGGACCAGCTTGGACGTGTGGCCGAGTTGATTAACAGTAAGTCCATCAGCGCCGCGATCGAACTCTTCTTCGGGCGCGGCGAGCTTTCACAGGTCGTCGACCAGACCAACCCGCTCTCGCAGCTTACGCATGAGCGGCGGCTGTCGGCGCTGGGCCCCGGCGGGCTGAATCGAAAGCGGGCGGGCTTCGAGGTCCGCGACGTACACATCAGCCACTACGGGCGGATTTGTCCGATCGAGACGCCGGAAGGCACGAACATCGGGTTGATCGCCTCGCTCAGCTTGTACAGCACGGTCGATGACTACGGCTTCTTGATTACGCCCTATCGCAAGGTCGGCCGAGAGGGGAAGCTCGGCGATCATCGTTACCTGCGCGCCGACGAGGAAATGCGTGAGATTCTCGCTCCGCCCGAGGCGGTGGAGCCGAAAATGGGGCGGCTGCGCGAGGGGCCGGTCGTCGCCCGGGCCTACGGCGATCTGCGACAGGTCAACTCCGACCAGGTGACGTATGCGGACATCTCGCCGAAGCAGACGATCGGCGTGTCGGCGGCGTTGATTCCGTTTTTGGAGCACGACGACGCCAACCGGGCGTTGATGGGCTCCAACATGCAGCGTCAGGCCGTCCCGCTCCTGAAGGTCGAGCCGCCGTTGGTCTCGACGGGGATGGAGCGCCCCGTGGCGGCAAACAGCGGCATGGTGGTCCGCAGCCGGACCACGGGCAAAGTGACCTTCGTCGACGCTCAACGGATCGTCATCGACGACACGGACGAATACATCCTCCGCAAGTTCCAAGGCCTCAACGAGCGGACCTGCATGAACCAGCGCCCGCTGGTGAAGCCCGGGCAGCGCGTGAAAAAGAGTGAGATCATCGCCGACGGACCGGCCACCTTCAACGGCGAGTTGGCCCTGGGCAAGAACATCCTCGTCGGCTTCATGACCTTCGACGGGCACAACTTCGAGGACGCCATCGTCATCAGCGATCGGTTGGTGCGCGAAGATACCTTTACGAGCGTGCACATCGACGAGTACGACATCGAGGTCCGGGAGACCAAGTTGGGCAAGGAGGAGTTTACGTCGGACATCCCCAACGTGTCGGAAAAGGCCCTGGCCAACCTCGACGAGAACGGCATCGTGCAGATCGGCACTCGCGTGCAACAGCGCGACATCCTCGTGGGCAAGGTCAGTCCCAAGTCGAAGAGCGAACTCAGCCCGGAGGAGAAGCTGCTCCACGCCATTTTCGGCCGGGCGGGCGAAGACGTGAAAAACGACTCGTTGGAACTCCCTGCCGGCGAAGAGGGCTTCGTCATCGGGGCCAAGCGCTTCAGCCGCCGCCTGCACATGACCGACGAACAGCGCAAGGAGTTGAACGAGGAGATCAACCGCTACATCGCCTCGCAGAACGCGAGGATCACGACCTGTTTCAAGCAGATGTGCGCGGAACTCGAGCGGGTGACGGAGGGACCGATGATCGACCCCAATACGCGCCAGAAGGTCGGCCACAGCGATCTGGACGAGGTCATCCTCGAACAGATCGAGATTTTCTCCGAGCACGTTCGTTCCCGCGATCTCAAGTGGATCAGGCCGGCCTCGAAACGCGACGATTGTCTGGCGATCACGGACCGCTTCTGGCCTCGCCTCCAGGAGATTCAGGAGGAGCGCGATCGCAAGTCGGCGCAGATGAAGCGCGGGGATGAACTGCCCTCGGGCGTGCTGGAAATGGTGAAGGTGTACGTGGCGACGAAGCGGCCCATCTCCGTGGGCGACAAGATGGCCGGTCGCCACGGCAACAAGGGCGTCATCGCCAAGATCGTCCCGGAGGAGGATATGCCTTTCCTCGACGACGGGACCGCACTCGACCTCCTGCTCAACCCGCTGGGCGTACCCTCGCGTATGAACGTCGGGCAGATTCTCGAAACGCACCTCGGATGGGCGGCAAAGATGCTGGGATTCCAGGCCGTCACGCCGGTGTTCGACGGGGCGACGGAGGAGGAAATCCACGGCGCGTTGGTGGAGGCCAACGAGTTCGCCCGCCGCCGCGCCGAGGATTCAGCCGCCGTCGCTTCCGCGGCGCAACGCGACCTGCGCTTCGCTCAGATTCCACCGAGCGGCAAGGTCCGTCTGCGCGACGGCCGCACCGGCGAGTATTTCGATCAGCCCGTAACCGTCGGCTACATCTACATGCTGAAGCTCCATCACCTGGTGGATGACAAGATTCACGCCCGGGCGACCGGTCCGTACAGCTTGATTACGCAGCAGCCGCTGGGCGGCAAGGCCCGCACCGGCGGACAACGCTTCGGGGAGATGGAGGTGTGGGGGCTGGAAGCGTACGGGGCCGCCTACATCCTCCAGGAGTTGCTCACGGTGAAGAGCGACGACGTGGAAGGGCGGACGAAGATTTACGAAACGATGGTGAAGGGAAAGAACACTTTGGAAGCGGGCACGCCCGTGTCGTTCGACGTGTTGTGCAACGAAATCCGCGGGTTGTGTCTCAACATCCATCTGGAGAAGCGGCACGTGGGATAGTGTGCGGCTCGGCGCCGCCGGGGCGGCGACCGATGGCGGTGATGTGCGGTACGAGAAGGGGTCGAAGGAAAGCGGGAGACTTGGACGTGTTCGAGGACATCGAGTTTGAAACGCCGGCGAGGCCCGATCCCGGGGAATTGTTGGACTTCTATGGGCGGCAGAACCATGAGACGACGCAGTCGCGGGAGAAACTCAAGCGGATGATGGACAACACCTTCTGTTTTGTGACGGCGCGGCGCCACGGCGAGTTGATCGGACTGGCCCGGGGCGTGACGGACGGACTGTGGGGTCGGCTGGCGGAGTGCAAGCTGGACCCCGCGTACCAGGGTCCGGCGTGCGTCACGCGCAAGGACGGACGGATCGAGCACGATTCCGCAGGCATCGCCCGGGAGATGGCCTGCCGCGTGATCGAGGCCTTGCGCCGGTTCGGCGCCGAGCGCATCGACGCCCTCGCCTACGGAACGGAAGTGGACTTCTGTGAGGAGCTGGGGTTTAAAAAGCTGCGCGGTCTGGTGGCCATGGAGCTTGCCGCCGCCGTCCCGCTGCCGCAGCGCGCCTTGGCCGCCTCGAACGCGGTTTAGGGCGAGCGCGTCAACGTACGAGAGTGATCGATTTCAGTCCCGAGGGGTTCGGGTGGCGTAGGATTCCAGAAGAGGGATAGCTTGCAGATGCTCGATAACATTTACGATCGCGTCAACGATTACAGTTGCGTCCATATTTCCCTGGCCTCGCCCAACGACATTCGCAGTTGGTCCTTCGGCGAGGTCAAGAAGCCGGAGACGATCAACTACCGCACCTATCGCCCGGAGAAGGACGGTCTGTTTTGCGAGCGCATCTTCGGTCCCGAACGGGACTGGGAGTGCGCCTGCGGCAAGTTCAAGGGCACCAAGCACAAGGGCATCATTTGCGATCGCTGCGGGGTGAAGGTGACCCACTCGCGGGTCCGCCGCAAGCGGATGGGGCACATCAACCTCGCCGCCCCGGTGGTGCACATCTGGTTCTTCAAGGCCATGCCCTCGCGGCTCGGGGCGTTGCTCGACATCAAGACGACCAGCCTGGAGAAGGTCGTGTATTTCCAGGATTACCTCGTCATCGACCCCGGCGACACGCCGCTGAAGCCCAAGCAGTTGCTGACCGAGGAGGAGTATCGCGCGGCGGTCGAGAGCCACGGCAAGAGTTTCACCGCCATGATGGGCGCGGAAGCGATCAAGGAACTCCTCGCCCGTCTCGATCTCGCCCAGCTATCCGCCGAGCTTCGCGAGGCCCTCATCAAAACGGGCAGCAAACAGCGCGAGAAGGATCTCGCCAAGCGGCTGAAGATCGTCGAGGCCTTACGCAATTCGCCGAACGATCCCGCGTGGATGGTGCTCGAAGTCATCCCCGTGATTCCGCCGGACCTGCGCCCGCTGGTGCTGCTGGACAGCGGCAACTTCGCCACCAGCGACCTGAACGATCTGTATCGCCGGATCATCAACCGCAACAGCCGTCTGAAGAAGCTGGTCGACCTCAACGCGCCCGAGGTCATCATCCAGAACGAGAAGCGGATGCTGCAACAGGCGGTCGATGCGTTGTTCGACAACGGGCGATGCCGGCGGCCGGTGTTGGGCTCGAGCAACCGCCCGCTCAAGTCCATGACGGACATGATTAAGGGCAAGCAGGGGCGGTTCCGCGAGAACCTCCTCGGCAAACGCGTCGATTATTCGGCGCGGTCGGTTGTGGTCGTGGGTCCGGAGTTGAAACTCAACCAATGCGGTCTTCCCAAAAAGATCGCCCTGGAGCTGTACCAGCCGTTCATCATCCGCAAGCTCAAGGAGCGCGGCCTGGCCGATACCATCAAGTCGGCGAAGAAAATGCTCGAACGCCGGGACCAGGCGATTTGGGACATTCTCGAAGAGGTCATCTACCAGCACCCGGTCCTCTTGAATCGTGCGCCGACGTTGCACCGCATGGGCATCCAGGCGTTTGAGCCGGTCCTGGTCGAGGGCAATGCCATCAAGATTCACCCGCTGGTCTGCCGGGGGTTCAACGCGGACTTCGACGGCGACCAGATGGCCGTCCACCTGCCGCTGTCCATCGAGGCCCAGGTCGAGGCCCATGTGCTGATGATGTCCACCAACAACATCTTCAGCCCGGCCAACGGCAGCCCCATCATGTCGCCCACGCAGGACGTGGTGTTGGGTACGTTTTATCTGACGACGGACCACGTCAGTGCCAAGGTTGAGGACAAAGACACGCCGCGCTTCGCCGACGCGTTTGAGGCCATGTTCGCCTACGCCCATCACCGCATCAGCGTTCACGACAAGATTTGGGTGCGCGTCGATAAAGACCGTGTGGTGTCCAGCGCCAAGACCGGGCACGATCCGATGCCGGCCAACCGCCGCGTTCTCACCACGGTGGGACGCCTGATCTTCAACGACATCCTTCCCCAGGGCCTGCCGTACTACAACTATCCGCTTTCGCAGAAGGGCTTGGTCCGGGTGGTGGCGGATTGTCACGCGTTGCTCGGCCGATCCGCGACGATTGACTTGCTGGACGCCGTCAAGGACCTCGGCTTTAAGTACAGCACGCTCGCGGGTCTGTCGTTCGGCGTCACGGACATGCGCGTGCCGCGGGCGAAGCTAAAGATCATCGACACCGCTCAAAAGGCGGTCGATCAGATCCAAAAGGCGTTCGAGCAGGGCACGCTGACACGTATGGAGCGATACAACCAGGTCATCGACGTGTGGATTCACGCCCGCGAGCTTGTGACCCAGGCGATGATGGCCGAGCTGCGCGACGACTACCGCGATGAGAACGGCGGCTATCGCTCGCCGGGCGACGCGGGCGCCAAACCCTACCTCAATCCGATTTACTTGATGACCCAGTCCGGCGCCCGCGGCAGCGTCGATCAGATTCGTCAGTTGGCGGGGATGCGGGCCTTGATGGCCAAGCCCTCCGGCGAAATCATCGAGACGCCCATCAAGGCCAACTTCCGCGAAGGTCTGTCGGTGCTCGAGTATTTCAGCTCCACGCACGGGGCCCGCAAGGGGCTCGCCGACACGGCCCTCAAGACCGCCGACTCCGGGTACCTCACGCGAAAGCTCGCCGACGTGGCCCAGAACGTCATCGTCAATTTGCGCGACTGCGGCACGATCAACGGCGTGACCAAGGCGGCGACCTACAAGGGCGAGGAAGTCGAGATCGCCCTGCGCGAGAACATCATCGGCCGCGTGGCCCGCGACGATATCCGCAACCCCGTCAGCGACCAGTCGATCGTCGCCGAGAACCAGATCATCACCAAGGACATCGCCAACCGGATCGAGGACCTGGGGCTGGACAAGATCCGCGTTCGAAGTCCCCTGGCTTGCGAAAGTCCGCTTGGCGTCTGCGCGATGTGCTACGGAACGGACATGTCCACCGGGCGGCTGGTGGAAGAGGGGTTGGCCGTCGGCATCATCGCCGCCCAATCCATCGGCGAGCCGGGAACGCAGCTCACGATGCGTACGTTCCACACCGGCGGCGTCGCCCAGAAAGCGGCCTTGGAGAATCTCCTCAAGGCTACCCAAAAGGGCATCGCCCACTACCACGACCTCAACCCGGTCGAGGTGCGAAACGACGACGGGACCACCCGGACGGTCGCGCTGAAGCGCAACGGTGAGCTCGTCATCGCCGACGAAAAGGGTCGGGAACTGTCCCGCGACCGGGTCCCCTACGGCGCGGTCCTCAAGGTCAAGGACGGCCAGACGGTCGCCCGCCGCGACGTGCTTTGTGAGTGGGACCCGCACATGACCCCGATCCTCGCCGAAGTCGGCGGCTTCGTCCGCTTCCAGGACGTAACCGACGGCGAGACCGTCCGCCTCGAGCAGGAAGGCGGTCGGGCCAAGTTCGTGGTCATCGAGCACAAGGGGGAGAAGCATCCGCAGATCGTCATCGAGGACAAGAACGGGAACGTTCTCGATTACCACTACCTGCCGGCCAAGGGGCGTATCGAGGTTCAAGAGGGCCAAGCGATCACGCCGGGCATCGAGCTCGCCCGACAGCCTCGGGGCATGGGCGGCACGCAGGACATCACCGGCGGTCTGCCGCGGGTTACGGAGATTTTTGAGGCGCGTAAACCCAAAGAGCCGGCGGTGATGGCGGAAATCTCCGGCCAGGTCGAAATCCGTCCCGACAAACGGCGCGGGAAGATGACCATCGTCATCCGTAGCGAGAGCGGGATGGAAAAGGAGCATCATGTGCCGCAGGACAAGCACCTGCTGGTGCACGCGGGGGACTACGTGGAGGCCGGCGACCAGCTCATCGACGGACCGCTCATCCCCCACGACATCCTGCGGATCAAGGGCGAGGAGGCGTTGCAGAATTATCTGCTCGCCGAGGTGCAGGCCGTCTACCGTAGTCAAAGCGTCGGCATCAATGACAAGCACCTGGAGACCATCATCAACCAGATGCTCCGTAAGGTGAAGGTTGAGCAACCGGGAGACTCGAGCTTCCTCCCCGGCGAAACGGTGGACAAGTTCCGCTTCCGGCGGGAAAACGAGCGTCTGACGAAGAGCTTGGTGATCGTCAACCCGGGCGACACGGATCTCGCCGTCGACCAGGTCCTTCTCAGGTCGGAGCTTTCCGAGATCAACGCCGAGGCGGAGGCGAAGGGCGGGGAGCCGGCCAAGGGTCGCAAGCCCAAACCGGCTCTGGCGACCACGCTGCTCCTGGGCATTACGAAAGCGAGCCTCTCGAGCGACTCGTTCATCTCCGCGGCCTCGTTTCAGGAGACCACCAAGGTCCTCACCGAGGCCGCCCTGGCGGGGATGACCGACAACTTGCAGGGACTCAAGGAAAACGTCATACTGGGTCACCTGATTCCGGCGGGATCGGCCTTCCGAAAGTATCAGGCGTTACGCGTCAAGCATATTGGGGAACCGATCCCGACGTTGGTGGACGTGCCGGCGGAGATTCCGGCCGCGATCGCGGAAAGCTATGCCAAGCAGGCCGAGCAGGCGGAGGCGCCGATCGACATGGTCGGCGAAACCCCCTCGCCGGGCGAGGGGGGGATGACCCTGGTGGAGGCGAGCATGGAGGCGTTCTCCGCCCACCCCGGCGCGGGCGGAGGAACCGGACAGGATGCGTAGCGGTCGCGTGTCGAACGGATCGGTGCGTTACGTGAACATGGGAACGACTTGAGAAACTAAATGCCGACGATCAATCAGCTTATCCGCGTGGGCCGGCGCAAGGTCCAAAAGAAGTCCAAGGTGCGTGACCTGGATCAGTGCCCGCAGCGCCGGGCCGTGTGCCTCATCGTGAAGACCCAGACGCCTAAGAAGCCCAACTCCGCGTTGCGGAAGGTCGCCCGCGTGCGCTTGACCAACGGGAAGGAAGTGACCGCCTACATTCCGGGCGTTGACCATAATCTCCAAGAGCACTCCATCGTGCTCGTTCGAGGCGGACGAGTTCGTGACCTACCCGGGGTGCGTTACCATATTATTCGCGGCACATTGGACTCGGCCGGCGTCGAGGGGGATAAGGACGGTCGTCCGCGCAACCGCAGCCGCAGCAAGTACGGCGTCAAGCGCCGCAAATAGCCTGGAACGTTCAGCAACGAATGCCAACGGAACTTCCGATCGCCAACGAAAACGCTCCCATCCTCGCGGCCGCTCGGGCCGCGCGTGCGGCTCGTCGATCGACGGGGGTGGTGCTCGCAAGGGGATTGGGGTGTTGCTTGCTCGTGACGCTGGCCGCGCAGGTGCGCGTCCCCGTTCCCGGCACCGAAGTTCCGATGACCCTCCAACTCCTTGCCGTGTTGTTGACCGGGCTGTCGCTGTCTCCCGGAGAGGCGGCTGCGGCGTTATCGACCTATTTGATTCTTGGGGCGGCCGGATTGCCGGTGTTCTTTCCCGGATCAACGGGGCTGTTCGGTCCAACGGCGGGCTATCTTGTTGGGTTCATCCCGGCGGCGTGGGCGGTGAGCCTCGTGCGCGGGCCGCGCTGCGAGGCTGTGTCGCGGCTTCTCGGCGCGGGCACCGTGGGAGTCGCGGTAGTTTTTTCTTGCGGCGTCGGTTGGCGACTGGCGTGGCTGAACGGCGACTGGCGGCTTGCTCTGCAGACGGGACTGTTCCCGTTCGCCCTCAAGGCGGTGGTTGAACTGGGTCTCGCGGTGGCGTTGGCCGTCACGGTTCGCCGTTGGCACGAACGCCGCAGCGGCGGCAAAGGCGTATCGGGACAGGTGGAGTAGTGGGGTTGTTTCGGGCTGACCATAACGCCCGGTAAACGGACGAGTTTCAGAAAGACGAACACGATGGGTTTCAAAAAATTCACCAATTCGGCCGACCAGTTGAAGCCGGACGTACGGTTTAACAGTCCGCTGGCGGCCAAGTTCATCAACAGCATCATGTACGCAGGGAAGAAGAGCGTCGCCACCCGCGTCTTCTACGACGCGATGGACATCGTGGCCAAGCGGGTCAAGGACCAATCGCCCTTCGAAGTGTTTGAGAAGGCGATCGCCAACTGCAAGCCCAACGTCGAGGTCCGCTCGAAGCGCGTCGGCGGGAGCAACTACCAGGTGCCGATGCCGGTGAACCGCAAGCGACAGCAATCGTTGGCGTTTCGCTGGCTTCGCGAGGCCGCTCGAGCCAAGAAGGGCAAGGCGGCGTGCGAGTCCCTCGCCGCGGAGCTGATCGACGCGGCCAAGGGCGAGGGGACCGCCGTGACCACCAAGGACAACATCCACCGCATGGCCGAAGCCAACAAGGCCTTCGCCCACTTCGCGTGGTAAATCAGAAACGGCATGACGCGTCGAACGGACCGTCCAAATGCGGGTGATCCGTGTTCGGGCGGAAGGTGTGACCCGCGCGTGCGAACAGACCCGCCGCAAGACAGGCCGAAACCGCGGTGGTGGCATCGAGCGGGCCTGCGAAGGAGGCGGCATGGAGGGCCTCGCAGGCGATCGCCGCCAGGACCGCCGCCGTCGCGGACCACCAGCACGCATGGGGGATTCGGAAACGCCGCAGCATAACCCCCAGGGTGAGCGCGAGCGTGCCGTAGGTGAACAGATCGGACAGCATCTCTCCCGCCGCCACAGGCAGCGGCTGTCGCCAGAGGGCCTCAAAGGGAAGCCATCGTATCGACATTCCTCCCAGCCCGGAAAGGGTTCCGCCTTGCGGATTGACACACGAGGCGAGTAACAAGCCGGCTTGAAGCGCGGCCAGAATCGCCGCGAGTCCCGTCGGGAGGGCGAGCGGAAGGCTCCGCCGCCATGCGGACCCGGTGAGCGGGTCGATCATGCACACGGCGCTCCAAGCACCCAAGATCACACCGAGGCTGCGGATCATCACCGTGGCCGCGTCGAAGGTATGTGATTTCGTGAAAAGCTGCATGAACTCAACCAGCGCGACTAAGACCAAACCGTCCTTCAACGCACTGGCCAAGGACGGGGCCGGATTCCGCCCGCGCTCCCGGCCCGCCAGGCCGAGCAGATACCCGAGTACCGCGAACCAGCCCGCGCCGGCAAGCTGGTGGGCTATCGACGCGAAGGGCGCTGCGCCGGGCGTTGCGGGGCGGGCGTTGAACAGACCCCACTGGGCGCGCCCGAAGGAAGCGTGAAGGGCGTCGGTTGTCATCACGAAATCGAACGGGGCGAGGTTGTAGAGAAACAGCCCGAGCGTCAGCATCGACGCGGCGGTCGTGAAGGGCCGATCGGCCAACTCATACCGAAGCTGCGTCCACGCGGATCGGGCAGTCCCGTGCAGTCCAACCCCCAGACATGCACCGACGGATGTGCCCAGGACGTTGAGCACAATGTCGGTGCAGGATGCGACGCGCGAGGCCAACCCGGTTTGCAGCCATTCCACGACGACGCTGAGGGTCGTTCCGACTCCGATCGCCGCGACAACGCCGACCCATCGCGAGAATCGTTTGCCGATGAGGTACATCGCGACGAGCAGCCCGACCGGTAGATAGACCAGCATGTTCGCGGCCGCGTCGTCGGGCGTGGTGGTTCGGAACCGAAGGTGCGACAGTCCGTCGGCGAACATGCGTCCGAACGCCGTCGGGATGAAGTCGAAGGGAAGCAACGATGCGTACAGGACGGCGAGGATGCAGCCGACCGGCCAAGCCCACGAGAGACGCAGCTCTCGCGCGGCGATGGGGTGTGAAGTAGCGGGTAATCCTGCGGACCAGGCGAGGCCGCGCGGGGCTTCCAAGGCTTCTTTCACCTCCGTCTACGCACCGATAGACCGATGTCGCGCCCGGGACGCTGTCGGCCCCGAACACGGGCGACAGGGCGATCACTCCGGCCAATGGGATGCTTGCGACACTGATCGTAGGACGCGCGGATTCCGGATTCGAGCGACAAGGCCGGTTCCGATATAATCGGACTTGCGGTGGACAATCTGCGCGATTCGCCGCCGGGAGAACGATCATGAAAGCCGCGGTCATTCACAAGTTCGGACCGCCGGAAGTGTTTTGCTACGAGGACGTCCGGGATCCGAAACCGGCGAGCGGCGAGTTGCTCATCAAGGTCGCGGCCTGCGGGATCAACCGCTATGACCTCTACCTCCGCATAGGTGCGGTGTTCACGGACATCGCCTTCCCGCACGTGATGGGGGCGGATGTGGCCGGGCGGGTCGCCGCCGTCGGGCCCGACGTGACGGGCTGGCGCGAGGGCGACCGTGCGATCGTCGCGCCCGGTTATCCGGTTGACCCGGCGGACGCGGACGTTCGACCCGAGAACCGCGCCCCCAGTTTCGAGGTGACCGGCACGCACACCTGGGGGGGCAACGCGGAGTATATCCGTGTACTGGCCCGCTATGTCCTGAGAGATGACACGGGTTTGCCTTCCGAAAAGGTCGCCGCGATGCCGCTGGTTCTGATGACGGCCGTACATGCGGTCGAAACGTTGGGTGAGGTGCGCGCCGGCACGCGGGTTCTTATCCAAGCCGGCGCGTCGGGGAGCGGCAACGCCTGCGTGCAGGTCGCCAAGGTCCTCGGCGCTCGTGTGGCGACGACCGTGGGATCGCCGGCCAAGGTCGAAACCGCGCGGCAGGCCGGGGCCGATCTGGTCATCAATTACAACGAACGCAGCTTCGCCGACGCGGTTCTCGATTGGACCGACGGCGTCGGCGTGGACGTGGTGATCGACAACGTCGGGGCGAGCGTTTTCGAGGACAACCTCAAGGCCCTCCGCGTCGGCGGCATTTTCGTGAACTTCGGCCTCGTCGGGGGAATGAAGGCGACGCTGAACATCCGCGACCTGTTCTTCCGCCAACACCAAATCCGCGGCTCGTTCATGGGAAGCATGGACGAGCTGCGCCGCGGCCTTCGATTTCTGGCGGAGGGGAAAGTCAAGGCCGTCGTCGATCGGGCCTACCCGCTGAAGGACGTTGCCGAGGCCCATCGCTATATCGACTCCCGCGCCGTACGCGGCAAGGTCGTGTTGATCCCCTGATGCCCGCGTGCCCCTTAGCGACCGTGATCTACCGCTTCGACGACGCGAGTCGTTTCCCTGTTTTCGAGAGTCACACCACCGCGAAGGGGTCGGTCGCCGTTCAGACGCAGCGGGATGACACGGGTGACTTTGTGCGTATCGGCTATGAACGGACCGAGGCCGACGAGACCGAGTTCGCCATCGTCCTTGCTCTACCGCTCGTCGCCGTCGATGGCCGACCGCGACAGTTGTTGCTCGATGTGCTTGGCGATGCCAGTGGGTGTCACCTGCGCCTGGAAGGCATGGACGCGGGGGGCGTCATCTCCGCTTTCTCCTTCGGGGCCGTTACGTTCCAAGGCTGGCGGACCCTCCGCGCGGACGCCTCCAAGCCGGTTCCGCCGTTGCAGTTTCACCGCCTCCGCATCACCGCCGCTCCGGCGTCCGTTGCATTACGCTTGGGGCTTCGTTCACTCTCGCTCACCGGACCCGTGCGGCTCGTCCCACCCGGCGTCGCGTAGTCCACACCGTGAGTCCGATAATCCTAGCAAACAGGTGGATGAACGCCGTTAGGGCCTCGATGACGGAACCTACGCAGGCTGAGTAGGCGCGGAGAAGAGGAACCTGTCAGTTTGGGATTGACATGGGGCTGGTCCATCCGATAAACTACGGGCCTGAGGCAAATGGGTCGGGGAGATCCTGGCGCGTTGCCGGAGTCTTGGTGCCCCACAGGTACGCCTCGGCGGAGGAAATCCAATGTTCAAAGTTCGTCGATTCGTGTGTCTTGCGCTAGTTTGCGCGTTGGTCGGGGTCGCGTACGGAGCGGCCCATAAAATCGGTTCGTTCGTGCCCCAGGGATCAGAGCTTGTGACGGCCGACGGAATGGCCATTCTCAACTTCGCCCAGGGAACCGGCGGGCCCCTTGGCACCGACGGGAAAACCATAACGCACATCATGATCACCGGCTTCACCCCGTTCACTACCTACGATGTGGAGTTCCGCAGCCCGACGCAGGGGTCGTTTTTCGGCGGTGGCATCCTGGTCACGGACGATCGCGGCGACGCCCAGTTCAAGGACAGCCTTCCCGGGCTCGACATCAGCGACAGCGACATCTACATCTACGTGAACATGGGAACGCCGGCACAGGAGCTCCGCGCGGTCGGACTCCAATAGCGGTTGCCGACGCCGGATTCCAGAATCAGCGAAGGCGGGTCGCGGGTCGACAAGGGGCCTCGCGACCTGCTTTTTTTTCTACATCCCACTCGGGTCAGTCGACGAGTTGCTTCCAGGTCCCCGGTGAGACGACCATTTGCGGCGCGCCGCCGAAGCCCGGCGGGGGGTTGTCGAGGAAGGTGGACTCGTACGTCAGGGTCAAACTGTTCTGCGCGGTCAACGTTCCTCCAATCACCAGAACTCCGTCGATGGTCACAAAGGTCTTGGTCGTCAGGTTGCCCGAGGCGTAGATGAGGCCCTTGATGAGCGAGGGGTAGGTATCCAGTTTGTCCCCATCTTCGTTGAAGTCCACACTGAGGGAGTTCTCCGACAAGGCGCTGGCGCTGGAGGCGAGTTCGGCGTTGCCGCTGACGAGGAGCGACGGATAGTTGGCGATCGCGGGTTCCCAGTTGACGGCCTGTTGCACGGAGAAAACCCCGGGGTGGAGAATCACCAAGGTCCCCACGATCCTGGTATTGTAAATCCTGAGATCACCCAGGAGGCAGTCGATCACGTAGATGCCCTTGGGATTCGCCAGTCCATACGGGTTGTGAGTTGGGCTGAATACGACTTTCTCGATGGTGGTTTTTCCGCCCGACTTGGGAAGACCCGCGTACACGATGGGTGTGCCGTTGAGAATGTAGTAGTCGAACGCGGTGGCGTCGGGCATGGTCCGGGGACTCATGCCGGTAGGGGTGCCGGACTGATAATAAGTTCCGCTCCACGAGTTGGCGACCTGCACCTTCGGATAGATGAATGAGCTGGTGGCGGTCGCGTTGTGGTTGGCGCTGATGGTGACCAGGTTGCTCTGAACGGTGGCGCTGCTGAAGCTAAGATCGGTCCCCGCGTGCATGGCCACTTGGAGGCAGGTGAGGGCGCTGGACTTAGCGACCATCGTCACTTGCAGCTTATAGCGGGACTGACCTTGGAACCCGGTGCCGCGCAGCACGACCGGGTCGGACGGCGAGTTGCTCAGGTTGCCGTCGACGGTGTCGATGCCTTCCAAAGTGTAGGTGCCGGTCCCAATGGCGCGGTTGGCCTCCCACACGCCGCTCGTGTAGGTCTGTCGCCAGTTGGAATCCTGACGGATTCTGTGCTCACCCATTTCGATCGCCGATTGGGCGTGGAATCTGGCCGCCGCCGAGTCGGCCGTTCCCACGACGGAACTTCGCTCCACACGGGCGAGCATGATCGCGGATAGACCCATGACGGTGACGGCCATCGTGGTGCCCAGGACGGCCACATACATGCTTGCGCGGCGACGTTGCTGTCTCGATCGTCTCACGTTCGTGACATCCCAAACGGTTCTATATCAGTCCATGGGCACGGGAAACTGGTCCGGCGCCGTCATTCTGAGCGAAGCCCGTCATTCTGAGCGAAGCGAAGAATCTCGTGGCCCTGATGCTGACAGAGTCCGAGATTCTTCGGTCGCCTGCGGCGACCTCAGAATGACACATCGTACATGCGGTCTCCCTCTCGCGTGGTTCCATTTAGAAGCTCAGGAGTGGATTCGGAGTTCCGGTTTTGACCCCCACCAAGGTGGCGACAGCGACGCCGTTGTGCGTGATCGTCACGGTGATTCGTTTCACGCCGGTATCAGGGACCTTCTTTGAATTCAGATTGGCCGGGTCCACCCCCTCGATCTTCACGCTCTCCTGCCAACCCGTCAGACCGGGAATGGTCGTTCCGTCGCGGTTCTGCGGCGGCGACGCCGTCCAATTGATGTAGTCGTCCACGTCGTCGTAGGTCGTTCGCAGCAGCGGATTCTCACTCAACTCAAGCCCGGCCATGGGCGTTTCGTTGGGGTCCTGGTAACTTTGGTTGAGGATTTCCGACATGAGCGCGGAGGCCAGAAGGGACCCCCGCGTGCGGTCACCGAGGCTGCGCTCGGCTACCTTGGAAGCGCCCAGAGTATCGAGGGACACGACGACAAGTCCGCCGACGAGTACGACGCAGAAGAGGGCCTCCACCATGCTGAACCCACGGTGTACCCCTCTCCCTTTGAGCGGAGAGGGAGTTTTCAGGAACGGTTTACTGTAGTGCGTCGGAATTGTCGCATTTTTTCTGAACTGAGCCGCGCCCGTAAGGAAGCGGTCGTGCGTGATCGACCCCGTTCCGCTCCCTAACGGTCGCGGCTCTGATCGGATGCGATCTACGTGACGCACTGCCGTAGAAAGTTTCGTCATGGGTCGGCCTCACGACGGTTGATTGAGCAACTGGACGGACGTATCGACCCGAGCCGCCGCGTCCGACCCGGCCTGGATCGTGACGTTCACGACGGCCACCTTTGGGGCCCCGCTAATAACCTGGGTCACGTACGTCAGGTTCAACTGCTGCACGTTGTCGAGCACCGCGCCCGCGGTCCCGTTGTTGTACTTTCGGGTGAGCGGATCGCCCGCGACGCCGCTCCAGGAATACTGGATCGTCTCGGGATTGCTGTCCGCGTTGCGGTCCGCGACGGTGAACGTGATGGACGTCGCGCTGCGGGCGGTGATGGTTTGCGCCGCGTACAGCTCCCTCGCCAAGCGCTCGGCCGCATAGTATCCGGCGACCGTCAGTGACACCGGCGTGGCAGTGCCGGGCACGGCACGACCGGCGATGACCAGTGCGGAGGCGATGCCGCCGAGCAGGACGGTCATGACGGCCATGCTCAGCACCATCTCCACGACCGTGAAGCCGCGATGTCTGGTTTGTGTCAGGGGTGTCATGGTATTTGCGGCTGTCCGCTCGCTCCTCCCGTTGTCTAGTGGGCGCGGCCCGTTTCCAGGTCGAGGTTGATCGTTTTCTGGTACGCCCCGACGGCGATCACTACCGTTCCGGCGGTGTCCGGAGCGCCGAAGCCGTCGAAGACGAGCGTTGCATCGCCGCCGAAGGAGGCCGAGACGATCCGAGCGCGATATGGTTCGTCTTTCAGACAAATCTCAAACGGCTGGCTCGGATGGTCGAGATGCTTCATCCCCACCAGTTGATACTTGCTGTTGGCCACGTCGAAGGCGACCGTCTGGCTGGCGCTTGACCGTCGCGCCTGACGCTGGGCGAGGGACAAGTCGGCGGTCAACCGTCGCGCCGCCCCTTCGAGTTGTTGGTTGGCGACGAATCCGGCGTAACGCGGCACGGCAATGGCGCTGAGGATCGCCAGAATGACCATCACGAAGAAGGCTTCGACGAGGGTGAAGGCGTTCCGCACCGCGCCACCTGGTTTACGCTGTTCGCGATCGTTCATGGGACTCAATCAACATCTCCCATGCTTGTCGTTGCGATGTTCGCTCTCGCCACGCATCAGATGTTTACTGCGGTTGCGTGCGGACGGAGGCCTTGCCCAACGGCTCGACGAGGCCGATCCTGTCGAGCTGCGCATCGGTCGCGCTGACGCCGAAGTCGCCGTCCGCCAGAACGGCCACCCACCCCACGGAACCGTCGGCGGGGTTGGCGTCGGCGCGGAGCTTCTTGACCTGCACCGTCGCCAGGTTGTTGGCGGGATTGACCGGGAACGGCGAGCGCAAGTACGGACCGTACTTGAACGTCGAGCTGCGCGTCGCATTCGGGTTGCCCGTGGCGTCACTGAACATGGTGAGCTGCTTCACGAAGTTCACGCCGTCGGGAGCGTCGTTGGCGTCGTATCCGGGATACTTATTGTGTTCGGCGTAAAAGCAGTCGATGGCGGTGCGAACGCTCATGAGGGTGGCCTGGACGGCGTTGGCCGTCGCGTGCGTCGAGGTACTCGACATCCGCGGGGCCGCGATCGCGGCTAGGATTCCGATAATCGTGACCACAATCACGAGTTCCACCAGCGTAAAGGCGCGGTGCCTCAGACGGAGCAAACTCGGTCGGCGCGCAGCGCCCATGGCCTTTCCCCCAAGGGTATCGCTAGGATCCCGCTTGGAATGTACGATACCCCGGCCTTCGCCGGCGAAGCGTGGAGGTCCGATCATGGGGCGGTGTCGGTACGACTTTGACCGAGACGTGGCCCTCGACCCCGATTCAGCAGTTGGGGGTGCAAGGACCGATCGGTGGCGGTCGCGGCGTGACAGGGGCGTTCCAACCGAGCTCTGACCTCCAAGCGGGCTTGCCCTTGTCCGATAAGACCGATAGAATAGTCGGGGTTCCCGGGCAAGGGGGAGCAGGCCTATGAACGATTGGTTGGAGGCCGAACAGCGCGTCGAACGCGCCCAGCAACTCTCCGAATCCCATCGCTGGGCGGACGCTCTCACGGAATTGGACGCGGCCCTGGCGATCCATCCCACCAACGCCCTCTGGCACGCCCAACGCGGCTATCTCCTCGAAGAATTGGACCGAACCGAGGAAGCGGCCGACGCCTATCAGCGTTCCTTTGACCTTGAACCGGACGATCGGGAAGTGGCCCTCGCCCTCGGTGCGACGCTCGCCCGACTGGGACGGATGGGCGCGGCGCTACAGGTCTTCGAGTCTCTCGCTCAGCAGCATCCCGACTTCGAACCGGCCTATTGCCATCGTGTGTACATCTACGCGGAGTTAGGTCGGCACGACCAGGCCGAGGAGATCTTCTACCTGGCGCAGCAGCTCGATGACGAGTGTCCGGACTGTTTTTTCCATCTCGGATCGTCCTTGGCGGCGCGTGGACAACACGATCGGGCGATTTTCTGCTGGGAACGTGTGCTTGAATTAGAGCCGGCCTACATCGGCGTGAACCGGCGGATCGCGCAGGGCCATCGGGCCAAGGGAAACCGCGACGAAGCTCATGAGTATTTCCTTCGCGAGCTTCGGGATGATCCGGGCAACGTCGACTTGTTGTTCGAACTCGCGGACCTTGCCCTGGAATCGGGGCAGATCGCGGCGGCGAGCGCGAAGCTCGAACAGATCTTAGAGCTAGAGCCGTGCCACGCGGGAGCGCGTTTGGCGCTGGGCCGGGTTTGGCTGCGGACGGGTCACCCCGACAAGGCCCTGGCGTGTTTCGACTCCCTGCAAACCAACTCCGACCCGGAGATGGAGTACGACAAGGCCGAGGCTGATACGCTCGCCGGCGAAGCGCTCTGTCAATTGGGGCGGTTTGCCGAGGCGCGGGTGCGCTTGGAGGCGGCGGTCGAGCGCGGCACGGACGACGGTCGGGTGATGATGCTCTTGGGAGATACGCTCCTCGCGGTCGGGAAGGCGCCGGAGGCGGCCGATCGGTATCGTCGAGTTCTGGCCGTCGACGCGCATAATCCCTTTGCTCATCATAGATTAGGTGTTTGCCTACTGAAGAGCGGGCGGGCTGCAGCGGCGCTGGAGCATTGCCTCTATGCCGTCCGGGGGAACCCTCGGTTCGGTGGGGCGATGTTTAGCGCGGCCATCGCCCATATTCGGCTAGGGCACTGGCGGGCGGCGCGGGAGATGCTGGGTCGCGCCGCAGGGGCCCTTGAAGATGATGGACCGGTTCGACAAATCCGAAAGCGCTTGTGGCGCTACCAGTTACGCTATTATCTTGACCGACTCCGCGGACGATCGAGCCGGCGTCCGTAACGGCCCGCGGTCGAAGCGGCAAAACCTGCTCAAGTGGGCTCGGAGTAAGAGGCTGCTTCATCGTTCCAGCAATCCGGCCCGGGACGCGTGCAACCTGGACACCGCCTCGATTGTTATAATACCTGGTGTAGAATGGCGGCGGTGAGTACGACAAACGGGCGTTTGCGCATGTGCGGGCGGGTGAGATTTTCCTATTGGGTCTGCATGATGGCGCCGTGCCTTGCGGTGTCCGCCTGGGCCCAACAACCACAACCAACGCCGCCGCCGCAAGAGCCCGCCGCACAACCCGCACCCGCGGCTGCGACCGCCGTGACGGCGATCGAGTCGGGAAACACGCCGACCTCCGCGACCGTCGAGAAGATCATGGAGGAGGCGGTGAAGAACATCTCCCGCCGCTACAACCTCAATGAAGCCCAGACGGCGGAGACGCAACAGCTAATGAAGCGCGAGGTCAGCCGCTTTCTCAAGGACCATGAGGCCGAGGTCTGGCCGGCGATCCGCGACCTGCTCGCCGCCCAACTCGGAGCCAAGCCGCCGGATAACCTCGAAGAAACGAAGCGGATCGGGAAGTCCGCCAGACCGCTGGCGGCGCTCGCCAAGGACGCCATCATCAAGGCCAACGAAGAGTGGCGCATGTACCTGACGCCGGAGCAGAAGGTCATGCACGACTATGACATGGCCGAGATGGAGAAAACGTTCGCGCAGGTCGACAAGAACTTCGGCGACTGGGAGGCCGGGCGGCCGACCGACGCGGGACTGTTCCCCCCCCCGCCGCCGGATGATCGCAGCCCGCCGCGCCCACGAAAACCCACGACCGGACTTCCCGAGCCCGAAGTGGAGACGTTCCGCGTTTCCATTTTCGACACGTTCGTCGAGGAGTTCATCAAAGATTATCAGTTGGACCAGGGGCAAATCGACTCGGCGCGGTCGATCCTGAAGGAGTTCAAAGTCAAGGCGAAGGACTTCAAGGCGGCCAAGCAGGAGGCACTGGCCAAAATCGCCGCCGACCAAAAGGCGGCGATGGAGGCCCGCGATCGGGACAAAATCGCGGCAACGGAGGCCGCCCGCAAGAAAGTGCTGGAACCGGTGTACGCCCTCTTCGGCGAAATGGAAGAGCGCCTCAAGGGGCTGCTGACGTCCGGGCAGATTGAGCAGTACGCCTCACAACACAAACTCGGTCAACCCAAGCCGTTGATCACCGCGACGGACAAGCCACCGGCGCCGTCGCCGGAAAAGGCGGCCGCACCGGCCGCGCCCCCGACTGAGCCGCCGACAAAGCCCGAATCGCCCGGCAAGAAGCAAGGCGACTAACGGACATTCGTCGGCCTATCGGACTTGGCAACCCTTTCGATCCGGCTGGGGCCGGTTGCCTGCGACAATCTTGAATCCTACGATCAAATTGGCCGTGCGAGTGCCCGTTCTTGACCCTCGGCTCCGCGCGTTTGTTTTCGGGGCTGCCGGCGCTTCTCGGCTGCGTTGTGTGTCCGATCCCCGAAAGGGAGGACATCGTCACGGACTCGGTCGTATGGAATCGATCCATCCAACCCATCCGCTGCGTCGGCTGTTCGCGGGACTCGTCGAGCACGCCTTCTGCGCGGAGGTCGGGATGTGCGACCCCGGTCTGACGGGATACGTCGCCGATCTGCTGGTGAGCTTCACGCACATCGACCGGCTCAACGCCATCCGCAATGCCTCGGGGAAGCGGCTCGATCAGATCGCGGCCATGCTGGCCGTCGCCTCGGAAGAACGCCCCACGACGCCGGTGGAGCGTGATCGAGTCGTGTATCGACACATCGGCGATTTCACCTTGTTCTGGGCCGGCGTCTATCCGGAGCACCTGAAACGCGCCAGTCGTGACCCGACCGATGTGTTGTTGGATTACGTGTCCCAGGGCAAGCGTTCGTACGCCATCGTCTCGCAACTCGCGGGCGAGAACGACGAACCCCCGTCCTCGCTGTTCAGACATCTCAGCGAGGACTTTGAGTTCTGCCTGTACGGGTTGGGGTTGGTCCGGCGCGGATGGGAAGAGGCCGCTCCGATCACGGGCGAACGCGGCGACATCCTTTACTAAACCCGATTCAGTTTCTGTGTAGCGAGCCGCGGGTGGAATGAAATCCCGACGCGCCGGGCGTCCGCGCTGGCTGTCGCTGCGCAACGCGGTGTCGCCGGTGGAGGGGCCGACATGCAAAATCGGATTCGGCTCTAACCGGGCGGCAGGTCACGGAGGGCGGCGGCGAGTTGGTCGGCGACTTCGGGGCCGGCGATTTCGCGGGCGAGGGCGACGGGGTCCGCTTTGAGCGCGCTGAGGTTGCGGGCGCAGGTGAGTGTGTTGAGCGATCGCGGGCCTTCGGTGTTGAGTATGATGCCGAAGGCCTCGCGGAAGCACTTCAGCGCCCCGTCGAGGTCGCCTTTGTCTTGCAGCACGCTGCCGATGTTGTTCACGTCGATGGCAACCCCGGGATGGTTGCCCCCATAGGCAGCGCGGTCGATGCGTTCGGCCTCGCGGCAGCATTTCAGCGCCCCGTCGAGGTCGCCTTTGGCTCGAAGCACCCCGGCGATGTTGTTCACGCAAATGGCGACCGTTGGATGGTTGTCGCCGTAGGCGGCGCGCCTGATGTGTTCCGCCTCGCGGTAGTACTTCATCGCTCCGTCGAGGTCGCCGCTGACTTTCAACACCAGCCCGATGTTGTTCACGTCGGTGGCAACCTCGGGATGGTTGTCCCCATAGGCGGCGCGGTCGATGCGTTCAGCCTCGCGGAAGCATTTCAGGGCGGCGTCGAGGTCGCCTTTGTCGTGTAGGACGTTGCCGATGTTGTTCACGTTGATCGCAACTTTGGGGTGGTTGTCGCCGTAGGCGGTGCGCCCGATTCGCTCTGCGGTGTGGAGGGTTGCCAGCGCCTCGTCAAGGCGGCCGCGGTTCTGGAGATAAAGCCCGACCTGATTGGCCAGAGCACCAGCATCCGCGGAGGTCGACAAGTGCTCGGCGTGGGCGATGCAGGCTAGCGCGTGGGCCGCGTACTGATCCTGCATGGCCCAATTGCGGTAGTCGAGGGCGTGGGCGAAGCGCTTGCCCAACGCAACAACGAGTGAGGTAAGGATGGCGTCGCGGGTTTTCTTGTCGCTTTGCGACCTGACGGCCTGCTGGGTGAGGCGGTGGAGGGAGACCTTCTCGCGGTAGTCTAAGATGGAGAGGTCGGCGAGCTTGCGGAGCCATTTGCGGGCGGCGTCCAGATCGACCTTCGCGGCGTCGGCGAGGAGGTCGATGGGGATGTCATCGGGGTGGCAGAAGGAGGCGAGGGAGAGGAGGGTCATCGCGGGCGTGTTCTCAAGGGCCCGGAGGTGAAGGGTCAGAGATTGCGCGACCTTGGGGCGGTAGCCGGTTCCCATGCGTGAGGGATCGAGGTCGTCGAGAAGGCTCTTGTCGTCGCCGAGGTCTGCGGATTGAAGTCTGGTCAGGAGTTCGGCGGGCATTACGTCGGGGTAATCGCGGAGATACGCACCGCAGAGAGCAAGGGCGAGGGCGTGGTCGCCGAGGTGGTCGGCGACGGCGTCGAGGTCGGGCCGACAGTTGGCGTCGTCAAGAAGCCGCGGGCGGTGGAGAGCGAGGAGCTTGAGCGAGACGTCGCGGGCGAGAACTTCAACGGGGAATTGACGAATCCTCGCGGCGGGCAGGTCGGTGCGGCGGGTGGTGATGAGCATGCGCGAGGGGTCGGTCAGCGTAAGTCCGCCGAGCTTGGCCGGGTCTTCGAGGTTGTCGAGAATGAGGAGATGTTTCCCCTGCGAGAGGCAGGCGCTGATGACGCGGCGGATTTCGTCGGGGGCGGCCGTGGGCGGGAGGCTGGGGTCGAGCCTTGCGGCGAGCCGCGCGAGGGAAGGCTCAATGCCGTCATTGGAGGCGTCGATCCACCACAGGCCGCCGAAGTCCGCCGCGTGACGGAAGGCGAATTCGACGGTGAGCTGGGTCTTACCGATTCCGCCTTCCCCGCTTAACGCATGAGTGACGGCGACGTTGCCTTTGGAAAGCTGGTCGTAGAGCCGGGCAAGTTCGTCCTCGCGGCCCACGAAGTTGAGGTTTCGGGCGATGTCATCGTCGGGGAAGTTCGTGTCCGGGGTTTTGAAGAAGTCGGGATACAGATCGCGCCCGGGTAGCGGTTTGCTTGAAACCGGCGGCGCGCCCGCGGGGCGCTTGCCGATAGGGACCTTGACCGCCGGGGGAATACCGTCGAGTCGGGCAAGCAATCGGTCGTACTGAGCGGGGTAAACATAGCGCGACGCGCCGCGCAGCGGCTTGGGGATCCATTGCTTTTCCGCATCGTCGAACAGGACGGGTATGAACTTCGTGTTGTTCGACCCGGCATCGTAGATGTGTTGGTAGATGTTGGTTGATTCGCAGCGCACGCCCGGACCCTCGTCGGGCGGGGCGTTGCCCATGCAGCGGTCGTGCCAGAGTTTGGTCACCACGATGAGGACGAAGTCCGATTCGGCGAGGCCGCGATCCATCCACTTGGGCCAGCCTTCGGGCGGTGAACTCTGAAACTGGTCGAGGTCGCAGTCGAAGCCGTCGGTGCGGAGGCGGTTGGCCAGTTCCAGGACGCGGGCGTCGTGCTCACGGGAGTCGTGGGCGTAACTGATGAACACCTTCAGCGGGCGATCGGACACGTCGGGTTCCCCCAAGGCACCGAGGGATAGGCTCATCCCACGTGGTCCATTGTATTTCCGGGAAGTTGACGGATAAACCGGTCGATGCAGGACGCGGATCAGAGGCTGATTCGTCGAGGTCGTTCACCGTTCACTGCGAGCTGGGGCGTCTACCCTCATCATGGCCGAAGCCTTTCCCAAATCGACCTTCATCGGCTACTACTACCATGAAAGTTCGATCGCCTGGGCCCACAAGGCCGCCGCCAAAGCGGGCCTGGACCGCCGCGTCACCTTCGAAGTCGCCTCGTCCACCGACTTTCCCGGCAACGGTTTCGACCTCGTCGCCTGTTTCGATTGTCTTCACGATATGGGCGATCCGGTCGGCGCCGCGAGACACGTTCGCGGTTCGCTCACGCCGGATGGCACGTGGCTGATTGTCGAGCCGTTTGCGGAAGACGAGGTCGAGAAGAACCTGAACCCCGTCGGGCGGACCTATTACGCGGCGTCCACGCTGGTCTGCGTTCCGGCCTCCATGGCCCACGGCGACCCGGCACTGGGGGCCCAGGCTGGCGGAACGCGACTCCGCGAAGTGGTCATGGGCGGAGGATTCACGCGGTTCCGCCGTGCAACCCAGACGCCTTTTAACCTCATCCTCGAGACCCGCCCCTAACCGGACGGCCAACGTGTCGTTCACGGGTCACGCGGCGACTCCCACGGCCCCCATGCCCTTCCGGAGTCCGTCCTACGGCGTACAACGTCCGCATCGATCGCGACAGAAGCCCCCGCCGCAGGTGCCGTCCGGACAATGCACGGTGTTGCTGCAAGGCGCGACGGCGGCGCCCGTCACGGGCATGTAATGCCGCACGGGAAGGCAAACCCCTTGAACGCGTCCACATCTAGCGTAATGTCGAGGGCGTCGATCACTCCGTCCGGCGTGCAGCCCCAAATGTTCACCTGCTCGAACGTGACGTCCCCGAAGATGCCCTTGAAGGCGTCGACGACCCGAACGATATCCAAGGCGTCGACATCGCCGTCGCCGTCGATGTCCTGGTCGTAAACGTCGGGCGTTCCGTCGTTGTCGAAATCGGATGCCGGGTCGGCCTGGTCGGGCGTGTCGGGTCGATGATCCGACGCACACGCCAAAGCATGGCCACGTCCGCCAGAGGCGGATGGACCATGCCACGCGCCCGCTACCACCAACGACAACCGACGACCGAATGTGCCATCATGTGGCACGGAGAAAAATGAATGGTCCGCACAGCGGACCCTACGAAACTGGGCACCGTTCGCGCCTCGATCCGCCAACTGGGGCTGGAGTGGGAACAGTTCCAGAGCGCGTGAACAGAGCGGAGATCACGCCGCCTGCGCCCGATCACGGGCCGAACATGCTGTTCTGAAAGACCGCGAAGTCCAGCAAGTCCACAACGCAATCGAGATTGAGGTCCGCCCGCGGGCGACCTTGATCGTCAACCGGGATGTCCGGCGGCGTGAAATCGCACACGTCGGTTACGTTTGGTATGCCGTCGTCGTCGATGTCGCGGTCGCAAACGTCGGGCGTTCCGTCTTCGTCGAAATCCGGGCCTGCGCACGCGCCCTGAAACTCAAACGCACCCATGTCCGGTGCGCCGCCCGAATTCCTTGGGTCGCCTTCGAAATCCGTCAGGGGGATTCCGATGGCCGTCCCTGCATTACGCACAAGCGACGTCTCCTGTAGATGATAGTCACCACTGCCTGGATCGACGAACAAGGGATTGAGATTGACGACCCCGGGACCCACATTGAAGCTTCCACTGCCACTTACACTACCGATGTCAGAATGGTCTGCGTCAAAATTGATGTCCCTCCTGATGTCCACATCGGAACTCTGGTTCCCCCAGACGATGCTATTGTAGATGTGCGAGGTCAGTTGACCGCCGTCCAGCGTAAACGCTTCGATTCCGTGACCATTGCTTCCACCACTCGTATTCCCGCTGATCGTTGCGTGGATGATCCTCCAATGACCGCGACCCGTCTCGGTCACTTGGCTGTAGATGGCGCTGCTGACGTTGTTGGCAATGGCTGTATTGGCGATCGTTCGATCGGATTCGCTGGAATCCCAATTGTGGATGTTGCAGGCACCACCAAACGAATCTGACGTGCTCTCCATAATAGAGCAATTCACAATGCTTGTTGTCATGCACGCGGTACCTTGTGCAAGGAGGTTGACCGCTCCAAAGGAGCCATTCCCTTTGACAAAGTGGATTCCTTCCAAAATAATGGTAGGATTCCCGCCGCTGTTCGAGAAATAAAGAACCTCACCCCCCATCCGACCGTCGAAGGTTGTGGGGAACTGGCGGAGATCACGATGCGAGAAATCCCCGCTCCATGCTCCCTGGATCATGATCACCCTCTCCGAGAATGTCATGTAGTTTACGTTGTAGGTCCCGCCCGCAACCCGAATGACAGTCCCGGGTGCGACGCCATCGATCGCCTGACCAACATCGCTGAAATCAGCCCCCGATGGTGCCACCGTTACACCCGGTGGGCTCGTAGAGTTGTGCGGATCACCTCCAAGCTGGAATTCGAAGAGGTTGACCACCTCGTCGCCATCAGGGTCGAACCATGCATCGTCAGGATTACCCGGATCCAGACCGCGAGCTGACTCCCATGAATCTGCCATCCCGTCATCATCGGCGTCCTCGAGAAAGCAATCCCCTGCGCCTGCCACGCCTCCGGGGGTCTCTTGCGAGTACCTGAGCAATTGGTTCTCCAGGGCTCTCCGTACATCCCTGGCTTTGAGGTCTTGCGGTGTCACATCTCCCGCCAGGGCAACCGCGGGGCTTAGGGAACCCACCGCGGCCAGCAAGGCGCAGACGCCTCGCAAGACCGCTACCCGCGCAAAGCGTTCCCGACACTTCTGGCTCCTTAACGCATCACAAAGGCCCTTTACATCTGTGAAAAGGCTGGATGTTGCTCTATGAAAACTCATCGTTAGGCCTCCTTTGCACCGGGACAAACCGGCAAGGTGTAGTGTGAATGAAACGGACGTTTCCCATTTGCCGCCGCCATCAACATAAACAACTACCCGCACCTCGGCTCCGCGTCAAGCGTGATCCCGGTGAGCGTGTCAACCAGGGCGAAGATGCCAAACATGCCACACCGGCCTGATAACCACCGCAACATAAGGTAACCGACATTTCCCATTTACCGAAACTCAAGCGGTCATTCTACAGGAACGGCCTACGCGGTGCCAAGCGGAAACGTCCGGCCTCGCTCTGAATCACGCCCCTTTGCCCGCTCCATCGTGGAAATCGTGCACCTGACGCCCCCGGAACAACGATTCCGTCCCGTTTCGGCGCAGCATCAACCTTTGGCCCCACTCGAATCACCAACTTTTCGCTCGGTCACGAGCGTCAGCAGCCCCGACCCAGATCCATCCCGCAGCAGCCAACAGCAGAGAGAACCGATTCAGTTTCATAACCGCACTCCGTTTCAGAAAGGAACGACCCACAACACCCCCACAATAGGATCGCGGCATCCCGCTACGTTCCAATTTTCAACGCCAAGCGCGCCGCGCCGAACAAACCAGCCGCTCCCGGCGCGACCGCTACTTCCGAACCGTTGGGGCTGAGAGAGCCTTGTTTCTCGGTCCCGCAAGCCTGCGTTCTACAAGCGCAACGAAGCGCGTGCAACGGTATTGCCCAAGAACCGGCCGGTAATGTCGAGCAGGGAAGCACAAGCAACAAAGGCAATCGCAATCATAACGCCCGATAACTGATACGTCGTCTTTTAGGCCACGACGACCGACCAGTCGTACGGACTCGGTGTGGCCGCAGATCGGTCGGGATCCAACCGTTTGGACGCCGAGGCGTTGCCCGTGTCGTCGAAGGTCGTCTTGCCGTCGGACCCGGAGGGGCTAAATTACCGGCTGATGGATGTCGGGGCCGTCAGGTCAAGGAAGGCGCAGCTTGGCGATTGTTGCGGGGATTGATGAGGCCGGCTTCGGTCCGTTGCTCGGACCGCTCGTCGTCACCGGCGTCGCCTTCCGTGTCCCGGACTCGCAGGCCCACCGATGCCTGTGGGAAACCCTCCGCGAAACCTGCACTCGTCGCCCGGACCGCGACGGTCGTCGTCTGGCCGTCGCCGATAGCAAACAACTCTTCCGCGGACGGACGGACTTTTCGGCCCTTGAGCGTCCCGCGATGGTCATGCTCGCCGTCGCGGGTCTCAGGCCGCGCACTTGGCGGGCACTGCTCGACCTACTCGCACGCGATGCGACCCTGCCGCTCGAACGGTGCCCGTGGTACGCCGGACAGGACATTGATCTGCCCCTCAGCGGGAACGTCGGCGACGTCGGAACGCGGGCCAACGCCGTCCGACGAAACATGAATGAGCAGAGCGTGGAGTTCGTCGGCGTGTTCGCGGAACCGATCCTGGAGGAGCAGTTCAACCGTTTGGTCAGCAAGACGGGCAATAAGGCCGTCGCCATGCTCGGAACCGCGCTGCGAGTGGTTGATCGGATCCTCCGGGGCGTGCCGGACCCGCGGGTCCGGCTTTGCGTCGATCGGCTTGGCGGACGGGTCCATTATCGCGAGGCCCTCAACACGGCGTTCCCCCAGTTTGAGATCCAGATTCTGGAAGAGTCTGCCGATCGCAGCGCCTATCGCCTGGCGAACTCGGCACGCGTGTGTCGCCTTGAGTTCGTCACCGGAGGCGAGGATCGACACTTCGCGATCGCGTTGGCCAGCGTGTACAGCAAGTACCTCCGCGAACTCTACATGCACCTGTTCAATGCCTATTGGTCACGGCAGGTGGCCGCGCTGCGACCGACGGCGGGGTATTACACGGACGCCAAGCGTTGGCTCAACGACGCCGCGGCGGAACTGGATCGGCTGGGCATCGACCGCGCGACGCTCGTGCGGCAGCGGTGATTCAAGGGCCGGCCGCGCCGGGGAGGCCGTCGTTGACACTTCGCGGATCGACGGGTACGGTGGAACCGGAATGGTCCGCGGAGTGTCGTCGGTGTCGATCGAAAGCTGGTCGGAAAATATCGTGGTGGTGGAGCTTCAGGACGATCCCGCGTTCACCGACGACCTGACGGCCGTCATCGACCAAGTCGACGGGCGCAAAGACGTCGATGTAGTCTTGGACTTCGCCGGGGTCAGCTACGTGAACTCCTCCAATATCGCCAAGCTGCTCAAATTGCGGAAAAAGCTGCACGGGCGTAAACACCGGCTCGTGTTATGCGGGATCGACACGAATGTATGGGGCCTGTTCCTGGTGACCGGTCTGGACAAGGTTTTCGACTTCGCCGACAACCTCGCCACCGGCCTGGCGAGCGTGCAACTCGAGCCGGAATGAAACGAATGGCAAACGATTGCAAATTGCCAATTTCCAATTGCCGATTGGGGGCCAAGCATCGAGCGAGCACGAGGGCATCCGGTCTTCTCCGTAGTAATTGGCAATCGGCAATCGGCAATCAGCAATCCCCGCCCGCCACTCGCCGCTCACCGATCCATCAGGCTTGGACCCTTGCATCGGCCCTGTTGCTCTCTTCCTGCGCGGCCCCGGCTCCCACGCCTATGGACTATAGCGTGGGACAGGGGCAACCCGGCGACCGAACCGCCCTCCTCGACACGGCTGAAGCCGCGCTGATCGGCCTTGGTTATCGAATCGAGCGACGCGACGCGGTCGAGGGCGTCCTTACAACTCAACCGGTCGAGGCCCAAGCGGGCCTTGACCACACGCGCCCGGCAAGCCTGAGCTCACGTGGCAAGACGCGGCGGATGGTCGAAGTCCGCGTGGCGGATAGCGGGGGGGCCACGAAGGTTTTCTGCAGGGTTCTGATCCAGGAGCAGACGACGCAAGCCCACCGCATGTTCGCCGCCGACCGTAGCGGCTCCGACACCCCCGGCGACTTCACCGCGATCAACCGTGACGCCGCCACCACCACGGAACAGAACACCGTCTGGCGCACGCTCCGCCGGGACAGGTCCGCGGAACGTCAGATCCTTGACGCGATCATGCCGCCCATCCTTCCCTCGGGCAAGAACAGCGCTCCCCAATGACCAATCGGGGATAGCGGCCCGCCCGACCTCCCAAGGCACACATCCAGAAACTTGTAAGGGGAAGCGCGAGACCGTATAATGGCAGACCCAAGTGGAGAACGAAACTCATGACGATCATCAACGGACATTATGACGGCAAGCGAGTAGTGCTGGATGACCCGGTGCCACCCGACATCCACCCGGACACCCCGGTCAGAGTTATCTTCGATAACGGCGAGCTTCGCGATCTGTTCGCGGAACTCGGGCGGTTGGCCGTCGCGACGGACGATCTGCCCCCGGACTATGCGGCGCAACACGAGCATTACGTCAAGGGGACCCCGCGCCGGTGACGGGCACGTTCGTCGATACCTCGTTCCTGATCGCTTCGCTCCGCGTGAGCGATGAACTCCACGAACGCGCCTTGGGTTGGCAACGGGCCGCGTCGCCCCCGTTCGTGACCACCGAGTACGTTCTGGTCGAACTGCTCGACGCCCTTACCTCGCCACCCGTGCGTGCAGCCGCGGCATCCGCCGTAGAGGTATTTCGTCGAAAACGAGTGATGCGCATCGTTCCCGCCTCGACCGCTTTGCTCGATGAAGGGATCTCCTGGTTTGCAACCCATGCCGACAAACGATGGAGCCTGACCGACTGCATCTCCTTCGTCGTCATGCGCCGCGAAGGAATCATTGACGCGTTAACAAACGATCACCATTTCGAGCAGGCCGGGTTCCGGGCGCTGTTGCGGAGCTGTCCGTCCTGACGTCGAGGAAAGGAAGAAATGATCGTCGAGTACATTAACGCAGCGCTCGCAAGAGCAACCTACGAGCGGATCGAGGACAAGGACAATCCGTATTACGGGCAGGTGCCTGTTCTCAAGGGGGTTTGGGCGACTGGAAAAACGCTCGAAGAGTGCCGCAATCATTTGGCGGAGGTCATCGAAGGCTGGCTGATCGTGCGCCTGAGAAAAGGACTCGCCATTCCGCCGATCGGAAAGCACCAGCTCAAGGGCGCGAGGACTCTTCGCTTTGGGACGTAGGTTGACGCCGATTTCGTGGAAGGAGTTGGTCCGGCGGCTGAGACGGCTCGGTTTTGACGGCCCCTATCAGGGAGGGAAACATCCCTACATGGTTCGAGATGATCTCGTTCTGACTATCCCGAACCCCCACCGTGCCGACATCGGCGTCGAACTCCTGAAACGAATTCTCAAGCAGGCTGCAATCGCTCAGAAGGAGTGGTCGGCGGCGGAATAAACCTGCCTTCGTTGTCACAACGGGACGACGAATGACAGCGCATGTCCTCGCGGGCTAGCGATCAAGCGTATGGAATCGAAAGGAGCAAGGTCATGTTGCGTTTCCGATCGACGACGGTTGTTCTGCTATGGATTGGGCTTCTGTTTGGCTTGCACGCTCCGCCGGGACAGGTCCGCGGAACATCAGATCCTTGACGCGATCATGCCGCCCATTCTTCCCTCCGGCAAGAACAACGCTCCCCAATGACCCATCGAGAGTTACGGTCCGCCGGTCGCGTAGGGAATCGGATCGACGAGCCCCGCGTCGAGAAAGCCTTGACGGCGGAGGAGGCAACTGTCGCAGTGGGCGCAGGCCAAACCGGAAGGCGTCGGATCGTAGCAACTGTGCGTAAGCGAGAAGTCAACGCCCAAGCGCGTGCCTTCGCGGATGATGTCGGCCTTGGACATGGAGATGAGCGGGGCGTGGATTTTGATCGAGGCCCCGGACACGGCGGCCTTGGTGGCCACGTCGGCGAGGCGCTGGAAGGCGGCGAGGAACTCCGGGCGGCAGTCGGGGTATCCCGAGTAGTCCACGGCGTTGACGCCGATGAAGATGTCCGACGAGCCGATCACCTCCGCGTAGCCCAGCGCGAAAGCGAGGAAGATCGTGTTCCGCGCGGGAACATAAGTCACAGGGATGCCCCGGCCCATGTCCGCGATCGAGGCTGACTTGGGGACGTCAATCGAGCCGGTGAGGGCGGACCCGCCGAAGGCGCGGAAGTCGATAGTCTGCACGACGTGCTGCGCGGCGTGCGCCGCCCGGGCGACATCGGCAGCGGCTCGCACTTCGACCTGGTGCCGCTGACCATACTGAAACGTAACTGCATACAGCGCAAACCCTTGCGCGCTGGCGATGGCCGCCGTCGTGGCCGAATCGATGCCGCCGGATACTAATACTACGGCTTTTGCCTGCCGATACCCCATCTTAACGCCTTAGTCGCGTACGCATAGTGCTATAAGTGGAAGTTTACCGTTGTAGCTACTGAGCCCAGCTAGGCGACCGGTCTTACCTTCCCGGAAATCGAAGCGTCGTCGCAGCCTAGAAGGTGTAGGTTCGTAACACCATCGTAATGTGTGAGTTCCTTTTTGCATCCGGGTATTGCGTTGCCAGTATTAGGAAGTTAGCTTCCGCCGTTTCAAAAACATCTTACGAACGCACCTGCCGTTCGTTGTTCGAGATGATGATGAGAGCAGTCTTTTTTGGAGAGGCCTGAACATGAGGAACGTACGTACCAGTTGGATCGCATCCGCGATCGTCTTCGCCATCGCCCTGCCGGTGTTCGCGCAGAGCGGCGGCGCCCAGCCGGCGAAGGAGCCGGCCAAACCCGCTCCCGCTCCCACGAAGGAGCCGGCTAAGGAGCCTGCGAAACCGGCGGTCGAGCCGGCCAAGCCCGCGGCACCGGCGCCGGCGGTCGCCAAGGAACCGGCGAAGGAGCCCGCCAAGCCCGCCGCACCTGCTGCTGCGCCCGCGGCCGCACCCGCTAAGGAAGCGGCGAAGGAACCGGCCAAGTCCGCAGCCCCGGCAGGCGCCGCGACGGCCGTCGCCGTCGGCAAGCCCGCTCCGGATTTTAAGCTGAAGGACGTGGATGGCAAGGAGCACGGCCTTGCGGAGTACAAGGGCAAGGTCGTGGTGCTCGAGTGGTCGAGCGCCGGCTGTCAGTTCTGCCAGCGTCACGCCAAGGGCGGAACGGTCGCGAAGGTCATGGGCAACTTCAAGGACAAGCCGGTCGTTTGGGTCAACGTCGACTCGACCGGCGACGCCAAGGCCGAGGACTGCAAGAAGTTCGCCACGGACAACAAGCTCGAGACGTACCTGCTGGATCCGACCGGTGCGACGGGCAAGGCCTACGGCGCCAAGACGACGCCGCATTGCTTCGTGATCGACAAGGACGGCAAGCTCGCTTACATGGGCGCGATCGACGATGACAAGGACGGCAGCAAGGGCGACAAGGCCAAGAATTACGTCAAGGAAGCCATCGACGCGGTTCTGAAGGGCTCGACGGTCGCGACGGCGACGACCGACCCGTACGGCTGCCCGGTGAAGTACAAGGGATAATCCCGACAAAACGGCGCGGTCTGACCTACGGAATACCGCGTCGGTTCGGCGAGTCACAGCACTGGCGGGCGATGGCCTACGTCATCGCCCGCCAGTTCGTTTGCAGCAAGTCCAGGGCGTGCGTTCGGAGGTGGGGGTCATCGGCACGAGTGCGCGAGCCGTCCCGTGTTCAGTGGGTGCGACGACGCGCCTAGTCTGCATTTTTCCGGCATGGAACGCTCCCGACCACGCTCGCATCACGACATTCGGAGGTGGCAATCGACTGGCGTGCGACACCCGCTCGCGCCGGGGTGAAAGACTTCATTTCTGCCCCGGTTCGGGGAGGGCGAAGCGGTCGCGGATGGTGGAGTAGTCGTCGCCGCCCAACCGTCCGATCAGATCGATTTTGGCCGCGTCCGCGGTTCCGTCGGGAAGAAGCAATTCACGGGCGATATGAAAGCAGAGCACTTCGGCGATGCAGATGTTGGCAGACAGCGGACCGTCGCCGACGGGAACGATCTTCACGAGCTTGCACTCCATGTGCAGGGGCGATTCGGCCACCCGCGCGGGGCGAACGAAGCGGCTGGGTAGGGGGGTGAAGCCCGCGGCCTCGAACTCATTGACCTCCGGCGGGAAGGGATAGGAGGCCTCGTTCATCGCCTCCTTGATCGAATACGGCACCACGTTCACCACGCATTCAGGAACCGCTCGAAGGTTCACGATGGTATCCTTGACCGTCCCGTCGGCCCGGGTGCAGGGCGAGAAGATCACCGCGGGAGGATTCGAGCCCACACCGTTGAAGAACGAAAACGGGGCGAGGTTGGGGACGCCCTTCGCGGAGACCGTGGACACGAAGGCGATCGGTCGAGGCAACACGCACGAGAGCAAGGTCTTGAAGTTGTCCCGCCGATCACGCTGCGACGTGACCAGGGCTTCGAATTCGGTGTGACGTTTCATGCGCTGCGGCGGGATGCCCGACCCGCGCTCAATCCCTAATTCGTGGACGATTGGAGCTTCTTGCACAGTTGATAGTAGTCGAGCACGCCTTGCGCGGCGGGGCGGTCACCGTCGGGCGCCGCGGAGACCGCCTCCTGCTGCAACGCGATCGCCCGATCCAGATTGCCGATCTGGTACAGCGCCTTGGCATAAACTTCGATCGCCCAGGTTTGCTTGGACGCCTCGTAGGCCGCCTTTGCGGCTTCCAGGGCAAAGTCCGGGGTCCGGGAGGCGAAGTCCTCGTTGCCGCAGAGCGTGACGGCGAGGCGGTGCATGGCCTTTGCGTCGCTTTTGTACTTGGCGATGTGCCCTCGCGCCCACGTCTTGAACTCCTCGGCCTTCTTCGGCTCCGACGCGTACAGCCCGGTCAGCAACTGCATCGCCGTTTCATTGGACGGGTCGAGTTTCAGAATCTCGATCACACCCTTCCACACCGTGTCCATCTCGCCCATCTGATAGGCCATTTCGAGGGACTGGAAGCGCTTGGCCACCTCTTGGTCGAGATTGGCCGCCGCCTTCGCCGCGGCCACGTCGTACTTCCCTCCGATGAGGTCCGGGATCACGTGCTCCAGTTCCGGGTCTAGCGGGCTTCCCTCCCACACCACGCGTCCATCGCGGCCCACGAGGAACGCATAAGGGATGCCCACCAGCTCGCTCGGCAAATACGCTTTTGACGTCGCGCCGTTGTCGTCGATGGCGACGGTGTACATCATATTCTTGCCCTGCTCCTTAACGAACTGCTTGATCTCCGTCGGGGAGTTGCGGGACGGGTCTGGGTCGGTGACGCCGATGATGACCAGGTCCTTTTCGTACTTTTTCTGATACTGCGTGAGCAGCGGCACGCTGGCCTTGCACGGCGGGCACCACGTCGCCCAAAACTCCACCATGTGGATCTTTTTGGCGGCCTCTTTGGCCAGGTTGACCGCCTCGCCGCGCACCCAGTCCTTGATCTTCAACGGCGGGGCGGGATCGCCCACCTTCAGGTCGGCGAGGACCGGCGTCCCCGTAGCGATCATCGCGGCCAGCGCCGCGACCAACATCTGACGTAGCTTTATCAACGAACCGCTCCTCACCTCGGTTGAACTCCGCTCCTCTTTACCCCACGCGGGAGAGCCGTCCGGCGGCGCCGGCTCGCGATCCGGCCAGCTTTCGCAGCCGCCGGCAGGCTTCCTCAAGGTCCGGTATCTTCTTGGCGAAACAGAAGCGCAGTTGATTCTCACCGTCAGCCGGGTTCCGATAGAACGCCGATCCGGGCACTGTGGCGACCCCGACTTCGTTCAAGATCGCCTCGGTGGCGGCAGTGGCACTGCCCCAGCGGCCCTCCTCGAAGGAGGCCAACATATAGTAGCTGCCCTCCGGCACGAACGGCGTGAACCCGATGCCGCGAAGCGTGTCGGTGAGCATGTCGCGCTTGACCGTGTAGTCGGCCCGCATGTCCGTGTAGTACTTCTCCGGCAAGCCCATTCCGCCCACCACTCCGTATTGCAGCGGGGCCGGGGCGCAGATGTAAAGCAGGTCGTTCACCACCGAAACGCGGTCGATGATCTCCGCCGGACCGACGGCGTATCCGATCCGCCATCCCGTGATCGCGTAGGTCTTCGATCCGCCGCTCATCGTGAGCGTACGGTCTTTGGCCTCCGGCAGGCGTCCGATGCTCACGTGGGGCTTGCCGTAGGTGATGTATTCGTAGATTTCGTCGGTGGCGATCCAGACGTTGTGTCGTTTCGCCACGCCCGCGATCGCTCGCAACTCCTCCTCGGAGAAGACCTTCCCGCTGGGGTTCGCGGGGGTGCAGAGGAGGATCATTTTCGTCTTCGGAGTGACGGCGGCCTCGACCTCCGCCAAGTCGAACGACCAGTCCGGCGGCTGCAAGTCCACGAAGCGCACGTTGACTCCGAACAGCCTCATGGCGTTCACGTGGTAGCTGTAAAACGGAGAGAAGACGATGCACTCGTCGCCGGGGTTCAGCGTCGCCAGGATGATGCAGGCGAACGCCCCGGCGGAGCCGACCGTGACCACGACCTCTTTCTCCGGATCGCACGCAATGCCGTTGAACTCGCGCATCTTCTTAGCGATCGCGCTTCGCAGTTCGATGATCCCGCGCAGGTTCGTATAGCTGGCGCGGTCCTCCTCGATCGCGCGCTGTGCGGCACGTTTCACGGCGTCGGGCGCGGGTTGATCGCACACGCCCTGGGACAGGTTCGCGCCGCCCATCGCGGCGCAGATCGCCGAAAAGCGGCGGATGTCCGATTGTTTGATCGACTTGACTCGGTCTGCGACCGGCTTGTTCATCATCGCTCTCCTGAAAAAGGCGCCGCGTATACCGCGGCATGGAATCCGTTCCTGCCTGGTACAGACCAGGAAGTATACGCCTTCGGGCCGTTCATTTCAAAGGTGGGCGCAAGAAAGAAGGGCCCCGGTTCGTGACTGGAACCCTTCATTTACGCTTTTGGCTGCCGCCCGCACGGCCGATGGGTGTCGGCGGGTGGATCGGCCCGACCTTCTGACTACTTACCACTCGAAGTGGCTGGAGAGACCGCCGCGGAGGGGTTTCTTGCGCTTCTTGGTCGTTTTCGCCTGGGTCGCCGGGCCGGCCGCGGCTGCGGCTTCCGCCGATGTCGGCGCATTGACGGCCTTGATGGAAAGCGAAATCCGGTGGTTGTCCTTGTCTACCCCGAGCACGCGGGTTTCGACGTCTTGGCCGGGCTGCACAACTTCGGAGCAGGATTTCACACGATGGTCGGAAAGTTCAGAGATGTGGACCAGCCCCTCGACTCCGGGCGCGATCTCCACGAACACCCCGAAGTCGGCGAGCCGTGTAACCTTACCGTGTACCAGGGAGTGGACGGGGAAGCCCTCGAACACCCCGGCCCAAGGATCGGGCTGGGCTTGTTTCATACTCAACGCGATTCGGTGCTTGTCCGCTTCGACGCGAATCACTACGCAGTCCACCACGCTTCCCGACGAGACGACGTCGGCCGACTGCTTCACCCGCGACCAGCCCATCTCACTGATGGGGATCAGTCCCTCGACGCCCGGCTCCAACTCCGCGAAGGCGCCGAAATCGGCAAGCCGGATCACGCGGACCTTCAAGGGTGTCCCGACAGGGTATTTTTCCGGCACGTGCACCCACGGGTCGGGCAGGGCCTGTTTGAGGCCTAGCGAAAGCCGTTCGCGATTGGAATCGATCTTGAGAATCATCACTTCGACGCGTTGGCCCGGCGACAGCACGTCCGTCACCTTCTCCACCGTTCCCCAACTCAGCTCGCGGATGTGAAGAAGTCCATCGACGCCGCCTAAGTCCACAAACGCCCCAAAGTCGGTGATGCTGCGGACGACGCCGGGGCGAACCTGTCCGACGGCGAGTTCGGCGCGAAGTTTTTCACGGGCCTCGGCCAGCTCCCGCTCCTGCACCTTGCGCCGGCTCAGCAACACGTTCTTATTGCGTCGATCCAGTTCGAGGACCTCGCACCGGACCATCTGGTTGAGCAGCAGCGAAACGTCCTTCATCGGGACGATGTCGGCGTGGGAGCCGGGCATAAACGCGCGGATGCCTTTGAGGTCGATCTCCAGGCCGCCCTTGATGACGCCCGTGACCTTCCCCTCGACGATCATGCCCTTGGTCAGATTCGTCCACGTGGCCCGTTGCAGCGCACCCTTTCGGCTTACGATCACCAGGCCCGAGTCGGCGTCGAACCGCTCGACGACCACATCGACACGGCGACCGACATTCACGACTTCCTTCTTGCCGAACTGGTTCCGCGGAAGAACGCCCTGTGATTTGACGCCGAACTGCACGAACACATCGTCGTCGGTAACGCCGGTGACGGTGCCGGTCAGCTCGGTCCCGGCGGCGACCTCGCCGCCGCCGACTCCGCCGCTCAGCTCGGTCAAGTCGCCGGGCGCCATGGCCGACATGGCCTCGGCGACCTCACGATCGATCTCCGCCATGGACGGGGACGGCGCGGAATGCGAGTCATTCAGCGCGGCATCGGTCGGCCAAGCGGATTCGGGGGAGAACTCAGTCATGGGAACGAAGACCTTTTTGCAGTGATACGAGTTGTTACGAGCACCTTGTGCCTACCCCAGACGCACGGACCGATGTGTTCGGTGTCCGCCGCCGGGAACCACACCTGTGTCTGACATCCTATGCACCGCGGGATCAGCTAACCCGTGGCCCAGAGCGCTCTCGTTGAATCACGTTCGGCACGTCGACCCTTGCGCCGTCGCCGACGGAAAGCTCAAGACGCATCATGCCGTTCACGGTCAGCCAGCCCGCTCCCGGCACTCCATGTGCCTTGTAGCGGATAGGCCATCGCAAGTCAAGCCTGGGGAGCGCTGCCTGGGGATGGCGGGTCCGCGTCAGGATTGTGGGTAGATTTTTCAAGCGCTGGGTGCCCGACCGCCTGCGGTGAGGGACTGATGCTTAGCTGCGAGATCGTCCCATAAATGCCCCGAGGGCGGTTGCTCTACTCTACCCCAACTTCCGCACCCTTGTGCAGGGGATGCTGTAATACAAGGGTCTACGCGTTTTTTCCGTCACTATGCGGCGCCTCGCCCTCGGACCATGTCTTCCTTGGGGCCATGATCTTCGTCGGAACGCC